>Ga0105046_10014587_pt1 | contig 12111 bp, 9 predicted proteins | sample MAT03_FD_78385 | JGI IMG/M metagenome (GOLD analysis project Ga0105046, IMG submission 78385) | Freshwater microbial communities from Lake Fryxell liftoff mats and glacier meltwater in Antarctica - MAT-03 (megahit assembly) | ecosystem: Environmental > Aquatic > Freshwater > Ice > Liftoff...
CGCCGATGCAGGGCGTGGCGTCGACCCGCCGCCCGGCCGGGTTGAGTGGAGCGGTGTCGGGCGTGAGGCCGCCACAGAGGTCGCCAGGGGTCAGGCAGTCCGACAACCGGTCGCCGTCGGTATCCCCCTCCAATGGGTTGGTGCGCACATCGAGGGCGGTGGCGTTGAACGAGCGGCCGGCGCCGGGGGGGAACGATGCCCTGCTGGGCCAACCAGCCGATGGCGCCCTGCGTGGTGGCGGCCAGGCTGGCGGTGTCGGTGTAGGGGTTGTCCCCTGGCGCGGCCATGCCCACGAAGCCGCTCGGCCACGGGTTGCGGGCGCCCGAGGTCTCCTCGGCGTCGCTCGTGCGCGGAGGCCGGTGTGCGTCAGAGCGGCGACTTCGACGTCGCCTCGTACCGGAACAACTCGGCGTGGGTGACGCCCAGGTCGGGGATGGCCGCGTAGAGGTCGGCCTGGTTGGGCAGGCCGTCGTGCTCACGATCGTTGCTGGTGGTGTCAGGGGGATGGGATGCCTGAAGGGGCACTAGCGTGATCAGAACTCGTCGATGAGTACGGAGGTGCGCATGGGTGCCAGAAGGCCGATGTTGGTCAGGGGCCGACGAGCGGCGATGGCTGTGTCGCTGGCCGTGATCGGCGTCAACGCCGGCGCGGTCGCCACGTCGGCGGGACCGCTACCGACGAGCCCCGCGGTGTTCGGCTTCACCGGCGCAGCCCAGTCGTTCACGGTACCGGCCGATGTGTGTTCGGTCACCGTCACCGCGGCCGGTGGCGAGGGTGGAGGCAACTTCGGCGGCGAGGGCGGCACTGCCACCGCCACCATCGCGGTCACTCCCGGCGAGCAACTGCGGGTCATGGTCGGTGGGGCCGGCGCCGACCCCGTCGCAGGGGGCGGCTCGAGCGGCGGCTTCGGCACCGGCGGCACCGGCGGGAGCGGCAACACCTTCGGCGGCGGCGGGGGCGGCGGCGCGTCAGACGTGCGCCAGGGTGGCACCACCGAGGCGAACCGGGTCGTGGTCGCCGGAGGCGGGGGCGGCTACGGCGGGTTCGGGAACGCTCCGGGCGGCGACGGTGGGGGCTCCATCGGTGGGACGGGCGGTGGGGCCGTCGACGGCACCGGCGGCAGCCAGACGGGCCCCGGATCCGGCGGCAACGGCACCATCGCCAGCGGCACCGGCGGCGTCGGGCGCGGCGGCGGCGACGGGGCCATAGGTGGCTTCGGCGGGGGCGGCGGGGGCGGCGGCGGCTACTTCGGGGGCGGCGGCGGCGGCGCAGGAACCCCGCTGAACAGCCAGATCGGCGGTGCCGGCGGCGGCGGGTCGAGCTTCACGCCCGCCGGCACCGGCCTCACGCGCGGCGGCCGCACCGGCAACGGCCAGGTGACGATCGCGTGGGTCGCGCAACCTGGTTGCCACGACGCACGGCCCGACGGATGGATCCGGAAGGGAGCGACCGGCACCAACCGGGGCGACAACGTCTACAACATCAGCGGTAACCACCAGACGAGCACCGGCGCGGCGGTCCCCGGAAACATCGTCACCTACTTCGTGACGGTTCAGAACGACGCCGCCTTCCCCGACCGGTTCACGTTGCACGGGGCGACCTCCACCAGCCGGTTCACCGTCAAGTACACGAACCACGGCAACGGCATAACGAACGGGGTGACCGCGGGCACCTCCATGACACCGGTCTTGGCCCCCGGCGCGACGTTCACGGTCAAGGTCCAGGTCACGGTTCGAAGCGCGGCGCCGCCGGGGTCCAGCCTGACGGCCCGTCTCGCCGCCACCTCGACCGCCGACCCCGCCGTCACCGACAAGGTGCGGTTCATCACCAGCCGAGCGTGACGGCACGAGAGGAACGAGAGCCCGAGAGGAGATTCGAACTCCTGACCTGCTCATTACGATCAGGCGGGACTGGTGTCGGCAGGCGGCACCCTGTGACAAGAAGCCCGTGATTCGGGGGTTTCTGGCCGTGCGCTCCGAGTCGCCGTACCGGGCCGTGACAGCCTGTTATCAGGCGTCGGTCAGCAAGTCGCTCGCGGCCGTCCCCTCTTCTGGCCCCCGGCCCAGCGCGTCGCAGCGACGCTCCCGTAGTAGAGCCGGACCCCGTACGCCCCCTTCACGGTGGTGTCGTCGGCCCACCATGTCCGCCACATGCTCGTGGCCCACAGCGTGCTCGCTCCCCGCGACGACAAACTCGTCGCCCTCGAGCGCCTCAACGCGCTGACCGTCGCCGCCATCGACCGTCCCGAGGACCGCCACCCCGGCATCGAACTCGCCGACCGGGCCGCCGGGAACTTCGTGCTCCTCTACGCGCAGCCGCTCAGCCGCGTCGCGGTGATGGCCATCGACGCCGTCACCACCACCGACACCGATGTCTCGGTCCGCTTCGGCACCCAACCCCTCGTCGTTCCCGAGCCGCTCGCCACCCACGTCACCACCCTGATCGCCACCGGCCGCGCCCACCACATCGGGATCGGCTCGACCAACTCGACCAGATGGCTGTTCCCCGGCCACCTGCCCGGGCGGCCCATCACCGCCAACCAGCTCGGTCAACGACTCGGTGCCTTCAGCATCGACGCGCGGGCGGTACGACGAGCTGCGCAACAGCTCGCCGCCGAGGTTCCCGCCGTCGTGGTCGCCGAGATGCTCGGCGTCGCCATCACCACCGCAGTCCACTGGGTCCACGCCGCCGGCGGCGACTGGGCGAACTACGCGGTCGCGACCGCCAATGCTGACCCAGCCTGAAAGCTCAACAGACGCAACAAACCAAGGCAGAACGCAGTGCCTTCAACACGGTTGGAATATCGGTCTCCACCAGTTTGGCCGCCGGCGTTCACCCGAAGTCGTGAGCGAGCGCCTGGGGCACGCCGCGGTGTCGCTGACGCTCGACGTGTACAGCCACGCCATCCCGGCGCTCCAGGAGGACGCTGCCGCCGTGGTGGCGGCCCCTCGTCAGCGGAAGCTGAGCCGTTCCCTACTGCTCGACGAGGGCACGGCCGAGTTCACTGGTGCTGTGGAAGTACCGCGCGTGGGTGACGCGAAGGGCGTCTTCGCTATCGGCGAGGAGCACCACCACTTCGATCGTGTCCATGTCCTGGTACTGCTCTTCTCGCTCCTGACGGAGGAACGCGATGCTGTCGCGCTCGTCCTCGGATTCTCCCAGGTTCGTCAGCTCCAGGAGCTCGCCCCGAGCGCGGTCGTAAACCAGCAGGAAGGTCGCCATGCCGATCACGGCACCGCTTGGAGCAATAGCACAAGGTCGATCAGCGAATCCATGAACTCTGCTCGGCTCTGCCTAGCCTCGGCTTGAGCCACAACCAGGGCGTCACGATTCTCCACGTGGTCACGAAGATCCTCGACGCGCCCCTCCATGTACGCCTGCCGCACCTGATCTTCGAGGCCAGCAGATCGACGTTCAACCTGAGCGGTCTCCTCCTCGATCCGACGGAGTGACTGGGACAGGCGCTGTACGACCATCTCGACGACCGCGCCCCGCGTCGTAGTGTCTCCAGCCGTTGTGTCTCCAACCGGAACGTCTGGCTCGTCTGGGGGACCCCCGTACTTGATCTGCTGCCCCCACCGATCGGACAGGCTCTCGACGAGCTGCGCCCAGAGGTCCTGCACTCGCGTTCGTATCTGCACCTCGACAGGGACCCCGCCGATTCGCACAACAACGTGTACAGCTCGGTAGCCCGAACTCGGCTTCACCCGGCGGTCGTACACCTTGTTGTCCGGGAAGATCTCACAGATGTCAGCCACCAGCGCGTCCTGCTGATCAAGGTTCATCTCCCGCACCATGCGTGCGCCAGCGATGTCTTCGATCTGCGCCAACCGGGTTGACGGCATCCGCCGCAGCTTGTCCACGATGCTGTTGACGGTCTTGCTGCGACCCGTGACGGGCTCCAAGGCGGCCAGGGAGCTGACGACTTCGCCAAGAGCCGGCTCGAAGCCACGTCGCCAGTCGCCTAGCACCGAGAGTTCCTCGGCTCCGTACTCGCCGGACCTGAGCTGCTCTCCCAAGGCGGTGACCTTCGATTTGGAAACCCCCACCGGGGCCCCTTCCGCTGGGCTGCTGTTAGCACCTCGTGAGCATCCGGCCTCCGCCGACGGCGGAAACCTAGAGCCCGAGAGGAGATTCGAACTCCTGACCTGCTCATTACGAGTGAGCTGCTCTGCCGACTGAGCTACCCGGGCGGGTCCGTCCACGTTACCGAGTCGAGGCGGCGGCGCCGAAGCCCGAACTGATCTGACCCCTGCTGCGCCGGGCCATTGACCCTCCCGAGATGCACCGCGAGCGTTCCGGCACTTCGTACGGAACGATTGGTAGAGGCAGTGGCGCGCAACTGCAACTCGTACGGTACGATTTAGATTGCAACTAGCGTACGAAATGGGGAGTGGACGCCGTGGCGGGCAGGACGAGCCGCACACAGCTCTATGCGAACATCGACCGGGCCTTCACCGAGCTGCGGGAACGGATGGGTGGCCTTCCGAACCCGGCGGAGGCGGAAGGCATCTGGACGGCGATCTGGTACCAGGAGGCGCATCACTCGACGGCCATCGAGGGCAACACGCTCGTCCTCAAGCAGGTCGAGCGTCTCCTCACGGAAGGCGTCGCTGTCGGCAACAAAGAACTCAGCGAGTACCTGGAGGTGAGGGGCTACGCCGACGCCGCCCGCTGGGTCTACGGCCAAGCCCTCGAACCAGGAGCGTGGACCGACGGGCAACTGCTGACCATGACCGAGGTGCGACAAGTGCACGAGATGGCGCTAGGCCCCGCATGGGGGGTCGACCCTCACCCACACGCGACCGATCGAGAGGCCCCCGGCGGCTTCCGCGAACATGACATCGCACCGTTCCCGGGCGGCATGGTCCCGCCACCGTGGGTCGAGGTCCCCGCGGCCGTGGACGACTGGCTCCGCGCTGCTGCGGTCATCACCGACGCAGAACAACCGATCGAGGCACTGGCCGAGGTACACAGCCGGTTCGAACGCATACACCCGTTCCTCGACGGCAACGGACGCACCGGACGCCTGGTCCTGAACCTGATGCTCGTCCGCCTCGGCTACGCCCCCGCCATCATCTACTCCCGAGATCGCACCAGGTATCTGAACGCACTGCGGTCCGCCGACCACGGAGATGCCGGGCCGCTCGGTGAGCTGCTGGCCCGAGCTGTTCTCGACAACCTCTACCGTTTCATCGTCCCCGCGGCGGCCGGACCGAATCGGCTCGTCCCCCTCGCGGCGCTCACGAGCCGGGGCATCTCCGAGGGGGCCTTGCGGGCCGCCGCGAACCGCGGGCGGCTTCGAGCCCAGAAGGGTGACGGCGGCCATTGGCGTTCGACGCGAGCGTGGGTCGACGAGTACCTGACGGACCGCCACAAGCGCTGAACACACAGCGGATAACTATGGGCCCTGCGCTCCCGGGCCCGGCCACGAGTGAGCTGCTCTGCCGCCTGAGCTACCCGGGCGGGTCCCCCCGCATCACCGAGTCGCGGCATCGTCGCCGAACCCCTGATCGGCCCTCAGCTGACCGTGAAGGCCACGGCCATCCCGAGTTGGAAGTGGACATGTCCCATGCTGTTTCCCGTCCCGCCGATTCCCCTCCCGCCAGCCTGAATGGCAACGCATCGCCGTGAAGAACCGAACCCGGCCCCGATAGGGCGGCACCGCGCTCAGCGCCGGGTCCTTTCGCCGGAAACACCCAAAGAACACGCCCTGGCTCTCGCCGACCGGCGGGATCTGGCGTAGCCTCCGCTGTCAGTACTCCCGGATCGACTTGACTAGGACCCATGGCGGACGGCCAACCAGGCAGCCCACATCCAAGACTCGACGACGACGCCTCGAACGTCGCCGAGGAGCGCGGCCACCGCACAGTCGATTGGCGCCACGCGGCGGTGGCCGCCGCGCCTACCGGCATCGTCCTGTTCGACTTCACCGGCCGGGTGCTCGACGCCAACCCGGCCTTCGCTGCGCTTGTCGAACGTCGGTCGAGCCAGGCGCGCGAGATGAACCTGCTCGACGTCGCCGCACCGAACTACCTCCAGGGCATCAGTGAGCGCCTCGGGGCTGCCGCCGACGGGCGGGCCTCCACGATCAGCCTCGAGCTGCGCGTGCCGGTCAGTGGCGGCCCGACCCGCCACGTCGTCGGCGACGCCACCGTGCTGCACGATCTCGAACAACGCCCGGTGGCGGCGCTGGCCCACGTGCGTGACGTCACGGGCGAGCGCCTCACCCTCGACTCGCTGCGCCGGGCCGACGAGCAACTCGACGCCGTGGCCTCCGGCGCCTCGCTGGTGGCGTTCAGCTTCGGCCTCGACGGGGCCGTCCGCACCTGGAGCCCCGCCGCCGTTCGCTTGTTCGGCTGGCCCGTGGCCAGTGTGCTGGGCCGCGCCGCGCCGATCAGCGGGTACACCGACCCCTGGGGCGGCCGCCGCGAGGGCTTCGTCGGCGACGAGTTCGCCAACATCGAACTGTCGGGCCACCGGCCGGACGGCACGGTGTTCCGGTGCCGCTTGACCCTCGCTCCCCAACTGGACGAACACGGTCGCCGCGCCGCCAACGTGGCCATCATGAACGACACCGGCCGCCGGCCCCGTACCGACGAGCCCAGCGACACCGAGAGCGCCAACCCCGAGCCGTACCGGGTGCTGCTGCACAAGATGGCCGACACCGTCACCGTCCTCGATGGCGCGGGGCACCTGCTCTACAGCAGCAGCGAGAACAAGGAGATCCTGGGCTACGCCCCCGCGTTCTGGGACGAGCGCAGCGCCTTCGACCTGGCCCACCCCGACGACCTCGACCGGGCCAATGCGGTGCTCCGCCGGGTGGTAGACACGCCGGGGCTCACCCAGACCGGCGAGTTCCGCGCCCGACGGGCCGATGGTGCGTGGGAGGCCATCGAGTTCACCGGCATGAACCTGCTGGACGATCCCGAGGTCGCCGGCATCATCGTCACCACCCGCCGCATCGCCGATCGCCCGGACCCCCTTGTCCCATCGGGCGCCGACGAGCAAGTCGTTGCGCTGGGTGCCCGGCTGGCCCACCAGGTCATGCACGACGCCCTCACCGGCCTGCCCAACCGCTCGCTGCTCGTCGACCGCATCGACAATGCCCTCGCCCTGGGCGGCGCCGGTGCGACCGTGCTCCTCATCGACCTCGATCGCTTCAAGGTCGTCAACGACAGCCTCGGGCACCAGGCCGGCGACCAACTGCTGGTGCAGGTGGCTGAGCGCCTCGAACAGGCCCTCGCCTCCGAGACCGCGCTGCTCGGGCGCTTCGGCGGCGACGAGTTCGTGGTGGTGCTCGACGCCCCTACCGACCTCGGGGCGGCTCGACGCCTGGCCGCACGGCTCCAGGCCGAGATGTCGCGGCCGTTCCCGCTGGAGCGCAGCCAGGCGGTCCTGACCATGAGCGTGGGCATCGCCCTCGGCGGCGCCGACGACGACAGCGACACCCTGCTGCGCAACGCCGCCGCGGCGATGTACCGGGTGAAGGACCGCGGCGGCGACGGCGTCGATGCCTTCGACGACACGCTGCGGGTGCGCATGCTCGACCGGTTGCACTTCGAGAACGACCTGCGCGACGCCCTCGACCACGGCGAGCTCACGCTGTCTTACCAGCCCACCGTGTCGCTCGAGAGCGGGCAGGTGATCGGCGTCGAGGCGCTGCTGCGGTGGACCCACCCCGAACGCGGCGAGGTGGGCCCGTCCCAGTTCGTCCCCGTCGCCGAGGAGTCGGGCCTCATCGTGCCCCTGGGGGCCTGGGTGCTCAACGAGGCCATCGGGCAGGCCGCGACCTGGCTGCGCGACGTGCCGGGCCACCCGCACTTCCTGCTGTCGGTGAACCTGTCGCCCCGCCAACTGGCATCGCCCGACCTCGTGCCCCTCATCCGCGGCCTGCTCGACCGCCACGGCTGGCCGGCCGAGTACCTGGCCCTCGAGCTCACCGAGAGCATCCTGCTCGACGATGTCGACACCACCATCGAAGTGCTGCAATCGCTGAAGGCGCTGGGCGTCCGCCTGGCCGTCGACGACTTCGGCACCGGCTACTCGTCACTCAGCTACCTCGAGCGCTACCCGTTCGACATCGTCAAGATCGACCAGTCCTTCGTCGAGGGGCTGGGCTCGTCCGGCGGCGGCCTGGCCATCACCGCCGCGGTGGTGCTGATGGCCCGCGCACTCGGCCTGATCACGGTGGCCGAGGGTATCGAGACCCGCGGCCAGAGCGCCGTGTTGCAGAGCCTCGGCTGCGACTGGGGCCAGGGCTACCACTTCGCCCGCCCTCTCCCGGCCGCCGAAGCCGGCGCGCTGCTCCACACGACCCTCTGAACAACGCCTCGCTCAGCGAAGCGTGAAGAGCAGGTCCTCGAGCAACAGCGACTCGGTGGGGTTGCGGACGAGGGCCTCGGAGGCGGCTTGGATGGCGGCCAGGTTGACCATCAGGTCGTCGGGGTTGCGGGCGTCGACCAGGCCGTCGCGGTAGCGGCGCCCCAGGGTGGCGAACCCGAACCGCAGCTCGGCCGTGCGGTGGCGCCGGACCTCGCGCTTGTGGTGCGCCGTCAGCTGGGTGGCCCCCGAACCACGCTGCCCGTACTGCTCGATCTGCGCCTCCATCACCGCCACCTCCTTGGCCTGGCGGGCGTCGAGCGGGCCTTGGGCCCCGTCGATCAGCGCCGCCAGCTCGCCGGCGAGGGTCATCGCCGCCGCCCCGGTGCCGTCGAGACGGTCGGGGGCGGCGTGCCATGCCGCGCGACGCTCGGCCAGCTCGGGGTCGGTGGTCAACAGGCGGGCCCGCTCGAGGTCGCCGCCGGCCGCCTCCGCGGCGCTCGCGGCGGCGGTCGGGTCGATGCCGTCGGCAACGAGGCGTTCGCACAGCACCGCCTCGGGTACGGGGTGGAACTCGATGCGGACCGCCCGTGACGCGATCGTGATCAGCTCGGGGGGAACATCGTCGGCGATGATCACGAACACCGTCGACGGCGGCGGCTCCTCGATGATCTTCAGCAGCTTCGGCGCCTGGTTGCTGACCTTGTGCAGCTCACAGAGAACGAGCACCTTGCGCTGGCCCTCCACCGGAGCGCGTACCGCGGTGCGAACGATCTCGGCCGCCTCCTCCTCTCGCAGCGAAGCGCCCGCGGGCACGAACACGGTGAGATCGGGATGCTGCTCGGCCAGGGCCAGCTGGCGGTGGCGGTGACGGGCAGCGTCCTCGCCGTCGCTCCCCGCGGCCAGTAGATCGGCGGCGAACGCACGGGCCGCCGCCCGCCGCCCGCTGCCCGGTGGGCCCACGAACAGGTAGGCGTGCACCGGCGCCGCCACTGAGGCCTGCAACTGAGCGACGGCCCGGTCCTGGCCCAGCACCTCGGCCCAACCGCCGGTGTCCACGTCGGCACTCACCCGCGTTCCTCCCCCATCCGTTCTGGCACCGGATTTCGGTGCCAGAACACCGAAATCCGGTGCCAGTTCGGGAAACCGCCGAGCCGGCGGCGTTCGGTGGCCATCACGAGGTGACCCCGATGCGGTCCGCCACCGTCGCCCAGACCCGCTTGGCCACCTCGTCGGGCGAGCCGGTGCCGTCGACGACGGTCCAGCGCTCGGGGTCGGCGGCGGCCAACGCACGGAAACCGGCTGCCACCCGCTGGTGGAAGCCGTCGCCCACCTCTTCCATGCGGTCGCGCTCGGTGCCCAGCCGGGCCTCGGCCACGGCCTCGGGCACGTCGAGCAGCACCACCAGATCGGGCCAGACGCCGTCGGTGGCCCAGCGGGACAGGTGCTCGACCTCGGCGAGGGGCAGCCCCCGGCCGTAGCTCTGATAGGCCAACGACGAGCCGGCGAAGCGGTCGGTGACCACGGTGCGGCCGGCGTCGAGGGCGGGGCGGATCACCTCGGCCACGTGCTGGGCCCGGTCGGCGGCCATCAACAGCGCCTCGGCCCGATCGGCCAGTTCACGGTTGGCGGGGTCGAGCACCAGGGCCCGGATACGGCTGCCGATGGCGGTGCCGCCGGGCTCGCGGGTGAGCACGGCGTCCAACCGTTCGGCCAGTCGCGCCGCCTGGGTCGACTTGCCGGTGGCCTCGCCCCCCTCGAAAGCGATCAGCATGGGCATTCTCGACGCAATAGCTGTCGGAATCCGACAGCTATTGCGTCGAGTTCACCAATCTTGGCGGTGCTGGCCACGTCAGGAGGTGGATTTGGTGGCGGCGGCCGCCTTCTTGGCCGGCGCCTTCTTCTTGGTGGCCTTCTTCTTGGCCCCCGTCTTCTTGGTGCTGGCCTTCTTCTTGGCCGCCTTCTTCTTCTTCTTGGCGGGGCCTCGGGCCCGGCGGTCGGCCAGCAGTTCGCTGGCCCGCTCGATGGTGATCTCCTCGACCGAGTCGCCCTTGCGCAGCGAGGCGTTGGACTCGCCGTCGGTGACGTAGGGGCCGAAGCGGCCGTCCTTCAGCACCACGGGCAGGTCCGTGGCGGGGTCGACGCCGACCTCGCGCAACGGCGCCGCCGCCGTCTGGCCCCGGCCCCGCTTGGGCTCGGCCAGGACCCTGAGGCACTCCTCGAGGGTGATCGTGAACATTTGCTCCTCGGTCTGGAGGCTGCGGCTGTCGTTGGCCTTCTTGAGGTACGGGCCGTACCGACCGTTCTGCACCGTGATCTCCACGCCGTCGGCGGGGTCGGCGCCCACCACCCGCGGCAGGCTGAGCAGGCGCAGGGCGTCATCGAGGGTGATGGTGTCGAGGCTCATGTCCTTGAACAGCGATCCCGTCTTGGGCTTCTCGCCGCCGTCCACCAGCTCACCCAACTGCACGTAGGGGCCGAACCGACCCGCCTTGGCGAACACGGTGAGGCCGGTGTCGGGGTCGGCGCCGATCTCACGGTCGCCGCTGGGGGCGTCGAGCAACTCGTTGGCCCGCTCGACGGTCAGCTCGTCGGGGACGATGTCGTCGGGGATGCTGACCGTGTCTTCCTCGGGCTTCTCGCCCTCGCCCGTCGGGGCCGCCGGGGAGGCGTGCTGACGGGCCAGGTACGGCCCGAACTTGCCCACCCGGGCGACGATGGTGCGACCCTCGTCGTCGGTGCCCACCGGGATCGAGCTGACCGCCCGGGCGTCGATGTCGCCGAGGCGTTCGGACACCATCTCCTTCAGGCCCATCTGGCCGTTCCCGAAGTAGAACTTGCTCAGCCACGGGATGGCCTCGGCCGTACCGCTGGCGATGCTGTCGAGGTCGTCCTCCATACGGGCGGTGAAGGCGTAGTCGACCAGGTTCGGGAAGTGGGTCTCGAGCAGCGTGACCACCGCGAACGCGGTGAACGACGGCACCAGCGCGCTGCCCTTCTTCCACACGTACTCCCGGTCGATGATGGTGCTGATGGTGGCGGCGTAGGTGGACGGGCGGCCCACGCCCAGCTCTTCGAGCTTCGCCACCAGCGAGGCCTCGGTGTAGCGCGCCGGCGGCTTGGTCTCGTGGCCCTTGGGGTCGAGCGACTCGGCGGTGAGCCGACCCCCCTCGGTGAGCGGCGGCAGGATCTTGTCCTGATCCTCGAGCTGGCCGTCGGGATCGTCGCTACCCTCGACGTAGGCCCGCAGGAATCCGGGGAACAAGATGGTGCGGCCCGAGGCTGCGAACTCGGCGTCCTTGCCGGCCGACGAGGTGGCGCCCAGGCGCACCTGCATGCTCTCGCCACGGGCGTCGGTCATCTGCGATGCCACGGTGCGGGCCCAGACCAGCTCGTAGAGGCGGAAGCTGTCGTTGTCGAGTTGGCTGCGCAGTTGCCCGGGCGTGCGGAACGAGTCACCGGCGGGGCGAATGGCCTCGTGCGCCTCCTGGGCGTTCTTCACCTTGCGGGCGTAGACACGGGGAGCGTCGGGCAGGTAGTCCTTGCCGTACTTCTCGAGGATCTGGCTGCGGGCCGCCCTCAGCGCCGCGTCCGACAGCGTGGTGCTGTCGGTGCGCATGTAGGTGATGTGGCCGTTCTCGTACAGACGCTGGGCGATGGCCATCGTTCGCGACGACGAGAAGCGCAGCTTGCGGCCCGCCTCCTGTTGCAGCGTCGAGGTCATGAACGGCGGCTTCGGCTTGGCGGTGTAGGGCTTCGACTCGACCGAGCGCACGGCGAAGGACGCC
>Ga0105046_10014588_pt1 | contig 12111 bp, 11 predicted proteins | sample MAT03_FD_78385 | JGI IMG/M metagenome (GOLD analysis project Ga0105046, IMG submission 78385) | Freshwater microbial communities from Lake Fryxell liftoff mats and glacier meltwater in Antarctica - MAT-03 (megahit assembly) | ecosystem: Environmental > Aquatic > Freshwater > Ice > Liftoff...
GAAGCCACGGCCTTTACTACCGAAGCTCAGCTCGAAGCGGCACTGCAGTTCGGCAGCTTCGACGCTTACGTGATCGATTGGGTTCTGCCGAACGGCACCGCCAATGCGCTTGTCGCAAAACTCCGCAGCCAGAACGCCACCAGCCCCATCGCGCTGCTGACCGGCAAGGCGGGCAGTAAAGATGTCGACGAAAAGGAACTGGTCTCGGCCATCGAGCAGCATGGCCTGCTGTTTCTGCAGAAGCCGGTGACAGCATCGATCGCTGCAAGCCAGTTCAGTGCGGCGTTTGCAAACCGATAAGGTTCGCGAAAATGTGATCGGACGTGGGCGGCACCACATTTGTCGTTGGCAAAAATGGGCAGGGACAGGGCGCCAGGTCGAGCGCCTGTTATTGACCAGTTTCCGCTGTTTAAGTTTCTGTCACGGGTGGCAGGTCCGCAGAGATCGCAGTCTATGACTGGAGCAAGACACCGCCGTGGCGTACTGACGGCTATTGCGTCGCGGTCAACCCACCATCGAGATAGAGCACCTGCCCCGTAACGAACGCCGCACCGGGGCTGCAGAAGAACAATGTCGCACCGACGACGTCCTCGGCTTCGGCCACGCGGCCGAGCGGGATGCGTTGCAGCAGGGGACCCGCAGTGGCCGGATTGTCGAGCCAGTGGCTGCCCATCTCGCCACGCACCACCGTTGGCGCCACGCCGTTGACGCCGATCCCATGCGCACTCAACTCAACGGCGTGCTGCTTGATCAGCATCACCAGCGCACCCTTGGTGGCGCAGTAGGCGGAATAGCCGCGATCACGCATGCCCAACATCGCGCGTACCGATAGCAGGTGCACCTGTCGGCCGGGTGCCCGACCGGCTTCGATGGCCGTCACCTGTGCACGCGCCGCAGCCTGCGCCAGAAACATCGCCGCCTTCAGATTGACTTGCACCACCTCGTCGAAGGCTTCTTCGCTGACATCTGCCAACCGCTGCTCACGCTGGATACCGACGCAATTGACCAGCAGGTCAAGGTGGCCGAAGTGCGCCGCCACCTGGTTGACTGAGCGCTGGATGTCGGCGACGCTGTGTGCATCCATCGCCAGGCCGATGGCGTCGTGGCCTTCGGCGCGTAGCGTAGCGGCCAGGGCCTCGGCCTTGTCGGCGCTGCGCCCGGCCACCGCCACCTTGGCACCGGCCAGCGCCAGACCGCGTGCGATGGCCGAACCGATGCCGCCATAGCCGCCGGGCACGAAGGCGATGCGGTCTTGCAGCCCGAACAGTGATTGTGGTGAGAGCTTCGACGACATGGCGTCAATCCATCAGCAGGCCGCCGTTGAGATCGATGATCTCGCCGGTGATGAAGCCCGACAGCGGCGAGGCCAAAAAACACACTACATGCGCGAACTCCTCGGGCTCACAGAAGCGCCCCACGGGTATCTGCTTGAGCAAATCTTGTCGCTGCCCTTCATTGAGCTGCTCGGTGACCATCGGCGTGCGCACATAGGCCGGCGCAATGGCATTGGCGGTGACGCCGAAGCCCGCCAGTTCGCGCGCCAGCGAGAAGGTCAGCGCACTCATGGCGCCTTTCGACACCGAATAGGCGGTGCCGGCGGTCAAGCCGCCGGTCTTGGCCGCTAGCGAACTGGTGTTGATGATGCGTCCCCAACGGCGCTGCTTCATGCCCGGCACGACCTGCTGCGACCAGTACATCGCACCGTCGAGATTGGCCGCCATGACGCGGCGCCATTCCTCGGCCGATGTCGATTCGATCTTGTTGTTGGACAGCACGCCGGCATTGTTGACCAGCAGCTCTACCGGTCCGAACCCGGCCCGCACCTCGGCGTGCGCTGCGGCCACCGCGTCTGGGTCACCGATGTCGCAGCCGACAGCGAACACTTTGTCGCCGAAGCGTGCTTCGATCGGCCGCAATGCCTCGCGCTTCAGATCGACCAGAGCGACGCGACAACCCAGGGCGATCAAGGCCTCGGCCGCCGCGCGGCCCATCGTGCCGCCTGCGCCGGTGACCAGCGCGACCTTGTCCTGCAGACTGGGAAAGTTCATACGTCCAATACGCTCTTCTTGCCGAACAACCCGCGCGCCCTGAAGGTGACGACGGCAATGAACAGCAGGTACATCGACACCAGTGACCACTCCGAGGCATAGGCGCCGGTCAAGCCGATGACCAGTCCGACCAGCAGCCCGGCGATGACCGCGCCCCACAGCGAGCCGACGCCCCCCAGCACGATCACCAGGAAGGCTGGCACCACCGCATCGACACCCACCTGCGGGCGGATGCCCCAGATCGGCGCCATGATCACACCGGCCAGCGCCGCTAGCGCCACGCCGAGCATGAACACTGCCGCACGCAGGCGCGACAGGTTGATGCCCAGCGCGCGCACCATCTCGCTGTCGTGCGCGCCGGCTTTGATGATCGCACCGTAGGGCGTCTTCTCCAGGAACATCCACAACGCCAGGATCGCGGCAATGGCGAACAGGCTGGCGAAAACGCGGTACTTCGAGTAGATCAAGCCGCCGGCCACGAACGCGCCGGAGATGGCTTCGGGCAGCATCAGCTGTTGCTCATTTGAACCCCACACCAGCCGAATGCCTTCTTCGATCACCAGCGCCGCACCGAAGGTCAGCAGCAGCCCGTACAGCGGGTCGCGCCCATAGGTGCGGCGCAGGCACAGTTCAAGCAGCAAGCCGAAGACACCCACCAGCACCGGCGCGAGGAACAGCGCGATGGCGTAGCGCGTGCCCAGCGGTAACGCCATCCATACCGCTTGCGCATCGGGAAACCAGCCGAGCCGTGGCGCCATCAGGCTCAGCGCCGCGTACATGCCCAGCGCGAACAGCGAGCCGTGCGCCAGGTTGATGGTCTCCATCACGCCGATGATCAGCATGAAGCCCAGCGCGATCAACGCGAACAGCAGCCCCAGCGAGATGCCGTTGACCAGGTGCGGTAACAGTTCGAGCAGCATGCGCGTCGGGGTTGGACTGGATCGGTGGGTCTAGCGCTCGTAGCTTGGCGTGGCGTCGTAGGACTCCAGCTTGCACTCCTGCGCCGCAGTGGTGTCGATCACGTCCTTTGGCTCGGAACTCGTGACGATCCTGAACAGGTCGTCCTTTTCTGCCGGCTTGTCGTTGTAGCTGGCCATGTAGATGGTCTGCTGCACCTGGTGGGTACCCGCGTCGATCCACGCGTCGTAGTTCTGCATGCGATCGGCGGCGCTCATCTTGCGGCCCTCCAGCTTCTTGATGACCGCGATGCTGTTCGTCGTACCCGCCTCCTGCACGCAGCGCAGCAACTCCCTCGTGGCTACATAGCCGTTGTAGAACACGTTGCCGGGCACGCGGATCGGCATTCCGGGAAACTGCTTCTGGTAGGCGGCGACGAACTCCTTCACGCCGGGCAGGTTTAGCCGGTAATACCAATTGGTGCCAAACACGCCGAAGATCTGTTCCGGCCCCAGGCCATAGACGTCGGGCCAGTCCTGCTGGTTGTTGATCCACGCCATCTTGTTCTGCAAACCCAGCTGAACCACCTGCTGACGCAGCGACTTGATGTCATCGCCGCCGATGGCGGTAGCCACCGCATCGGGCTTGATCTGCTGCAGCTTGAGCAGGTAGGAGGTGAAGTCGCGCGTGTTCTGCGGTACCAGCAATTCCTCGACCACCTTGCCGCCGTTTGCTTCGATGATCGCGCGCGTGGCCTTTGAGGTGTTGTGCCCCCACACGTAGTCATTGGTCATCAACACCCACTTGCTGCCATTGGCCTTTATCGCGTTCTTCACGATGGCCAATGCGAAGTTGGTGCCATTGCCGTCCCAGACGAACTTGACGCGGTGGCAGTTCTTGCCGGCTTCGGTGGGTGAGCTGGAATTGGTATTGAAGTAGATACAACCGTACTTCTGAGCGACCTGACTGATGGCGTTGGCCACGCCCGAGTGCACGCCGCCGACCAGGAAGGCCGCGTCATTGCGATTGATCATGCGTTCGGCTACCCGAGAGCCGGTGGCCGGCGTGGTTTCGGTATCCATGTGGATGGCCTCGATTGGCCGTCCGAGCACGCCGCCCTTGTCGTTGAATTCCTTGATTGCCATCATTGCGCCCAGCCGCTCCATGCCGCCGCTGGCGCCGTACTGGCCCGACGCATCCATCGTCAGCCCGATGACCAACGGTTTCGGGGTGGCCGCTTGCGCCCAGGCGCGATGGACAGCCCAGGGGCCGAAGAAGCCGCTGACGCCTGCGACGGCCGAGCCGGCGAGCAGGCGGCGCCGACTGCCGGACATGTCGGACTCGGCAACTGCTGTGGGGGTGTTCACTTCGACCGTCTTGTCATTCATGATCGTGTCTCCGGAAGTTTGAGGTGGAGCGGGAGCCTCCCGCGGGGAACGGCCTTCGCCGTCAGCGGGGAACGATGGACACCGCGTTGAGCTGCTCCTGCGCTTCGAGCAGCGACGCGATGAACTTGTCGCCATGACCCAGGTTCACGGCCTGCACGAAGCTCTGGTGCGCGGCCTCGGCGATGAAACTGCTGGTCGGCAGCATCTCGCTCATGTGGGTGTAGTAGCGCAGGTCCTTGCAGCCGTTGGCGATGGCGAACTTCAGGCCCGAGAGGTCGCCCTGCAGCATGCGCCCGACCATCATCTGGAAGATGCCGGAATTGACCCCGCCGGCCGACACCACGTCGAACAGCTTCTGAATCGACAAGCCGGACTTCGCCGCCGCCGCCAGCGCCTCGGCAATCGCCGCGGCGGTGGTCATGGCCAACATGTTGTTGATCAGCTTGAGCACATGGCCGTGGCCCGGCGGGCCGACGTGAATGATGTTCTCGCAACAGGCTGCCAGGATCGGCTTGGCGCGTTCGAAGTCAGCGTCCGCAGCGCCGACCATCGTATTCAGCCGGCCCTCCTCGGCCTCTTTCGGCGTGCGCGCCAGCGGTGCATCAACGTAGCTCACGCCGCGCGCGGCGAAGGCCTCGCGAATGCGCGTACTCGAGGCCGGTTCGGCGGTAGAGGTGTCGATGACCAGCTGCCCCTTTTCGACCGCCGCCAGCAATCCGTCCTCGCCGTTGACGATGGACTCGACCTGCGGCGAGCCTGTGACACACAGGATCACCGCTTCGCAGCCGCGTGCCAACTCGGCGCGACTCTTGCACTCCACCGCGCCCGCCGCCAACAGATCATCCAGGTTCTTGCGGTTTCGGTGCGCCATGAAACGCAGCCCGAAACCCTTGGCCAGCAGGTTCTTCGCCATGCCGTGGCCCATCATGCCGATGCCGATGAAACCGATGGTCTTGTTCATGTGACTGTCTCCTTGTTGTGGGTGGGCTGGGTGCGCGACGCCACCCACAGCCCGATCAGCCGCTGGTAGCGCGTGGCCACATCGGCCACGACGCCGGCGTCGTCAAGCGTGCCGGCGAACCAGGCCGAAGCCGCCTCACCGAAGATCGAGCGGCCGACCGCAAAGCCCTTGCACAGCGGTTGCGCCGCCGCCGCCTTGAAGCCGCGTGCCAGGGTGTCCTCACTGGCCTCCAAGCCGAGCAGCACCACACCGCGACACAGTGGGTCGTTGCCGCCGATGACTTCGGCGATCGCCTGCCACGCAGCGGCTTGCAGCGGCGGCGGCAGCTTCCACCAATCGGGCCGCACGCCGGCTTCGTAGATCTGCGCCATGCCGCGCGCCAGCGTGCCATCGACGGCAGGCAGTTCGCGCGGCGGAATGAGTTCGAGCAGCAGGTCGTGGCCGGTGGCGCGGCAGGCCTGCGCAAGCGCGACCACGCTGGCCAGCTGTTGACGCGCCAACGCCGGGTCGTCGTCGGGGTGATGTGACAGCAGGCACTTGATCACCTGCTCGCCCGGCCAACTGCGCAGTGCCAGAGCGACGTTGGTACCGCATTCGAACGTCAGTGGTCTCGAGCCCGGCGTCTCGACAGGGCGGCCGATCCACCAACCGCTGCCGGCCAGTCTTGACAGCACCTCGCTGCCGTACAGCCCGTCGACGATCATCCCCGGCGCAGGAAAGCCTTGCCCGGCCACATCGCCGGGCGTGTCGGCATCGAAGCCCTGCCGTGCCGCCGCATAACCCTGTTCGGCGGCCTGCGCGACCAGCCGCTTGAACGTGGCGATGCGCTCGATCGCTGCGCCATGCCGCTCGGCCATCTCCTCCAACTGGGTGCGGTGGTCGAATGCCAGCACGGCCAGCGACGGCCACTGGCGCTCGCGCGTGCTGGCCCGGTGCAGATGCTCCAGGTCGACATCGTCGCGCAAGCGTCGGTGCGCCGAGCCGCGTTGCAGGTAGGCGCACAGTTCCAACCAGCTGGGCATCGCCGGCGCACAGCCATGGCGCGACACCACCAGCGCACCGCAGGCGTTGGCATAACGCAGTGCGTCGGCCAGCGGTTCGTCGCGCACCCAGCCGCGCAGCAGCCCGGCCATGAAGGCGTCGCCGGCGCCGAGCACGTTGAAGACTTCGATCGGAAATCCGGGGCCATGCACGCCGTCGTCGAGGGTCGCTGGGATCGCACCGGGAAACGCGGTGCAGCCCATTGGCCCGCGCTTCATCACGATCAGCGCCGGCGTCAATTCACGCAATCGCCGCAGCGCGCTCAGGCTGTCGCTGCTGCCGCCCGCGATGTGCACTTCCTCTTCGGTGCCGACCACCAAGTCGCACAGCGGTAGCACGGCCTGCAGTTCGCGGCTGACCGGCTCGGAAGCGATATAGCGCTGCTCACCCAACCCCGGCGCAGTCAGACCCCACAGCACCGGCCGATAGTCGATATCGAGCACGACGCGGCGACCGGCCTCGCGCGCCAGGCGCATCGCCTTGACGCAGGCGGCGCGCGTGCAGGGTTGCGACAAGTGCGTACCCGACACCACCAGCGCGTGGGCGGTGGCGATGTACGTGGCATCGATGTCGTCCTCGCAAAGCCCCATGTCGGCGCAATGGTCGCGGTAGAAGATCAGTGGAAAGGTGTCCGGGTCCTTGATACCCAGGAACACCAGCGCGGTCAATCGCAACGGGTCAGTGCGCAGCCGCGACACATCCACACCTTCGCGCGCCAGCGTCTCGCGCACAAAGCGACCGTTGTGCTCGTCGCCGACGCGGCTCAACATGCTGCATTTCAAACCCAACCGCGAGGCTCCAACCGCGGTGTTGGCCGGCGAGCCGCCGAGGTACTTGGCAAAGCTCAGCATGTCCTCCAGGCGCCCGCCGATTTGCTCGCCGTACAGATCGACCGCAGCGCGGCCCATGCAGATCAGGTCAAGTGTGGGCGCGGTCACGCAGCGGCCCCTTGGACCGGTATGCGCCGCGCCGTCCGCTTCTTCGCCGCACGCGGCTTCGGCGCCGTCAGCCGGTGCCCGGCGCTAACCACCAGCGCCTGCGCCAGGCACAGCGGCGCCACCAGCGAGCGAAACGCCGGGTTCGGCCCCTGCCCGAGCTCGAAGCAGACGGTGGCCACCGGCTTGAGCGGCGACACTGCGCTGTCGGTGATGGCGATGACGCGTACGCCGCGCGCGAATGCGCTGCGCGCTGCCTCGACGACATCGGGCGAATAGTGCTGAAAGCTGGCCACCAGCAGCACGTCCTTGGCGTCGATGCCGCGCAGGCTCTCGGCCAACATGCCGCCCAGGCCGGTGATCAACTGCGACTTCAGCTCAAGCTGGCTGAGCGCGTAGGCTAGGTAACAGGCAACCGGAAAGGCACGGCGCTGCGCCAGTACGTGCACCCGCCCCGCGCTGCAAATGAGCTTTGCGGCAGCCGCCAAATCAGCGCCGGGCACGCTGTCCTCAAGGTGGCCAAGTTCGTCGATTGCGTCGCCTACGAACTGGTGCAGCACACCGACGTCGGGCGCGCGGGCATCGCCGCCTCGCATGCGGTCAATGCGCTCGCGATAGCTGCCCGAGCGTTCGAGCAGTCGTGCGCGAAACAGCTGCTGCATGTCGCTGAAGCCGGCAAATCCGAGCGCATTGGAAAATCGGATCAGCGCCGAAGGTTGCACGTCGGCCGCTTCGGCCACTGTGGCCACCGTGCCCAACGCCAACTCATTCGGCCGCTCGAGTGCGAAGCGCGCGATCTGCTGGAGTTGGCGCGACAGGCTCGGGTAAGCCGCCGAGATCGCGTCCTTCAGCTGTTCGTAGTTGGCGCTGCGGGTCATTGGAGGGCTTTTCCGAAACTAGAACATTTGTTCTTGCATGTTCCAAGCTTAGAACATACATTCCTCTCTGTCCAGAACTGTTTCGATTAATTCCTCCGCCGATGTCGAGCCTGCTGCGCCCCGCCCCGCTGATCACTGCACCGATGCTGGTGACGCTGACGCTGCTGGCGAGTACGCCACTGTGGCTGAACGCGGTCGGGCTCTACCAGTACCTGGCGCTGGAGATCGCCATCTGGATGATCTTCGCGCTGGCGCACAACTTGCTGCTCGGCCACGGCGGGCTGCCCAGCTTCGGCCATGGTGCGTATTTCGGACTGGGGGCCTATGCGTTGGGCCTGCTGCAGCAACGCGCTGGCGCGGGGCTGCTGCTGGGACTGCTGGGCGCAGTGCTGCTCACCGCGCTGCTCGGCGCGTTGGTCGCGGCCTTCATTTCGCACCGCCGCGGCATCTACTACGCGCTGCTGACCATCGCTTTCGGTCAGGTGCTGTGGTTCGTCGCCATCAAGTGGCACACCGTCACCGGCGGCGAGGACGGGCTGATGGGCATCAAGCGATTGCCGCTCGAGTTGTTCGGCCAGCAGCTCTCGTTGGAGAGCAACCACGCCTTCTTCTACTTCGTGCTGGTGCTGCTGGCGCTGGTACTGATCGGCTTGTGGCGCCTGGTGCACTCACCCTTCGGCCGCGTGCTGCGTGCAATCAAGCAAAACGAGATGCGCGCCGCGTTCATCGGCCACAACGTGTGGCTGGTCAAATGGATCGCCTTCGTCATCTCGGCGGCAATCTCCGGGCTGGCCGGCGGGCTGTTTGCGCTGGCGCAGCAATCGGCCTACCCCAACGTGATGAGCCTGCACAACTCGGGCTTCGTGGTGATGATGGTGCTGATCGGTGGTGGACTGGTCAGCTTCTGGGGGCCGGTGATCGGCGCTCTGATTTTCATTCTGGCGCGCGACCTGCTGGGCGCCTATACCGAGACGTGGCTGCTGTGGTATGGCCTCTTGTTCATCGCCATGGTGCTGTTCCAGCCCGATGGCGTGGCCGGAGCGTGGCAAGCGTGGCGTGCGCGACGACGGGCCCGGTCACACAGCGCCGGCGGCGCCCTGCCGGCCAGAACCAAGGAAGCCTGAGCATGGCGCTGTTCGAAGCCCGCGATCTGCACAAGCGCTTTGGCGACCAGGTGGTGCTGGAGAACATTTCGCTGTCCTTCGAGGAAGGACAGCTGAGCGGCATCATGGGCCCCAACGGCGCAGGCAAGACCACCTGCTTCAACGTACTCACCGGCCGCTACAAACCCGATCGCGGGCAGGTGCTGTTTGGCGGTGAGGACATCACCGGCCAGTCGCCACGGCAGATCGCGCGCAAGGGGCTGTCGCGCAGCTTCCAGATCATGAACCTGTTCGACGACGACAGCGCCATCGACAACATCCTGGTGGCGCTGCCGCGGGTGCGCGAGCATGCTTGGTCGATGGTGCGCGACCTGGGTCGGGACAGCGCGGCACATGACGAAGCGGCCGAAGTGCTGGCCCGAGTAGGCCTGGCGGGCAAAGAGCTGACGCCGTGCAAACGTCTGGCCTACGGCGAACGGCGTGCGCTGGAGATCGGCCTGGCACTGGCGGCAAAGCCGCGGCTGCTGTTCCTGGACGAACCCACCGCAGGGCTCGGCGTAGAAGGCAGCGCTCGCCTTGCCGAACTGATCGGCGAACTGAAGCGGCAGCTGAGCATCGTCATCATCGAACACGACATGCGCTTCCTGTTCGGCCTGGCCGATCGCATCTCGGTCATCCACTGGGGGCAGGTCATCGCGGAGGGCACGCCGACTGAACTGCGCGACAACCCGTGGGTGCAGCGCTCGAACCTTGGGGCGCTTGACACATGAACGCAGCGCCGAAGCCTTCGCCAGCGCAACCGATCCTGACAGTGCAGGGCATCCACACCTTCTATGGCGAGACCCAGGCGCTGTTCGGCGTGTCGCTGCAGGTCGCGCAGGGCGAAGTGCTGGCGCTGCTCGGCCCGAACGGCGCCGGCAAGACGACGACGCTGCGCTCGATCCTCGGCCTGACGCCACCGCGCAGCGGCCATATCGGCTTCGACGGCCACGACATCACCAAGCAAGCGACGCACCGCATCGCCGCGATGGGCATCGGTTGGGTGCCTGACGACCGGCGCATCTTTCCCACGCTGACAGTGGCGCGTAACCTGGACATCGCGCGCAAGAAGACGCGATTTCGCGCATGGAAGTTGGGTGAATGCTTCGAGATCTTTTCGGCGCTGGAATACTTGCTGGCTCGCGAGTGTGAAAACCTGTCGGGTGGCGAGATGCAGATGGTCGCGATCTCGCGCGCGCTGATGGGCGCGCCGGGGCTGGTGTTGTTCGACGAGCCGAGTCAGGGGCTGGCGCCAAAAGTGGTGCAGGACGTGATGGCCACGGTGCTGCGGTTGAAGGCCGAAGGCGTGGCCGTGCTGCTGGTCGAGCAGAACGTTGTCAGCGCGCTGGCGGTGGCCGACCGCGTGTGCGTGATGCGAGATGGGTTGATCGTGCACGATTGCGCCGCGCAAGTCATGCGCGAGGACGCATCGCTGCAGCGTCGCTGGCTGGGCGTGTGAAATGAACGCCCCTTTGCTCAGCGTGCAAGGCTTGGTCAAGCAGTACCGGCGCGGCTGGCCGAAGCGTGAGGTGAGCTTCGATCTGTGCGCCACCTTCGAGATCGAGTCGCCGTGCATCGTCGGCGTGATGGGCGCCAACGGCGCCGGCAAGACCACGCTGTTCGAGTTGATCACTGGCGGCAATCAGCCGAACGCCGGGCGTGTGGAGGTGGCCGGCCAGGATGTGCACCAGGTGCGGTACGCTGAGCGTGATCGGCTGGCCATGCACTATCACCAGTCCTACCAGGTGCGGGCTTTCAAGCGCACCAAGCCATCGTTCATGCTCGAACATGCTCGAAGCGAGCGGGCGTGCGTGCACCTGTTCGATGAGCCGCAGTTCAACGCTCAGGACGGCTACATCGGCTTCATGCTCGATTTCTTCCGCCGCTTGCGCGCGCAGGGCAAGCTGGTCTTTCTGTGCCTGCACCCGAACGAGCCGATGCACCTGGACATCTTGGCCGAAGTCTGCGACCGCCACATATTCATCCACAAGGACGGTTCGCACACCAGCAGGCTGCTTTTCGCCAACTCGCTCGGCACTCTGATGCGAGAGCCGAAGGTGACGAGCTACCTTGGCGCACTGGCATCGCTCAACTATGAGTAGTCACACTCAACTCCTGTCAGGTCAGGGGCCGCTGGTTTTGACCGAAAGACCGCATGACGCTCGCCGATTGAAGAGGCGCAAAGCTGACGCTCGTCCCCACCTCGCCCGCCATCTTTGGCAGACCCGGACATGTGCGGACTTCTGCTACGTTCGCGAACCGATGAGCCTTGCCAAGGCTTGGCCGCCGATGGGTTTTTGCAGGAATCCATCGAACGGCCAAGCCTGGCCAGCAGCCTGGTTTTCGGCCGCGCTGATAAGAATCAGCATCGACGCAGTGTTGAGTCCAGCCCCCTGACGGATCTCGGTGGCCAACGCCAGGCCGTCGGTGTCAGGCATTTCCAGATCGATCAGCACGGCATCAAATTGCGTTCTGGCAAGCAGGGGACGCGCCTCGGCCGCGGAGCCGACCGCACGGCAAGCATGCCCCAGACGGCGCGTCACGGCGCCGAGTGAATCTCGAACGTCAGACAGATCATCCACAACCAGGACATTGAGCGGATCGAGAGGCTTGTCGAGTTCACCTCGTGGCGCTGCGTCCTGAACCTGCAGCGCAGGGATGCTCACCGTGAACGTTGTTCCCTGCCCTTCAGGATGCGACGCACCGCGGGTTTGGACGTCGATGTTCCCGCCGAGTTGCTGCAGCACGTCGCGGATAACAAAGAGGCCGATACCGGTTCCGTCGCTGCTCGACGCAAACGGCACCGCGGCACTCTTCAGCC
>Ga0105046_10014589_pt1 | contig 12111 bp, 10 predicted proteins | sample MAT03_FD_78385 | JGI IMG/M metagenome (GOLD analysis project Ga0105046, IMG submission 78385) | Freshwater microbial communities from Lake Fryxell liftoff mats and glacier meltwater in Antarctica - MAT-03 (megahit assembly) | ecosystem: Environmental > Aquatic > Freshwater > Ice > Liftoff...
GCGCGCACGAAGTCATAGACAGGCGCCAGCGCCGCCATCGCCCGCGCTTGGGTCGCGGCGTCGATCAGCGGTCCCGACGCCTGGCCCGCGTTTCGAAGGCGCGCGCCCCGTCGCATCACGGCGCCGCCTTTTTCTCGTCCCCCGGCAGGATGTACTCCGCGCCCTCCCACGGGCTCATGAAGTCGAACATCCGGTACTCCTGGGTCAGCTTCACCGGCTCGTAGACCACGCGCTTGGCCTCTTCGTCGTAGCGCACCTCGACATAACCCGTCGTCGGAAAATCCTTGCGCAGCGGATGGCCGCGAAAGCCGTAGTCGGTCAGGATCCGCCGCAGGTCCGGATGGCCCGAGAACAGGATCCCGTACATGTCGAACACCTCGCGCTCGTACCAGTTCGCCGAAGGGAACGCCTCGATGATCGACGGTGCGATCTCGTCCTCGCGCAGCGCCGCCTTGACGCGTATCCGCGCATTGAGCGCCATCGACAGGAAATGATATACCAGCTCGAACCGCCGCTCGCGGTCGGGCCAGTCCACCGCGGTGATGTCGATCAGCGTCGTGAACCGGCACGACGGATCGGACCGCAGGAACTCGACGAAATCGGGCAGCGCGCCCGGCGCGACGAACACCGTCAGCTCGCCATTGCTGAACTCGGACGCCACCACCGCATCCTTGCGGCGGGCGCCGATCAACTCCCGCAGATCTTCAAGTCCGGTGTCCATGCCCGCTCCCGCCATGCCGGCCTCAGCGCACGATCGTGCCGGTGCGGCGCATCTTTCGCTGCAACTGCAGGATGCCGTAGAGCAGCGCTTCGGCGGTCGGCGGGCAACCGGGCACGTAGATATCGACCGGCACGATCCGGTCGCAGCCGCGCACGACGCTGTAGCTGTAGTGATAATACCCGCCGCCGTTCGCGCAGGACCCCATCGAGATCACGTAGCGCGGCTCGGGCATCTGGTCGTAGACCTTGCGCAGCGCCGGCGCCATCTTGTTCGTCAGCGTGCCGGCGACGATCATCAGATCCGACTGGCGCGGGCTCGCGCGCGGCGCCGTGCCGAACCGTTCGAGATCATAGCGCGGCATCGACGTGTGCATCATCTCGACGGCGCAGCACGCGAGCCCGAACGTCATCCAGTGCAGCGATCCGGTGCGCGCCCAGTTGATCAGGTCGGCGGTCGAGGTGACGAGGAACCCCTTGTCCGCCAACTCGTTCGACAGCGCGCGCGCCGCGACGTCCTTGTCGGCGCCGGCTCCCGTCGCCAGCACGGCGGACGGCTCCATCACTCCCATTCCAGCGCTCCCTTCCGCCACTCGTAGGCGAACCCGATCGTCAGCACTCCGAGAAACACCATCATCGACCAGAACCCGAACTCCCCGATATACTGAAAGCTCACCGCCCAGGGGAACAGGAACGCCACCTCCAGATCGAAGATGATGAACAGGATCGACACCAGATAGAACCGCACGTCGAACTTCATCCGCGCATCATCAAAGGCGTTGAAGCCGCACTCGTAGGCCGAGACCTTCTCGGGATCGGGGTTGGACACCGCGATGACCGCCGCCGAAACGAGGAACACCAGACCGAGCACAATCGCCAGCGCAAGAAAGATCAGGATCGGCAGGTACTCACGCAAGAGATCGTCCAAGACCGCCTCCTCGAATTGCATCAGGCGCCGACGCCCGCTCTCCCCGCGACCGAACCTTGCGAGTAGTATCCGCCGCGCCGCACAACGTCAACCGGAGGCGAGACCCGCGGTCCCGATTGAACGCATTCGCCGCACCCGAAAGCCCGAAAATCCCAGTTGATGCGTCAAGTATCGGCACCGCCAAACGATACCTGAAACTGCCGCTACAAGCGCCCCGCCGCCGCTTTCCCTCCCGGACCGAAGAGGCGGGACTCCGGTGGAGCCCGCCCCATCCGTCGCCCGGAGCCCACGGCGCAGGGCGAGGGACGTCCAGATTTCCACGACCTTCCCAATCGTGCCGCGCCTGCCCCATTTGTCGACGGACAAATCGGGCAGGCTGCTCGGGCATCGCCCGAAACCAATCGGCAGATTGTATCATGCAGTGCAGCGCTTTATGCACACGACGGAAATTGCCCCAGATCGAACCCCGCTCGGTTCCGAAGATGACAATGGAGGAAGTGGTCGAAGCCTTCGTCAAAGACCGCTTCTCGTTCTGCCGCACCTGCACCCATGTGCTTTGCTTCGAATGTGAGGCGCAAGTCGGATGATTGGAAAGCAATTTCGAGGACTGCGAAGCCGGGCAAATTCGCAGGTGGGGCCGGGTGCGTTGGCGCAGTGGCGGATGAGATATGAGAGGTCTGCGCGGTGAGCATGGGCGAGTCTGGACCGGCATTCGTCGCTTACTTCGGGCCGGTTCTCGACGCTCTGCGCGACCTCGGCGCCTCCGCGCGACCGAAAGAAGTTAAGGAGTGGATCGTCGAATCCCTTGACATTCCAGACGATGTCCTGGTTGCGACAAACAAGAATGGCCTTTCAAAGTTTGGCAACCAAGTCGACTGGGCGCGATTCTACCTCGCAAAAGGTGGATACCTGGACAGCGGCGGCCGCGGGATCTGGACCTTGACAGAAAAGGGGCGGAAGACGCAGCTTGAACATCCACAGGCGCTGGCGATCTATAGAAAATTGCACCCTGCAATCAAGAATAAAAAAGAGAATGGTGAGATCGTTTTGGAACTACCATCTTCCGTACTTATCCATCACTCTCAATCCGCCTCGCCGCCGACCCGCCCGGCGCCTGGCCAATAGCCCGCGACCGAGATATCCTCGTCCAGCGCATCCCAATGGATGCCGCAGGGAGCTGTCTCAAGCGCCTCGCAGGCGGAGCTCCCGAAGCCGATCCGGGAGGAGCCCTGGCCGCCAGGAACGAACGTGGCGGCCCCGACTGGCGTGAGCAAAAAACTCAGCGCCCCCAGATCAGCCGATTTCAAGCACTTGCGCGTTGTCCACGCGTGGACAAACCCACCCTGGCCTCACTCCGCCGCCTGCGCATAGCTCTCGACCGGCGGGCAGGAACACACCAGGTTCCGGTCCCCCCAGGCGTTGTCCACCCGGTTCACCGGGGCCCAGTACTTGTCCACCCGGAACGCGCCCGGCGGATAGCACGCCGCCTCCCGGCTGTAGGGCCGGTCCCAATCGCCCACCAGATCCTCGACCGTGTGGGGCGCCCGCATCAGCGGGTTGTTCACGGCGTCCATCCGCCCCTCCTCGATCGCGCGGGCCTCCTCGGCGATCCCCAGCATCGCCGCGCAGAACCGGTCGAGCTCGGCCTTGGGCTCGCTTTCGGTCGGCTCGATCATCAACGTGCCCGCCACCGGCCATGACATCGTCGGCGCGTGAAACCCGCAGTCGATCAGCCGCTTGGCGACGTCATCGACGCTCACCCCCGCCCGCTCCTTCAGGGGCCGGGTATCGACGATGCACTCATGCGCCACCCGCCCCGCCGCCGACGAATAAAGGATCGGATACGCGCCCCGCAGCCGCGCCGCGACATAGTTCGCGCTCAGTATCGCCACTTTCGTCGCCTGCGTCAGCCCCGCGCCCCCCATCATCAGGCAATAGGCCCAGGAGATCGGCAGCAGCGACGGCGAGCCGTAGTCCGCCGCCGACACCCGCCCCGCCCCACCGGGCCGCCCCGGCAGGAACGCCGCCAGATGCGCCTTTACCCCGATCGGCCCCATCCCCGGCCCGCCCCCGCCATGCGGAATGCAGAACGTCTTGTGCAGGTTCAGGTGGCTGACGTCCGACCCGAAATCCCCCGGCCGCGCCAGGCCCACCAGCGCGTTCATGTTCGCGCCGTCGAGATAGACCTGCCCGCCGCATCCGTGCGTGATCGCGCAGATCTGGCGCACCGTCGTCTCGAACACGCCGTGCGTCGACGGATAGGTGATCATGCAGGCCGCCAGCCGGTCTGCATGCGCCTCGGCCTTGGCGCGGAAATCGTCCACGTCGATGTCGCCGTTCGCGGCCACATTGACCACCAGCACCTTCAGTCCCGCCATCTGCGCGCTCGCCGGGTTCGTCCCATGCGCCGAGGTCGGGATCAGGCAGACGTCGCGCCGCGCATCCCCGCGGCTCGCATGATACGCCCGGATCGTCAGCAGCCCCGCGTACTCCCCCTGCGCGCCGGAATTGGGCTGCATCGAGATCGCGTCATACCCGGTGATCGCACACAGCTTCGCCTCGAGATCGCCGATCAGCTCGGCATAGCCCTCTGTTTGGTCCGCCGGCGCGAACGGATGGATGTCCGCGAACTCCGGCCAGCTCACCGGCATCATCTCGGCCGTCGCGTTCAGCTTCATCGTGCAGGACCCAAGCGGGATCATCGCCCGGTCGAGCGCCAGATCCCGGTCCGCGAGCCGGCGCATGTAGCGCGTGATCTCGGCCTCGGCCCGGTTCATGTGAAAGATCGGATGCGTCAGGTACGGGCTCGTCCGGATCAACCCCTCCGGCAACCGATACTCGTGGTCGAGCGCCCGGTCGGTCATGTCCCCGCCGAACGCCCGCCAGACCGCTTGCGTATGCTCGCGCCGCGTTCGCTCGTCGAGGCTGATGCCGATCCGGTCCGCGCCCACCCGCCGCAGGTTGATCCCCTCGGCTACCGCCGCCTTCATGATCACGCCCTGCAGCGCCCCCACCTTCACCGTGATCGTGTCAAAGAACGCCTTCGGCGCCACCTCGAACCCGAGGCTCTCCAACCCCTTCGCCAGCCGCACCGTCTTGCGGTGAATTCGCTGCGCGATCGCCTTCAGCCCCTCGGGACCGTGGAACACCGCATACATCGACGCCATCACCGCCAGCAGCGCCTGCGCCGTGCAGACGTTCGACGTCGCCTTCTCGCGCCGGATATGCTGCTCGCGCGTCTGCAGGGCCAGCCGATACGCCCGGTTGCCGCGCGCGTCGATCGACACCCCGACGATCCGCCCCGGCATCGCCCGCTTCAGCGCGTCCGTCACCGCCATGTAAGCCGCATGCGGTCCGCCAAATCCGACCGGCACGCCGAACCGCTGGGTCGAGCCGACAGCGATATCCGCGCCCATCTCGCCCGGCGGCGTCAGCAGCGTCAGCGCCAGCGGATCGGCCGCCACGCAGGCCAGCGCCCTGGCGCGATGCAGCGCCGCGATCGGCGCCCGGAAATCCCGGCACGCGCCGTGGGTCCCTGGATACTGGAAGATCGCGCCGAACACCGCCTCCGGGTCCAGATCACGGAACGGATCGCCGAAGATCACTTCCCAGCCGAGCGGCTCCGCCCGCGTCTCGATCAGTTGAATCGTCTGCGGATGGCAGGCGTGGTCCACGAAGAACGCCCCCGCCTTCGACTTCGCCGCCCGCTGGCACAAGGCCATCGCCTCCGCCGCCGCCGTCGCCTCGTCGAGCAGGCTCGCGTTCGCCACGTCGAGCCCCGTCAGGTCGCACACCATCGTCTGGAAATTCAGCAACGCCTCCAGCCGCCCCTGGCTGATCTCCGGCTGATACGGCGTATAGGCCGTGTACCAGGCCGGGCTCTCGAAGATATTCCGCTGGATCACCGGCGGCGTCACCGTCCCGTGATACCCCTGCCCGATCAGGCTCGTCAGCACGCGATTTTTTCCCGCCACCAGCCGCAACCGGTGCAGCACCCCCTGCTCGCTCAGCGCCGGCCCCCAGTCCAGCGCCGCCGCCTGCCGGATATCCGCGGGCGCCGTCTCGTCGATCAACGCCTCGAGACTGTCCGCCCCCACCACCTCCAGCATCGCGGCGATCTCCGCCGGGCTCGGCCCGATATGCCGACGGTTGGCGAAATCGTAGGGATGGTACTCGGATTCCTGAAACGTCATGTCGACTCCACGGCCCGGGACAGGGTGCAGCCATTATGCGCCTCCGGCGTGCAGTGCGGCAAGACCGGGCGCGCGGATGTGAATGTGACCGCGCCGGCACGAAGTCCATCGAAGGACCGACGTGACGATGTTGTCTTTGACAAACCACACTCCTTAGTGGTACTAGACGACATCGCCACAATGGCTTCCTCCCGACCGAAGGTGTAGGACGGAGACAGCGTGATGAGAGGGCTTAGCGGCTCTATGTCCCCCGCCAGCAGCGGGAGGCTAAGGCCAGAACCCGCTAGGCGAGCATGCCAATAGAGCGGGCGATGGTCGAACGAGTCCTCCAAGGGCCCTTGGGGTGCTCAACCCGCCTCGCTAGGGCGGGCTATAAGTACTGAGCAGGTTTTCACTGCTCGACCGGTCGAGCAAGGCATAGGTTATAGGCCATGTCCTTCCGACTTAAAGTTGACATGACGATCCGGATGTCTCAATCGTCCGTATTCGCCATTTTACTTCTGCTGGTCCGAGCATGCACGCTGCTGTTCTGACCGACTACCGGAGGCAAGCTTCGGCTTGTCTCCGGACCACCGAAGTCATGATCAGAACGTCGTCCATGCGTTGAAATATGTCTGCAGCGCGCCCACACTCGGTAGCGGCCGACGCTGCCCGTGCCTCGCGGCGCTCTCGAGCCCATCGCCTAGCCTCATGAAGCGGGACCCGAAGTCGTTAGTGAGGGTGCGAAGCGTAAAGCCTTATTTGCGCCAGACATGGTCTACGGGGTCGGGCCGACGCCCGGCCAGTGCCTCGTTTGCATTCGCCGCCCGATCCGCAACTCGCCCAAATCCATGATTGATGACACAAGCGCGGTGAATGCGTTTCAGTGAAGCAAGTCTCCGCAGCCGGTAGCGTTAACGAAGATTGAAATCAGCCTAACAAAAAACACGATATCCAGCTATATCAATACCATACCGGTTTGTCCGCGCGCGGACAAACCGCCCCGTCACGCGATATACTCCCGATACGCCTCTTCATCCATCAGCTGATCCATGTCCGACGGGTCCGCCAGCGTCATCTTGAAAAACCAGCCGTTCTCCATGGGGTCCTCGTTCACCAGCGCCGGGTTCTCCACGATCGCCGGGTTCACCTCCGTGATCTGCCCGTCCAGCGGGGCCACGATGTCGGAAGCGGCCTTGACCGATTCGATCGTCACGACCTCCTCGCCCTTGACCACCGTCTTGCCCTCCTCGGGCAGCTCCACGAACACCAGATCGCCGAGCTGTTCCGCGGCATGCTCGGTGATGCCCACGATCACCTCGTCGCCGTCCAGCTTCAGCCACTCGTGCTCCTCGGTGAATTTCAGCATCGGTCTCTCCGTCTTTCAGCCGCGTTTGTAGCCCGGGGGGGTCAGGGGAAGCCGCGCAACCTTTACAGGCAGCATCTTGCCGCGCAACAGGCCATAAACGACCGTGCCGGGCGCGCTCAGATCGGTCGGAACATAGCCCATCGCCACCGGCCCGCCCACGCTCGGGCCGAACCCGCCCGACGTGATCCGCCCCACCGCCGGCCACCCCTCCGCCGGGTGCAGCTCCACCCCCTCGCGCATCGGCGCCCGCCCCTCGGGCAGCAACCCGACTCGGCGCCGCGCCGTGCCGCCGTCGAGCTGATCCTGGATGATCCCCGCGCCCGGATAGCCGCCGGCCCGCGCGCCGTCGCGGCGGCGCGACGGCTGGATCGCCCAGGCCAGCGCCGCCTCGACCGGCGTCGTCCCGGCGTCGATATCCTGCCCGTAAAGACACAGACCCGCCTCCAGCCGCAGCGAATCGCGCGCTCCGAGCCCGATGGGCAGCACGTCGTCATCGCCAAGCAGCCGCTCGGCGAGATCGACGGCGAGCGCCGAGGGCGCCGAGATCTCGTAACCGTCCTCGCCGGTATATCCCGACCGCGACACGACCGCTGGGATCCCGGCGAAATCCACCGGCCAGACGTCCATGAACCGCATGTTCGCCACGTCGGGGTTGAGCCGGGCGAGCACCGCCTCCGCGCGCGGTCCCTGCAGCGCGAGAAGCCCGCGATCGAGCGTCTCGATCTCGCAGACATCGCCGAGCTCAGCCGTGAGACGCGCCACGTCCTGCGCCGCGCAGGCGGCGTTCACCACGAGCATCAGATGGTCGCCACGGTTGGCGACCATCACGTCGTCCTCGATCCCGCCCTCGCCGTTGGTCAGGAGGCCGTAGCGCTGGCGTCCCTCGCCGAGCCCCACGACGTCCATCGGCATCATCCGCTCCAGCGCCGCCGCCGCGTCGCCCGGATCCCCCGACTTCGGGCGCAGGACGACCTGGCCCATATGGCTTACGTCAAATAGCCCGGCGGCCGCCCGCACCTGCTGGTGCTCCTTGAGGATGCCGGTCGGATACTGGATCGGCATCGCGTATCCGGCGAAGGCGACCATCTTTGCCCCGCGCGAGACGTGCGTTCCGTGCAGCGGCGTCTTCAGCAGCTCGTCGGACATCGCGCATCTCCCACTTCATGGCATTCGCGCCCGGCGCACGGCGGCCAAGTCCCGGCGGACCATAGGCTCGCGCCGCCGCGACGGCAAGCGAGGCGCGCCGCCGCTTTCGCAGCGCCTGCAACGCCGTCGGCCAACGATCCGACCGCATTGAACAAAACCGCAAAGCCCGCGTGCCGCCGGACCGGGCGCTACTTTATCGCGTAGACGATCTCCACCCGCGCGGTGAGGATCGAGACGCCCGCGGCGATCGGCGTGTCCATCGCCATCTCGGCGCGCGCGAACATCGGGCCCGGTGCGTCGCCGCCCGTCTCGCGGATCGACAGCACCTGCCCCAGCGTCACGCCCGCCGCCCCGGCGTAAAGCTCGGCCCGCGCCTGCGCATCCGCGACCGCGCGCCGTCGCGCTTCATCTATCGCCGCCTGCGGCGAAGCGATCTCGAACGCGACGCCGTAGATCCGGTTCGCCCCGGCCTCCGCGACGGCGTCGATTACCGCACCGAGCCGCGGGATTTCGCGCACCCTTACCGTGACGAGGTTGCTCGCCGCGTATCCCCGCACCCGCGGCTGACCGCCGCCGCCCTCATCCGCCCACAGCGCATCGACGCCGAGCTGGCTGGTCTGCATGTCCTCGGGCGCTATTCCCGCCGCCGCCAGCGCCTCGAACACGGCCCGCATCGCGGCGGCCGTCGCGCCGAACGCCTCCTCGGCCCGGACCGCCTCGCTCTGCACGCCGGCAGTGAAGGACGCGCGGTCGGGCGCGGCCTCGACCCGGCCCTCCCCCGTCACCGTGATCCCGGTCGGCCCCGGCGTCTGCGCCGCGAGCTGCGCGGCGAGCGATGCCGCGAGCACCAGCGCCGCAAACGTCCGGGCCGCGAAGTTCCGAGCCGCCAAAGTCCAGGCCGCGATGTCATGGTCAATCAATGCGGCGCGCATCGGCAAGCATCTCCTGTTCAACGGCCGCATTATCTGCCGCGCCAGCAACGGCGTAGCAACCAAAAGTTGCGTGATCCGGCACGCGGCGCTGGCGCGAAGGAAAACGATGGGTTAAGCTTTCCGCGAGGCAGCCACTCGACAAAGATCGGGGCGAACATGAGCAGGACGTCAACGGGCACGCCGGTTTTCCGGCTGCACTTCGGTTATCCACACATCGTCGTCGAACGACCCGGCGGTTCGCCGTTTCGGATCGCGCTCGACGCCGGCGATCCCGGTCCCGGCCTTCGCGGGCTGGCCACCGAGATCTTCCGCTCCGGCGCGCGCCTCGTGGCGATCCTTCCCGAGGCCGAGGTCTGGCGCGCCCGATCCACGGACGCCGCCGGGACGACGCGCCGCCGCGCCGCCGCGGCGCTCGGCGCGCCCCCGGAGACGCTGGCGCTGGTCTTCGGTCCGTCCCTGCCCGGAGGCGGGCGCGGCGTCGCCGCAATCCGGCGAACGACGCTGACCGAGGCCCGGGCCTTTCTCGCGAGATCGGGCGTCAAGCCGACCGCGATCACTGCAGCCGGCGCCTTTCCCGGGTTCGCGGCGCCCCCCGTCTTCGCGCCGACCCGCCTGTTCGCGGCGCCCACCTTCCTCGCGGCGAGATCCGTGATCGGTCGTCTCCCCGGCTTCGGCCTGCTGCCGCGCCGCGCTGCGATCGCCGCGTCAGGCGTGGCGGCGGCGCTGGCGTTGCTGATCTGGCTCCCCCCCTGGGGGGTCGAGCCGCCCGCGCCGGTTTCGAACGCCGGGCCGCCCGCGCTCGCCGGAGCGCCCCGCGTCGCCTCAATCGTCCCGCCCGATGCGGCCGCGGGGATCGCGACCGCGGTCGTGGCGCCACGACCGCGGCCGGCCGATCTCGACCCGATCCGGCTCCCCGTCGTGCGCGTGGTCGCGCCGCCGCGTCCGGCCACGCCGCCGGGGCCGACCGTCATCGCCGCCCGCAACCTTCCCGCCGATCTCGCGGCGCGCGCCCCGAGTCTCGTCGCCGCCATCCCGACGACCCCCGGGGCGCCTGGCGGCGCCATCGCTCCGCCCCCGCGCCGTCCGGCCGCCACCGCCGCGCCGTCGAGCCCCCCACGGTCGAGCCACGCGGCCGCGACGCGCGCGTTCGACGGCTCCGAGGGACCCGCGCCGCGTCCGCGAGCGCCAAGCGCGCCGACCGCCGAAGGCCGCACAGCCGCGGCAACCCGGGGCGACGGACCTTTTCCCCGACCCTCCTCGATCAGCGGCGATCCGTCGGCCGGGATCCTGGTCGCGAGCCTCGGCGCCGTATCCGACGCCTCCGCCCCGTCGCCGCGCGCCGCGTCCGCCGGGGGCCCGCGTGCCCGCCCGTCGACGATCGACGGCCTCGCGCCCGCACCCCTGACTGCGGCGCCGGTGCGCGTCGCCGCCCTCGCTCCCGCCTCGGCGACGATCGGCGGCCTCGCCGCCGTCGCCCCGCCCGAGCCGCGACGGCTGGTTGCGCCTGCGCGCCCGGCGGCGCAGCCGGCGCGGGTCAAGGCCGTCGCCGCGCCCGCGCCCGTTCGCGTCCAGCCCGCGCCGATCCGCAAGCCCTCGGTGCAGGCCGCCGCCCCCCTCCGCGTCTCGGCCGCGTCGGCGCCGTCGCGGCGAGCGGCGACAATCGTGCGCGCCACGCCCACGCCCACGCCGCAGGCCGCAAGGGTCCAGGTCGCGCGCGCGGCGCCCCAGGCGACCGTCACGCGCCCGGCGGCGGCCGCCGCTCGACCCCAGAGCGCCCAGCAGGCGCGGGCGCTGACCGAACGTCAGCCGGCGACGGCCCAGCAGCGCGCGTCGGGTCGGGGGTCGATGGCGCTTGTCGGCATCTTCGGCGGCGCGAACGGTCGCCACGCCCTCGTCCAGCTCTCCAACGGCAAGACCCAGCGGGTGCGCGCCGGCGACGAGATCGGGGGCGCGCAGATTACCGCCATCGCAGCGGACGGCGTGCGCGTGCGGGCGAAGGGCCGCGAAACGGTGCTGCGGCTGCCCGATTGACGCGGCAGGCGGACCGATGCATCACCGCTGGCGCCGCAAGATTGATGCACAAGCGGCAGGCGGACCGTCTCGCGCCGCGGGCTTCGCGCGCGGACCGGGCTTCGCCTATTTCCGCGGCTGCGCCGCGCCGATACATCACGGCGCGAGAACAGCGGAGGCGGAATGCAGCGGGCTTGGCTACTCCGGACGATCGGATGGGGGGCCATCGCCGCGACCCTCACCGCCTGCGCGCCGACCGAAAATCCGACCGAAGGCGACGCCGCCGGCGCGCTGCGGCTGAGCTTCGAGGACGTGCTGGCTCCGGCCGCCTTCGCGCGCGAAGGCCCTGCCATGGTCGATGCGGCGGGTGGCGCCGCCGGCCTTTGGGCGGTCGTGCCGGAGCTTCCGCGTCCCGAACGCGCCCGCGTCGTGAACCTTGCGTCAGGCGCCGAAGCGACGGTGGCGCTCTTTGCCGGCGCGACCGGTCCGAACGGGGCCATCCGCATCTCCGCCGCCGCCGGGCAAGCCCTCGGCGTCGGGACCACGCCTACGCGCGTCCGGATCACCGCGCTGCGTCGCGAACCCCGGATCGCCGCCCCCTGACAGGCATCGTCGCGGTCCGGCGGCGCGCGGCGGCCGCCGGGTCCCGCCCGGCGGAGCGGAGGTTTTGACACTGGCGACGCCATCCCATATTCCGGGCCAATATGCCGGGCGCGACGCGAACAGGAGCGAACCGATGACCCTCATTCGCTGGATCACGACCATCTGCGTCGTCGTCGGACCCTTGTCCGCGCAGGCCTTCGAGTCGCAGGGCAGCACCGCTCTGATCGTCGATCA
>Ga0105046_10014590_pt1 | contig 12110 bp, 10 predicted proteins | sample MAT03_FD_78385 | JGI IMG/M metagenome (GOLD analysis project Ga0105046, IMG submission 78385) | Freshwater microbial communities from Lake Fryxell liftoff mats and glacier meltwater in Antarctica - MAT-03 (megahit assembly) | ecosystem: Environmental > Aquatic > Freshwater > Ice > Liftoff...
CGTTAAACAAGGCAAGTCCATACGAGTGGGAAGGCCGAGACTCACAACTCTCCAAAATCAATTTAGGACTTGCGCAAGTAGCGGCAAGCGATCTTGGGTTGAAACGACAACTCCGCCAGGTTGTTCGATAGTGATTGCAAACGCAGCGACCTTGAGAACTTTCAATTTTGCTTGAATGGGCACTACGACTTCGCCGGTTGAGGCGATGTTAAAAACACCTCCGTCGATCGGCTCGGCATCGCGCTCGGGGTCAATAATCCATAGTTGATATTGCCCTTGCAATGGATCATTAGGTGGCATACCGACAAAACGCATGAAGCCTTGCTGGCTAGCGTTGCTCCAAACAACGTCGCCCGTAACGGAGTTCTCAAACGGCGTCTTGCCATTGGACCAATCGACACGAATGAGGTTTTGTGAATCATTGAGCAAAGCCAGTCGCGATTCTGTGGCAGTAGGCACTCGCGTCATCCGTTGCTTTTGCGGATCGCTGCCAAACCAAAGTTGCGCAGCGAACAATAACGATGCGGCCACAGCCAACCAAGCGGCACCTTCGCGCCACGTCAATCGCGAACTTTTTCTTTGTCCAAAGTTGGCATCATCCAACGCTGAGTTCTCAGAATCTGTAGATTCTGCGCGACGGGCTTGCGAAAATTGAACAGATTCATCCGAGGCGGGAACAAATAAACTCGCTGATGCGTCAGCGATTCGTTGCCGAAGGGAATCGGGCATGGCCTGTTTCAAAGCATCAGCGAGTGCCAATTGCAGTGCGGCGGCGGCCAGTTCGAGTTCCTGAAGGTCATTCGCATTTGACGCCGAAAACAGCTCACCGAACTCCTGTAATTCCTCCTTGGACAGGTCTCCGAGCACTTTACCGGCCATAAGTTCTTGCATGTGTTGATCATCGCGATTCGGAAGACTGCTCATGATGCGGTCTCCGATACTTGAGCCCAGGCACTTTTTTTCATGCAGTCGCGAAGCTGAATTAACCCGCGTCGCGCGAACGACTTAACCGTCCCAAGCGGTATTCCCAAGGCTCGCGAGATAAGACTATGCGAATCGCCCTGATGGACCGACATCGTCAATATCTTCTGCTGTTCTTTTGAGAGCCGCTCGAGGCAGCGGGCGGCTTTGGCGGCTTCATCAGCCAATTCAACGCGATCTTGAGATGGCGATGCCATCACTTCAATCGCCGAAGCTTCAACACTTACCGCATCCAATTTCGCACTAGAACGTCGGAGGCGATCAATCATTCGACGACGAGCAATCATGGTGATAAATACCACTTCGCTGGCTACTCCTGGATCAAATCGCTTTGCACTCTGCCAGACGTCGACAAAAACTTCTTGAGTAAGATCCTCGGCGTCCGCTGAATTCTTAAACCACCGTCTAGCCAATGACCAAACCAATCCCCCATAAAGCGCGACGCACTCGTCCACTGCGGTCGGATCGCCCGCAGCAATTCTACATAGAACTGAATCGTTCAAAGGATCGGTCTCGAGCAAAGTGGGGTTGGGATTCAACAGAATGGATGTTATCATATCGCACTACTCGGTAAGTCTCAAACGGCGGCAGCCCACAGTAATTCACTGCGGACTGCAATTCGCATTCGACCGGCATTCGCATTCGACTGGCATTCCAATTCGACTGGCATTCCAATTCGACTGGCATTCGCATTCGACTGGCATTTAATGAGCGGCTGACAATTGGGTGTACATCTGGTCGATGCCATGACGTAGCGTCCATGATCGCTCGGTCGGACAGGTCTGTTGACTGGCGGTTTGCAATACTCGACTCATGTGATTTGTGAGTGCGGGACTCATTGGCGTATGAGCCAGCGAAGTCATCGTGCGCTCGTACAGTTGGGCACACGCTTCGTGATGGCCAGCGTTGTACAGACCTGAACCCTTAGCCACCGCGTGCTCCAGAGTGCGGCGAACATCGGCGCCTTTGACCGGTGGCATGAGAACTGTGTCGATCACATGAATCACGCCGTTGGCCGCATCCAAGTCGGTCATGACGAGTTTTGAACTATTGATCTTGGCGCCCTCGCTACCAACGTTGATTGAGATCGAAGCACCTTGAACCGTTTTCGCCGTTTTCGCGGCTACGGCATCCTCCGAGTAAACTCGACCTGGTACAACGTGATAGGTTAGAATATCAACCAGTTTCTGCTTGTTTTCAGGCTTGAGCAAGTCTTGAACGGTTCCCGCAGGTAGCTTTCCAAAGGCTTCGTCCGTTGGTGCGAACACCGTAAACGGACCTTTACCGACTAACGTATCGACCAAGCCGGCTGCCTTAACCGCAGCTAACAGAGTTGTAAACTTTCCGGCCGCTGTGGCAACTTCGGGTATCGTTTGATCGGAAGGCAGTATGACTGAATCGATAATGTGGATTACACCGTTGTCGCACTCGATGTCGGTAGTCAATACCTTTGCTCCATCAACCATGACTGTCGAATCGACGGTCTTGATATCGACGCGTTGGCCATTCACGGTCTTAGCAGCCTTGAGTCCGACGACTTGTTTCGCAAGAACTTTGCCAGCTACAACGTGGTAAGTCAAAATTCCAGCCAATTTGCCTTTGTTCTCTGGCTTCAGCAAGGTTTCAACGGTACCGGCCGGAAGTTTTGCAAATGCTTCATCAGTTGGCGCGAATACGGTAAATGGACCTGGCCCCTTCAGAGTATCCACTAGGTCTGCGGCCCCGAGAGCGGCCGCCAAGGTTTTGAACTTGCCAGCTTTTATGGCTGTTTCGACAATATCGGCGGCAAGGGAATTGGAGGCAAGCAGACAGCACACACCGAGCGATAAGCAACTTTTAAATAGACTTTTCATGCTTCGTATTTCCTGAATCCTGAATGTTGGTACATCGTACAAAGTTCCGCTGATCAGCCGGATCAACATTGCTTTCGCGGCTCGCGGGCATTTGGATTCAAAAAAATGGAAAAAACTAAGCTTCTGGCCGATCGCCCCCGCAGTTGCTTCGCCAACCATTCCCGAAGGGAAGAGACGTCAAGTACATTCGCAGCCGTCATACGTATTTTCGCTGACGGATCTCGCAAGAATTTTATTGTGGCTGCAACCAGCTGGGTTTTCCAGCAAGTGGAACGGAGGACAACTAAGGCTACGTGTTATCGGCTATTTGAAATCAGCAGTACTTGGCTTCCCAGCCGGGCATGTGGGCGAGGAGATCTGTGTTGGGGGCGATGGCGGCAGTTCGCTGCCTAGATTCGAAGTCGGTGCTTAGGAAACCGAGTTCATCGACAATATTGACCAACGATCCTTCATTCATTCGATCAATAAAGAGCATGCCATTGAGGTGGTCCGTTTCGTGCTGAATAATGCGTGCTTCAAAGCCGCTGAAGTCCTCGTTCAGTTCCTGGCCGTTGAGGTCGAAAGCGTTGACGCGAATCGTTTTTGCGCGAATTACGTTGCCGTTGATGTTCGGTAAACTCAGACAACCCTCCTCTTCTTCCTCGTTGCTGCGCGGACGCGAGATGATCGGGTTAATCAGCACTCGTTCTTGGCCTTCGCCAAGATGGCCGGTAGAGTTCATAACGAACAAACGAATCGGCAAATCGACTTGAGTCGCCGCTAGCCCAACACCACGATGCTCGTACATCAATTCAAACATCCGAGTGACCACTTGATGCAAGGTCGCGTCCACTCGCTTGATCGGTTTGGCGGTATAGCGCAACGTCGGGTGCGGGAAGAGTAACACCGCTAGTTGCGAAGGATCGAAGGTTTCGACGTTCATGCTGGAAACTGGCATACTTGACGCTTGCTTGCGATAAATTCAGTGGCCGCGTCTCCGAGTTTTGAAACGATGCCTAGTTAGACCGCGACACTTGGTTCGAAAATTACGTTTTTCCAAACCCGAAGCGTAATCGAGAGATTCGACGTAACATGGCCCCTCGCTTACGCTTCGCGTTATTAAACACATTCCCTCGCTTACGCTTCGGGTTAATAATCAAGCTTGATGTGCGCTTTCCGCCTAGACTAACGTTTTAGGGGCGTTTTCGGTATGGGGCGATTTCTTACGATTCTTACGCTTGCGAAGGCCGCGACCACATCAAAAGAAACTCAACTGCCGCCACAAAGCGCGAAACATCAAGAGACCGAACCACATCCAGACAGCGGGATCATCGACCGCTAGGCGATCTGCGAAGCGCCGAAATAGAAACCGTCCCACAAACCAACTGGCGATCATTACCGCAGCTAGCGGCAACGCGCCTTGCCAACCAACCACAGCGCTAGCAATCGCCAAGCCGCAGATCCAAGCTCGCGCCGACAGCAAGTTGCGATACAGAATCCAGCTCAGTATCCACCCGATGATAGCGCCGGCCAACAACCCCAACCCAACCGTCGCGACCGCGTTCAATCGGCCATCTATCGGTCCAAGGTTCTTTGCGGACCGCCAAAATACAACGACGACTGCTGGATCGCTCACAGCGCTAATGACTAGCGGAAACAGCGACCAAGCAAACAACCTAATCGGTACGATCTGTCGCTTCACAACAATCAAACCTGCAGCAACCAAACCGCACAACAACGCCAAGTAACTGACCATACGCATGATAAGAGTCGAAGTCACGGCAACTTGATAAATGGGAACTTGAAAAATCCGTTCGTTCGGAAGGTTCGCACCGCCACGAGCCACTTCCGTCGAGAACACGAACAGGAAAATCATCGCAACCAAGAACTCGACCAAAGGATACTGTGCCGAGATCGGTAAGCGGCAAGTGCGGCATCGACCGCGAAGTTTTAGCCAAGCCAACACTGGAACATTATCGCCGCGTGCGATCGCTGAACAGCAATAGGGACAACCCGAGTGCCCTCCGACCGTGCGACCAATGGGCAGACGATAGGCGACGACATTGAGAAAGCTACCAATGGAAGCACCGACCGCAACAAACCAGGCACCCATCGTGGCCGACATGCCGGTCGTCACGAAAGCAATCCACCAGTTCGTCCCATAGCTGCGATGCCCGTAGGTGAGTCCGCCAATCAGGGTTCCCAAAGCGATATAAAGCAATAGCGAACCGACGATTGCGTAGCACGTCAATCGATAAGGCCAATTAGGACGTCTTCTCCGCCGCCGTGGCATATTGGGGACCAGTCAAGTCAGTTAAATTCAGTCGGTTAAAGTAGTCGTGTGTTTGCAAAGTGTATTCCGAGAACTACGGTAACAGTAGAGCCGTTAACATGAGTTTTGAAACTGTGACGAGACTTCGTGTTCGAATCGCTAGGGATTTGCCTCTGCGATCTGATGGCGAATGGGTCATGTATTGGATGACCGCCTTCCGCCGGACGGGCCACAATTTTGCCTTGCAGCACGCACGAGATCTCGCCAAAGAGCTGAAAAAACCTCTCGTGATTCTCGAAGCCTTGCGTGTCCGCTACCGCTGGGCCAGTGATCGGTTTCATCGCTTTGTAATAGACGGCATGATCGACAATCGAGCAGCCTGCGAAAATACCGACGCTTTCTACTACCCCTACGTCGAGTCACATCCAGGTGAGGGCTCTGGCCTCGTCGCGACATTGGCCAAACGAGCCTGCGCTGTGGTCTCGGATGATTTTCCATGCTTCTTCCATCCAACCATGATTAAAGCGATCAGTCGATCGATCGAAAGTCGATTTGAACTGGTCGATTCAAATTGTCTGATGCCGCTTTCCATCGCCGATCGGACTTTCACCGTTGCGCATTCATACCGTCGTCACATGCAGAAAGTTCTACCAACCCATCTCGATGAGATGCCCGATCCGAACCCGCTAGACAAACGGTCCACACGAGGGATTTTAAAGCTGCAAAAACTACCCAGCAGCATTACTAAACGCTGGCCTAGCGCAAACTTGGAAAAGTTGACCAGCCAAGGTGGCCTTGACGCAATTCCAATCGATCACAGCGTATTGCCGACTGGGATGCGTGGCGGTTCGCAAGCGGCTGATAAGCTACTTACTCAGTTTCTCACGCGGCGGCTTGTTAGCTACAACCATGATCGCAACGAACCCGATTCGTATGGTTCCAGTGAACTGTCACCTTACATGCATTTTGGTCACATCAGTCCTCACGAAGTATTTCAAAAGCTGATGGACCAATTGCGTTGGCATCCGGGAATGTTGCATAAACCCAACGGCAAGGTGAACGGGTTTTGGGGCGTGAGCGAAGATGCAGAAGCCTTTCTGGATCAACTGTGCTCGTGGCGTGAGATCGGTTTCAACATGTGCTGGCGCGAGCCGAACTTCGATAGTTTGGAATCACTGCCTACTTGGGCGCAGAAGACGATGAACGAACACGCATCAGATCCCCGGCAGCATCTCTATTCGCTTGAACAACTCGATGCATCCGTAACCTACGACAAAATCTGGAACGCTGCACAGCGACAGTTGGTTCGTGAAGGTCGAATTCACAATTACCTGCGAATGCTATGGGGCAAGAAGATCTATCAATGGTCACCAACGCCTCAGGCGGCACTCGATGCGATGATTGAGTTGAATAATAAGTATGCGCTCGATGGACGAGATCCTAATTCATACAGCGGCATTTTTTGGGTGCTCGGTCGCTATGATCGAGCTTGGGGCCCAGAACGACCAGTCTTCGGCAAGCTGCGTTACATGACCAGCGAAAACACCGCCAAGAAGCATGCGCTCGGCGAGTATCTGAAACGTTACGCATAAGTCCGTATCTCGGACTCATATCTTTTAGACACTTCTCGCTCGAGTCTTTATGATGCCATTGAATCCGATCACGAGCACCGTCTCTCGGATTTCTTAACGGAGACGCCCGCGCTCCGTCCTTCGATCAATTATCACGCAAGCAGTGCATGTTCGCAATCGAGATACCGCTGACGATGGCTCCAATAATGCCAACAAAACCTTGATCGGTACCGCACAGAAAAAGATTCTTCAGGTGCGTCGTTCCATCGAGTTGCTTGTCGGGAGCGCCGTATACCGCACCATTGTCATGCGACGTAAAGCGGCGGATTGTTTTCGGCGTGAATACATCGGTATCAATAACATGTCGCCGGAAGTCAGGAATGAACCGCACGGCTGAAGCGACGCTGCGATCGTACCACCACATTTTCTGTTTCGCGTACTCAGCTTCATCGAGTGCTTGCCAGCGATCGAAATCGGCGATTGTTGTCAATCGCACAATGCCATCTTCCAAGTTGCCAACTTCCTTGGGATACAAGTAGTTGTTTGGGCTGCAGATCACGCCGGTCCTTACATCGCACAGATCGCTCGTGGGCCGCCGCCAGTCAAACTTCTGGCTGTCATTGAAAAACACAATCGTTTCACCAAAGCCGACTTCTTTGGGTTGCTTATCGAGTACTGAAATCGATTCGATGAATGTCAATTGTCCGGCTCGCTGCGGAGTCACCTCGGTGACGTCTTCGCACAATCGCTGAGTCTCGATGATACCGGCGCTGGATAGGATTCGCTTGGCTTCAATGTGCTCGCCGTTGTCCAGCGTCACGCCAACAGCACGATCCCCGTCGACCCGAATGCTGGCCACTCCGCTTCGCAGTTTCAGTTCGCCACCTAGCGAACGAAAGCGGCGGACAAGGTGCTTGAGAATCAGACGCACACCTTTGTAGGGTCTTGCAAAACCTTCCAGGAAGATACTGCGGAACATGATACAGAACTGGCCAAAATCCATGTCGTCTTCGCGAGCGTTGCCATACCACATCAGCGGACAGAGCAGCATTTCGATCAGCAGAGGCTCGCTGATTGTCTCGGCTAAAAACTTGCGAGCCGACCCGCCAAAGTTCTCTTGCGTAAGGTCGTCGTAATCGGTCAATTGTCCGAGCAGTTTTTCAAAATTGTCGCGTTGGCTGGGGAACGCCGCAGCAATTTCACTGCGTAGCAGATCGATATTATTGTTGAATCGCAGCCGAACGCCCGGAAAAGCAACTGCACTACCGACTTGCGGTGAAAGTTCAAAATCTTCCCAGCGGAAACGCAACTGTCTGAGCAAGCGCGCGAGCGGCCCCTTTTTGGTGCCAGGCGGCGTGTAATTGGTGACCGCGTGCAAGCCGACATCGTAATTGCGACCACCGAGTCGATAGAAACCGTTGAGTCCGCCGATCGTATAATGGCGTTCAAGTATGCACACCTTTTGGTCGTAATGGGCCAGCCGAATTCCAGCCGCCAGCCCAGACATTCCTCCGCCAATGATCAGCGTGTCATACACGGATTTTCACCTGAGCGGATGTTTAAAGGTCGCGCATTTTGGGTTCGAGATAGTTTACTGTGCTGTCCATGCTGGCCAAATTGCCATATTCGTCCTCTGGGATCTGCACGCGGTGGCGCTTGCGGAGTTCCATCACGATATCCAGAAAATCCATGCTATCCAGCTCCATCTGCTCACGAAACGAAACATCGTCCTTGAGGTTACTTAGATCCTCGTCGGGTGCGATATCACTGAGGATGTCGAGAATCTCGCCGCGAATTTCCGCTTTTTCCACTGATCTCTCCTCGAATATTCTGCTCTTTAGCCAAGCGAAATGCGGTAGCTGGTTGGGTGCAAGGTCGTCAGTCGTTCGCCGACTGAATCGGACCTGAAAGCTTACTCGCGATTCCCAATTTGGGCTAGGGTCTGGGCGCAGGCCGAAGGCGTTCGGTTTGCAGAGTTGACGTTTGCAGACAAATGTTGGGGAAGTGAAATTGAGATTTGAAATCGCACATCTCAAATTTGAAAACTCCTTGACATTCTGGAAACTTAGTTATTGACCCCGCACTTTTGGGGGTGCTTCAAAGCGGCTTCATGTTTGATATTGGCGACTAGCGTCGAAACGAAATTGGATACCGATTTAAGGTTGGATTTCCGAGCGGCTTAGGCTTCCAGCCGGAGAAGTAGCTTAGCTGGACAGCGCAACGTCGTTCTTAGAAGCTTTAAATATCACAACCCGTAGACTAAGCGAGGGATTGGGCTCTAACCCATTCCCTGCTTATGCTTGCGCTTCGGGCTTATCCAGCGAAAACGAAAAAGCACACAAGAGGGCGCGGGATTCCCTCTTGTGCGCGCGGGAAATTCTGTGGTTAGCCATGTCATGGTCAAAGTTGTAGCTGGTTTCGTGAGAAACCGGATAATTCAAAGTTGTAGCTGGTTTCGTGAGAAACCGGATGACGCGGAATTGGTCTGCGGGTTCATCCGGTTTCTTACGAAACCAGCTACGACTCGTGCACCCGGTTTCGTGCGAAACCAGCCACGTTCAGGCGCTTACTACTGAGCACGCAGCGGATTGACGAATTGATCGGCTGCAGGCGGAACTGCTGTTAGATTGCGAAGACCTGATACTGGCACCGAAAGCGATGCGGGGACGACCTCTGGCGGTGCTTGCTCGAGGAACGACCGCTCAACGTGCGCGCTCACAACTTTTGCAAGTGGCTGAGCCCGACGAGTCGAAGTCGTTTTTGCTAATCCGTTCGAGGAATCGGATATCGTTTTCGACGCGACTTTCGAGATCAAGACGGATCGGATCGCTTGCTGGTTACTCGCTTGCGGATCAAATTCGGCCTGAACGATGTTGCTGGAACGCAAGAAGCTGGCAGGTCGACCCGGAACGGGCAGTAGGTTTCGCGTTGTTGGAATTGGATCATCTTTGAACGGATTATTTCGGGTGTCTGGCAGAGGGACAACATTATGCGTTCCTGAATGCGGCACTGAAACGGGATCGATTGCGTTTGGTGGAGGCATCAGGCGAGGCATGTGCGGACGCACAACATCCGGCTGGGCGATGGGTGTCGCAATGTGGGGAAAGCTTTTGGGCTCGACTAGATGCGAGGGGGCGACTTCCGTGTGTCGCGTCGCGAAATCGCTTGGCGGGTTGCACTTCGCGCAATTGCATGGCGACTTCACTGCCAGTGACTTCGCCAATGCCCTGTCGCGATCCGGAATCATACTCGCGAGCGTGGCTTCGAAGTTGCTGGCGGCGTTGTTGATCACCTCCAGCAGTCCTTTGTCGTCGCAGTGCTTCTTCGAGCACTTGCAGGCGCCCCTGCCGCAGGATTCCGCCCCACAAGTCTGGGCGCTCGCAACGGAGCCAACGCTGATAAGGCAAGCGGTGAGAAGACCGAACTTGAAATGCGTTTTCTTCATGCGTTTCTACCTTTTTGCGACTCTGTCTTTTGCAAACCCGTGCAATGGTTCGTGATGGCAAACCAGATCTATGCGAAGTTTGCTTCGCACACGGCTCGTTAAACCTTACGCCTTTGATCGATCCGGCAGGCACGGATTTTCCAGAACTTCCGTTACACGCGACAAGTCTTACCGGGCTTACCCACTTTCCACGCCGGAGGACGGAGTGCGAGAGCCACTCCCGTCCGAAGCGGAACGGCGCAGGCCGTCCGGAGAACTATTGAAAATCAAAACAAAAAACCGTCGGGCTTACGCCCAACGCTGTGAAGCATTTTGGACGAGTAAATGTAGCTGGTTTCGTGAGAAACCGGGTGCTTGTCAGCGACCTCTCCTTCGCATCCGGTTTCTCACGAAACCAGCTTCCTAACTAAATTCCGTAAATTGTGCTCCTGGATGACGTATAAAAATGCTTCACAGCGTTGGCCTTCGGCCCTTACGCTACAAAGTTGAAAAAGTCACGGAAGAAATGAAAACGCCACAAGGCGACGGCGCTAGGGCAAAATCAGGCAATTGGTCAGCGGGCTGAGTTTCGCGGCAGCGCACAGACTCCAGCCCTCTATCTCGCCGCTCACTTCTAAGTTCTAACTTCTCTAGCCACTCACTTCTCGCCATTTGCCGCCGGTTGCGGAAGACAATTGCAAGCCAACTAGTTACAATACGGGACTTTCCATCAATTGACAGCAACCAGTTTTTGAAAATTTTGCAAAGAATTCGTAGAGAAAATTCATGGCACAGCAAGCTCTGATGCAAGATCCATTCGCCGCGCGTGACACTTTTCAAGGCCCCAAAGGCCCGATCGGTTTTTATAGCCTTCAAAAGCTCGAGGCGGCAGGCATCGGCAAGATCTCGCGACTGCCATTTTCCATTCGTATCTTGCTCGAAGCCGTCCTGCGAAATTGCGATGGCTATGTTGTCAGTGAACAAGACGTACGCAACCTCGCGAATTGGAATGCGGCGAAACCTGCCGAGGTTGAAATTCCATTCATGCCCGCTCGCGTTGTGCTCCAAGATTTCACCGGCGTGCCCTGCGTCGTCGACCTCGCAGCGATGCGCGACGGAATGAAGTCGCTTGGCGGTGACCCAAAGAAAATCAATCCACTTATTCCAGTGGATCTTGTCATCGATCACTCGGTTCAAGTCGACAACTTCGGCACACTCGATTCACTTGCGAAAAACGTCGAGATTGAATTCGAACGCAACCAAGAACGTTATCAGTTTCTTCGCTGGGGCCAGCAAGCCTTCGACAACTTCCGAGTCGTTCCGCCCAACACCGGAATCGTGCATCAGGTTAACCTTGAATACCTCGCACAAGGTGTCTTTATTCGCAACGATCATGTCGGGCCAGTAGCGTTGCCAGATACACTTGTGGGTACCGATAGCCACACCACTATGATCAACGGTCTAGGCGTCCTTGGCTGGGGCGTCGGCGGTATAGAAGCTGAAGCTGGTATGCTCGGCCAACCTCTGTACATGTTGATGCCGGAAGTAGTCGGCTTCGAAGTCGACGGCAAGATGCCTGAGGGTTCGACCGCTACGGCCTTGGTTCTTCGAGTTACCGAAGTTCTTCGCAAAGAGGGCGTCGTTGGGAAGTTCGTCGAGTTCTTCGGCGCGGGTGTTTCGAGCATGTCACTGGCTGACCGCGCCACAATTGCGAACATGGCTCCTGAGTATGGCGCGACCATGGGTTACTTCCCAGTCGATGATGAAACACTACGTTACTTGCATCGTACCGGCCGAACTGAAGAGCAAGTTCAGCTTGTTGAAACCTACATGAAGGCCCAAGGCCTGTTCCGCACCGACGCCTCACCGGCACTCGAATACACCAAAATTCTCAAACTCAACCTGGGTGAAATTGAACCCGCACTCGCCGGTCCAAAGCGACCGCAAGATCGCGTGCCCCTCAAAACGGTCAAGCAATCCTTTAGCTAAGCCCTCAGTGCACCGATCGCCGAACGCGGCTTCGGCCTTAC
>Ga0105046_10014591_pt1 | contig 12110 bp, 12 predicted proteins | sample MAT03_FD_78385 | JGI IMG/M metagenome (GOLD analysis project Ga0105046, IMG submission 78385) | Freshwater microbial communities from Lake Fryxell liftoff mats and glacier meltwater in Antarctica - MAT-03 (megahit assembly) | ecosystem: Environmental > Aquatic > Freshwater > Ice > Liftoff...
CCTTCGAGGTGGGTGCCGCGGTGCACCACGTGGTTGCCGACCATCACCGCCTCCGTGGGTACGGGTCGCAGCATCCAGGCCGTGGCTGCCGCCACCAGCAGGCCCCCGGCCGCAAGACCCAGCGCCTGGCGAGCATGGGGCCGAGACCGCCGCGCCAGGAGCGTCAGCGACCCGAGGGCGGACGTCATGGCGGATGTCATTGCGGACGTCATGGCCGACTTTGGGGCCGACCCCGGAGCCAACCACGGGGCCGACGGCCGGGCGTGACCGCGCAGTGCCGCCTCCGCCGTGGCCGGCTGCGGCAGCAGACCCGCCCAGCCGCAGTCCAAGTGCCTGCACCGCCAGCGGCGATGTCCCGACCACTGGCGTTCCACGCGGTTGCGCCGGCTGCGCACCAGCGGGTGCTCACAGCGGGGGCAGGTGGGCGTGGAATCTGGCATGGGGCAGGGGTGGAGGGGTACGCCAGGCGGTGATTGCGACAGCCGCGCTGTGCCACCATCCGTCGGGAATGCATAACGAACCCTTGTTTATCGGCCGCTGGCGCGCTGTCCTGAAGTTGAGCAGCGCCGCGGCCATCCTTTGTGCACTGGCGGTGCCGGCGACGTCCCAGCCGGTGGCTTCGCAGTCCTTGACCCCGACCTTGTTGCCGTCATCGACATCGATGACCTCTGCCGAGCAGAGCCTGCTCGACGCCATCAACGACTACCGGCGCGGCCAGGGCCGCGCCGCATGGGCCGCCGAGCCCGCACTGGCGGCGGTGGCGCGGGCGCACAGCCAGGCCATGGCGCAACGCGGCCGCTTCAGCCACGACGGCTTCAAGCACCGGGCCGAAAGCACCGGCAGCGCGCTGTGCGTGGAGAACCTGCTTCAGGGAACGGTCTCGTCGGCAAGCGCGGTGCGGTTGTGGACGGCTTCGGGCGAACACCGCGACAACTTGCTGGAGCCGGGCGCTCGCTTCGCAGGCATAGGCATGGCAGGGCGCTTCGCGACGATGCTGGCCTGTGCCTCATCGCCGGCCACGCCCGTCAACGCAGACGCCGCGCCATTGCACGGCGGCACGCGATGAAGGCGGCTGCGCGTGCCCTGCGTCAGATCAGGGCGGGCATCACGCGCCTGCACTCGCCGCGTGCCCCCGAGCCGACGCAGCGGGTGCTGATGGTCTGCATGGGCAACATTTGCCGCAGTCCCACGGCCGAGGGCGTGCTGCGTGGCAAGCTGCAGCGGGCCGGGCTGGGTGCGCAGGTGGCTGTCGATTCGGCCGGCACCCTGGGCGCTCACGCCGGCGAAGCCCCCGACGCCCGCGCCGTTCGGGCCGCGGCGCGCCGCGGCTACGACCTGAGCACGCTGCGCGCGCGTCAGGTCCGGGCGATCGATTTCGAGCATTTCGACTGGATCCTGGCCATGGACAGCGCCAACCTGGACTGGCTGCGCGGCCGGGCCCCCGAGGCATCGCGATCCCGCCTGGGCCTGCTGCTGGACCTGGCAGACCCAGCCCTGCTGGGCGGCAGCGATGCCGAAGTGCCTGACCCGTACTATGGTCCCGAGGCCGGTTTCGAGCGTGTGCTCGACCTGGTCGAAGCCGCCTGCGACGGCCTGGTGCTGCGCCTTGTCAACCCCTGGGCGCCGCCGGCGAACGGTTGAACGAGCGGTTGAAACAACGCTGGGGCGCCGCTGCCGCGCGCCGCACGGGCTTGCAACTCGGGGTGCGGAATCGGCTCGCAACACGGGCTTGCAACACGGGCTCGCAACAGGGGCGCCAAGCCCGGTCCACCCTGGTGCGCTCAGGGTGAACCGGCACCCACAGCCCCTGGCCGATCGGCACTCGCGGCTATACTTGAGTAAATCAGTAGGAATCACAGTCAAGGGCTTCCCGAGCCTGTCTGCGAACAGAAGTCAGAGCTTGAACGGCGCCCAGTGCGCCAAGGAGTACACGATGCGCCTCACCACCAAAGGCAGATTTGCCGTCACCGCGATGATCGATCTCGGGCTGCGCTCCCACGCGGGGCCGGTGGCCCTGGCTGCCATCAGCCAGCGCCAGCAGATTTCTCTGTCCTACCTTGAACAGCTGTTCGGCAAGCTGCGCCGCCATGAACTGGTGGAAAGCACACGCGGCCCCGGCGGCGGCTATTCGCTGGGACGTGGTGCCGATGAGATCACGGTCGCCGACATCATCGTTGCCGTCGACGAGCCCATCGACGCCACCGGCTGCGCCGGCAAGGAAAGTTGCATGGGCGAGGACAGCGGCAAGTGCATGACGCACGACCTCTGGGCCAGCCTGAACAAGAAAATGATCGAGTACCTCGACTCGATCACGTTGAAGAAGCTGGTGGACGAGCAACTCGCCAAGGGCGTGTCGATCGCAGAAGCGCCGGTCAAGCGCGCCATCTCCAGCCAGCCGGTGGTCAAGCCCATCAAGATCACGGCACCCAACTCGGTGTTCGCGCTTGGCAACTCGCTCAGCAGCGCGCTGAGCAAGTAAGCGGCGGGCATCCACTCCAGTACCCCGTCCGACAACACCCGACAACCTTCCAGCCCAGAGCGTCTCCCGGCCATGACCCCGCACTTCCCCATCTACCTCGACTACGGCTCAACATCTCCTTGCGACCCTCGCGTCGTCGACGCGATGATCCCGTGGCTGCGTGAACACCACGGCAACCCGGCCAGCCGCAGCCACGCCTGGGGCTGGGAGGCCGAGGCCGCAGTGGAGAAGGCCCGAGAGCAGGTCGCCGGCCTGATCCATGCCGATCCGCGCGAGATCGTTTGGACCAGTGGTGCGACCGAGAGCAACAACCTCGCGATCAAGGGCGCGGCGCATTTCTACAGCAGCCGCGGCAAGCACCTCGTGACGGTGAAGACCGAGCACAAGGCCGTGCTCGACACCTTCCGCGAACTGGAGCGCCAGGGCTTCGAGGCGACTTACCTCGATGTCGAAGAAAACGGCTTGCTGGACTTCGACAAGTTCAAGGCCGCGCTGCGCCCGGACACCATCCTGGCCTCGGTCATGCTGGTCAACAACGAGATCGGCGTGATCCAGGACCTGCACGCCATCGGCACGCTTTGCCGCGAGCGCGGCATCGTGCTGCACAGCGACGCGGCCCAGGCCACCGGCAAGCTGCCGATCGACATGGCCACATTGCCGGTCGATCTGCTCAGCCTGGCCAGCCACAAGACCTACGGCCCCAAGGGCATCGGTGCGCTGTACGTGCGTCGCAAGCCGCGGGTGCGGCTGGAAGCGCAGATGCATGGCGGCGGCCACGAACGCGGCATGCGAAGTGGCACCTTGCCCACCCACCAGTGCGTGGGCATGGGCGTGGCCTTCGCCATCGCCCAGGCCGAGATGGGCACCGAGAACGAACGCATCCGCATGCTGCAGCAGCGGCTGCTGAAGGGCATCGAGGGCATCGAGCAGGTCTACATCAACGGCGACCTTGAAAGCCGTGTGCCGCACAACATCAACGCCAGCTTCAACTACGTCGAGGGCGAGAGCCTGATCATGGGCGTGAAGGGCATTGCCGTCAGCTCGGGCAGTGCCTGCACCAGCGCCAGCCTGGAGCCCAGCTACGTGCTGCGGGCCCTGGGCCGCAGCGACGAACTGGCGCACAGCAGCCTGCGCATCACCATCGGCCGCTTCACGACCGAGGCCGAGATCGACTACGCCATCCAGACCCTTCAAGACCGCGTGGCCAGGCTGCGCGAACTTTCGCCGCTGTGGGAGATGTTCAAGGACGGCATCGACATCAGCAGCATCCAGTGGGCTGCCCACTGACCTCAGCAACAGACACAGGAGCACTGACATGGCCTACAGCGAAAAGGTAGTTGAGCACTACGAGAACCCCCGCAACGTCGGCAGTTTCGACAAGGGTGACGACAGCGTCGGCACCGGCATGGTCGGTGCGCCGGCCTGCGGCGACGTGATGAAGCTGCAGATCAAGGTCAACGCCGAAACCGGGCTGATCGAGGACGCGCGGTTCAAGACCTACGGCTGCGGTTCGGCCATCGCCAGCAGTTCGCTCGTCACTGAATGGGTGAAGGGCAAGACGTTGGACGAGGCGCTGACGATCAAGAACACCAACATCGCCGAAGAACTGGCGCTGCCGCCGGTCAAGATCCACTGCTCCATCCTGGCCGAGGACGCCATCAAGGCTGCGGTGCAGGACTACAAGTCGCGCCACGGCGCCACGGCCGCCGCTGCCGCCGCCGAGCACACCGCCGCCGCCCACTGACCTTCACGCTGCCCGCACCAAGATGCCTGTCACCCTCACCGAATCGGCGGCACGCCATGTGTCGCGCTACATCAGTCGTCGCGGCAAGGGCGTCGGCGTGCGCCTGGGCGTCAAGACCACGGGCTGCTCGGGCCTGGCCTACAAGCTGGAATACGCCGACGACATTGCGCCCGAGGACCGGGTCTTCGAGGACCGCGGCGTCAAGGTGCTGGTCGACCCCAAGAGCCTGCCCTACATCGACGGCACCGAACTCGACTTCGTGCGCGACGGCCTGAACGAGGGCTTCAAGTTCCTCAACCCGCGTGAGAAGGACCGCTGCGGCTGCGGAGAGTCGTTCCGCGTCTAGGCGTCACAGCGTCCAGCCACCAGGGCGCGGTTCAAGGCCGCGCCTTCTGGTTTTCAGCCCTCGCTTTCGCATTCCCCCCGGCATTCGCCCCGCATTTGCCCCGCATTTGCCACGCATTTGCCACGCCCCCACACGGACGGCATGGCCCCATGGACCCCTCGATTGAAGCTGACTGACGACGATTTCACGCTCTTCGGCTTGCCCCCGAAGCAGGCCCAGGAGCGTGCGCAGATCGACGCCCTCTGGCGTGACCTGCAGGCCCGCGTGCACCCTGATCGCTTCGCTGCCGACGGCGCCGCCGCCCAGCGAGTGGCCATGCAGTGGGCTGTGCGTGTGAACGAGGCCTATCGGCGTCTGAAGGACCCGCTGTTGCGTGGCGCCTACCTGTGCGAACTGCGGGGCACGCCCATCCAGGCCGAGGACAACACCGCCATGCCCGGCGTGTTCCTGATGCAGCAGATGCAGTGGCGCGAGGCGCTGGACGAAGCTGTCGACCTGCCCGCCGTGCAGGCGCTGGAGGCCGACGTCGCCACGCACGAGCAGGCGCTGCACGAGGACTTGCAACTGGCGCTGGACGTGCGTGACGATGCAGCCACGGCAGCGGCGACGGTGCGCGCGCTGATGTTCGTCAGCCGCTTCCGCCAGGACATCGCCAAGCGCATCGAAGCGCTGGACGCCTGAGCCGCTGAGCGCCTGAACGCCAGAACGCCAGAACGCTCGAGCCTCCGCGAATCTCAAGACCATGGCCCTGCTGCAGATCTCCGAACCCGGCCAGGCGCCGGACCCCCATCAGCGCCGCATCGTGGTCGGCATCGATCTGGGCACGACGCATTCGCTGGTGGCCGCCATGCGCCATGGCGTGCCCGAGTGCCTGCCTGACGCGCAAGGGCGTGTGCTGCTGCCCAGCGTCGTGCGGTATCTGGACGGCGGTCGGCGGCAGATCGGCTTCGAGGCCCGCGACGCGCAGGCCGAAGATGCTGCCCACACCGTGTCCTCGGCCAAGCGCTTCATGGGCCGCCGCCTGGCCGACGTGCAGGCGACCCAGGACCTGACGCGGCTGCCCTACAGCTTCATCGACCAGCCGGGCATGCTGAGCATCGCCACACGCGACGGCGCCAAGACGCCGGTGGAGGTCTCGGCCGAGATCCTGGCCACGCTGCGCCAGCGGGCCGAGGACAGCTTCGACACCGACGACATCTTCGGTGCCGTCATCACCGTGCCCGCCTACTTCGACGACGCACAGCGTCAGGCCACCAAGGATGCAGCCCAGCTGGCCGGGCTGAATGTGCTGCGCCTGATCAGCGAGCCCACCGCCGCTGCGCTGGCCTACGGCCTGGACCATGGCAGCGAAGGGCTGTATGCCGTCTATGACCTGGGCGGTGGCACCTTCGACATCAGCCTGTTGCGCCTGCAGCGTGGCGTGTTCGAGGTCGTGGCCACGGGCGGCGACGCCGCGCTGGGCGGTGACGACATCGACCATGCCCTGGCCGACTGGGCGCTGGACCGCAGCGGTGTGGTGGCGCAAAGCGCGCAGGACAAGCAGGCAGCGCTGACGGCTGCCCGCGCTACCAAGGAAGCCTTGAGTGGCGCCGACACGGCCCCGTGGCAGGCCCGGATCGGCGGCGTGCTTCACAGCGTGCCAGTGGCGCGCGCGCAGCTCGACGCGCTGGCCCAGCCGCTGATCGCCCGCACCCTGGCCGCCGTGCGCAAGGTATTGCGCGACGCCCGGCTGTCGCGCGACGACGTGCAGGGCGTGGTGATGGTCGGTGGCAGCACGCGCATGCCGGCGGTGCGCGAAGCCGTGCGTGCGCTGTTCGGCCCCGAGTGGCCCGGCCAGGTGCTGACCGACGTCAACCCCGACGAAGTCGTGGCCATCGGCGCCGCGCGCCAGGCCGATGCGCTGGCCGGCAACGCCGCGATGTCCGGGCAGGGCGAGATGCTGCTGCTGGACGTGATCGCGCTCAGCCTGGGGCTGGAGACCATGGGCGGTCTGGTCGAACGCATCATCGAGCGCAACACCACCATCCCGGTGGCCAAGGCGCAGGACTTCACCACCTTCAAAGATGGTCAGACCGCGCTGGCCCTGCATGTGGTGCAGGGCGAGCGCGACCTGGTCAGCGAATGCCGCAGCCTGGCGCGCTTCGAGTTGCGCGGCATCCCGCCCATGGTGGCGGGTGCGGCGCGCATCCGTGTCAGCTTCCAGGTCGATGCCGACGGGCTGCTGAGTGTGTCGGCGCGCGAGCAGGTCTCTGGCGTCGAGACCGCTGTCACCGTCAAGCCCAGCTACGGTCTGGCCGACGAGCAGATCGCGCAGATGTTGAAGGACGGCTTTGCCCACGCCGACACCGACATGGCGGCGCGCAAGCTGCGAGAGGCGCGTGTCGATGCCGAGCGCATGGTGCTGGCCACGCGCGCCGCGCTGGCCGCCGATGCGGCGCTGTTGCCGCCCGAAGAGTGCGATGCCATCGAAGTGCTGCTGACCGAGACCACGCACCTTGCCGCAGGCGACGACGCCGACGCCATCGAAGCCGCGGTCGAGGCCCTGGCCACCGGCACCGAGGCCTTTGCCGCCGCGCGCATGAACCAGGGCATCCGCCAGGCGCTGGCGGGCCGCTCGATCGACGCGATCTGAACGCCGGTTGCCTGCTGCCTGCTGCCCGCTGCCCGCTGCCTATTGCCCGCTGCCTATTGCCCGCTGCCGCCTGCCCTTCGCCTGCCCCTCGCCTGCTTTCCTCTTTGCCACCAAGCTGACCTGACCCCACCCGATGCCCGTCATCCGCATCCTCCCTCACGCCGAGCTGTGCCCCCAGGGCGACAGCATTGAAGCCGTCGCCGGTACTTCCGTCTGCGAGGCGCTGCTGGAAAACGGCATCGCCATCGAGCATGCCTGCGAGATGAGTTCCGCCTGCACCACCTGCCACGTCATCGTGCGACAGGGTTTCGACTCGCTGGGCGAGATGGACGAGAGCGAAGAAGACCTGCTGGACCGCGCCTGGGGCCTGACGTCGATGTCGCGCCTGAGCTGCCAGGCGATCGTCTCCGACCAGGACGTGACGATCGAGATCCCGAAGTACACGATCAACCACGCCCGCGAGAACCACTGAAGGGTCGGCTGGCGATGCACCACTTGCTGCACATTCCTGGTGCATGCACCGGAATCGGGCCAAAAAAATGCCCTCCTGTCGTGAGACAGGAGGGCCGACTCAAGGCTCGCGCCCTGAAGAGGAGACAGACAGACGCCGGACGAAGGCGTCATGGAAGTCTTTGCAAGCGGTGTGCCAGCGCAGCGCCAGGAGCCGGGTCGTGAAGGTGCTGGGCATCGAATCGTCGTGCGACGAGACCGGTGTCGCGCTGATGGACGCGCAGGCCGAGGGCACGCCGCGGTTGCTGGCGCAGACGCTGCACAGCCAGGTGGCGATGCACGAGGCCTATGGCGGCGTGGTGCCCGAACTGGCCTCGCGCGACCACATTCGCCGGGTGCTGCCCTTGACGCAACAGGTGATGGCTGAAGCCGGCTGTGGCCTGGAGGCCATCGACCTGGTGGCCTACACCCGCGGACCCGGCCTGGCCGGCGCACTGCTGGTCGGCGCCGGTGTGGCCGTGGCGCTGGGCGCGGCGCTGGGCCGGCCGACGCTGGGCGTGCACCATCTGGAAGGCCACCTGCTGTCGCCCTTTCTGGCCGATGACGCGCCGCGCTTTCCTTTTGTGGCGCTGCTGGTGTCGGGCGGGCACACGCAGCTGATGCGGGTGGACGGCGTCGGCCGCTACGCCTTGCTGGGCGAGACCGTGGACGATGCGGCCGGCGAGGCCTTCGACAAGAGCGCCAAGCTGCTGGGCCTGGGCTACCCGGGCGGGCCGGCGCTGGCCCGGCTGGCGGCCGCGGGCGATGAACGCGCCTTTGCGCTACCGCGACCGCTGCTGCACAGCGGCGACCTCGACTTCAGCTTCGCCGGGCTGAAGACCGCCGTGATGACGCAGGTGAAAAAGCTCGGGCCCGCACTGACCGACCCGCAACGGGCCGACGTCGCGGCATCGACCCAGGCCGCGATCGTCGAGGTGCTGGTCGCCAAGTCGCTGCGCGCGCTGAAGCTGACGGGGCTGAAGCGCCTGGTGGTGGCCGGCGGTGTCGGTGCCAACCTGCAACTGCGCGCGCGCCTGGATGTCGGTGCCGCCAAGCTGCAGGCGCGCGTGCACTACCCGCCGCTGGCCCTGTGCACCGACAACGGCGCCATGATTGCGCTGGCCGCAGCGATGCGCTGGCAGCAGGGTCTGGCGCCGATCGGGCCCACGACCGGCGCCTTCGATGTGCGGCCGCGCTGGCCGCTGGCCGAGATCGACGGCAGCTGAAATTTGCACTGGCATCGCTCAAACCGAATTCAAGAGTCCTTCCGGGCACGCGACTTGCGGCCGCCTCCATTGGCCTTGTCCTGCCTCCAACCCCCAGCCCGCGTCGCATGAATCCGATCCGAGACCGCATCGCCGCCTTGCCCGCCTCGCGCATCCGCGAGGTCGCCAACGCCGGCCTCGGCCGCAGCGATGTGCTGGCCTTCTGGTTCGGCGAGAGCGACGAAGTCACGCCAGAACCGGTGCGCGAAGCCGCCGCCGCGTCGTTGCGCGCAGGCGAAACCTTCTATTCGCACAACCTCGGCCTGCCCGATCTGCGGCAGGCCATCGCCGCCTACATGGCCGGCCTGGTGGTGCCGGCGCACCCGGGCCGGCGCGACATCACGGCCGAGCGCATCGCGGTCACTTCGTCGGGCGTGAATGCGCTGATGCTGGCCATGCAGATGCTGCTGGACCCGGGCGACGAGGTCGTCGCCGTGGTGCCGGTGTGGCCCAACCTGACGGCGCAGCCGGCCATCCTGTCGGCGCGGGTGACGCGCGTGCCGCTGCGGCCCTGCAACGGCCAGTGGCGGCTGGATCTGGACGAACTGCTGGCGCGTGTGACGCCACACACCCGCATGCTGCTGGTGAACGCGCCCAACAACCCCACCGGCTGGACCTTGACGCGCGACGAACAGCAGGCGCTGCTCGACCACTGCCGCACCACCGGCACCTGGATCGTGGCCGACGAGGTCTATGAACGCCTGTTCTTCGGTGAGGGCGAAGACGCTGCTGCGCCCGCCGCACCCAGCTTCGCCGACATCGCCCACCCGCAGGACCGCCTCATCGTCGCCCACAGCTTCAGCAAGAGCTTTTTGATGACGGGATGGCGCCTGGGCTGGCTGCTGCTGCCCGCGGCGCAGATGGCGGACATGGGCAAATTGCTTGAGTACAACAGCTCCTGCGCCCCGGTCTTCGTGCAGCGTGGTGCGCAGGCCGCGCTGGCCCTGGCCGATGACTCCGTGCCCGGCCTGCAGCAGCGCCTGCGTGCATGCCGTGACCGCCTGCTGCACGGCCTTCAGCGCCTGCCGGACGTCACGGCGGCGGTGCCGGCGGGGGGCATGTACGCCTTCTTCCGCGTGCACGGGCAGGACGACTCACTCGCCTTCGCCAAGCGCCTGGTGGCTGACCACGGCCTGGGCTTGGCCCCTGGCGTGGCCTTCGGGCCGGAAGGAGAGGGCTGGTTGCGTTGGTGCTATGCCTCGCGCGACCCGGCGCGGCTGGACCAAGGTCTTGTCCGGCTGGGGGCAGCGCTCGGTCTATAATCGAGGGTTGCTTGGCAGATGGGATACCCCCGGCCAAGCACATCGAGCACGGCGCCGGTTGGTTTCACTGGCGACCGCAAGTGGCAACAGGAAACCGCGGCGCAGCCCCACCACACCCAGGGGCCGGGCAGGGCGGTTTCCATGAACTCAGGAAATCCCATGACCATGGACACCGCCGTCAAGGCCGAGATCGTCAAGACGCACGCCCGGGGCGTCGCCGACACCGGCAGCCCGGAAGTGCAGGTCGCCCTGCTGACCGCGCGCATCAACGAACTGACCCCGCACTTCAAGCTTCACAAGCACGACCACCATGGTCGTCGCGGCCTGCTGAAGATGGTCAACCAGCGCAAGCGCCTGCTGTCCTACCTGAAGGGCAAGGACGCCGACCGCTACACGACGCTGATCGGCACGCTGGGCCTGCGCAAGTAAACGAAGGACCGCAGGGCTGTCCGTTCGGGCCGCCCTGTCGCCACTTGCTTTCACCACCCGGGCCGCACTTGCTGTGTCATTCCATCGACGTCGGGGCCACCGGCCGCGCTGGAATGGCATTGCGCTGCCCCACACCATGAAGAAAGAGGACAAGGCATGAGCATGTTCAACAAGGTCACCAAGACGTTCCAGTGGGGCCAGCACACCGTCACATTGGAAACGGGCGAGATCGCCCGCCAGAGCGGCGGCGCCGTGCTCGTCAACATCGACGACACCGTCGTGCTCGCCACGGTGGTCGGCTCCAAGACCGCCAAGCCGGGCCAGGACTTCTTCCCGCTGACGGTCGACTACACCGAGAAAACCTACGCCGCGGGCAAGATCCCGGGCAGCTTCTTCAAGCGCGAAGGCCGCCCCAGCGAGGCCGAGATCCTGACCTGCCGCCTGATCGACCGGCCGATCCGCCCGCTGTTCCCGGAAGGCTTCCTGAACGAAGTCCAGGTCATCGTGCACGTCGTCAGCCTGAACCCCGAGGTGCAGGCCGACATCGCCGCGATGATCGGCACCAGCGCCGCGCTGGCCATCTCCGGCATCCCCTTTGCCGGCCCCATCGGCGCCGCGCGGGTGGGCTACATCAATGGCGAATATGTGCTGAACCCGGGGCTGACGCAGCTCAAGGGCAGCCAACTCGACCTGGTGGTGGCGGGCACCGAAGCCGCCGTGCTGATGGTGGAATCGGAAGCCGACCAGCTGTCCGAAGAGATCATGCTGGGTGCCGTGGTCTTCGGCCATGACCAGGGCAAGGTGGTCATCCATGCCATCAACGATCTGGTGCGTGACGCCGGCAAGCCCGAGTGGCAATGGCAGGCCCCGGCCAAGGACGAGGCCCTGATCGCCAAGGTGGCTGCGCTGGCCGAAGAGCCGCTGCGCGCTGCCTATCAAAACCGCAACAAGCAGGCCCGCACGCAGGCCTGCCGCGCCGTCTACGCCTCGGCCACCGCGGCGCTGAAGGAGCAGGGCGTCGAGTTCGATGCCGGCAAGCTGGGCGACATGTTCTTCGAGATCGAAGCCCGCCTGGTGCGCGGCCAGATCCTGTCCGGCGAGCCGCGCATCGACGGCCGCGACACGCGCACCGTGCGCCCGATCGAGATCCGCTCGGGCGTGCTGCCGCGCACCCATGGTTCGTCGCTGTTCACACGCGGCGAGACGCAGGCGCTGGTGGTGACGACGCTGGGCACCGAGCGCGACGCACAGCGCATCGACGCGCTGGCCGGCGAGGTCACCGACAACTTCATGCTGCACTACAACATGCCGCCATTCGCCACTGGCGAGGCGGGCCGCTTCGGCACCCCGAAGCGGCGCGAGATCGGCCACGGCCGCCTCGCCAAGCGCGCGCTGACTGCCGTGCTGCCGAAGAAGGAAGACTTTCCGTACTTTTTCCTTAACGTTACGGCGATCACCGAGAGC
>Ga0105046_10014592_pt1 | contig 12110 bp, 8 predicted proteins | sample MAT03_FD_78385 | JGI IMG/M metagenome (GOLD analysis project Ga0105046, IMG submission 78385) | Freshwater microbial communities from Lake Fryxell liftoff mats and glacier meltwater in Antarctica - MAT-03 (megahit assembly) | ecosystem: Environmental > Aquatic > Freshwater > Ice > Liftoff...
ACAACCACAGACGGCTTACCCTCCGATGACGAAACAATTGGACGATAGCAATAGCCAGCGATCGAGCCCGCCAACAGACTCGCAGCGCTCGACTCGTCTTGGCCGATCACCATTAGGTTTCGGCCAGCGCTTCGCGTAAGCGTTTTGGTCACGGGTGGATCGATCGATACGCTGTCCCCCAAGATCAACGGCACTGTACCCTCGTCCATTCGCAATTCGCCTATAGCAAATGCAATGCTCTTTTCGTCCCAAACAGCTGGCTTGTGCCCTTCGAAAACAATCCGCCGCCCGAGGGCATTGGTCGTCGGGGATTGGGGAACAGGGACCTTACTCAATTTCTGCAGTCTCGTAATTTGGTCGTTCTTTTCGATAAAGGCTACTTGGAACGATTGGTTGCTTTCGATGCGACCACCCATATCGTTGTAGATCGCTTGCCCTGAGTGTCTTAATCGTTCCGCAGCCGTGTTGTCCTCGCTCAGAATCAGCATCGCATCGGAGCTGTCGCACTGCAAAGCGATTCGGACGGCCATTTGCGAAAGCGTTGTTCGAGGCAAAGAATAGGCGCCGCCAAGTGTTTGCGACGCCAAGACCAGGTGCATGCCGAACGATCGACCTTGGCGAACAATGCGGTCCATCAGCATGGACGCTTGTTGCGAAAGTTTGTCGTCTTCGACAAATAACTCTTGGAACTCATCGATCACGATTAGTATTCGAGGCATCGCGTGTTGCGGAAACTTTTTAGAGAGACTTGGGATGTCTTGCACTCCCCACTGGCGGAACGCTTCGCCGCGAGCATGCAATACACGGTCCAAGTATTCCAGCGTACTGACCCCAAATTCGCGTTTGCTCTCGATACCGATGATATCCGCATGCGATAGTGCGACTTGCGAATAGACCTGAAACTCGACCCCCTTCTTAAAATCGAGCAGCACTAATCGCAATTGTTTGGGCGAATACTTCATGGCCGCGCTGGTGATCATGGTGTGCAGCATCGAAGACTTGCCCGATCCAGTTTTGCCCGCAATAAGTACGTGTTGCGCTGTTCCGGATCCCAGCTTCATCGATTGAATTCGTCCAGCATCCGAGATTCCGAGCGGAATCGCAAGCCCATCCGCACTGGATGCCGTTTCTTGCTCCGCCGCCGGCAACGCGATGGATTCGAACGGCACAATGCACTTGCCCACTTCTGATGCGGCCTGCAAATGATGTTCCATGATCATTTGCAAACGGTCGTCGTTGGGGGGCAATTCAGGTGTCATGGCATAGGAATCAAGGTCAGGGTGATCGATAACTATTTTCGTATAGCTCCTGTTTCCGTTTCCATCATTGGATTGCATCTGTTCCGGATTCAGCTTCAATCGCAGCCCAAATTCGTTGAGTTTGGATCGGTCTGCGAACGAGGGCCAAACATAGGTGTCGGAAACTTGCAAAATCACGCCAACCCCACAACGCCCTCCCGAAGACATGATCGAACACAGGGACTGCCATGAGCTGTCGTCTAGTCCAAAGGGAAAATTCGACCAGACGATGAGGCGATACGGGATTGCCATCGGCCCGGCGTCGCGATTGTATTCAAGTACGTTTGCATATTTATTTCTCAAGCTCTGTTGAATAACATCCTCGACGTGCCGGGCTGTGTTGATGAGCTGTTCGGCGATGTGCAAGGGTTGCGTCCAGACGCGGTGGTTTACCATCGCAGGGTCGACGTCCGCCAACGACATCAGCCACGAGAACTCCTTTCCCAATCCTTCTGGGTCAATAATCGTGATGTTCAACCTCCCAGCAGGAACCGACGTGACAGCTCGCAACAAAGTATTGCGAACCACAAGGTTCCCTATATCTTTGCATTCGGCGTGCGTTTGAAGCGTCAAGGCGCCATGCGACACGACGTCAAAGTAGACGGCCCATGGCTGCTGAGGTGATTCCTCGGGCAACAACAAACTTTGCATGTCACGTTGCAAGGGAGCAAGCGGCATGATGTCGCCGATGTGCCAAGCCAACGAATTTGGCAAACGCGGCCAATCACCCGCCGCAATTCGATCCGAGCTCCATTCTGGGAAGTCCAAGTTTGCGCGATTTTGAATGCTCTGCATCCATTTTGCCGATTTTCGACAACCGTCCTGCCAACGCATAACCGATCGTCGCTGCGAACTTTGAAATCGCTCTTCAATGTCTTTAATCAACTGGTGATGACCTTGATCCGCATTGGCTCGGGTCGCGGACTGTTGCTGTTGGAGCGCATCAAGTTTAGGCTGACGATCCGAATTGATGCGATCGAGTTTCTCCTTTCTAGCAACAGCAACATTCTTTCGTTTCTCGATGCAAGACTTCATCAGTTTTTGCTTATTGAAATTGAACTCGCTTACCAACGCGGACCGTTTTACTCGATGGTCTTCTTCCAATTGCTCTTGATTGCTCAAATACTGCTTTTCAATTCTCTGAATTTCGTGCTGACAATTGAAGTCCGCGATTCGTCTGCCTTGCACGAGAATGAGATAAGCGCTGTGCTCTTGGTCTGCAACCTGAGGGAGCATTCGCCGAATAGTTCGCGATATCAGCGGTGAGATCGCAAAATGAATGATTGCGGTAAACAAGATCGCTCCGAAGACACCGGAAAGTCCGATGATCAATGGCACAGCGCCTAGCCCCCAAGCTGCCGCAGCGGCAAGGCCACCTAAGAGAACACCGATCCCCAGAAACCAGTAGGACCCAATCAGCTTACAGGTTGGGTGGTTCTGCATTCTCGCAATGCTCACCGAAAGAGACTTCTTGATTTCTTCAAATCGCTTTCCGATATGTGCCAAATCGGAAATAGCCTGGATTTCGGAAGTGGACTCGGGAGTGCTCGTCCCAACCAACCCTTGCAGTGTCGTATTGCCCGTTCTGATCCCAACCCACTCGCGACATTCGTGCATCATTTGCTCGATCGTCGCGCGTTCTTTATCAAGCTTTGCGCGAATGCTGTCACGAGCACTCTTGCGCCCAAGACTGGCGTCTTCCTTGTTCTTTTTGAGGTCTGAGGAAGCGTTGTCGAACTTGTTCTTTTGTTCGGTTTTGCTTTGAACGAAATCCGACTTGAGCTTCTTTGTTTCCTGACGTCCATAGTTGATGCTCAGGAGCGTCTCGCGTTCGGATACGGAAAACTGATTGTCGAGGAAATTATCCCACTCCGTTATCGCAGCCCTCCAACTCGCTGTTTGGTCCGCTTTCACTGACAATTTCTGTTCTTCAAACTGATCGATAGCGCGCTTGCGATCTGCTTGCATGGTTGCGTTGTCCGCGGATCGAGAAACTCGCAAGAGCCCTAATCTAGCGCGAAGTCCACGGACCATCTGGATTTGATTCCTAAAAAGTCTGCCACCGGTAGGTGAACCGGAGTCAGCTTGGCGCTCGGAGTCAAACGAAGCACTCGTATTCATTGCATGACCGATGTTAAGGAAGAGACACACCTTGAGCCGCGGGCGCTAGCCTGGATTATTAATGGGCCTTCGGTTTTTTGTTGTAAAGTATTGCTGCTACGGAGATTGTGAAAAACAGTTCAAATGCAGACCGTTTTTGGAAACCCGACGCGTAAGCGAGGGATTTTGTTGCAAGTTCCTCGCTTACGCGTCGGGTTGTGAATAATCCCGGCTAGCCGCGTTAGTAAAGTCGACAATTTCAAACGCGGCTAGCGCCCGCGGCACAGGCTTAGAACCAAAGCGAGGGCTTCGGACCAAAACGAGTGCCGTTGGGCGCTTGCCGTTCAGTCTGAATATACACTAATGGCCGGTCAAAAGTCGGATTTCATAGCACCATCGATGTGTCAGAATGTCGCTTGGGTCTGAAAGCGGCGAAAACCGGATCTTCTGTTCCAGAACGAAAAACTGAAGCTGCCCAATCGGCACGCTTATTTCGATTCTTGTCTCGCATTGGATGGGGTCCAGTGACATCCAAACCGATCCGTCGGCCCCTGATTGTGCTGCGGCCAATACGCGGTATTCGGATCCAAACCAACTGGAACTTTTCGAATTTTTGCATGCAATATCAAACTTCAATAGTTGATCCCTCTGCGTCTCAATCGCGGTCGACCAATGGCCATTGCCGGACAAACCAACTCCGAGCAGAACCGGACTCGCACCTGGCGAGAACGATTCTTCTACCATCTGCTGCATGGGCGGACTCGCGGGCCATGGCTCCTGTTCTGTCCCTTCGATGGATTCTAGCAATGGAAAAAGAGTTTCTCCATGAATGATTCCAATCGTATGCGACAAACGATCTCTAAATTTGGAGTAACGAACGGTCAATACGCCTGCGGTCAAAGAAACCATGCGATTACTTTCCCTTTATCTCATCGCGGCACAGACGTGATGCAGTCGACACGCGAACCAAAAGGATGCCACAGCGCATGACCCCTACGCCAGCCAGCATGACAATTCCTGACTCAAATATGCGAGGGCTATTGATATCGTTCAAAAACAATAAGCCAATTCGAAGCATGTAAAGGGAGACTAAAACCAAAAGCCAGCCTGCAATTTCGCGGAACCAAAAAAACATCATGTCACACCCTTCGATTCGTTCTTTTCTTTCACGGTTCGATTCATCATGGTCGCTTATTCGCCAACCGTGTTGCCGCTTGCGGGGTTTCGATCTGAGCCTTCGCTGACTCATTACGGTTTTGCTTGGACCGCTCCCTTTCGAATCGTATCAAGTCGCGGTAATTCGCTATCAACCTGACCGATCGCAAGTACAAACTTGCTTGCGAGCCCTCTATCTTACGCCAAGCGAGCTCGCGAGCTAGCACAAATAAAGCAACGATCGTCACTAGCCATAAAGTACCTGGCCAAAAAGCTTGCCCCGTCTCGATCGACGACTGCAGCCAGCGTCCCGACTGTCGACCTATGGGAATTTTTATAAGGATTACGATCGCCAGCACGACAGCCAGCAACAGTTGAAGTGCATGAAGCGACAAGCTTAAAATCGCAAATGGCCTCGTCCTTTGGGAATCTTTTCCTGAGCCGCCCATGCCCGCAGCCCTAAGAAAGGTATCTGTCAATGCTCGATGCACATGTGGCAACTTCATCGCGGCGACAATCGTCAACATTGCGACGATACACCAGAATAGCCCGGACGGAACTTGATCGAATTGCCCGCGACGAGGCTCTTGAATGAAAAGGCTAAATTGGATTGCGATAAGTGAAAGCCAACCGATTCGAACGACAATTCCTGTCATTACGACCGCAAAAAGAAACAATCTCAGCAGTATGCCTAGGCCATCGGAAATACCGAGCAACATCTCAATGCAAAGCGCGACCAGCAGGAGTTGTAGCAGTGACCCGACCATACGAAACATCTTTTTTTGCTGAACAGTAGGCTGCAATGAGCCCATGGTAGGAGTTGCTGGATCGAAATTATCATTGGCACTCATCGCAACGCCCCCTGTGACCTACTGCGTCCTGTCTTGACCAAGTCGAGTTCTGACATGATCATGCAAATCGCATTCTTCTCTCCCGAAAGTGTAAGCGACGCCCCACATCGTTGAAGCTCGCGATGCAACTGCTCCGCCTGAATCTGCAATCGCGATTGCTCAGCAACAAGCAGCAAATCAATGGCCGACCAATTAGCGGAGAAACGGGAAGCAATCCTACGTGACGGGCGTTGGAAGGTAGTGGTCGGACACACAAAGGATACACGATGATGTTTGGCCACAGCAATCTTCACTGCCGGCAAGAGAAATTCTAAAACTCCAACGCAGTTTAGTAAGTCGGACATCACCACGATCACTTCATTGTCTCGGGCATGACCAACGGCTGACAAAATACTTTCAGCTAGCTGGTTCATTCGACCGATCGGTTCTCGGTCGCGGCTTTCAGAAGACGCTACGACGGGCGCTACCCAGGGTATTCCAGAACGGTTGAGCAAGTCCTGAATTCGACCTGCAATGGCTTGATCATTGTGAACGAGTGCAACCTGCTCTTGCGTGGACAATCCATAGATTTCTGACAGCGCCCCAGCGATTTGGAATCGCAATCTGCGGCGTCCTCGACTACTCGGCAGAATGGGGAAAAGGAAAAACGGCACCTGATTCACTTTGAAATCCAAAAGTTCGGGATAGCGCTGGCTGAGCAAACCACAAACCGCATCGATCAGACGCTGACTTAACGCACATGGAGGAGGGCTCGGATTGACCGAGAAATCAGCGAGCGCTCTCAGAAAGATCTGAAATCCTTTTTCCCCGGACATCGGAGTAAGGCGTCGTACTCCGCGTTCATCGCACAGCATCCCCCCCACCGGATCGCCAGCGTTGATGGCCATTCTGCCAACACTTGCTGCCACAAAAGTCATTTGGTCGAGCAATCTCGCGCCGAATCCGCCAACGCGACTCACGCTCGAGCCATCGACAATCAATTGAACCCGAGCAGGAACTTCCGACTCGTATTGTCTCGTCATCCATTGGTCGCGTTTCGCTGAAACCTTCCAAGCAATCGATTTGAACGGATCTCCCGGCATGTATTCTCGCAATTCGAGCAATTCAGAACCCATCCCTGAACGATGGAGTCGATGAATACCATGCCGTGGAATAATATTTGACTTCTTGATCAATGAACGATACCCGCCTGCATCCACAAAGGACGGCAGAGCTCGGAACGACTGTTCGCATTTTACAAATTCCACATGGCGAAAGAGTCCATTGGTACTTTCCAAGGTCAATCGAAATCCAGAAAATGCGACGTTGCCCGCGGACCGAACACGCGCGTGGTACCTCCATTCAGTTGGGGAATTGCCGCCCCCTAGTTTACGTTGATGCGGAATTCTATTGTCGGTGTTATCGAAAAATTGCAATAGGTTTGCAATCAGCCACGACCGCGATGGCTCGCGTGGAGCGGCATTGATTTCAGGCCCGACAATTTCCAAATTTTCCGGCACAACATCGAGCACATCGAGAGTCGCGCCATGCAGACGCAGACCTTGTCTCCATCGGATCTGTACGTCGATGGTTCGTTCCGCCCAAAGAGACCTATTCGAGTCCTGTTCGCTGTTTACCAACCGTTCGAGGTGCAAACTGGGTATCTGGTATCGCATCTGCAAATAGAAGATGAGCCATTCGGCAAAAAGCCAAAACAACGACGAAAGAGAGAGAAGGCTTAAGACAGTTTGGCCGCGAGTCAGACCAATACATAACCCAATCATCCCTGCGATGGCAAACGCTTGAGCACGAAACGTCATGACCTTTTTTCCGCAAGCACAGGAACCCTCTGGATGACCTGTTGGATAACGCTATCCACCGTTCGACCGTCCATCTCTGCCTCTGGGCGCATGATCAGTCGGTGCCCAAGAACGGGGACGCATATGGCCTGTACGTCGTCGTGTGTTACAAACTCGCGGCCCTTGAGCAACGCGATAGCCCGAGACGCCTTCATCAAATTGATAGCCGCGCGGGGACTAGCTCCAAGTAGTAGGTCGTTGTGTTGGCGGCTCTCACGCACCAGATCAATGATGTATCGCTTTAACTCATCCGAACAATAGACTGAGTCCAATTGCGTTTGAATCCCCATGATTTCAGACGATGAAGAGATAGAGGTCAGCTTGGGTATCGGGCGGCTATGGAGATTGAGCATCGCAACTTCGTCGTCGCGACCAGGATACCCAACCTTGATTCGGAAAAGAAAACGATCCAACTGCGCTTCTGGCAGTCGATAGACACCTTCCTGCTCGATTGGATTTTGCGTTGCGAGAACCATGAAGGGTTCGGGCAGCAGCAGAGTCGTTCCGTCAATGGTAACTTGACGTTCCTGCATGGCCTCCAACAAGGACGATTGTGTTCTGGCCGGAGCACGATTCAGCTCATCTGCCAATAATAGCTGGCAAAACACCGGGCCCTTTCGCAGAACAAAACTGTTTGTGTTACGGTCCAAGATTTGGATACCCGTAACATCAGACGGTAGCAAATCGGGCGTGAACTGAATGCGTTCGAATTGGATGCCGAGGATCGTAGCAAACGTGCGGCACAGGGTTGTTTTAGCCGTTCCCGGAACTCCCTCCATGAGCACGTGCCCACCCGCAAAAAGAGCAACTAGCAGTTGGTCAGTAACATCGTCGAGACCAACTACGACTTGTTTCATCAACTCCTGTGTGCGATCTCGAAGTTCTTTTACTCGCTGTGCAATGGTGTTGGCTGTAAGCACGAATCAATTTTCTGAAAATGGTTAGTATATGGGGTGGTCATTTCGAATGCTAATTCTACTTTGCCCCATCCATTTTAGGGGACTGCAAAGCGTCTCGTAGCTCCTGGATTGTTTTTCCGAGCTTAAGAAACTCTTTTTCCGAGACCCTAGGAACCAAGTTGCTGATTTCAAAGGAACGCACATACTCCAGTTTCTCTTGGAAAGCCTTGTCTGTCGGGATCGCACCTGACGGGTGAAAACGCGTGGCCTTGTTTCGCCATTCTTTTTCGCCACTGGTCCCAGAACACTCCTTGCAAAACTCACGTGCCAGGATGAAAGCTGCGGGACCGTATTGCGAATGCCGATTCTTCATATTCGATTCCAATTGAAACACAGAAAGATGCGGCACAATAGGTTGCCGACTTAGCAGCGCAGGAACACGCTGAACTACAACTGCCAAGAGCACCAGAACACCGACCGCGGCGAGTATTGCCAATACGGCCATCGCATAGCCTCTCGGATTGACGGGGCGTGGCTGATTTGACAGCGCTTCGTTCAAAACATTGGAGTCCTCAACGCTCTTGAGCACATGATTTGCCACTTGCAACAATGTCTCCAAATCCGAACTCGGCAACTCTGGTACTCTTGGCACGGTTTGCTCATTCGAACTCAACTTGGGCTTGGGTGTCTGAAGTCGATCTTTGTAGCTCGACAACACTCGACCTCCAGATACAAACGTCAGATTTGTTTTCGATCGCATGCAAAGTGTCTCCGACAGGCGAATAGCGAATGCCGCGTTGTCTCCGTGCCAGAGCATGCCATTGGTCACTATGCTGGTGTCCGCAACCAGAACCATGACCCCAGCAGTCGGTGTGCTCAAGTCGCTGACAGCGATCAAGGGCTCGCCGCGGCTGGCGATTGGGAAACTGGAAAGAGGTAGCGAGGCAACCGTTTTCCAACGTGTTGGATTGCGTACCGATGTCGCGTTAGGCAATGCGAGCCAAGCGGTTCGATTGGATATGATCTGATTGACGCCCATCATGATTGGGTGCTCCGAATCCAGACGCTGGATTCGCAAGCAATCCTTATGGTCGAGATAGAGGTCTTCCGAACGAGATGAGACGACTGGCCCCTGTTTGATCTCTCCAATGCCGCTCAAAAGGCAGGATTGATCGGATGCAATCAATACACTCCCGCCCTTTTCTGCAAACTGGACTAGTCGAGCCCAGAAATCCCTGCGGAATGATCCGAGATCGTCTGTCAAAACGATAACCGATTTCGCGGGATCACCGAACGAGGATTCCAGCGATTGGATGTTGGTCACACCGCGCTCCTCCAGCAACATCTGAAAAAGCTCGCAACCCAGGTGCCACTTCGCTTCCTCCGAGGGAGACCCTTGCTGGGCCAAAAGACTCGCGTACAGGGGAGCAAACAGAATAGCAGCGAAAGTGAATGCAAATACGGCAAGGTGGTTCTTCAACATATTCACCCCTTGCATTGCTTGAGAGCGATCTTCGCTTCGTCAATCTGCTGCGCTGATAACTGATGCTCCATCGGGTAATATCTAGCTTGATCGTAGAGTGTGGCCAGCGTTTGCATCGGGCTCTTGTACTGTGGTAACTTGGTATCAAATTGCTTGGCAACATAGCCGCAAGTCCACCACGCTTGAGCGGCTTGGAGTCGTTGTTTCGCCAGCGAGTGAAATGCGTGCACCAAATCTTCGCGGGTTCGAATCTCGTCAATGCTGGGAGCCAGTTGAGCTAGCAGCATTTCATTTCGCACTTGCTCCGACCGGACTCGATGCTTCAACGCGAGAAACGCAGCGAAGCCTAAAATTGCAATCGCGACCAAGTATGGAAAAAAATCTGCGTTGAGCGGATTCGGTAGATTGAGCGCGTCGCTCGCTGAGGAGTCTGTTGTCGGGGAAGCACTCGTTGATCGTGCACTTGGTGCGGCTGAACTCGATTTCGAAATTTGGGTCCATAGATTGCTAAGATAGTCGCCTGCCTTTTTCACTCCCTTTGAGAAATCTGTTTCGGGCAGTGGAGGCCGAGCTATTGTTGGCTTGGCTGAGAAGTCCGTCCCCTTGGAAGCGTTGGGGGCGATCGATGATCGATTCGCAGAATTAAGTCCGTCCTCGAGACTGTTCTTTTCGCCAGGTGTCTTGGTTTCATTCGTCGGAGACTCGGAGGCCTGCGACCCGTTTTGCTTGGGACGATTGGCGACTTTAACGCGGGCGTCCTCAATGAATTTCTGAAGCGTAGGTCCCAATCCTCTTCTATCCAACTCCTTTCGAACATCCTTGGAGTCCAACGGATTGGAATCGATTGTTTTGCTGCGATTGCTGAGGTTATTGCCGTTGTTGTTTCTCGCATTCGATGATGTCGATTCAGTACCGCTCGCCGATTGCTGCGACTCTCGTCCGGACCCAGGCGACGGACGAGTTGCGGGAGTTGGAGTTCTGGCTGATGGCGAAGCAGACTGCGGTTTCGCTTTATTTGATTGCGAGGATTGCGATGGAACAGGATTGGGTTGAGGTCGTTCACCAGGAGCAGTATTCGTTTGCTGTCCTTGGAACTCATCGGGATTATTGAGGAGGAGCGGATTGAAATCATTAAACTCGGTCTCCTTCGTTGTCGCTACAGGATCTTTCTTGCTCTTTTCAAACTGCTCCTGTGTCTTGAGCAGTTTGTTCATCAGCTCATTAAAGTTATCTTCTTTCGGTTTGCTTTTCGGTGCAGTTTCAATCGCAGTTTCTGGAATAAGTCCATCGGTAGCCTTGCTCGTTGGCTTGGTTCCCTCGGCAGGTGTTGGCCTCCTGGGCGGCGTGGGTCGCTCGGCGCCGCCTGCGGGTTGAGTTTGTTTTTTAGGTTCCGTGCTGGTGTTTTCCTGTGACTTCGATATGGGTGGATTCGCGGGCGATTCTTGCTTGCTGCCGGACTTAGGTCGTTCCTTTTCTAAATACTGTTCCGCCATCTCTTTTGCTTGTCGCATCAGCTCGGGATTGGAAAGGGCTTTGGAAATCAATTCAGGCGGAATCGAATCGAGAACGTCCGGGGACAGTCCATCGGGCAGATTTCCTCCGAAATGCTTCATTGCCTCTTTGAGTGATTGTACGTCGGCGTCTGAAAGTCTGGGCAGATTTGCGTCTTTCGATGGCTCTGTATTCAATGCATCGCGGAGACGCGATAAGAGTCTTGCCTGAGCCTCGTGCTCAGCCGTCAACGATCTTGGAGGTGGCAACCATCGCTGCCAGGGTGTCCCTTCCGGAGGAATTGCTGTCGACTGGGCGTCGCAGGATTCGCTTGAGGAAAATGCAAGCAACAACCAAGCGATGGAAACGATGCGAAACATTCCTTGAAGCAGACCCGAATGTAGTCGGTCGATGTTGTTGTTTTGGGCCATGACACTTATTCGCTAGTGGATGCAAAAAGAGAGCATTCAGTGTATCCCACTTCCCCCAATTACGCGAACTATGGTTTTGGGCCTACGCCCGCACGTGGCTTCGTGAAAATGACCCCGGAATAGGTCTTTTTTGTGATTGCCCCGTTTTCTTGGAGTTTTTCTGCAGAGTTTGCACCCGGTTTACGCACTGTAGTTGGATCCATTATTTTCGAAGAGCTTATGCAATGACCGAGCAAGAAACATTTACGACCGCCTTAAACAAAGAAGATCCCGCCGAACGTGCAATCCAGAACGGCCACGCTCGAACAACGCCGCCCGGAAAAGCTTGGAACCCAAATCGGTTCCTACAAGCTACATGAAAAGATCGGCGAGGCTGGCATGGGGATCGTCTGCGCAGCCGAACAAACGTCGTTTTCACGGCGGGTAGCATTGAAGATTCTCCCATCGGCTTCACTATGGTCCGAGAATGCTCTAGAACGATTTCGCAAAGTAGTCCGCATCACGGCCACACTTGAGCACCCGAATTTCGTTCCAATTTATGAAATGGGCTACGAACAGAGCGTG
>Ga0105046_10014595_pt1 | contig 12109 bp, 9 predicted proteins | sample MAT03_FD_78385 | JGI IMG/M metagenome (GOLD analysis project Ga0105046, IMG submission 78385) | Freshwater microbial communities from Lake Fryxell liftoff mats and glacier meltwater in Antarctica - MAT-03 (megahit assembly) | ecosystem: Environmental > Aquatic > Freshwater > Ice > Liftoff...
ACTTCGTCCCCAATCGACTCACATGATGTACCTTCGCGACTATTTCCGAGTCTTGGTTCCTCTCTTGTTGGCTTTTGCAGCTTATCACGTTGCCGTCGTTCCATTCTTGGAACCTAAGTCAGACCATCAGGGACGTAAATACGAGGGAACCACACTCTCACCTCGTGAGGACTGGTGGGAAGCCTTTTTTTTGGAAGGCGACTGGCAACGAGACAAAAAAACTCCACCCCGTGTCGTCAAAACAGATTCAGCCACGCTTCTCTTTCAAACACGTGAACAAAAGTCGGAGACTCGCTGGCTCGTCAAACCACTTACGATCTTGATCCCGCAACGTGATTCTGGAACGGCAAAACAAGCCATACTCATCAAGAACGAGGAAGGCGCAGAAATTGAGTTCGAGACGGCGGTTGACTGGACTCAGGAACTGCCTCCCGTCGTAAGTGGCCAACTCCTCGGTGAAATCACAATCTACTCCCCTCCTGAGGATGCTTTCAAAAACAATGGAATGCTTATCAATGCGCGTGGTTTATTTATCAACAAACGGCAAATTTGGACAAATGAAAAAATAAAACTTCAGCTCGGCAACTCGATCGTCGAAGGCAGATACCTGCAGATTTTTCTGGACAAAGATCTGTTGACCGCTGAACAGCCAAATCTACGCAATAAGTCTCCTTTCAATGGCCTCGACAGTCTCGAATTGACGTATGTTGAACGAGTGTATATCGGCCTAGAACCCGGCGGACTGTGGCCCCGCAAAGACATTCCTGACATTTCGAAACGCGCTGCCCATGCCACATTGAATTGCGGAGGATCATTCAAATTCCAGTTCCATCAGTCGCAAGCGACGCTCAAAAGAGGCGTTCACATGGAACACCGTGTCGACGGGCTTCCAGTAGATACGTTCGACTGCGAAGAATTGAACATGTTCGTTGGATGGAAAGGAAAACAAACGCCAGAACCAAGTTCTCGTACCAACACATCCGGCTCGAATTGGACGGTAGAACGACTGGTGGCATTGGGCGCAGCGGGCAAGGACAACCGGGATCATTCCGGATGGCTAAAACTCATCGCGCCAGGCATGCAGGCCGAGGCTGTGGGTCAACATTTAGAAATGGACATGCTCAATGGGATCGTCACCTTGAGCAACAGGCTGCCCGGTGCTACAGCAAGAGAAATGACTCCCGTCTACTTGCGGCACGAGTCCGTTCAAGTCTGGTCGCCCGAGGTTCATTATCAAAGCGCCGACGCCCTGGCGAACTCGTCCGACGACCCTGGCCGCTCGAACGAACCGATAAACAAAAATCGACTCGGTGCACTTGTTGCGGACGGTGCCGGCAGAGCCCAAATGGACAGTAACGATGACTCATGGAAACTTTCATGGGGCGAACGGCTCATCGTACGTCCCGATCCCAATGACCTTTCCAAAGACGTTGTAGACATCAAGGGGAGTGCGAACATAAGCTGTACGGCGCATGGAAGGTTCAGAGCGGAACAGCTCTACCTTTGGTTGACACCCGTATCGCCCGAACTCGCCGCAAAACTCGCCTCCCAATACCCAGACGGAAAAGTGCCTCAGGCGTTGCCGGATCGTATGGAGGCTGATGGTAGGGTGGATGTCAATTCCCCCATCTTGCGAGCGACAGTGGAGAAGATGCAGGTCTGGTTCGCCTACCAGCAGCCCATTGCAGCAATCAATTCTCAACCTCCTCAATCCACCTTGGTTGAAGCTTCAGATACGCGGAACGGCCCCTCGCCACTGATAGGCAATAAATGGATAGGCAATAATCCGCTTACGAGCGTGGCAGCGATTCCAACAGGCCAAGCTTTCCCTCCAATCCAGAATACGCTCCCCGGAGCACTGAGCCTTTTGCCTTCGACAGGAATGGCTGCACCTCCGTTGAAACAGCCTATTTCGCCATCAAACCCCTCTGTCAAAAACGGTTTCTTGACCGCTAACCCATCGTCGCCGCTGATCGTGACCGCGAAGACAATGCGGGCAAAGGTATTGAGAAGCGGCAGCCAGAATCGAATCGAGGACTTGATTCTGGAAGGTAGTATAGAGCTCACGAAAAACCAATTGTCCGAGGAATCCCCATGGCCATTCACCATCACAGGAGATCAACTGCAACTGAGTCAAATGCAAAACGACGCCAGCGACATCACGATCGTTGGCCAGCCGGCCAAGGTCACAGTGGGCAGCGGCTGGGTCATTGCACCCGAACTGAAATTGAAACAAAGCCAAAGTCAATTTTGGATCGATCACCCGGGGGAATTGGTAATACCCGTAGAAGCGCTTCAAAAGAGCTTGGCAACTCCAACCAGCAACACGAATTTGGTGAGCTTACCCAGTACTTTCAGTAGCCCGTTACCGGTCAATGGACTCAGTCCTTCGCGACCTGCTCCTAAAGAAGGCGGCAATAGTATCCGATGGCATGTGCCCCCTCGCTTGCAGTGGGGCAAACGAATGACGTTTGATGGACGAACCGCCCGATTTGGCGGTGGCGTAACACTGAACTGCCGGATGGAAACCGACCCCAAGACCCTGTGGCATATCGAGGCAAGTTCCAACCAAATGCTGGTAGTCATGGATCAGCCCGTGGCGTTGCGAAATGCCAATAATACCAATCCATCACCACAATCGCAGATAGCCATGATTCGACTGGAAGACAACGTCGATATCCAAGCCGTTCAAACCGACTTGGATTCGAAACGCCGATCGATTGAGCATTTGAAAATACCTCAACTCGACATCATGGTTGCCTCGCAGACTTGGCTAGGTCACGGCCCGGGCGAATTATGGAGTCGTCGCCTAGGAAATGACAATCCGATCGGCGGAGTCTCCCGATCTGCCAATCCCTCCAATCCCTCCAATCCAACCGTTGCCGATCGGTTCGCCGAGAACGTAAAGCAATGTATCCATCTGAGCTTCATCGGGCGAATGGAGGGGAATATGGAACGTCGAAGTGCGACTTTTTACGAACGGATCGAAGCCCTATTCGGTCCTATAGCTTCATGGGACGATGCACTAAACGTTCACACGGTCGATCGACTTGGACGCAATCAGAGCCTATTGTTTTCGGACCAACTCGATATTTTCGATGCGTCTGGACTGAGTTGGAATCAATCACCTGACAGAAATCTAGGGGCAGCCAATAACGCCGCTTGGGAAATCGCAGCCAGCGGTCGAGTGCAAATGCAATCCAGCACGGAAACCGGTGATGTAATTGTTCTTGCGAACGCACTGAAATACGCGGCGATTAGCGATACAGTTCGCGTGGAAGGTTCTCAGCAACAGCCTGCTCGAATTAACAAAGCTCAGATAAACACGCCTCCAATCGATATTCAAGTAAAATCGGCCGCCATTCGACTCAAGACTGGCGAAATGGATCTGCAGGGAATTAGCATCGAAGGCACATTACCTCAAAGCTTGCAACCCGCCAATGCTCCGACCGGTCCACTTAAATCCAGTCCCGCTGGTCCGGGCGCTAGTAAAAACCTTCCCTCACCACGCGACATGCCTATGAAGCCGTTGAGCCGAAATGGATCCTGACCGCGAGCCGTAGATCAGTCGCTCCGCCGACCAATGTCCTCTACGAAATATCCTGACTGAGTCTTCCTCATTCCTTGCCTACGTTCGTCTCACCTGCGGATAGAGACAGCAATTGGCTGGACAGAGATCGTGACTTGGGCCGTATGCGCCGATGAACGGACGCTCCGTATCTAAGCTCAATCGTTCTTCGATCAAGTCAACGATCATCTCAACAAAACGCGGATGGACACCTACCGTGGCCGCACGAACAAACAGAATCCCCTTTTCCTTGCAAACCTCGGCTGCTTCGTGGTCTAAGTCAAAAAGTACCTCCATATGGTCGGAAATGAAGCCCAGAGGCTGTACTACCACCTGCTTGATCCCTCGTTCGGCATGCAACTGCTCGATTCGGTCGCAAACATCCGGCTCCAACCAGGGCTGCTGTGGTGGACCAGATCGGCTTTGAAATACCAACTCCCACGGTCCATGGTTAGCCGCCTGACACACTAGCTTGGCAGATTCTCTCAGTTGCTCCTCGTAGCGTGAATTGTCCGCCATCGCTTTGGGAATACTGTGTGCACTGAAGAGAACAATCGTTTCGTCCCTGACTTCCTCAGGCAGCTTGGCTAATGCCTGTTCCAAACAGTCCTTTTGTGCGGCAATGAACCCTGGGTGGTTAAAACCCTTCCGAATTTTTTCGATCAGCGGTGCCTTGTCGCCGACCGCAGATTGCGAGGCCGCGATATTCTCCCGATATTGCCTACATCCGCTGTAGCAACTGAACATCGAGGTAAAAAAGGCGATCGAACGCTTGCGTCCATCGCCGGCCATCCTGCCGAGCGTATCGGTCAGCATGGGATGCCAATTGCGATTTCCCCAATAGATCGGCAAATCCAATTTTCGGCGTGAGCACTCTTGCTCAATGGCCGCAAGCAACTGCCGACACTGTTCGTTGATGGGGCTGACGCCGCCAAACTGGTTGTAGTGCTCGGAGACTTCAATCATTCGTTCACGAGGCACGTTTTTGCCCCGCAACACGTTCTCCAGGAACGGCATGACATCCTCCATCCCCTCTGGACCTCCAAACGAAACGAACAAGATCGAATCGATTGGAAGTTCGTCCAACGGCGGCAATGGGGACGTTGGACAAGCGGGCGTAGTCGGTACGTTGGACATAGAGCAGATCTGTTCACTGGTTCGTGGAGTTATTGTCGCCTTTTGCTCCGCAAAAGTGCGTTGACGAGGCGCAGTTTCGCGGGGCGAAAGGCGACACTGGTGCATTCCTAGCGGTGACAAGCTTACATTTCGAGATGTGTCCCATTATTAGCCGGTTGCCAAGTGGTCGATAGCCCAGCGATCGCGAATAAAATGACCGCCTTGCCGCTAACAATGGAACAATCGCTTGCTCATTCTTCCGCTTCGAAAAACAAAGGGATAAGGGTGTGTTTCCGATCAATCCTAGAAGTGCATCGCCCCGTTTCATCGATTGTCTCTCAGTGTAGCACGGCACTCCGTGCCGTATTACAGCCATTACAGCCATTATCACCATTACAGCCATTATCACCATTACCGCCATTATCACCATTACAGCCATTATCACCATTATCGCTCGGCGAAAGTGCGCCTAGCAAACGCACTTTTGCGGAGCAAAAGGCGACACTGTTGCCCCCGTGCCAACTAAAGCAAAGCCCATCAATGCGCATGCTGTTTATAATGCTGACGCAAGACATCTTTGCCGTAGTCGTTGCCGTTGGGGGTTCGAACGACTGTATGGATATGATCCCGTGTCGGCTCCGTTGTTCGAAATGGTGCAACTCGACGTTGGTGGTCGAACTCGATGAGGATGACTGGGCTGTGCACCCGGTAGTAGTAGACACTGTCCGCTGTTGCTCCACCAATCCAAGCGAAATGCGTTCTATCGAAGTGTTCGAAAACCTCTGACATCCGAATTTTTGCATGACCGTCGCGCATATTTCCAACATATTCCTCGATCAGTTCCATAAGCAATTGCTTTTGAGCTGCATCAAGTTTTGAGGCGGGGATACCGGCATAGTCCAACACGATATTGTCTTTGTAGGCTTCGGATAGATTGTTGTTGCCATCTTTTTTGTTCATCACGATGGCTTGTGACTGCTGCTCGGCGTTGAGGGCCTTAATCAACTTCAGGCCTTTGCTTTGTTCATCCTGCAGGACGATTGTTCCATACTCTTTGAAATTGTTGGCCAACTCGGCAAGATTGCCGTTTAGCTTCATGATGTCTTGGGTCTTTTTTAGACCTTTGGCGCTTAAGCTTTGGGTTAGCATTTCAAAGGCGAGCTTGCGTTGCACTTCCGACATTTCATGGGAGCCAACCCCTTGGCGTTTGGGAGAATGTCGATTATCCCATTTCCGCCATTCGGAATCGTCGACCGAATAAACGGTCCGTCCTCATTGGGTTGGCCTCCGGGAGGGCCACCTCCGCGTGGAGGCTGGGAAAAGAGAACGACGTTAGAACCAGCCAACAAAAGCCCTGTAGCTACGAGTGTTCGAACGAGTGGAAATTTGGATCGCATGCTTGGACCTCGTCGATGAAGTATTGAGTGGTGCCGTAAGTGCAAAGCCTATAGGATAGGATAACGCACATGGTGCCGAGCGGTAGCGGTGTGGCACGTCCCTGAGGTTACGAAGGGCGTGGGAATCGCTAGAAACGTTTACCACAATCGCCACGCCCAACGCTAATCGCTCTGGGACGTGCCACACGTCATCAATGACTTTTACATTAAGGACTTTGCCATTACGATGGATCCTGAAAGCGACAATCCTCTACCTATTAGCAAGGATAGTAATACGAATAGCCAAAACAAAACGGACCTCTCCGGTCTTTCCAAAGACGAACTATTGAACCAACTGGCGAATTCACCGTGTGCCAACAGGATCATCCCAGATGAGCAGTCGCTCGAGGATTATCTTCGAAAAAGCCAAGCCAAAGTGGCACGACGGTCCCCGCCGTGAGAAACGTCACGTTACACTCCACTACTTTGATCAAGACGATAACTCCGGACCATCTCGTATATCCATGGAGTCGCAATCAGCACAATGCAAATTGGGATGACCAAGGTTGCCGTCCATGTCCTCCAGTCTTTAAATCGTCCGACGGCAATCTCGATGATGCCAGCGACTAGGATTGCAAACGCAATTCCGCAGCCTAGGAGCGTTTCCACAACGCCAGATACCCTGAAATTCTCTATGGAGTAGGGCGTATAGAAAACGTACGAAGCATATGTGCGTCCAGCTCCGAGGCTTGATGTCGGTAAAAACACAGACGCCAACTGACCGTCCAAGCAAAAACTCGATGCGTAGGAAATGCAAATCAACAAAACAGCCACTCGCCAAGCCCAGCCTACCCGCGATCGAATCAACGCATAAAGAGACCAAGCAAAACCGACAGCCGCTGCCACCATCGAACTAATCACTGGATCGGGATGCAAGAAGGAGCTATCGCCCACCAACCAAATCAAATCATAGGCGATTGCCGTAGCGACAAGTGCAATGCATACCGAAAAGAGAATGCGTGCAGGATGCTCGAAAAATCTTGAGTTCGCGGGGCCTGTCAATATTGCCGGCGTCCCCAAACCGAGTATCGAGCCAGCGGCGATAGCAAGTGTCATGTCGTGAACATCAAGGGTACCGATAAGCCATGCACTAAAAAAATCAAAGAGAAATCCACCTTGCGAGCGTTGAACCCTGTCCGTCATCGCCAAACGCATCGCCCCCAACCCTCGAAAGTAACCTGTTGCAAGTGCAATCCCGGTCATCCAAAGGAGCAAGTGCCTTAGGCTAAATCGATCCCATCCGTGTAGGAATGCTGCGCCAGTCGGCGGAATTGCGCCTTCCGATATCTCGTCCAGATTCCGCGTTAAGACTTGAACTGGACCATGGTCTGCTTTTATCGATTCTTGGCCGATCATGATTGACTATCGCCTACTCGCAACACCGCTAAGAATCCCAATAATCATCATCAAAATCAAAACGCCCCAAATCAACGTAAATAGCAAGCCGCATCCGATACCGATGCCTGCGTGAATGCTCCCTTTGATCACGGGATTGCGATTGCGATCCCTTAGCCCCATGATACCTAAGACAAAGGCTGCAATCCCAAGCGGGAAACCGATGAGAGGTAGTCCACTTAAGATCCCCAAATAATAAGCGATCAAGGCTTTCGGGTTTTTGTAAGGGATGATTCCGCCGGTTGCGTCCCCTTCGCTGGCGGAACCAGGGGGTCGGTTGCCGATCGGAGTGTTGGAGTTGACAGATCCGGCATACGGATTTTGGGGGTTCTTTGGGTCAAATTGCGACATGGTTTCGATGGTTCAATGCGAGGCGTGTAAGTACCGTTTCGACACATTCGTTTTCATCGATGGAGAGTATGACTTCGCAAGGCTCTTTTTTGCAACTATTTCGACGGGCAATTTGAGCGAAAATGACCTGTACTTTGCAATGGCCTGGGCATACCATCCTGGATTGCTCTGGATTTGCTAGACTTAGTGATCCTTTTTACAGTCCTCTTGACCTTAATTGCCTGCGCCACCGTGACACCCAACACGATTCGAATCTACAACACCCTCTCCAAAAACAAAGAGCCGTTCCAAACGTTGCAGCCTGGCAAAGTCGGCATGTACCTTTGCGGCCCGACCGTCTACGCAGAAGCCCATATCGGACATATGGTCGGTCCAGTTATTTTCGATACGATCAAGAGGTTTTTGGCATATTGCGGCTATGAAGTGACTTGGGTAGTCAACATAACGGACGTTGACGACAAACTGATCAATCGGTCACGCGAAAAGGGAATCTCCATGTTCCAACTCGCGACCGCCATGACCGCCGATTACTTGGCCAATCTTCAGTCGCTCGGCGTCGATCAAATCGATCATTTGCCCCGAGCAACCGATAACATGGACGAAATCATCAAATTCGTCCAGGAACTCATCGAACTTGATTTCGCGTATGTGAGTGGTGGCGACGTCTATTTCGATGTTTTGAAAGACCATGAGTACGGACGCTTGAGCAACCGCTCAGCCGATTCGCAACAAGGGGACGGTGGCGATGCCGCTTCTCGTAAGCGTTCACCTGGGGATTTTGCCTTATGGAAGTCGGCCAAGCCGGACGAGCCGAGTTGGAATAGCCCCTGGGGACTAGGCCGGCCAGGCTGGCATATCGAATGCTCCGCCATGAGCCGCCGCATCTTGGGCAAAACTTTCGACATTCACGGAGGCGGTCTGGATCTCGTATTTCCCCATCACGAGAACGAATTGGCCCAAAGTCGCTGCTGCCACGGGCAACCCATGGTCACCTATTGGCTCCACAATGGTCTCATGCAAGCGGCTGACGCCAAAGGCAAAGTCGGCGGCAAGAACGACCGCAATGAGGCTCCAACAAATACAACAGTCGCTGTCGCAGCTTCTGAGCCAGCCGACACGGCCAGTACGAAAATTTCCCGCAGCAAGGGTGCGGGCGGACTGGCCCAACTGATCGAACGTCATACGGGCGAACGCATACGTTTCTTTCTGTTGCGATCCCACTACCGCTCCACAACCCTTTTTGGCGAAGAACCACTGGCCGAAGCAGGCGCATCTCTAGAGACCTTTTATCGCTTGATCCAACGTTTCGAACGCCTTTCGGGGCTTTCGTTCTACGATGCAAGCCAGTTGCCGTACAACCAACATCGCGAGACGTTTAAGGCCCCCATTACCAAGAGCGAAGCAATCACGGAAGTCGTGCGTTTGCGTGAGTCGTTTTTGACCAAGATGGACGACGATTTTAATACCGGCGGAGCGACTGGCGATTTGTTTGAAATCGCTAGGTCGATGAATCGCTTCATCGATGGTGAACAACTCGATGAGGCCGCCAAACGGACCCCTGTGAACATTGCGTTGCTCGTCAGCGGCATGAGTATTCTTAAGGAGCTAGGATCCATTCTAGGCGTTTTCATCAAGCCACCGAAGCAGTCGAACAACAACGACGGAACAACGGAAGTCCTGGATGGTCTAATGCAACTCTTGATTCAAGTGCGGGCGGAAGCCCGAGTGAAACGAGATTTCGCCATGTCCGATTCGGTTCGCAATGGACTTACGCAGATTGGTATCGCGTTGCAAGACGGCAAAGAAGGAACGACCTGGACGATCAACCGCTGAACGATCAACCGCTAAACGAATGGTGAAATGCCCCCGAGTTTTACTCGGGGGATATTTACCATCCCTCTAAAGTAGCACTAGTCTTTTGACGCTTCCTTCTCGATTTTAGGATCGCCGGGCAGTTTATTAGCCACCTCTGTGATCTCTTTGATCCTCCCATCGAAGCCTGCCGGTTTCCCCTTCTCGCAATCAATCATCAACGCTTTAGCCAGGGTATGAATTTCCTGGTATGTCTTCAAATGCTCTCCTGTCGGACACACATCCAGCTCTGAAAGAGCCACCACAATCCCTCTCAAAGCATCCGCTGGCTCTTTTATCGTCTTGATGTTCTCGGTTGTGTTGAGCACTAACCCCTTCATGCTCGAAGCAAATGCCACGGAATCTTTAGAATTGTCCGTAAAGGGCAGCTCTCGAGGACCGCAACCAAGGGTCGCGCAAACTAAAAAAGCCAGGCAAAGAAAGATTGGAAAAGTGTTCTTCTTCATTGTCGATTTCTATTGGTTTAAGGCGAATGATAAATCAAGTTTCGATGGCCCAATGCTGCATTTGGGCGAGCGGAATTCAGAAGCTAACCAAACTCGTAGGTCTTTACCTCCGAGGTGAACATCCCAGCTTCTCGGAGATACGCCGCAACTTTGTAAGCAATGCGCCGTTCGTACTATGGCAAACAATTCGGCAGTTACTCGTAGTTCGCGATCGGATTGCCATCTGCCTGAGCCAGAAGTCGCTGCCAAGTCAACAGCTCGATGCTATTGGAGAGAAATGTCACCGAGCCATCCCCGCGGGCAATTTGCACCCCTCCAGTATGGCGACTGCGAGCCGTTTGATAGGCCCGATTGGATGGCGATGGTGCCAAGCAGCGGAGATTTCGGTCCGTTGCCCAAATCGAACTACAGAAACTGCTTCGATCCCTCTTTAGATCGTCCAATGCATTTCCATTCGGAAGCAAGAATTGCTGTGGGGTAGGCGGATTGTTGAACCGTGACCCACCGCTAAAATACACACCTACTGGATATGCCCATGCACCTCGCACGTCCGAGGCGCGATTGGCAATGATCAATTCGGAAAGGAAAACGGTATTTGATAATCCATCCGAGACGGCCGCAAAATTGGAGGGAGGCCCGCCCATCGAAAACGGTCCCCGAGCTTGCGACAATGCATAATCTCCCGCCGAAAAAGCATTCCCAGCACCACCGTTCGCGGCATAGTTTCCCCTAGCAAATTTTGCTACCACGCCCGTTACGGCGGATGCAGCAGTCTGACTATCCCAAGTGAGATCGAAGTTGTCGCTCGCACACAAGAACGTAGATACCCTCGTTCCGACTACCACATTACTGTCGCGAGAGCGCGGGGAATTGAAAAAGTACATTGAATGTAGATTGGTTTGCTCGATGTAAGGCAACACCATAACGCACCAACTCGGCCCCCAACTAGTGCTGTCCGATGCAGACCCATAACCACCCACATTGTGGAATCCTGCTGGCGGAATTCGTTTGATCGCGGATTCGTAGTTATGTAACGCCAACACTAAATTCTTGATGCTATTCCCGCATTGCATCCGCCGAGCTGCCTCACGGGCCGCTTGAACGGCTGGCAATAACAGCCCAACCAAGATGCCAATGATGGCAATCACGACGAGAAGTTCAACCAACGTAAAACCGCGACGAAAGACGCTGTAAGGTGCTTTTCTTCCCATAAATATCCTTTTTTGACTTTCAAAACGCCTTAATCTATAATTTTAAGTGACGACTATTGACCCATCTTAACGAGTTCTTAACATTTCGCTGGGACCATTTCGCTTATTTCTGCGAAAACAGCGAAGTAATTTGGACTGTTGGGATTTAGTAACCACCTTTAGACCCAATGGCGTTCATTTAGTTGTTTAACAGTGGCGTAAGCTTCCAGCTTGCGACGAATCAAGGATGGCAAGCCGGAAGCTTACCCCACTTTTTAGTCAGCCTAAGACGTACTCTACGCTGTTGGATCACATGGCCGGGTGAATGCCGAATTGTGTCAAATTCCCGTGTAGTTAAAAGGCGTGATCCTAGCCAGTTCAGACTTAATTGCGTCCGAGACGTTGAGCGAATCAATAAACTGCGAAATCGTGCTCCCGTTGATTGGCTCGTTTGTACGAGTCAAGCCTTTCAGCGCCTCGTAAGGATCCGGATACCCCTCGCGGCGCAGAATGGTTTGAATCGCTTCGGCCACAACAGCCCAATTCGCCTCGAGGTCTGCATGAATTACGGCCTCGTTGAGCAGTACTTTGTTCAAGCCTTTTAGCGTTGATTTGCACGCAATCAACGTGTGGGCGATCGGCACGCCGATGTTTCGCAAAACCGTCGAATCGGTCAAGTCCCGTTGCAACCGGGATATAGGAAGTTTGGCGCTCAGATGCTCAAACAATGCGTTC
>Ga0105046_10014596_pt1 | contig 12108 bp, 7 predicted proteins | sample MAT03_FD_78385 | JGI IMG/M metagenome (GOLD analysis project Ga0105046, IMG submission 78385) | Freshwater microbial communities from Lake Fryxell liftoff mats and glacier meltwater in Antarctica - MAT-03 (megahit assembly) | ecosystem: Environmental > Aquatic > Freshwater > Ice > Liftoff...
AAACTTTAAACTTTAAACTTCCCTACTGCTGCAAGCCCGGCAGCCCTGGTGTTTGTGGCACGTATTTTCCGAACATACCTTCCAGCTACTTTTCCAGTGCGGTATCCTGCATATCGCCTGCGAGGTTCATGATGGTTTGTACGGTGCTCATGGTGTATTGTAAATCCTGCTGGTACGCTTTCTGGAACTGGGGTGAAAGCGAATCGTGGAACTTGAGCTGCTGCTCCATGGTCTGGGCGATTTCACGAATCTTGGCGGCCGCCTTAGCATTGGCGCCGGCGCGGAAATAGACGTCGGACAGAAAAGCGGTAAACTGGTCGTAAGGGAAGTTGTACGCCGGGAACACCTCGAAGTACTTGTCGACCAGTTTTTCAGCGTTCGCTTTTTTGTTTTCCACGATCATCTGGCGACCGATGCGGATGATGGCCACACGCATGGTTTGCAAGCTGGGCTGGTACGAGCGGTCTATGAAATGGCGCTCCTTATCGAAGTTGCCCCACTGCCATTTTTCCATGATGTTTTTGAAAGCAATGTCGGTATCCACCCGACCTGCGCCCACGATACCGTACTGGTTCATGCTGCTTTTGGTCTTAATGGGCACCAGGCGCAGTGCAAGTCCTTCGAGCTGGAGGTAATCCTGGAGGCCGAGCAAACGGTCTTCGCGACAGGTTACGGCCCAGTAAATGGGGCGTTCCCAGATGTTCGACGTTACGATGTCGAGCATGGCCAGTTGGTCCTTGATGATGTAGGTTGTTTTGTCGCCAAGATCGATCATGATGGTATCCACGATGGAGCTGTCGTTGGCCGAAACCACGTTGTTGGCGATGGCGGCTGCTACATCAACAGGTAAGGCGATTTTGCGCGTAGGCAGGTAAGTGTCCAGATCGCGGCCGCTTTGCGCAGGCAGCGGGTGATCTTCGCCTAGAAATTTGAGAACATCTGCCGCAGACATAACTTTTTCGGAATTGCCCGGTGCATAAAATGGAATCTGGATGCGTTTGAACCCGCGGATTTTCTCCTGTGGGATGCTCATTTTGATGGCTGGGGAGTTGTTCACCTTGCGGCGCATCTGGTCGATGTACCAGTCTACGGCAATCAGCGACAGGTTGACCACGCGGATGTCGGTACGGATGTTTTCCACTTCCTGACAGTACCAGAGTGGGTAGGTATCGTTGTCGCCATAGGTAAAGATGATGGCGTTGGGTGCGCACGACTCGAGGAAATTGCGGGCGTAGTCGCGGCTGGCGTACTGTCGGGCGCGGCTTTGGTCGTCCCAGTTTTCCGTCACCATGAGCAACGGTGCGCTGAGTGCGAGCACGCCTGCGACGGCAGCTGCGGGCATGCCGCCGAGTTTGAGACGGGTTTTAAACAAGTCGTACAAGGCCAAAACACTCAGTCCTATCCATATGGTGTAGGTAAAAAACGAGCCTGCAAGAACGTAGTCGCGTTCGCGGGGTTCACTTGGCGGCTGGTTGGAATACACGATGATGCCCACACCGGTGATGATGAACAAAGCGAAAAGGGCGGCGAAATCCTGTGGACGGCGTCGGTAGTGGAAAAACATGCCCAGCAGACCCAGGAAGAAAGGAATCATGTAGTATTTGTTGCGGGCCTGGTTGTTGGCCTGGAACTCGGGCAGTTCAGACTGGTTGCCGAGGCGCATCGAATCGTAGGCGTCGAATCCGGAAATCCAGTTGCCGGCGCTGGGATCCCAGCCATAAAGGCCTTGTTCGCCGTTTTGGCGACCCGAGAAGTTCCACATAAAATAGCGCCAGTACATCCAGTTGAACTGGTATTTAACAAAAAATTCGACGTTGTCGCCGAGGGTGGGTTCGCCCGAAGGTTTGTCGATCCAGCGGCGGTAGAGGGCAGGACGGCCCTGCGAGTTGTCGCTCATGCGCGGAAAAAGCGTCATGTCGGAACCGTCGTACACGTAATCCACTTTTTCATCCACCATTTCGTAGCGGTCGCCAACTCGACCGTAGCGTTTTTTCGTATCATAATCCACAGGGCGCGCGTCGAAGTGGGCGCCGCGCAGAAGCGGACGTTCGCCGTATTGTTCGCGGTTGAGGTAGGGCAGCAAGCGCGTGGCGTCGCTGGGGTCGTTCATGTTGATGGGCGGATTGGCGTTGGCGCGAATCACTACAGTGCCGTATGACATGTAAGCGATCACCGTAACACCGAGGGCCACCACCACCTGTTGCAACAAACCGTTGTTGGTGCGGCGGGCGTGGCGAAGTCCGTACCAAATGGCGCCAGCAATCAACAGGAACAGCGGAATAAGGCCGGTGTGGAAAGGCATGCCCAGACTGTTCACCATGAAGCGGTCGAGGCTTACCCAAAGTTTGGGAACGCCCGTAATGATGAGGGCCTGAACACCCACCAGAAAACCTACACCCACCAGTGCAGCAACAGAGGCGCCTTTCCAGTTGGGTGATTTTGATTTTTTGAAATAATAAAACATGGCGAGCGCCGGAAAGGTCAGCAAACTGAGCAAGTGCACGCCGATGGACAAAGCAGTGGAATAAAAAGCAAAAATGAGCCAGCGGTCATTTTCGGGCTTATCGGGCAGGTTGTACCATTTGAGTACGGCCCAAAGGGTCATGCAGGTAAAAAATGTCGACATGGCGTACACCTCGCCTTCCACAGCTGAAAACCAGATGGAAACCGTAAAAGCGGTGGATAGGCCAGCCACAACACCGGCGGCTACCGTAGCGATGGCGTCGGCACCCGTGGGTTCTTCTTCGCGGCCCACAAGGGAGAGGCGTGCCAGAATGGTGGTACTCCAACACACAAAAAGTGCTGAAAAAGCGGTACAAAGAGCCGAAAGCAGGTTGACGCTGTAAGCAATGTTAGCAGGATCGCTCGAAACCATGGAGCCTATCCAAGTAAAAAGGCGTCCAACAATGAGGAAAATCGGGGCGCCGGGAGGGTGCACGACCTGAAGTTTGTATGCACCGGAAATAAACTCGCCACAGTCCCACAAGCTGCCTGTTGGTTGGGCTGAGGCAGCAAGCACAACGGCCGCGATGGCAAAGGTGAACCATCCGGCAATGTTGTTCAGCGTCTTAAATGAATTCATTTTTTAGGTAGTTGTGTCAGATTGTAGAGCTTAGATCACCCATTGGATGATGCCAGTGCATAATTTTAGGAAGCGCAAAGCTAATAAAAGCAGGCAGGAGGCAGCAGGCGGCAGGCAGTTTTTTCGATGATTGCGCCCGAATGTTGTTGGTAGGTCCCAAGGGCATGTGCCTGTATGTTGTAAAAAAACATATTTTTTATATGGTACTGTTTGCTTTCCAGACATCTATCTTGCCACCGAATCAATCTTTTCCTCCCGGACATGACCATTAAGTTTTTTACAGTCACCTTTTCTCTCGGCGTATGTATTGTTGCCAGCGTTGCTTTTGCGACGTCTTTTTTTTCAAAACATGAAAAAAAAGAACCTAATATTTTTCCAAAACAGCCATCCGAAAGCACATTAACCGCTTGGCTGCCCACCGAAATTCCCCCAGCGTCGAATGAACTGCCGGCAGTTGCCGGACAAACAGGGCATCGCTTTACGCCGCCGCCAACCCGACCAGCAGACCGTACGGACATTCCGGTCAAACGCAAAGGCAAAAAAGTGCCTTCCGAATGGATTGAACAAATACATCGGGCAGCACCGGGGCACGATTGGAAAACTATTGAAGCACAAAGTTTGCAACAGCTCGGAACCTTGGCCAACAGCAGAAACCTCAATGGCACTTGGATGGAACGTGGTCCGTCGAACGTGCCCGGCCGCATCACCGATGTTGACATCGATTACACTCAAAACCGCATTTACGCTTTGAGCGATCACGGATTGGTATTCCGGTCCGACGACTTGAACGGCAGCAACTGGATAAGTCTCAACGACCATTTCCCACTGGGACTCGACGTTTCGGCCTCCATCAAGGTGCTGCCAGGCGTACCCGAACGCGTGGTTGTGGCAGGTTACCTCAAAGCCATCAACGATTGGGGCGTGTACTACACCGACAATGCCGGCGTTTCATGGCAGGCCTCCACGGGATTTGAAGATATCCCCTTGATGGGCATCAAACGGATGCAGTTTCAGGGCGACACGGCTTACCTTTTTGTACACGAATACAATCCGCAGACGCCTGTTGATTACTACACCGTGTACCGGTCGGTCAGCCGCGCTTCGGATTTCGAAATATTGTACCGCTCCACCATTCCGGTGGGGGATGGTGGCCGGCATGGCAAAAGCGACATGTGGGTTTCCAATGATTTGGGAAATTCTTTCCTGTATTTGTCGCTTGAGGACAGCCTTTTCCTGGTTGATAAATACACCGGAAACCGGACTTTCAACAGCACAATCACCGGGAACCCGGAGCTTATCATCGGCTTGCTCACCGGCCTTACCACCAATGGTGTGACGGAACTGCGCGCTTATGCCGCTGTACCCGATTCGGGTACTTTTTATGCCTGGAACAGCAACGAAGAGGTATGGAAACACCAGGGTTCCCTGTACGATTGGTGGCTTTCCGGCCCCTTTGGGCAAAACTCCTTTTCATGCTCCCAGGTTTCGGCCGACACCATGTACTTCGGCTCCATCCTCACATCGCGCAGCACCAACGGAGGTGTGAATTGGACCATCCCCGACCTCGATCCCACCCAAAGTTTCGCTCTTTACCACGGTGATGTGCCCAAAACCCTCAACATCATCAATACCAATACCGGGGAAGAAGAAACCTACATGGGTACCGACGGCGGTTTGTACCGCCGCGACCCAGCCACGGACCATTTCGAGCAACTCAGCATACCCGGGCTCAATTGTACCCAGATCTACAAAATGGTGAGCAGCCGCGCAAATCCGGGTAAAATGTTCATCGGTACCCAAGACAACGGCTACGCCACCACATTGCTCGGTGAACAACAAACTGGCGCAGTTGATTTTACTACGGTGTGGGGAGGAGACGTGACCAACATGGCTTCCGGCGACGACGGCCAGTCTTTTTGGGTTTGGTGGTGGGGCGACGGCTGTAACTACGTGACCAGTCCCGACGACAACGGCGTATCTTCCACCTGGTCGCCTTTTTGGCAAAACGGCTCCATCCCTTATTGGGAAGCGCCGATCTGGGTCTCCACACACCAGCCCGACAGGTGTTTTTCGGCAGGCACCCTCAACGGTGGAACAGGCAGTCACCTGCTCAGCATCCAGGCCATGCCCGGAGCCGATGCTGTAGGTACCGAATATCCTTTCGATTTTCACGCAGTTGGTGGGGGGCGTATTACCGCCATTGCCCAATCGCCCATCAACAGTCAGTATTTTTATGTAACCACCGACAACGGGTACTTTTTTACCTCAACCGATGGCGGTTTGAACTGGGAAAGCCACAACACGGCGCCATATTTTTACGCAAGGTGCATTTATCCATCCCGAATCAACCTCGGTGAGGTGTGGGTGGGAGGCAGCGGTTACTCCAACGCACCTGTTTTCCACACCATCAACAACGGCGGCTCGATGGAAGTTTTTGATGCAGGAATGCCATCATGTTTGGTGGAAGCCCTTGCAGCCAACGACGACGAAACCATTTTGTTTGCGGCAACGAGTATCGCGCCTTTTGCTTTCGAAACATCCGAAGGCACCTGGGCCTTGCTTGCAGGCATCGCCGCGCCACTTGTCCATTACATGGATGTAGAGTACCTACCAGAAATCAAAACGGCGCGTTTTGCCACCTATGCGCGCGGGGTTTGGGACTGGAGCCAATCACCTTCCACAAAGGCTGCCGATCAACAGGCACAAAATAAAGCGTTTCGTGTTTTCCCCAATCCGGCCACAGATGATGGTTGCACACTCTATTGCGATCCGGCCGATGTGGGTAAGCAGTACGTATTGGTGAACGCTTCAGGCCAGTTCGTTGCCGGAGGAACTCTTGTGGGTCAACTTACAACAATCAATTTACGGAACCTTGTGCACGGAACCTACTATGTTGTTCTGGACGGCAAAAGAACGGATACGGTGGTGTTGGTAAAACAGTGAACAGCATAAAAAACAAGTTCAATTTTACGAAAAACAACCTTTTGCTGTCTTGTTCATTAGTAGGATTTTATCATTTGGTTCTCCGTCTCATTTAATTCATTGGACCAGCAAAAAGAGAGCGTCACCCCGAATCCGGAGTGACGCCTTTTTTTACTGCCTGCTGCCTGCTGCGTACTGATTTAAATGCCCAGCTTCGCTTTCACGAGTTTGGTAACATCATCGGTATCGCTGGCGAAAAGCATGGCGCCCGAACTGGTGTCGAAAATCATGAGGTAACCGTTTTCAGTAGCTACGGCTTTAACAGCACCTTCTACACGGGTGAGGATGGGCGACAGCAATTTTTCGCGTTTGGCGCTCAGCTCTTTTTGAGCATCCTGCTCAAATTTCTGAATGAACTCCTGTTGTTTTTGGAGCTCGGCCTGGCGTGTTTGCACCTGAACAGCGGTGAGTGTGCCTGCATTGTATTCCTTTTCCAGTTGAACGTAGGCCTCTTGGAAAGACTTGGTGAGCGAGTCGTCCTTGGTGGAAAGTTTGTCGGCAAACACCTTCAAGCTGTCGTTGGCCAGTTTGGTGTCGGGCATTTCTTCAAGCAGGTTGCCCAGGTTGAGGTGTCCGTATTTCGGAGTTGTGGATTGTGCCGAAAGGGTGGCGGCGCTTAAAAAAAAGGCGGCCAAAAGGGTAAAAAATGTTTTTTGCAACATCAGTTGTAGGAATGTGTTTTGAGTTCAAGACGTAAACAAGGTGCAAAGGTACCGTTCTTGTCCATATTTTATGTTGTTAATGTAATGTTAAGCCTGTAAAGATCGCTGTGGCGAAAATGCAGATTCATACGTTTCCATCCCGTACCTTTGTTTGATCGTTTGTAAAAATTGAAAAAGTCGTGAAACGTCAACTATTACTCGCCATACTATTTTGCCTTCCTGTGGTACTGCTTTGGAGCCAAAAAGACCCGAAAGCAAACCTGATCCAGTTCTCTGGCATGCTGCTCACCGATGCGGATGGTCGCCTTCAGCCCATACCTTACGCCAGCGTTTTCCTGCCCGGAAAAAGCAGGGGAACTTACGCGGACTACCGTGGTTTTTTTTCCCTCGTGGTAGAAAGAGGTGATAAAGTAAGGTTCAATTGCCTCGGATTTCAACAAGTAACCATCACCATTCCCGATACACTAACGCAGGACAGGTACTCGATCGTTCAGCTTATGACGACCGATACCATCAATCTGCCCGAAACGGTCATTTTCCCCTGGCCTTCAAGGGAACATTTCAAAATTGAGTTCCTGAAAATGGACGTTACGCCCGAGCTGCAACGCCGTGCTACCGAAAACCTCGCCAACGATTACCTCGCCGAAGCGCGTAAAAGCGACGATATGGTGCCGTACTCCGGCCGTGAAAGTGCCAACTTTTACCTGCGCCAGCAAACCAGCCAATACTATTTCATCGGCCAAACACCCCCAATGAACATTTTTAGTCCACTTGCCTGGGGTCAGTTTTTCAAAGCCTGGCAAGACGGCGATTTCAAAAAGAAAAAAGAAGGGGAGAAGGACTAAGCCTTTGTCGGCAAATTCCGGCCGTCTGCGGCTTTTTACTACTTTTGCCCCTTGCAGGGTAAAACAAAGCCTGCCGTGGCGCGTTTAGAGCCTGCTCAATTGTTTCTACTTCAAAATTTAACCATACAAACCCGCATGTCGCAGTATCAATCGGACGTGGCCGCCGTAGACGCGTTGGCCCAGGCTTACAAGGACCTATCGGCAGAAATAGGCAAAGTGATCGTCGGTCAGGAAGACGTGGTCAAAGCTGTCATCATTTCCCTCTTTTCCAATGGCCACTCGCTGCTCGTCGGCGTGCCAGGCCTCGCCAAAACCCTGCTCGTGAGCACCATTTCTGAAGTGCTCGACCTCGACTTCAAACGCATCCAGTTTACACCCGACCTAATGCCCTCGGACATCATGGGCTCGGAAATTCTCGACGAAGACCGGCACTTCCGCTTCAACCGCGGACCGATTTTTGCCAACATCGTTTTGGCCGACGAGATCAACCGTACGCCTCCCAAAACACAGGCCGCCCTGCTCGAAGCCATGCAGGAACGCTCCGTAACCGTTAGCGGACAACGACACATTTTGCCTACGCCGTTTTTTGTGCTAGCTACCCAGAACCCCATCGAGCAGGAAGGAACCTACCCGCTGCCAGAAGCCCAGCTCGACCGTTTCATGCTCAACATTCCACTTACATACCCCTCGTACGAACAAGAAGTAGAAGTGGTAAAAAACACCACCTCGTCGCGCGAGGTGAATTTGCGCCACATCCTCACCTCCGAACAAATCCTCGAGTTCCAGCAGGTAATCCGCAAAATCCCGGTGGCCGACAATGTGCTCGAATACGCCGTGGGCCTGGTTTCCAAAACGCGCCCTGGTACCCACCGCGCTACCAAAGAAGCCAATACCTACCTTACGTGGGGAGCAGGCCCGCGCGCAAGCCAATACCTCGTGCTTGGCGCCAAATGCCACGCAGCCATCAGCGGCAAATATTCGCCCGACATTGAAGACGTGCAGGCCATCGCCAACATGGTGCTCCGCCACCGTATCGTACGCAACTTCAAAGCCGAGGCCGAGGGCATCAGTGAAGAAAATATTGTGGAGGCGCTGCTGTAAAAGTCCCGCCATAGCTGAAAACATCAAAAATATGAATCATCCCGAATTTTTTCAGGGGTGACTCATGTTTCAACTGGTCAGCAGGCAGCGCGCATGTACTCCGGAGCTCCAGCTCCGGAGAGCCCCACGACGAGCAACAAGAAATAATTAAGGGGTTAAAAGTTAAGCTTTTAGCCCCTTTTACGTGCAAAGTACACAGCGTGTTTTGGAGTTGTGTTTTTTCCACCGAAGCGCTCTCCGGAGCTAGAGCTCCGGAGTACATGCGCGCTGACCAGTTGAAACATGAGTCACTCCTGAAAAAATTATAAATGATTCATGTTTTTGATTTTGACGCCTGATTTAAGCATTATTAATAAAATAATTATTTTATAAAATATTAATAAAAAGCGATTTAGGTATAAATTTAATAAAGAAACACAACAATTTAAATTAAAATAAATATATCTCCCCGTCTCCCCAAACCGCCGCTTCCCCCATCTTTCCCCGTATTTTCGTAGCGCACCTCGCAAATACTTTTGAATGCCATGCCGCTCTACAACTGGATAATTATCACCACCGACCCACAAGCCGTGCAAAACCTGCACGAAGCACTGGGCATTGACGAGCTTTTTTGCCGACTGCTCGCGCTACGTGGTGTGCGCACCAAAGAAGAAGCGCGGGCGTTCCTGAAACCCGGCCGCGATTGGCACGATCCTTTCCTGATGGCCGACATGCAACGCGCCGTCGAACGCCTCGGCAAAGCTTTGGATGCCGGAGAAAAAATACTGCTGTACGGCGATTACGATGTGGACGGTACCACCTGTGTTACGCTACTTTACGCACTTTTGTCACTCCATCATACGGCCTTAGATTATTATTTGCCCGACCGCGACAAGGAGGGGTACGGCGTGAGTCGAGCCGGCGTGGAATACGCCCGAAGTACCGGCGCCACGCTTTTGGTGGTGATGGATTGCGGCATCAAAGCGCACGAACAAATCAACCTGGCCAACAGCTACGGCATCGATGTGGTGGTGTGCGACCACCACCTGCCCGAGGGCGGTTTGCCTGCAGCCTTGGCCGTGCTTAACCCGAGGCGCGACGATTGTCCTTACCCGTACAAGGAACTTAGCGGCTGCGGCATCGTTTTTAAACTTGCGCAGGCCCTTGTGACGCACAAGGGCTGGCCCAAAGAACAAGCCGAAAACTTGCTCGACCTCGTGGCGCTGAGCACGGCGTGCGACATCGTGGCCATGACCGGTGAAAACCGCGCCCTCACCCAGGCCGGACTGGAGCGCATCAACCGCCATCCCCGCACGGGTTTTTGGGCGCTTATCCGGCAGCTCAACCGCAGTTTTCCGCTTGAAGTGAATGATCTGGTTTTTGGTTTGGGACCACTCATCAATGCTGCCGGACGGTTGGGCGATGCACGCGAGTCCGTACGCCTCATGCTGGCCACCGAGAAATTGCCTGCGCTCGACCAGGCGGCGCGCCTCGCACAGCGCAACCGCGAACGGCGTGAAGTGGATTTTGCCATGACTGGCGAAGCGCAGCGTCTGTTTACGGAAAAAAACAATTGGGCCGACCGACGCAGCATCGTGTTGTTCGATCCAGAATGGCACAAAGGCGTAATAGGTATCGCGGCGAGTAGGATGGTGGACAAGTTCAACCGTCCGTCCGTGATCCTTACCCAAAGCGAAGGCAGGGCGGTGGGTTCGGCGCGGTCGGTGCCAGGGTTCGATTTGTACAATGCCTTGCAGCAGTGCGACGACCTTTTTTACAGTTTTGGCGGTCACGCTTTTGCCGCAGGCATGCAGATGCCCGTGGAAAATGTGCCTGCTTTTGCCGACCGGTTTGAAAAAATCGCCACGCAAAACTTAATCGATACCTCGTTGGTGCCGGAGCTTGAGGTAAGCGCGGAAATCAAGCTCGAACAGATAAACACTGAATTTTGGAACATCCTCAAACGGTTTGCACCGTTCGGACCTCAAAACCGGCAGCCTATTTTTGTATCAAAACAAGTAACCGATACCGGCGAAAGCCGCCAGCTGGCCAACAACCACGTGCGGTTCAGCGTGAGGCAGGGAGACGGAGCGGTTTTAACGGGCATTGGCTTCGGGCTGGGCGACGCTTTTGAAAAAATACGGCACCGGCCTTTCGACATGGCGTTTTACATCAGGGAAGAATGGTGGAAAAACGAATCGAAACTGCGGCTTATGGTAAAGGATGTTCAATAAAAATGGCTGTGGTTGGCAACCTCAGCACTGATGCCGTATGTTTGCCTTAAATTTATAAACCATGGAGTGGCTTGCCGACCCGGATACCTGGATTGCTTTTTTAACGCTTTGTGCCCTCGAAATCGTATTGGGCATTGACAACATCGTTTTCATATCCATTCTCACCAACAAATTGCCGGTTGAAGAGCAGGAAAAGGGCCGCCGACTCGGTCTGATGCTGGCACTAATCATGCGCGTCGGGCTGCTTTTCTCCATATCTTGGATGATGCAGCTCACCAAACCATTTTTTTCGGTGTTGCATGTGGACATTTCTGGCCGCGACCTCATCCTCATTCTGGGTGGTTTGTTCCTTATTTACAAAAGCGTTAATGAAATACACCACAAAGTGGAAGAGGCCGAAGAGGAATCGGAACCTCCCAAAAGGGCTTCGTTTGCTTCGATAGTCGGACAAATCATCCTCATCGACCTAGTATTTTCGCTCGATTCGGTCATCACGGCTGTGGGTATGGTTGACCGCATCGAAATCATGATCGCTGCCGTGATCGTGTCCATGATGGTGATGCTGGCGGCAGCCGGGCCAATCAGCCGCTTCGTAAACAACCACCCGGCCATTAAGATTTTGGCCCTTGCGTTCCTCATCCTCATCGGTGTGGCACTACTCGGTCAGGGATTGGACTTCGACATCCCGAAAGGCTACATCTATTTCGCTATGGCATTTGCACTGGTGGTGGAGATGGTCAATATTCGCCTAAAAACGCGCAAAAAGTCCAAAACGGTGTGAAAGGTTGTTGGTACCACGAAGGTGTGCTACCACACCCCAAAATACCAACGCAATACGCGCATCGTGCAGAAAATTGTTGACCAGTGCGTGAAGTAAAAAACTGACCAATGCAAGCCCAAAAAATAGGTGTTGCGGCTGCATGGGTTGTCGAAAAACCGACAATAGGGCAACAAAAATAAAAAAAAACCATAAAAACAAACCCGGCCACCCTGTTTCTGCCAATGCCTGGAAATACTCGGAATGGGTGCCACCTCCCCTGCCATAATTTTCTGGACCGCGTTTTTCAATCGGCTTGGTGACGCTGATGCGGGTCATGTTTTCGGGGCGCTGGTAGTCAAAGTATTCAAACATAAACGTGCCTGGGCCAAAACCTGTAATGGGCCGATCTGCGGCCATGTGCACGGCACATTGCCAGCGATTAAGGCGTTCGAGCGCTGATGTA
>Ga0105046_10014598_pt1 | contig 12107 bp, 12 predicted proteins | sample MAT03_FD_78385 | JGI IMG/M metagenome (GOLD analysis project Ga0105046, IMG submission 78385) | Freshwater microbial communities from Lake Fryxell liftoff mats and glacier meltwater in Antarctica - MAT-03 (megahit assembly) | ecosystem: Environmental > Aquatic > Freshwater > Ice > Liftoff...
CGGAAATGAAATCTTCAACAATTCTCTCTTGATTTCCAAAAAAATTCTCCTAAATTTTGCCTCTCTATGGCAAAGACATCTTGGATTGAACGAAACGATCGTAAACGTCGGACGGTCGCAAAATATGCAAAAAAGCGTGAAGAATTGAAAGCAAATGGTGACTACGTCGGCCTTGCTGCACTTCCTCGTGATGCTTCCCCTACCCGCGTCGTGAATCGTTGCGAAGTCAGCGGACGCCGCCGCGCTTTCATGCGCCGCTTCAAAGTTTCCCGACTGACTTTTCGCGAATTGGCCTCCAACGGTTTGATTCCAGGCGTCACGAAGTCGAGTTGGTAACCCACGACTCCCTTTCTTTTTCGAAAGCCGGCGCGGGATTGCCACCCGTAGCCGGCTTTGTTATTTTCAATTTATGCCGATCTACGAATACGAATTGCTCGAAGGCGATTGCAAGGTTTGCAATGGACGCTTTGAGTTGAATCGCCCGATGGATCGTCCGGCTTTGGAAAAATGTCCGCTTTGTCGGAAGCCGGTGCGCAAAGTGATTTCACAAACGAATACCCCGAAGGTCGCCAAACCATTGTCGATCTCCGACGCAAAAAGTGCCGGCTTTACGGTGCTTGAACGGCGGGATAAAGGGGTTTACGAACGCTTATAACCTCTACCAAACCACATTTACTGACACGATCGCAGGGATTAAGGGACTGGAAACCATTGCCGCAGGGCGAGGGTTTCCTCATTCATGAACGCCAATTTTTTATTAGCCGCCGCCAACGTTGAAATGGCGACCCAGTGGGAATCCCCCACGATAATTTTTTTCAAACTGCTCGCCATCCTAGCACTTGTCGTGCTGAACGGCTTTTTCGTCGCCTCGGAATTTGCCATCGTCAAAGTTCGCGGCAGCCAATTGGATGAGCTCGTTGACGCCGGAAATAAACGCGCAAAACTGGGTCGTCATCTGACTAATCACCTGGACGCCTATCTTTCCGCGACTCAGTTGGGAATTACCCTCTCCAGTCTGGGGCTTGGCTTTTTGGGGGAACCGTTCCTGGCGCGGATGTTGCATCCATTTTTCTACAACATGGGAGTCACCTCCACCGCGGTGGTGACCGGAATCTCGTTCGCGATTGCTTTTACACTCGTCCTTTTCCTCCACATTGTACTGGGCGAACTGACTCCAAAATCCCTTGCCATCCGAAAGTCGGTGCAAACCACCCTCTGGATCGCGGCACCGCTCAGGTTGTTCTATTTCTTGTTCAAGCCAGCGATTTGGTTCCTGAATGGAGCGGCCAATCTTCTGCTGAAATATGTGTTGAAAATCGATCCTGTGGCAGTGACCGACATCGCCCATTCCGAAGAGGAAATCCGTCTCATTCTGGCCAACGAATCCACCATCGAGGTCAGCGATCTCGGTAAGGAACTCCTGATCAATGCCCTCGATTTGCGGCGACGCGTGGTGCGCGATATCATGACGCCCCGCGGCAATGTGGCTTATCTCGATCTGGAAGATTCGTTTGAGCAAAACATGACCACGGCACGTGAGTCGATGCACACCCGTCTACCCCTCTGCCAGGGCCATCTCGACAACACGATTGGGTTGGTCCACATTAAGGACATCTTCAGTCAAACAGGCTCTGAAAAACCGGATTTACTGGCAATCAAACGCGATTTGCTTCCGGTCCCGGAAATGATGCCATTGGAAAAACTACTCGCATTCTTTCTCAATAAACAGGTGCACCTTGCCGTGGTGGTCGACGAATTCGGTGGCACGGTTGGTGTGGTAACGTTGGATGATGTATTGGCTGAACTCGTCGGTGAAATTCAGGATGAATTTGACACGAAAGAAGAACGTCATCGCAAAATCAGTGATGACGAATTCATTGTGGAAGGCGCTTTCGGTCTTTACGAAATCCAGGATATCGCAGGACTCGAACTGGAAAGCTCAGATGTCTCCACCGTCGGCGGGTATGTCACCCATCTCCTTGGCCATTTGCCGAAAACCGGTGAGAAATTACAGATCGAAGATTTTGAGGTCACTGTTACCAAAGCCGACGAACGTCGCGTGCAGGAACTACACTTCAAACGTGTCCCAAGACCGGAACCGGTTGAAGACGAAAAAACCGAGTCCAAAGTGCTCACTAAAAACGGCGGATAGCCCGCGCGGATCAAATATTTGACATCAGGGTTTGACTTAAATATAGCAACTGACATGCCCCCCTGCATTTCGCGTATTGCTTTAGGTGAGTCGTTTGCACTGGTCTGCCTGCTTTTTACGTCACCTGCCTTGGCCTCCGCACAGGATAGCCCGGGCTCTTCGCTTCCCGCTCCTGAGGCATATGTGGATCGCAGCGAATACTTTACGCAGGTTACGGACGATGCGGTCGGACGCGTTTGGAAAACTGGTCCCCAGGAACTTCCGCCCATCGAATCCATCGTAAGCGCTCCAGCCGGGGAGTATCCCGTTTATGGAATTTACTGCTGGGGCGGGGAGTTCACGCGGGCACACGAGGAGATTCTCAAGATGGGGTTTCGATCGGCACGCCTCTCCGGCCCTTGGAACGAATCCGAGGAAGCACTCAAAATCGCCGCTCGCGAAGGGATCGATGTCCTTTATACCGTGGTCAATGCCCAGCGCCGGGTTGCGCAACGCGGTTGGAAGCGATCCGATTTCGAAAGCGATGAAGCCTATATCAATGATTTCCTTGAGACGACGGTAGAGTTTTTAGAAAAATACGGGCCGGACGGTTCGCTCTTCAAGGGGACTGAACTCAAGAGCACGGTGAGCGTCATCGAAGTGTTAAACGAGCCGAATTTTCATTACATGATCCCGGATCGCGAACCGGTCGCGGAAGTTTTCGCAGAGCGCTTTTCCCTGTATGGCCGCCTGCTCGCGAAGGCGATCCCGGTGATCCGCGAGAAAGCGCCCTCCATTAAAATCGCGGCCTTTTCGGCTGGCGGCGGCGGCCCCATCGTCGCCGACGTGCCACTGGTCGAAGCCGTCACCGCAGATTTTCCGGATATTCATCAGAAATACGACATTTTCACGACCCATCCCTATATGCAGGGAGCACCGCCCGAAGTGTTTAAAATCAAAAAGTGGGGGCCGCGCGCGATGTCGCAAAATCAAGTCACCCTGCGCGAAATCTTTGCCAAAGGCGGAGCAGCAGAGAAACCGATCTGGTTTTCCGAACTCGGATTTCCTGTTTACAAGGCGACGGGCGGAAGATTTGATATGCCGGTAAATTCTGCGGTTTTTCGCATCACCCCCGACATCCAGGCCGCTTACATCGTGCGGCAATATCTTTGGGCCATGCGTCTCGGAGTGGGCCGCGTGCATTTGATGAGCCTTTTCGATACGGACAACTTCAACAGCGGCATTCTCATTCGCGAGGATCTCGCTTGGCGTCCAGCGGCTCACGCCATCAAAAATCTCACGACGCTTCTTCCGAATCCGAAAATGCTGGCAGCCATTTCAGATGGTGAAAACGACACCTACATCTACCGCTTTCATGCGGATCACAAAGATGCGAATTCGCCGGAAGTCGTTGTGGCGTGGAATGTCAACGGTCCGACCTCAGTCGAGATTCCTTCCGACGCAAAATCCGTCACCGCATTTGACCTCATCGGCAACGAGAAATCGCTGCCCGTCGCGGATGGCAAAACGTCTGTTACCATTGGCCCTTTTCCGATTTTTCTGCTCGCAGCCAGGTCCTGAACGCCTCCATTAAAATGGAAGCGGCAGATAATCCTCGCCGTAAACCAGTATACCACCGGTGTGTCCGGTCGCGCCAACCAGCAAGGCCGCTGCGAACAAAAGCAGGCGCGCGATCGTTTGCAGCCCCCGGTTTCCCGTGCGCAAGGCAATTGCCGCCGTAAGCAGCGCAAGTAAAGCCAACCCGTTTGTACTCACGGCCAGCCAGCGATGCGCAAATACCGTGGCATTCGCAAACCCTTCCACCTCGGCATTCACCCAGCCCGTAGCAAGACTCGCACACCCGCCAAGCACTCCAAGCACCAGCATCCAACGCACGGGCTCGGCAAAAAATCGGCGTCTCCAAATTCCCACGAATTCCACCAACGCCGCCGCCATCAAAAGCGCGATGGGGAAATGCACCAGTATCGGGTGCATATGTGCGAAGTAAACTTTCGGCGTCATGACCCCGCGTTCCGGCAGGACGATGGGTGCCGAAGCTGGAGTCCCGCTGGCAACAGCCGCAGCCTCCATGGCCGGCGGTGGAGCACCGGCAAGAATCCAGTTACGAACCGCTGAAATCTCACTCTCAGACAATGCCGCGATATCACTTTTTGGCGGCGGCATTTTCAAATCTTCATCCTCCTCCACCAAAACCCGGTAAATTTCTGATTGATCCGGCTCCCCAGGCACAATCATCGACGGATCAGCGGCGAGACGCGTCAAATCATTCACAAATCCAAACCCCGCTTTAGGCCTTGCCACCTCCGTTCCATGACATTCCGCGCAACTCCTCACAAAAATGTCATGGATTTGCTTCGCGTCCACTTCGGCACCTTGCCCCGCATTGGAAAATGCCACCATGCCGGCGAAGACCAGCAGCGTTATTGAATTCAAGGATTTTTGCATGGAGATCCAGGCACTGCACTAACGCTCACTGGCAAGCATCACTCGTCAGTGAACACTTCCCGGCGTGGTCGCGCCAGACTTTGCAAGGTGCTCCATCTGTCATCCGAGCGCATCAAGGTTTCGCCTACCAAAATCGCGTTCACGCCTGCTTCGATCAACCTGCGCGCATCTTCCTGGGTCTTAATCCCGCTTTCACTGACCAAAATCACATCACCCGGAACCTCCTCCGCCAAGGTCAACGAAGTTTGCAAGGATACCTCAAAGTTAGAGAGGTTGCGGTTGTTGATTCCCACAATTTCCGCCCCGGCATCCAAGGCACGATCCATTTCTTCCAACGTGTGCGTCTCCACCAGCACGTCCAGTTGACAGCCCCCCGCCACATCCAGCAAGCGCTCCAGCAAACTTTGCGGCAATGCCGCGACAATCAGCAAAATAGCATCAGCACCTGCCACCGAAGCTTCGTAAATTTGCACCGGATCGATGATGAATTCCTTGCGGAGAACAGGCAAATCCACCGAACGCCGCACATCCACCAGATCACGCAGACTTCCTTGAAAAAAACGTTCATCCGTGAGAACAGAAATCGCGTCCGCTCCCGCAGCCGCGTAATCGCCGGCGATCCAGGACGCGTCAAATTCGCTGATGATGATCCCGGCGGAAGGGGAAGCTTTTTTAATCTCGGCGATCACGCCCAAACGGTCGTCTCCATGACGAAGCGCTGATTTGAAGGAAATAAACTCCGTTCGCATCAAGGCCTGCTCGCGCAATTGGGCTTCCATCGGACGGATTTGCTCCACTTCGATTTTTTTGCGGGCGAGGATTTCCTCCAATTTACTCGATTTCATAGAACTAGGTTGCTTCACACTTGCAGCGACGTCAACCGCAGCATGTCGGGACTTGGAAAATCCAGCGCTCAAGGGACCTAAGGGACCTAAGGGACCCAAAGGACCTAAGTTTCCGAATTCCCGGTAACATGTTGGAAGCGCCTGAGGTGCGCCTGTTGAATTTGTTGCTTGCATGAGGGGTTGACGTGAAAAAATTTTGCCGATATGAAGGAAATCGTTGCGGTAAGCCATTATCGTGACGTGTCATATGGTTACAACCCCATACCCACTCTATTCATGCGCGCCCTAATTCCCTGTTTAATCGCTGTAATCGCCAATCCGATGCTTGGCTTGGCACAGCAAAAACGTGATCCGTATGATACGCGTTATCTGCACGATCCAACGCCGCAGTCCGCCTCCACTCCATCCGCCGTTACCAAACCAGCTCCTCGCGGTGAAGTTCCTGTTTTACGTCAGGATCTCGCACCCGCTTTGCGGGTCACACCGCCTGTGACTCAGACGGATGTGGAAGCCACGGCACCGACGGCCCGGCCGCTGGCAACCCCACGACCACGAGGCCTGCTTTCTCCGTCATCCGTGCAAGCACGCCCGCTTCCTACGCCAATGCCTGAGGTCGAAACCGCTCCCGACGGTGAAATTGTGAGTTCGGCGGTCACCGGAACGTCGGATGATATTGATCTCGGACCGGGAAATTTTGAACCGAGAAACTATCGATTTTCCGCAAGTATTCGTGAGGGTTACGATGACAACGTTTTATTGAGCCAAAATCGCATTGGCAGTTGGTTCACTGGATTTGACTCAGAATTTTCTTACGCCGGGCAGGATCCGCGCTCCTCGCTGGAATTTACGTTATATGGCGATTTGATCACCTTTTACAATCGTCCCGGCGGTGATCTGGATTACAACCTCGGATTCAACGTGGCTGGCGCTTACCGGGTTTCGCCACGACTAGCGATTGACTACAGCAGCAGCCTGAGTTTTCGCGAAGAGCCTGATCTCACACTGGTCGGGGGCACGAGCAACAATGTCGGGGGTTATCTCTATACAAATAACCGCATTAATGCCGCTTATACATGGACCGAACGTTTTTCGACGAGCACGGGTTACCGACTCGGCGCGTTTGTTTACACGGAAAGCGCCCCTGCCCAGACTCAGGACCGAATTGAACAGACCATCGATCAACAGTTTCGTTTTCTGGTTCAACCAACCATTACGGCGGTCTTTGAATATCGCTTCCAATACATTGATTACATGAACACGCCGTTCAACAATTACTCCAATTTCATTCTCGCAGGAGCCGACGCTCAACTTACCCAGCGTTTGTCCACTTCGTTCCGGTCCGGTATCGAAATACGCGATTACACCCAAGGGACACGAGGCGGCGAAACGGAGCCTTACTTTGAAGGCACCACGAACTACGAATATTCACAAAATTCCACTGTTACCTGGTCGGCTCGCTATGGATTGGAAGAATCGGCCGTTGCCGGTCGCCGGAACAACGATACTTTCCGGACCTCCATCGGGATCAACCACGCCTTCACTCCAAAAATCAGCGCGAGCCTGGGCGGCAGCTACAGTCACAGTTCTTACGGACGCGGATTCGTGAGTCCCGCATTCACCGAAGATGCCCTGGACGGCAATGCCGCGGTGCGTTACTCCATCAATCGCAATTGGGCGGTGGAATTGGTTTATATCCACACCCAGTTTTTGTCTGGAATCGCTTTTCGTGACTACTCGCGCAACCGTGTATCGCTGGGTGGCGTTTTCTCATTTTAAAACACCCGTTTAAACGCTCCGGTCTAAAGGGTATTTCTGGGATTATGATCGTTTTACCGATTCTTCCACTTGCGCAGAAAGTTTCAACGCGTAGCTTGATTTGCCTTTTGCTTATTTAATTCCCCCTCTGATTTATGGCTGACGCAACTGAAGTAAAACTCCACTTTTTAGATTACTGGCGCGTCATTCGCATAAGGGCCGGCATTATCGTGCTAGCTTTTCTTTTGGTTGTCATCTCCGCCGGTGTGGCCACTTATTTTACTCCGAAACGATTCACTTCCTCCGTATTCATGGAGTTGAGATCCACCGCCCAAACCATGTCGGCCTACAATCCCATGGGCATGCAAGGGACCGGCGATCCCCGTTTTGGGCCGACGCAATTTGAAATCATTCAGCGGAAAGAAATCCTTTATCCCGTCATTGATACGCTGAATCTGACGACTCGCTGGAGCAGTTCCGAGACACCAATTCCGCGGGACATCGCTTACCGCATCCTCCGTGGCATGCTGGGTGTGAAACAGGTAAGAAATACCGAAATTTTGGAGCTCACCGCCACTAGCACAAAACCGGATGAAGCCTCCGAGATTGTCAATACGGTTGCCGAAATTTACCAGCAGAAAATCGTGGAGCTTGAGCAAGGTCGAAAGGACGTCGGCCTTGGTTCACTCGATGATCAGATCAAGAAACAGGAAGAGCAAGTCGCGGAGCGCTTTGCTGAAGTGCGTCGTCTTGGTGAAGAACTACGCGCACTCAATATTGTGGATCTTAATGTAGCGATGCCCGGCGATCTGCAAGATCCCAGCCGTGAGATGTTGATGGCCAAGGAGGGCGAAGTTAATGCCGCACGCACCAGCCTCGCCGCCCTTCAAAGCCAGCTCCGTCAGATCGAGCAAATGGACAAAAGTGAGCTCATCAACAGCATCACGACGATGGAAGTGGCGGATCCCTCAGTGCAGCGCATTCTCCCTCAGTTTCAGGAAGCCAAATCCACGGAAGCCCGTCTCCTGAACTCAGGTCTCGGACCCAAACATCCCGAAGTCGTGTCCCTTCGCGCGCAGATGGCGGTTTTCGAATCGCAACTCGGTGATGCCGATGTCGCAATTCGCGGTTCCTTGGAATCCCGCCTCAAAGTTTCCCAAAGCCAGTTGGCTGCCCTCGAAAAACAACTGGACGAAGCCCGGAACCGTCAGCAGGACGCCCGCAGCGCCAGCAGCGAATACATCGAAGCAAAGGACCGCTATTTGCAGGCCAATGCCCAACTTCAGAACATGCGCGCCAGCCTTCAAATGCAGCGCACTGAACTCACCATGCCGCGTATGCCCGCCATCATCTGGGAACGCGCGGAACCCGCACTCTCACCTTCTTCTCCCAACGTCACCCTGAACATGACACTAGCCACAATCGTAGGCCTCATCACGGCGCTCGGTTTGGCGTTCTTCATCGAATACCTTGATACCAGCGTTAAAACTCTCGAGGAGGTGGAAAACTACCTCGGCGTGCCCGTGCTCGCGGTCGTTCCCAACGGGATCAGCAACCTGGGTGATGTCGGCTCCGAAACCGCCGACGCGGAGGCCTACCGAATTCTACGAACTAACGTGGAGTTTAATCGAAAAACGCCCACTGCAAATACCATCACGGTCGTCAGCGGTGGCGTCGGCGAAGGCAAAACCACGACCATTCACAATTTAGGTTATATTTTCGCTCAAGGCGGGTATTCCACAGTGCTCGTCGATGCCGATCTTCGGCGCCCGGCTCAACACCGCCTGTTGCATGATGAAAACGAGGTTGGCCTTGCCACCTATCTGATGAGCGCAATCCCTATTGACGACGTCATCAAACAAACAAAACAACAGAACCTTTTCAGTATCACCAGCGGCAAATCCTCGACCCAAGCCATCGGCTATTTGAACAGTCAGCGGATGACCGATCTGATCGTCGCACTCAAAAATCGCTTCGACATCGTGCTCATCGATTCACCACCCATTCTTGGTGTCAGCGACGCCTCAGTCATCGTAAGTGAGGCTGATTGCACGATTATCGTGGTGCAACATCGCCGCTTTCCGCGCGCGATGCTTCAGCGCGTCAAACAAGCGGTGCTCAACGTTGGCGGCAACATTATCGGTGTTGTGCTGAACAACGTGGATGTCAAACACGATGCAGCTTACGGCTATTACACCAGCTATTACGATTACTACGCAGTCGACGGCGGAAAGAAAAAACGGAAAAATTCCAAACGAAAAGCAGACGCCGAAACGAAAACCGGATCTGCACCAAAAGCCGTTACGGCAGCCCGTTCGACCAAAGAAGGAGACGCAGATGCCTACTAAATCCACTCTCATTCGTGTCTTGGTCGCGATGATTGCGATCACATCAATTATATCCAGTGCCTGGGCACAGGAAGGCATTCGCTTGCGCAAAGGAGACCAGTTTGAGCTCCGTATTTCCGGTGTTCCGGGAACTGAAGTTGCTGCGGTTTCCAACACTTATCGGATCGCGGACGACGGCACGATCAATCTTCACCTGATCAATCAGTTGAAGGTCGATGGTCTCACCGTCGCCGAGATTCAGCGCCTGATCGAAAACACCTATCGCAACTCGCAGATTTACACCAACCCCACCATCACCATCAACGTTCAGACCGGCGAACGATTTGTGACGGTCGGTGGCGATGTGCGAAGCCCTGGTCGCGTTCCCTACACCAATGATCTCACGATCTTGACGGCCATTAACGCCTCGGGAGGATTTACGGAATTCGCTGACCCGAAAAAAGTGCGTTTGTTGCGTGGTGACAAATCATACGAGGTGGACATTCGTAAAATCCGCTCCCAACCCAGCGAAGATATTCGCATGTTGCCCGGCGACAAAGTGGAAGTGCCGCGCAGCTTCTTCTAAAAGCTATTGCGAAGCGATGAGCCTGCGGTTTTTCGCGAGATAAGCGAGCCCGGACCATAAAGTCAGCACGACGGTAAAGGCCAAGATCGCATTCCCGCACCACTGGCTGATACTTTGCCACGGCTGCGCGAAGCCGGTCTTCACCCATTCGTGGAGGGATAAAAGACCGAGAAAATAAACTATACTGACAATCTGCCAGGCAGTTTTGTGTTTCCCTAGTTTCTCAGCCGGCAGCACCACCCCTTTAGCCCCGGCCAACATCCGCAAGCCGGTGATCAAAAATTCGCGGCTAACAATAATCACCACGGCCCAGGCCGGCAAAACACCCCGATCGACCAACATGACAAATGCCGCCGCCGTCATGATTTTATCGACCAACGGATCCATGAGTGCCCCAAAATCGGTCACCAGATTTTGTTTCCGCGCGATGTCACCGTCCAGCCAGTCCGTTATACTCGCGATGATGAACAGGCCAAGCGCCAGCGTGGCCCCGTAGCCCCAGGAGAAACTGAGGCTGATGACGAACAAAACCGTCAATCCCAAGCGGGCGAGCGTAAGTCGATTGGGGAGGTTCATGAATAAATGGGAAACAACCAGGCAAAACCACCTCACCGTTCCGCCTTCCTCCAGTCAAGTCTCCCGGTGCTTCCCTACACAAGAAAATCGTATTTTTGAGGTTGCAGGCTGCTGCGAGCCCCATCATGTTCATCCTTCTCACTTCGCGCGGTTAGCTCAGTGGTAGAGCACTGCCTTGACACGGCAGGGGTCGCAGGTTCGAACCCTGTATCGCGCACCACTTCCTGATTATTAGCATGTTACGCAAACAGGATGATCTCAGAGAGGAAAAAAGCATACCAAATTCATAACAATCCCAATCCAGGGTTTGAATTTTGTGTTATGACAATTCGATTAACCACGCATGTCCACCGCGTCCAGCAGCGCGGGCAGCGTGAGGGCGGGGGGGGGCGCTAACAACTCCCGACTCGGGAACGGCCGTGACGACTTCCTATACGGTTTCCTGAATGACCTTCGCCAGCTCGGGACTGATTTCAAAAAAACAATCCTCCACCCTGCGCGCACGAACGACTAAACCTTTTACTGAGTGGTTGAAAAAGCGGTATGCCACGAAAGAGGCTCTATTAGCGGCCTGGGGTGCCAATACCTTGAATTGCTATGCCAGCGAAGGTTTCGACGGAGAGAGCTGGGAGGAAGGCCCGCTCGTTCCTGCCGGGAATCCGTTGTTCTAGGGCGAACTCGTGGCGTCGAACTGGATTGCCGACCGCTCGTTCAGCCATTTTTGCAATCTCCATTCCGATGCGCGCATCGGCTTCGACGACAAATCCAAACAGCAAAGTGACGTCAAAACCTCGGATACCGACAAGGTTTCGGCCAGCGCCCTTGCCGTGGCGCGGGTTGCTGTGGACTTCACCGACACGGAAAAAGAAACACAGGCCTTCGATACCGCACCGTTTTTCAAAGATGGTGTTTACACCTCCTCCACGGGACAGCTTCCCTGGAAACCCGGCAAGAATCCCATGAATGGATGGATTTCGATCAACACCCCCGAAACCAAGGCAGTTGTTGGTTTTGCGGGCGGGCAAACATTCGAACTCGACGAGGTGACCATCGCTCCCAAAGGCAAATTCGGCGCGATCTATGTGACGGCAAAGAAGCACGGGGCCACACTCGCAAATTCCAAGATACTCCTCATCACCGCCCTCGGACGCGCCCGAAATACAGGCCTGAAAATCCTCGACGACCGGTTCCTCATCCTGCCCGGCACCGAAGGCATTTTGCTAGAGCCCGTGCCCGCGACGATCACCCTCAAGCGCAGCGGCTCACCCAAAGTCGAGTTGCTCGGCCATGACGGGTGCCCCATCGGAAAATTGCTCCCCGACACAAATGACACCTTCACCATTAACGGAGTTGAGGACAAGACGCCGTATTACCGGGTCACGTATTAGCACATTTCATCACCGCGTGGAAGCGCTGCTGGA
>Ga0105046_10014600_pt1 | contig 12107 bp, 15 predicted proteins | sample MAT03_FD_78385 | JGI IMG/M metagenome (GOLD analysis project Ga0105046, IMG submission 78385) | Freshwater microbial communities from Lake Fryxell liftoff mats and glacier meltwater in Antarctica - MAT-03 (megahit assembly) | ecosystem: Environmental > Aquatic > Freshwater > Ice > Liftoff...
CTGAAAACGCAAGCCTCGTCCAATCGGACGGGACCTGGACCCCTGGCACGTTACTTGACGTCTTTCCAGTATGCCGCGTTCAGGCGCCAAGTGACCACCGTCAACAAGCCCAGGAACAATAACACCCATACACCCACGCGCTTGCGCGAGTTTTGCGCCGGCTCAGCCATCCATTGCAGGTAATTGACCAGATCGGCAATGGTGGAATCGTATTGAGCCTGCGTCATCGTGCCGGGGGTCAACTGCTGCCAGCCCTTGAAGATCTGCACCTCCTGGCCATGCTCGGTCTTGACTTCGTACACCGGCATGCGCGAGCCTTGCAGTTCCCACAATACATGGGGCATGCCCACATTCGGAAACGCAAGATTGTTCCAACCGGTCAACTTGGTGGGATCCGGGTAGTAGGTGCGCAGATAGGTATAGAGATAGTCAGCCCCGCTGCCCATACCCGCCGCCGAGCGGGAACGCGCAATGAGGGTCAGGTCCGGCGGGTTGGCGCCAAACCACAACTTGGCGTCCTTCGGATCGATCGCCGACATCATGGTGTCGCCGACCCGGTCGGTCGTGAACAGCAAATTGTCCTTGATCTGCTGCACCGTCAGGCCAATGTCGGTCAAACGGTTGTACCGCATGAAGGCCGCCGAGTGGCAGTTCAGACAATAGTTGACGAACATTTTGGCCCCATTTTGCAGGGCGACGAGATCATTGGTCTTGTTCGGCGCCTTGTCCCAGGCAATGCCTTCGCCAGCCGCGTGAGCAATACCTGCTATCAAGCTGACTGATGCGATGACGGCCCAGATGGCCCTGCGAGCAATGGATACTATTTTCATGCTGGTTTTCTCTGGCTCTCTCAGTGGGCGGCAAAGGTCACGCGGTCGGGCACTGGCTTGGGCTCACCCAGCTTGCTCCACCACGGCATCAGCAGGAAGAATGCGAAATAAAACAGCGTACCGACCTGCGACACACGCTCGCCGATCGCCGACGGTGGCTTGACACCCAGATAGCCCAGCACGAAAAAGTTGAGCACGAACAAGGCGTACACGTACTTGTGCCAGCTCGGCCGATACCGGATCGACTTGACAGGGCTGAAGTCCAGCCACGGCAGGAAGAACAGGATGATGACGGAACCGCCCATCACGACCACGCCCCAGAACTTGGCATCGATACTCAACATCATGGCCGTAGCCGCCAACGCGCCAACGATCAACACCGGCTTGAGGAAAAACGGCATCTTGACCCTGAGCACCAGCAAGGCGGCGCCGCCGAGCACCGAGGCAATCAGTACGTACATCATCTCGTCGGTGATCGCTCGCAGCATCGAGTAGTACGGCGTGAAATACCAGACTGGCGCGATGTGCAGAGGCGTCTTCAGCGGATCGGCCGGGATGAAGTTGTTGTACTCCAGGAAATAGCCACCGAACTCCGGCGCAAAGAACACGATGGCGCTGAAGACGATCAGGAAAATGCTGACCGCGAAGATATCGTGAACCGTGTAATACGGGTGGAAGGGGATCCCGTCGAGCGGAATGCCGTTCTTGTCCTTGTTGGCCTTGATTTCGATCCCGTCCGGATTGTTCGAGCCCACTTCGTGCAGCGCGATGATGTGCGCGACGACAAGACCGAGCAGCACCAGGGGCACCGCGATCACGTGAAAGCTGAAGAAGCGGTTCAAGGTGGCATCGCCGACCACATAGTCACCACGGATCAACAGCGCCAGGTCGGGGCCGATGAAGGGTATCGCCGCAAACAGGTTCACGATCACTTGCGCGCCCCAGTAGCTCATCTGGCCCCAGGGCAGCAGGTAACCCATGAAGGCCTCCGCCATCAGGCACAGGAAGATGGCGCAACCGAACACCCAGATCAATTCGCGCGGCTTGCGATAGCTGCCGTAGATCAGGCCACGAAACATGTGCAGGTAGACGACGACAAAGAAGGCCGATGCGCCCGTCGAATGCATGTACCGCACCAACCAGCCCCAGGGCACGTCGCGCATGATGTACTCGACCGAGCCGAAAGCCAGGGCGGCGTCTGGCTTGTAGTGCATCGTCAGAAAGATGCCGGTGACGATCTGAATCACCAGCACCAGCATCGCAAGGCCGCCGAAGACATACCAGAAGTTGAAGTTCTTCGGCGCGTAGTACTCGCCCAGGTGCTCGTTGTACAGCTTGGACAGCGGAAAACGGTTGTCGACCCAGTTCAGCAATTTGGCCGACGCTGGCGCGTTGGGGGAAATCTCTTTCATTTCAGCCACGTGTTACTCCGGTACGGATGCGGTTCTTCATGTGTTCAGGCCCTCTTGTCTTCACCGATCAGCAACTTGTTGTCGGACAAGTACATATGCGGGGGAACTTCCAGATTGTCGGGCGCGGGCTTGTTCTTGAACACGCGGCCCGCCAGGTCGAAGGTCGAGCCATGGCATGGGCAGAAAAATCCGCCTTTCCAGTCATCCGGCAGGGATGGCTGAGGCCCGGTCTGAAACCGGTCCGACGGCGAGCATCCCAGATGGGTGCAGATACCAACAACGACCAGCACCTCGGGCTTGATCGATCGTGTTTCATTGCGCGCGTACTCCGGCGTGAATTCATCCGGCTTGCGTTCGGAATTCGGATCCGCCAGCTGCGGATCGAGGGTCGGCAGCGTGGCGAGTTCCTCTGGCGTGCGGCGCATGATCCAGACCGGTTTGCCGCGCCACTCGACCGTCATCTTTTCACCCGGCAGGAGCGCCGAAATGTCGGCCTCGACCGCAGCGCCGGCGGCCTTGGCACGTTCCGACGGCTGGAAAGTGCTGACGAACGGGACGGCTACAAATCCGGCGCCGACAGCTCCAACACAGCTAGACGCAATGATCCACGTCCGCTTGCTGTGGTCGACTGGGGTGTCACTCATGGGAATCCTCAATGAAAACATCGCTCTTGGGTTAGCGGGGCATTGTAGCTGAGCGACTCCCGCAGGCCAGGTTGCGGGTCTTGTCGCTCCAATGCAGGGTGGGCACGGTTGGCGCCGCCGAATGCTTTACATTCGCCTGGAAACGCGGCGCATACACTGCCCGCTGGCATACAACAGCAAGGAGTGAACTTCATGAGCATGGTGTCGGAATTCAAGGAATTCGCCCACAAGGGCAATGTGATGGATCTTGCCGTCGGCGTGATCATCGGTGCGGCATTCGGAAAGATCGTCGATTCCATGGTCAACGATCTAATCATGCCACCGGTCGCCGCCATAGTCGGAAACGTGGACTTTTCCAACATGTACGTCTTATTGGGAAGGGTGCCTGCGGGTGTTGGAAACAGCCTGGCCGAGCTGAAGAAGGCGGGAGTGCCAGTATTCGCCTACGGAAGTTTTCTGACCATCGCGGTCAACTTCATCATTTTGGCCTTCATCATCTTCATGATGGTCAAGCAGATGAACCGCCTCAAGCGCCAAACTCCGCCTGCGCCGCCCGTGCCGGCGGCAACGCCGGAGGACATCCTGCTGCTGCGCCAGATCCGCGACAGTCTGAGCAAGTAGTCGTCGGCACCGCGAACTTGACTGCCGCGAGGCGGAAAGGTAGCGGTACCGGCGCCTCAAAGCGTGCTCAGGCCGGATGGCGCCGCAACGACGCAAGATCTCGGGCCATCCGGATAGCCTGCAACAGGCTGGCAGGGTTGGCGCGCCCTGATCCTGCAATGTCGAACGCGGTCCCGTGATCCGGGCTGGTTCGCACCAGCGGCAGACCCAGTGTCACATTGACGCCCTTGTCGACCCCGAGGTACTTCACCGGGATCAGCCCCTGGTCGTGGTACATCGCCACCACCACATCAAATTCGGCTCGAACGCCACCGGGGGCGCGCGCGCGCATGAAGACGGTGTCTGGCGCGATTGGCCCCGACACGTCCAGGCCTTGCCCGCGCGCGGCGTCGATCGCCGGCGCAATGGCTTCGATCTCTTCGGTGCCGAACAGCCCACCCTCGCCCGCGTGCGGATTCAGGCCGGCCACCGCAATGCGCGGCCGGCGGCCGAGCAGCGGCGTCAGCGCCCGATCCGTGATCAGCAGTGTCTGCAGCACGTTGGCGGGCGTCACAGCGTCGATGGCCTTGCGCAGGGAGACATGAATACTCACCAGCACGGTCCGCAATTCGTCGTTGGCCAGCATCATGCGCACCGGCAGTTCCGACGCCGCGATACCACCCGCCAGTGCGGCCCGATGCTGAAGCATCTCGGTATGCCCGGGAAACTGACTATGTGGCAAGCCGGCCGCGGCCAGCGACTCCTTGTGCAAGGGCGCAGTGACAAGCGCAGCAATCTCGCCGCGCAAGGCCGCATCTGCAGCCCACACGACACTTTCGGCAGCCATCCGGCCCGCTGCGGCGCCGACCAGGCCAAGAGAGACCACTTCCCGATCTCCAGTGACCTGCAGCACCGGGATGCAGCGTGGCGGCATCTCGCAGGCCTCGGATGCATCGCCGATTTCAGCCACTGGAGGTGCCATCATCCCGAAGCCTGCAATGCATTTCGATGCCCGCCGCAGGCTCGATACATCGCCTGCAACAAAACAACCGCGGGTCAGCTCCGGCGCGTCCCGAAACGCCTTGGCAACGATCTCCGGGCCGATTCCGGCCGGGTCACCCATGGTGATGGCGATCGGCTTTTCCATCTGTGCCTTGCGCTTTCAGGCCGGATTGTCGATGTCGATGAAAACATGCACTAGCGCCAACTGCGCGGCCACATGACCAGCCAACGCCGGCGCACCATAGCGCTCAGTGGCATGATGCCCGCAGGCCAGAAAGGCGACGCCGCTTTCGCGCGCGTAATGCGCCTGCGGCTCGGAAATCTCCCCTGTGATGAAGGCATCGGCGCCTGCGGCGATGGCAGCCTCGAAATAGCCCTGGGCGCCACCGGTACACCACGCGATGCGCTGCAACCCTCGACCATCACCGGCCACGACCGTGACCGGGCGCCCCAGCACCGTCTCGATGTGCCGAGCCAGATCTCCGGCGCCGGGAAATGCGCCACCCTGCGAGCGCGAACCCAGGAATCCCAGTTCCTGCTCACCGAATCGTGTCTCGGCCGTCAAACCCAACTGCAACGCGAGCTGCGCGTTGTTGCCCCAATGCGGATGCGCATCGAGCGGCAAATGGTAGGCAAACAGGTTCAGGTCATGCGCCAGCAGCATCGCCAGCCGCTGCCTCAGCCAGCCGGTCACGCGACCATCCTGGCCGCGCCAGAACAGGCCATGGTGCACGAAAAGCGCGTCGGCGCCACTGGCCACCGCAGCCTCGATCAGCGCCAGGCTGGCCGTCACGCCCGAGACGATCTTTCGGATGTCGGGCCGCCCCTCCACCTGCAGACCATTGGGTCCGTAGTCCCGGAATCGCTCCGGTTGCAACAGCGCATCGAAGGTCTGCGCAAGAACGAGTCGACTGATCATGGGTGCCACTGGTTGGCGTCGCTGCGGTGCGGCACACACCGTATCGGCATTGTCGGCCATTTGCGTGCAGGCAAGCGCTGCACTCGACACAGCCGGCGCCTCAAGCGCCTGGCCGCGCAATCACGCGTTCCACCTCGAGGTCGCAGTCGCAACCCGTCTGCAGCGCGATCGACCTTCGAGCGAACGCTGCCAGCACGGGTGCCAGCGGCCTGGCGAGCGGGCGCAACGGGGCCGGCAAACGGACAGCGAGCACCTGAGCCGGCTGCGCAATCGCTCCACAGCGGTAGACGGCCAGTTCCGCATGCCAACGCAACGCAACGCAAGCACCCCTGCGCCGGCCGGACAACAGTATCCCGATCGGGCACGGCTGATCGAGACAACAAACGCCGCAACCATTGCAAGGCGCGCCCAGTGGCGGCTTGGGCGGTGCCAGCGGCTCGATGGGGATGATCTTGTGGTGGCGGTTCATGGAACAGCCCCATTGTGCCGCCACGCGAAACCGTCCAGCCAGGACGCATAGACCATGTTGACTGGCCCGGCGTGATGCACGGCCTACAATTTCAACATGAAACGCTTGTGGCTCCTCTTCGCGCAGACTACGACCGTTTTGCTGGCCGCTTACTTCGTTGTCGGGACATTGCAACCCGAATGGCTGGGCAGGACCGGCGCCGGCACAGTCACGGTCATCGAGGCACCAGCCTCAACGGCAGAAAGTGTGCCGCCTGGCAGCCTGCGGCAGGCAGCACTGAAAGCCTCGTCTGCGGTGGTCAGCATCAACACCAGCAAGGCAGCCAGCCGTGATCCGCGCAGCAACGACCCCTGGTTCCGTTTCTTCTTCGGCGACCAAGACCAGGAATCGCGCGCCGGCCTGGGCAGCGGAGTCATCGTCAGTCCGGCCGGCTATATCCTGACCAACAACCATGTCGTGGACGGAGCCGACGAGATCGAGGTGATCCTGAACGACAGCCGCAAGGCCATGGCCAAGGTGATCGGCACGGATCCGGATACCGACCTGGCCGTACTCAAGATCGACCTGGACAAGTTGCCGGTGGTTGTGATCGGCAATTCGGACGCGGCGCAGGTCGGCGACCAGGTATTGGCAATTGGCAATCCGTTCGGCGTCGGCCAGACCGTCACCAGCGGCATCATCAGCGCACTGGGCCGCAATCAGCTGGGCATCAACACCTTCGAGAACTTCATCCAGACGGACGCGGCGATCAACCCGGGCAATTCCGGGGGCGCGCTGGTCGACACCCACGGTCATCTGCTGGGTATCAACACCGCAATCTATTCCCGCTCGGGCGGCAGCATGGGCATCGGCTTTGCCATTCCGGCGTCGACGGCCCGACTGGTCATGGATGGGCTGGTCAAGGATGGGACCGTAACCCGCGGCTGGATCGGTGTCGAGCCCAACGATTTGTCACCTGAACTGGCAGAAACTTTCGGCGTCAAGACGCGCGACGGCGTCATCATCACCGGGGTATTGCAGAACGGTCCTGCGGCACAGGCGGGTATCCGACCGGGCGACGTGATCACGGCGGTCGCCGGGGACGAGGTGCGCAATGTGTCCGAACTGCTGACCCGGGTCGCCGGCCTCAAACCCGGCCAGCCATCCCGCTTCCGGGTTCAGCGCCAGGACACGGGCTTGGATATCGACGTCGTACCGGGCGTGCGACCCAAACCTCCGCGTATTCCGCGCTGAACAAGCGACGCCCGTCGACTACGGTTTCGGCGCATCGTCGCGGTCCTTTTTGGCGCCGGTTTCCGCAGCCTCGTCCTCCTCGGACTTGGTGGTCTTGATGAACCACCGGGCCGCGAAGATGCCGGCCTCATACAGCAGGCACATTGGCACGGCCAATGCGAGCTGCGAGATCACGTCCGGCGGCGTGATGATGGCAGCGATCACGAACGACAAAACGATGAAGTAGCCGCGGAACTCCTTCAACTGCTCAATACTGACAATTTTCATGCGCGCCAGCAGCACGACGACGATCGGCACCTGGAATGCCACGCCGAAGGCGATGTACAACCCGAGTATGGCTTCGACATAGGACGCGATATCCGGGGTGGCGGCCACGCTTTCCGGAGTCACCGCCTGGATGAACGCAAACATCTTGTCGAGCACGAACAGTTGCACGAAGGCGATGCCACCGTACGCGAGCGAACTGCCGAAGAAAATCAATGGGATCGCCAGCTTCTTCTCGTGGCTGTACAACCCGGGCGCGACAAAGGCCCATGCCTGGTACATCAGCCATGGCAAGGCCAGCAACACGCCGGCCATCATCAACACCTTGAGCGGCACAAAGAAGGGCGAGAACACGCCCACCGCGATCAGCTTGGCACCAGGCGGCATGTGGGCCCGTATCGGTTCGGCGATCAGGTCGATCAGGCCGCTGGGGCTGGGCCAGATCGCCAGCAGGATCATGCACACCACCAGCCCCGCCATGCTATACATCAGGCGGTCCCGCAGCTCCACCAGATGCTGCACGAACGGCTGCTCGGTACCTGCGAGTTCGTCTTCTTTGTTGGTCGAGTCGGTCATCGTGTCTATGAAACCCGCGCTCGCCGGAACAGCCCTCCGGGGTGCAAGGCGCTCACCTGTGGTCAGTCGAGTCTTCTCGGCCGGAACCGTGCAACCCGCGCCGCACCCGACAACGCACGTGTCCGGATTCCGTTGCGCGCCTTGTACCAGTTCGGTGTGGCACCCTGCTTGATGCGCCAGCGCTTGTTCGGATGGCGATAGGCCGGATAACTTGCTGGCATGTCGAAGCCGGTGCCGGTCTGGGAGTTGTCGTCCATCCGCGTGGCATCCGCCCAGGACTTTTCAATCTCGCTGGCGTTGCTCTGGATGGTATTGCCCATGTCCTTGGCCGCTTCGGTGACCGACTCCTTCATTTTCTTGAGCTCATCGAGCTCCATGGAGCGACTGACCTCGGCCTTGACGTCCGACACATACCGCTGGGCCTTGCCCATCAGTGTGCCGACGGTGCGCGCGACACGCGGCAATTTCTCCGGGCCGATGACAATCAGCGCCACGACGCCGATCAGCGCCAACTTGGAAACACCCAGATCGATCACGAAGTCTTATCCGGCGGGTCAGGACTTTTGCTTGGCTTCGACGTCGATGGTGGTCTTGTCCACCGGCTTGGCGCCATTGGCCACTTGCGACGGTGGCGCAGCAGGCGTCTCATCGGCCGATGCGGAACCGTCCTTCATGCCATCCTTGAACCCCTTGACCGCGCTGCCCAGATCGCCGCCCATGTTCTTGAGCTTCTTGGTGCCGAACACCATGACCACGATCAACAAGACGATCAGCCAATGCCAGATTGAAAACGAACCCATGTGCAACTCTCCTGTTCAATTAACCGAATTCTAGACCTCCGGGCGTCCGCTACACCGAAAGCCCCCTCGGATCAACCCCTCAGCCAGGGGCGTGGCCCACCCATCACATGCACATGCAGGTGGCGAACCTCCTGCCCACCCTCGGCGCCCGTGTTGCTGACGATCCGGAAACCACCCTCCGGATAGGGTCGGCAACCCTCTTGCAAGGCCAGTCTGGGTGCCAGCGTCATCATGTGACCCATCAAACCCGCGTGCTCCGGACCGAGCTGTGCGAAAGACGGTATATGCTGCTTCGGTACCATCAGGAAATGCACCGGCGCCCACGGATGGATGTCGTGGAACACGAAGACATGCTCATCCTCGTGCACCTTGCGCGAGGGAATTTGTCCCTGCACTATTTTGCAGAACAGGCAATCCGGGTCAAGTTCCACGTTTCTCTCTCCCATGTCAGGCGCTAACCGCCTGGTTTTTGTTCATTGCGACCATGCCCTTGACGATCCGGTACAGAAACCAGATCGACACCAGCAGCCAAGCCAGCAAACCGGGCATGATGAGCAGCAGGAACAGGGGAGCGGTCAACAGGTACAGGACGCCGGCCAGGATGACCGAGCGGATACGCCAGGAAAAATGCGCCGCCTGCCAGGTGCCTTCGGCCTCGGGCCGCTTCACCAGGTCGATCACCAGCGCGACGATCAGCAACAATGCCCCTGCTTGTGCGCCGGGCACGATGGCACCCACGGCAACAATCAGGTGCAACACATAGCTCAGCCAGCCGACAGGCTTCAGCGCCTGCGCTCGTTCCTCGCCTTTGGGCACGACATCGATTACATCAGACATTTTTACTCTCCTGCCGGTCTGCGGCCCGTTCACGCACCTTCGCGCGCAATCGCCTTGCGCAGAGATTTTTCCTCGATGCCGCTGGTACCCTCACGCTGGTGCAACACGGCCAGAACGTCGGCCGGCCGCAACCCGTAATGCGCCAGCGCCACCATGCAGTGAAACCACAGATCGGCCATTTCGCCGACCAGCCGCTGCCGGCTCGCATCGACGCCCGAGCCGGTCAACAATGCGAAGTCCAGGTCCTTGGCAGCCATCACCGCCTCGGTCGACTCCTCGCCGATCTTCTTGAGAAAGGCATCGGGGCCGCGATGCAGCAGTCGCGCGACATAACTCGCATCCGGGTCACCGCCCCGGTCCGGCCGGCGACTCTCGATGATGATTGCCAGACGCGTCAACACCGTGTTCAGGTCGCCGGGCTCCAATGTGGAATCGCTCATGTCTGACTATTTGTAGATCGTTTGCGGATCTTTCAATACCGCGTCGGTGATTTCCCACCAGCGCTGTCCGGCATTGCCGGCCAGATGATGGAAAAAACAGCTGTGTCGACCGGTGTGGCAGGCGATGCCAGGCTCATGACCCGTCTGTGTGACCCGCAGCAGGACAACGTCGTTGTCACAGTCCAGGCGAATGTCGTGCACCCGTTGCACATGGCCCGACTCTTCGCCCTTGAACCACAGTCGCTGACGCGATCGACTGAAATACACTGCGCGGCCGGTGCTTGCGGTCTGCTCCAGCGCCTGGCGGTCCATCCAGGCGAACATCAGCACGTCGCCCGAGCCCTGCTCCTGGGCAATCACCGGTACCAGACCCGAAGCATCCCACTTGACTTGATCCAACCAATTCATCGCCCTATTGTCGACCATCGACGCAGGCCCTGCCCTGCACAGGCCGAACCGCCGCGACCGGCTTAAATACGCACTGCGATGTTGCGGCTGCGCAGATGCTGCTTGGCCTGCAGCACGCTGTATTCGCCAAAATGGAAGATGCTGGCCGCCAGTACCGCATCGGCTCCGCCCACCGTGATGCCATCGGCTAGGTGATCCAGGTTGCCAACGCCGCCCGATGCGATGACCGGGATATCAACCGCATCGCTGACCGCACGCGTCAGGTTCAGGTCGAAACCGGACTTGGTTCCATCGCGATCCATGCTGGTGAGCAGAATCTCGCCCGCGCCGCGACGCGCCATCTCCAATGCCCAGCCCAGAGCGTCGAGCCCGGTGTTGGTACGACCGCCGTGGCTATAGACATCCCAACCCGGGCCGACAGGCCGACCATCGGCACCCAGGCGCTGCTCGTCATGGGCGCCGCGGCGTTTGGCATCGATGGCCACCACGATGCATTGCGAACCGTATTTTCCCGAGACCTCGTCGATCAGGCCGGGGCGGGCGATCGCAGCCGAATTGAAGCTGGTCTTGTCGGCACCGGCATTGAGCAACCGGCGCACATCCTCGACCCTGCGCACGCCACCGCCCACCGTCAACGGGATGAACACCTGGCTGGCGACGTCCTCGATGATGTGCAGGATCAGGTCGCGCCCGTCGCTGGTGGCGGTGATGTCCAGAAACGTGAGTTCATCCGCCCCCTGCTCGTTGTAACGAGCGGCGATCTCGACCGGGTCGCCGGCATCGCGCAACTCGACGAAATTGACACCCTTGACGACCCGCCCTGCGGTGACATCCAGGCAGGGGATGATGCGCTTGGCCAACATCGGACGCAGCGCGCTGGCGTCAGCCGTTGAGCTCGTCGGCACGTGCCTGCGCGGCGGCGAAATCCAGTTCACCGCTGTAAATGGCGCGGCCGCAGATGACGCCCTCGACACCTTCGCCCTCGACATCGCACAAGGCCTCGATATCGGCCATGCTGCTCAGGCCACCCGATGCAATGACCGGAATCGTCAAGGCCTGTGCCAGCTTGACGGTGGCCTCGACATTGATGCCGGACAACATGCCATCGCGGCCGATATCGGTGTAGATGATGGATTCGACGCCGTAATCCTCGAACTTCTTGCCCAGGTCCACGACGTCGTGGCGGGTCAGCTTGCTCCAGCCGTCGGTGGCAATCCTGCCGTCTCTGGCATCGAGGCCGACGATGATATGCCCGCCGAAAGCAGTGCAGGCGTCCTGCAGGAAGCCCGGATTCTTGACCGCAGCCGTGCCGATGATGACATAGCGCAGGCCGGCGTCCAGGTAACGCTCGATGGTGTCGAGATCACGGATGCCGCCGCCCAGTTGCACGTCCACCTCGCTGCCGACATCCTTGAGGATGCGCCTGATCGCCGCTTCATTCTTGGGATGACCGGCGAATGCGCCATTCAGATCGACCAGATGCAGGCGTCGCGCCCCCTTGGTGACCCAACTGCGCGCCATCACGGGAGGATCTTCACCGAATAGGGTGGACTGATCCATGTCGCCTTGCTTGAGGCGAACACACTGACCGTCTTTCAGGTCGATCGCGGGTATGAGCAACATGATGCGCAGAACTGGGCTGGGGAAGGGAGGGGAGCGAAACCAGGGCTTCC
>Ga0105046_10014607_pt1 | contig 12104 bp, 9 predicted proteins | sample MAT03_FD_78385 | JGI IMG/M metagenome (GOLD analysis project Ga0105046, IMG submission 78385) | Freshwater microbial communities from Lake Fryxell liftoff mats and glacier meltwater in Antarctica - MAT-03 (megahit assembly) | ecosystem: Environmental > Aquatic > Freshwater > Ice > Liftoff...
GCATGATCGACGCTCGCGCGGGAAGAATCGTCAACATTAGCTCCATAGTCGCGTCAACGGGATACCGTGGCCTCGCGGTGTACGCCGCAACGAAGGCCGGCCTCGAGGGTTTTACCCGATCCCTCGCACGGGACCTCGGCCGTCGTGGGATTACCGTGAACTCGGTAGCACCGGGATTCATGGAGACGGAGATGACGGCGAAGATGAGCGATGAGGCCCTCGCCACGATCACCCGGCGCAGCGCCCTCGGGCGGCTTCCGCTCGCGTCATCCGTCGCCGCAATGGTCACGCACCTGATGGGGCCAGCAGGCGCCGACATCACCGGCACCGTCGTCACGATCGACGCAGGCAACTCGGCATGAGCGCTGGCGTTGTGCTGCGTCAGGTGCACGAAGACGACCGCTGGCTGATGTGGGAGTGGCGCAACTCCGAGCGCATCCGCCGCGTGAGCACCAACGATGTAGAGATCAGTCGCGACACCCACAGCGTCTGGTTTGCGCAAGGGTTTCCGACAATGCGCGACTCGACGATCATCGTGGAGTTTAACGGTGATCCGGTCGGGTGGTTTCAGATCGAGGGGTGGGATTCGGATCACCGCACGGGTGAGTGGGGCGTCGGCCTGGGCGTCGCTCCCGGCACTCCCGGCCTCGGCGGGGCACTTCCGCTGCTCGCTCTTGGGCACGCCTTCGATCGACTCGACGCGACGACGATGACCGGTCGGGTGCTCGGGCTCAACGACAACATGCTGGCGATCATGCGCCGGCTGGGCATCCAGGTCGACGAGATCGTCGACGAACCTCGAGTGCGCGCCGACGGTTCAACCACCACGATGGTGCGCTACCGGGTGCTCGCATCCGAGTGGCCACGAGTGCGCGACGACGGGCTCGCACTGCTGCCGACGGCACTGCGCACTTCGCTCATCACGGCCCTGAGTGAGAAGGTCGGCGAGTGAAGGTCGTTTTCTATTCCCCGTTCTCGAACATCTGGGAGCACTCCTTTCCCGAAGCACTGATTGCCGAGGGTCTCACCAAGCAGGGCGTCGACGTGCTGACGATTCGCTGCGGCACGATGCTCGACCGGCACTGTGTCGCGATGTCGGCGAGCGGCGTGAGCGCCACCGACAGCCGCGCAAAAAAGAAGCAGGTCTGCTCGGCCTGCATCAAGCGCCGCAACCTGCTCGCCAGCGACATGCCGTTCGCCACCGAGGTGATGGACGACCACATCCAGTCGAGCGATCGTGCCGCTGCCCAGGCCGCCGTGAACGCCGTCACCATCGACAGCTGGCCGGAACTCATCGTCGACGGTGTGCCGCTCGGCCGTTACGCAGCCTACGAGTTTCTGCTCAACTACAAGCTGGTCGGAACCAACATCCCCGACGAGCTCTTCCCGCGGTACCTCGACCAGCTGCGCATGACGGTGACGGTGTACTTCGTCTCCAAGCGCATGCTTGCGGTGCACAAGCCCGACCGCGTGATCGTGTTCAACCGGCTGTACTCCGTGAACCATGCGTTCTGCGCCGCGGCAGAGGCTGCGGGCATCCCGACCTACACACTGCAGGGCGGCGGTCACATCACCCGTCGCGGCGAGACGATGACGATGTACCGCGACTCGAAGTCGCTCGCCGATGTGTTTGATTCGGATGCCTGGGAGCAGTATCGAACCCACCCGATCGGTGCCGACGAGGTGGCACTGGTGGGCGAGCACTTCACCGGACTGCTCGAGGGGTCGAGCGCTTTCGCATACTCGAGCGCTTTCGAGGCCGCCGACCCGGGCGTGCTGCGCGAACGCTGGGGCATCCCCGTCGGCAAACCGGTGCTGCTGGTTCCGATGTCGAGTGAAGACGAAATCAACGCGGCACGACTCGCGGATGCCCTACCGCAGTCGAGCGGACAGAAATCGCTCTTCGAGGGACAGTTCGACTGGATCCAGTACCTGCTCGATTACGCGCGCAGCCACACCGACCGCCACCTCGTGATCCGCCTGCACCCGCGAATGTTCCCCAATAAGCGCGACAACGTGCGCTCCCCCATCGTTGGCGAGCTGATGGCGCTGCTGGCCGATCCGCCCCCGAACGTTACGCTCAATGTACCGACCGACGACATCAGCCTCTACGACCTGATGCAGATCGTTGACGTGGTGCTCAGCTACCGGTCATCCGTGGGTATCGAGCTCGCCGCGTTCGGTATCCCGGTGGTGGTTCCGGCGAACGCCGACTTCTTCACCTACCCGAAAGAGATCAACCTCGTCGGAAACACCCGGGTCGAGTATGACGCGCAAATCGACCGGGCTATCCGCGAAGGCTGGTCGATCGAAAACTCCCGCAAAGCATTCCGCTGGTTCGCATTTCTGTTCAGTCGTATCGCCGTGGACTTCTCGGACTCGGTGTCGGCGCGCCCCATCGCCATCCGCCCCAAGAAGCCCGGGTTGCGGTTATGGCTGTGGCGGAAGGCCGTATACCTGTTCATCCAGTTCGGCCCCCTCGTGCGCGAGCGGATCGCGCTGCGCAACCGCAAGTTTCCGGTGTCGAGCCAGCAGTTGTTCCTCGATGTGCTCGAACACGACCGGGTGAACCTCGCCGACTCCGTGCAGTGGAACCCGGTGGTGTCCACTGCGAAGGAGGAGACCCGGTTGCTCGACGACTACCTGGCGTCTCTCGCGTCGACGCTGTGGAAAGACATTTCGACGCCCGACTCGCTCACCACGCGAATCCGCGGCCGCGCCCGGTAGCTCGGCAGCTCGGGCGCTGGGCCTGGGCCGCAGCGCCGCTGCGCCGCTGCGCCGCGCTGAGGTTTGCGCGCCGCGCGCCCGTAGGAACAGCCGCGCGGCCCGCGAACCTCAGCGAGCGTCGCGACGCTGAGCGCCGCGCAACCGAAGCGGAACGCCGCGAACTACCGCGCGCGCCAGTTGCGCCGCAGCCTGCGCGCCTCGAGCACGGCAGAAACCGCGACGCCGCGGGCGAGCCCGGGCACCGTTCCCCCGAATACCCTGCGGTTCGTCCAGGCGTCGGCCGTGGCATCCCGAACCACCGGCCCGTCAACGAGCGCGGAGAGGTTGCCGGTGTAGAGCGCCAGCTCGTCCCACGGAGCCTTGAGCAGGCTGTTGGTGCCCTCGTCGTAGCCCGCATAGGTCACCAGGTTGTGGTTGGGCGAGAGAGTCAGCTGACCCTTCGACCACATGCTCGCGATCCAGCGGTACGCCCAGGTCGAGATTCGGCCGGATGCCGCGTCCGCAAAGTTCTGCTTCCAGCGCAGGGCTGACACCGTGCCCCCCGTAACCTTCGCAAGTTCTGCGGTGGTGGCATTGGCGCCCCACTGCATCGAGTCGTCGAAGTTCGCCCACGCGCGACCCCAGGTGGCCCAGGCGATCGACTCCGGATACACGGTGAACCGAGAGCCGTTGCCCGACAGCTGGGCCGGCGGCACGATGTTGTAGCCGGAGATGTGGGCAACGGTGGCGTCATCCCGATACTTCTCGAGCATGTGGGTGGCATACGGCACGAACAGCGGCCCGGGCAGGATGTCTTCTTCCGCGACGATCACCTCGCCGTACTTTTCCGTCGCCCAGGTGACCGCATCGGCCACGGCACGTCGCAGGCCCAGGTTCACCGGCCGCAGGCGCAGCTCGATGTCGTCGGTCCAGTCGATGGACTCGATCACCCTGTGAACCGCGGCGACCTTTGCGGCATCCGTTTCGTTACCTGGCTTGGGTCCGTCGACGGTCACCATGAGTTTCTGCGGCGCTTGCGGCCTGAGGGTGTCGATGAGGCGCTGCACCTTGTCCGGCCGGTTGTAGGCAAGCAGCAGCAGCGGCGTCGCACGCATGTAAATCCTTGAGTGGGTAGTCTTAAGCGCTGGGCCTGCGCGTCGAGCGCCACCATCTGTGGCAGGGCCGAACTAAGGATATGACAGTGAAAGCCGTAATCGTCGGGCTCGGATACGTGGGCCTCCCTCTCGCAAAGGCTGCCGCGGCCGCCGGTGTCGAGGTCGTTGGACTCGACCTCAATCAGCGCATCGTCGACCTGCTCAACTCCGGCGGCAGTCACATCGACGATCTGTCTGGTGATGACATCGGGCAGATGCTTGCCAACGGCTTCACCGCGACGAGTGACCCGTCGGTAATCTCCGCCACCGACATCGTGGTGATCTGCGTGCCGACGCCGCTCGACGAGTCGGGTGCCCCGGATCTTGCCGCCGTGATCGGTGCGTCGAAGGCTGTCGAGAAATACATGCAGCCGGGCCTGACCGTCGTGCTCGAGTCAACGACCTACCCCGGAACCACCGAGGAGATCCTTAAGCCGCTGCTCGAGAACGGCACCCGAGTGTGCGGCAAGGACTTCTTCCTCGCCTTCTCCCCCGAGCGCATTGACCCGGGCAACGAGACTTACACGATCGTCAACACCCCCAAGGTCGTGGGCGGCGTCACCCCCGAAAGCACGAAGAAGGCCGTCGCGTTCTACTCGCGGTTCGTTGAGCAGGTCGTCGAGGCTAAGGGAACCCGCGAGGCCGAGACCGCCAAACTGCTCGAAAACACCTACCGCCACGTGAACATCGCCCTGGTCAACGAGATGGCGCAGTCCTGCTTCGCCATGGGCATCGACATCTGGGATGTCATCAAACTGGCCAAGACGAAGCCGTTCGGCTTCCAGTCGTTCAGCCCGAGCGCGGGAGTCGGCGGTCACTGCATCCCGATCGACCCCAACTACCTGGCCTACAAGGTGCGCGCCGACCTCGACCGCCCGTTCCGTTTTGTGGAGCTTGCCGAAGAGATCAACAACGGCATGCCGCCCTACGTGAGCCGTCGCCTGCAAGACCTTCTCAACAACCACTCGAAGGCCGTGCGCGGCTCGACCGTCGTGCTCTTGGGCGTCACCTACAAGGCCAACATCTCTGACCGTCGCGAGTCGCCCGCCGTTCCCCTGGCCAAGCGCCTGCTCGACATGGGCTGCATTCTCAAATATCACGACCCGTTCGTCGACGACTGGACTGTCGCGGGCATCGCGATCGAACGCGTCACCGACCTTGGCGCGGGCCTCGATGGGGCGGATGCCGCGATCATCGTTCAGGCTCACAGCGAGTACCTCGGCGCAACAGACATCATCGGCTCGAGCTCGGCCGCGATCCTCGACGCCACCGGCAAGTTCGAGGGCGCCACCGTGGAGCGCTTGTAATGTTCGCAGCCCTTGGGCTCACCCTGGGGTTCATGACCAGACGTGAGCGGATCTTTTACGTCGTGCTGGTGGCCGTGCGCGCCCTCGCGGGACTCCTCGATGTTTTCGGCGTTGTACTGATTGGTGTGCTCGCGGCCGTGGCCGGCACGCAACTGGGCGACGCGTCATCCGGCCCCGTCACCATTCTGGGTTTCGAACTGCCGAAGCTCGACGAACGGGCGCTGGTCATGCTTGTCATCTTTGTGCTTGTGGTGTTCGCGCTGAAGGCCGTGATCGCGATCACGCTGTCGAAGACGCTCACCTCGTTTATCGCCAGAGTCGAGGCCCAGAACGCCACCAAGATCGCCAATTTCGTGCTGCGCTCGTCGCTCGGGGACGTGCAGAAGTACTCCAAGGCCGAGGTGCAGTGGGCTGTGACGGGCTCGACGAGCGCGGCATTCACCGGCCTGCTCAACGACCTCGCGACCCTGCTAACCGAGGGCCTGCTGCTCGTACTGATCGGGGCGACCTTCATCGCGGTCAGCCCGATCTCGGCGCTGGTGATTACCGCGTATTTCGCCGGTGTGATCATCCTGATCCAGTTTGTGATTGGCAACAGCCTGAAGAAGGCCGGAGTCGATGCCTCCGAGGGCACTATCGACACGACGGGCGCGGTCAACGACACCCTCGATACCTTCCGCGAGATCTCGGTGCTGTCGAAGCAAGACCTGTTCATCGAGCGTTTTTCGATCTCACGACTGCGCGTCGCACGCTCGAGCGGCACGATGGCGTTTCTCGGCGGAATGCCGCGCTACGTCGTTGAGACCTCGCTCATGCTCGGCGTCGTGCTGTTCGTTGGCTGGCTGTTTCTTACCGGCCAGCTCGCGTCGGGCCTCGTAATCATCGGCATCTTCCTCACCGGCGGTGTGCGCATCATGGCCTCGCTGCTGCCCCTGCAGAACGCCGCGGCGCAGGGCAAGCTGCACGTCACCCAGGGCAAGGAGTCGCTCGAACTGCTTGGCCTGGCCCGCACCCAGCTCGCCTCTCGTGATGCCGAGAAGGCGCTTCCGGATGCCGCGATCGCGTTCGCGAAAAACGGTGGCCTCGAGGTGGTGGTCGACACCGTCGACTTCACCCACCCGGGCAACGATCACCGCACTCTCAACGACATTTCGCTCACGATTCCGGGCGGACACCATGTCGCCTTCATCGGCCCCTCTGGGGCTGGCAAGACCACGATCGTTGACCTGCTGCTCGGCCTCATCTCGCCCGACAGCGGCACCGTCACCGTTGGCGGGGTCGAGCCCAGCCAACTTCGTCGCGAATCGCCGGGGCTCGTCTCCTACGTGCCGCAGAACCCGGGGCTGGTCTCTGGCAGCATCGCCGAGAACATCGCGCTTGGCGTGCGTGCCGAGAGTATCGATTACGACCGAGTTGCCGAGGTGGTCGAAGCCGCCTATCTCGCCGACTTCATCGCTACGCTGCCCGACGGGCTCATGACATCCGTCGGCAAGCAGGCGGATGCCCTGAGTGGCGGTCAAATCCAGCGACTGGGTCTTGCCCGCGCCCTGTACTCACGGCCAAAGTTGCTCATCCTCGATGAGGCGACCAGCGCCCTTGACGCCAGCTCCGAGGCCTTCATCTCCGCCAGCCTGCAGAAGCTCGGACCAGGGGTGACTGTCGTGGTGATCGCCCACCGCCTGTCGACCGTTCAGCACTCCGACACCGTCTATGTCGTCGAGGCGGGGCGCCTTGCCGCCTCGGGCAAGTTCAGCGCGTTGCGTAAGTCATCGCCGATGGTGGCCGAGTATGTGAAGCTCATGTCATTCGACGACCAGTAACCCGAAGGTATCCTGTTACCCATGCTCGCTTCCGTTCGGCTGTCGCTGTCTTTTCTGACCCGACGGGAACGTTTCACCTACTTTGCCCTGCTCACGGTGAGGGCTCTCACCGGCCTTTTGGATGTGTTCGGCATCCTGCTGATTGGTGTGCTCGCGTCAATCGCGACCAGCAAGATTGGCGGCCCGACGGCCGCGCCGATCGCGGTGCTCGGCTTCCAGCTGCCGAAACTCGACGAGCAGGGTCTGGTTGTGCTCATGCTCTTCGTTCTCGTTGTATTCGCGGTGAAAGCCGCAATCGCCGTGCTGCTGTCGCGCACGATGACGCGCTTCATCGCCCGCGTCGAGAGCACGAACGCAACGAAGATCGCGGCCTACATTCTGAACGGCTCCCTCGGCGACGTGCAGAAATTTTCGAAGGCCGACGTGCAGTTCGCGGTGATCCAGTCGACCGTTTACGCGTTCACCGGTCTTTTCAATAACCTCGCGACGCTGGTTACGGAAGGTTTCCTGCTCATTCTCATCGGCACGGCGTTCATCCTGGTCGACCCGATCGCGGCGATTGCCGTGACGGCCTACTTCGGGGCGATCATCGTGATCATCCAGTTCGCGATCGGCAGCCAGTTGAAGAAGGCCGGTGAGGATGCCGTCTCCGGCACTGTAGACACCACCGGCACGATCAACGACACTCTCGATACATTCCGCGAAATCTCGGTGCTGTCGAAGCAGCAGACCTTCCTTAAGCGCTTCTCGGTCTCCCGCGCGCGCGTGTCCGAGAGCGGAGGAACGATGACGTTCCTGGGCGGGATGCCGCGCTACGTCGTCGAGACCGCGCTGATTCTGGGGGTCGTGCTGTTCGTCGGCGTGCTCTTCCTCAGCGGACAAATCGCGTCCGGCCTCGTGACGATCGGCGTGTTTCTCACCGGCGGGGTTCGCATCATGGCGTCGCTGCTTCCGTTGCAGAACGCGGTCGCGCAGGTGAAGAACAACGTCGAGCAGGCCCGCCCCGCGCAACGGCTTCTGGCCTCGGCCGCGTCTGCGCTCGCGCTCGAGGCCCGCGAGCGGGAATTGCCGCTACCGGTCGTCGAGTTTTCGAAAGATGGTGCGCTTGGCGTGGCGATCGACTCCGTCGATTTCACCCACCCGGGCAACGACGAGACCACCCTCAACGACATTTCGCTCATCATCCCGGCCGGCAGCCACGTGGCCTTCATCGGACCGTCCGGCGCCGGCAAGACGACCCTCGTCGACCTGCTCCTCGGCCTGATCAGCCCCGACAGGGGCACCGTGCGCATCGGCGGCGTCGAGCCGAGCCTGCTGCGGGTCACCCACCCCGGGCTGATCTCGTACGTGCCACAGAAACCGGGACTCGTCGCTGGCACGATCGCCGAGAACATCGCCCTCGGTGTCGAGAAAGAAGAGATCGACTTCGAGCGGCTGGCCGAAGTGATCGAGGCCGCGCACCTCGCCGAATTTATCGCCGCACTGCCCCAAGGCCTGTCAACTTCGGTCGGCAAGCAGGCGGATGCCCTGAGCGGCGGTCAGGTGCAGCGACTCGGGCTCGCACGGGCGCTGTACACGCGTCCGCGACTACTGATTCTCGATGAGGCCACCAGCGCCCTCGACGCGGGAGCGGAAGCTTTCGTCACAGCGAGCCTCGACAAACTGGGCAAAGGCGTCACCGTGATCATCATCGCCCACCGCCTCTCCACGGTTCAGCATTCGGATGCCGTGCACGTCGTCGAGGTCGGCACGATCGCCGCGTCGGGCAAGTTCAGCATCCTGCGCAAAACGGTGCCGATGGTTGCCGAGTACGTCAAACTCATGTCTTTCGACAAGAAATAACGAGATGCCGCACGCCTACGCCACCTACTTCGACAGCGGATACCTCGCCCGGGGCCTGGCGCTCATCGAGTCGTTGCGCGCCCACGGCGACGACGCACCGGTGTGGGTGATGGCCCTCGACGAGGCCGCCAGGAACTTCCTCGATGACGCCGCGCTGCCCGGGGTGCACGTGATGACCGTGGCCGACCTTGAGGCGTCGATACCGGGACTGTATCCGCTGAAGGCTGAGCGCTCGCGCATGGAGTATTACTTCACCACGACACCGCTGCTGGTGCGGTGGGTCATGGACCAGTACGGCGACTCAGCGACATCCGTGATCTATCTCGACAGCGACCTTTATTTCTTCGACGACCCGCAGATCGTGCTCGACGCGATGGGTGATGGTTCGATCGGAATCATCGAGCACCGCTACCAGCCGCACCTCGAAAAGCGGCTGGCCAAGTACGGTCGGTTCAACGTCGGCTGGGTGGGTTTCGCGGCGGATGCCCGCGGCAAGGCGTGCCTCGATTGGTGGGGTGAGCGCACGCTCGAGTGGTGTCGCGACACCCCCGAGCCGGGTCGCTACGCCGACCAGGGGTACCTCGACGCCTTCCCCGATAAGTTCGACGGGGTGACTATTCTGAGCTCAACGGGGCTGAACCTGGCCCCATGGAACACCGCCGGCCACCGACTCGCACAGGGCTCCGCCGGCGTCACGGTCGATGGCGACCCGCTGGTGTTCTTCCACTTTCACGGTCTCAAGCGTGCCAAGAATTGGTGGGTCACGAGCCAACTGGTTTACGGCGCCGGCACAAACTCGCTGCTGCGGGATCACGTGTACCTGCCCTATGTGCGCCGCATCGAGGCGCTGGGTGCTCTGGTTGAGGCGAGCCCGTTCATCCCACACACCGCCGTCGCGGCTCGCGGCACCGGTCTGAGGGGCATGCTGTTCCGAGCCCAACGCGGGGCGATCAAGGCGCTCGCGATCGTGACGCGCGGCGCCATCCGCGCAGGCTAAACCGAGAGCACCCAGGTCTCCGACACGGTCGGGATGCCGAGGTACTCCTCGAGGTCGTAGTCATCGCCGGGGTGGGTGCTCAGAAGCGTGAGCCCGGCCCGTGTCGCTTCGGCCAGCATCTCGGCGCGGTTGAACACCAGCTCGCGCGAGGGTTGTCCGTAGGCGTACTTTGCGAAGGTCACGGTCGGCTCATCGCTGAGAGTCAGTCCGTGCAGAATCACGTACCGCGAGGCGACACGGGCGTACTGCGCCAGCGCCGTCGTCCAGGGCGGTATATGCAGCAGCGCAACGCCGTCCATGACGACGTCGAACGCATCGTCGGCGAACGGCAGGTCAAGCGCGCTCGCCTCGATAAATGTCTGGTCAGGGTACTTGCGTCTCGAAATATCGACCATCGACGCGGCGAGGTCGACACCCGTGTAGTGGATGCCCGGGCTGTGGTGCCCGATGAGCTCGGAGTTGTAGCCGCCGCCGCATCCGACCTCAAGCACACTGCCAACGGGTGCGGGCAGCGAATCGATCGCGGAGTACAACGCCGCGATATCGTCCCGCGGCCGCCCGGCTATCGCTTCGGCAACGAGGGGGCGCCACGCCCGATCCTGCCGCTTGGCGGTGTCGGTGTCCCACACCCGAAACGCGTCCGGCCCGAACCAGTCCAGGTCGAGCGTGTAGCCGCTCGAGGCCAACACTCGGCTCGAGAGCTTGGGGAACCGTTGTGACGCAAATGCGATCGCGCGCGAGGTAAGGGTCACAGCATCTCGTTAGAACGTGGGTGAGCGGGCTCACTCTCCAGCATGCCGTGCCGCGCGGGCCCGGGCAACCCCACAGGCGGGTCGATTCCGCCGAAACCCCCCTCTTCGGGCGGGTCGAGCCGCCTGACAGCTCGACCCGCGCCCGCGCCTTGTGAGCAACTCCTGCAAATCGTGGGGTGAGGTTGCGCGCAGGCGCGGAATCACGGGGGTACCGGCATCCGGCTGGACAAACTGCCGGAGTTACCCACCGTGGGGCGAGCCGGTCGACAGCTTCCGCCTGCGGGCGGCAGGTCTCGACGAGCTCGAGCCCCTAGGGCGTGAACGCCGCCGAGAGGGCCACGAACTCGTCGTAGTCGTGGATGTAGTCGTCAGCGTCGTACGGATCGGATGCGAGTACGACGAGTACGGCATCCGGCGAATACTTGTATTGCGTGCCCCACGTGAGAGCTGGCATGTAGAGGCCGAGCGACGGGCGGTCGAGCAGCACCTCGGCCTGGTTCACGCCGTCGTCGACCCGGGCTGCGACGGAACCGCGCAGGCAGACCAGAAACTGCTCGCAGTGGCGGTGGGCGTGGGTGCCACGCACCTCGCCTTCCGGGATGTCAAACAGGGTAAAGATGCGCTCAACCGTGAAAGGCAGCTCGCCAGGCCGCTCACCGATCACGAGCGAACCGTTGTCGGCCACGATGCTCTTCAGCTCGACCAGGCGAGCGCCGCGAACGTCGGCTACCTCGGTCATGTTTCACCCAGCGACCCGAGCGCGGCACTCACGCGCGCGACCTCATCGTCGGTCAGCTCGGGGAACATCGGCACCGACAGCACCTGCTGCGACGCGCGCTCGGTGGCGGGCAGGCTCGCGGTCACCGGGTTGCTCGGAAAGTGCTGGTGATGGTCGGGGATCGGGTAGTGCACGTCGCTAGCGACGCCGGCGGCCAGCAGGGCGGCGCGGGCATCCTCACGATTGTCGGCGGTCAGCACTGCGAGGTGCGCGATGAACGACGGCGAACGATGGTTGACCATGCGGTTCGTGGCCGCTTCATATGACGCGTGGATGCCGCGGCGCCGCTCATTGAGCCCATCAAGCAGCGGCAGCTTCACCCGCAGGATCGCAGCCTGCAGTTCGTCCAGTCGGCTGTTGCGACCGTGATCGTCGGCGATGTGGTATTTGCGGTCCCAGCCATACTGGCGCCGCCGCCGGACCGAGTCAGCGAGCTCCTCGTCGTTGGTATACACCGCGCCCCCGTCGCCCAGGGCGCCCAGGTTCTTGGTGGGGTAGAAGCTGGTGGTGGCGATGTCGCCGAAGGTGCCGGCGCGCTTGCCGTCACTGAGTGCGCCGAGGGCCTGAGCGCAGTCTTCGACGACCGCGATGCCGTGGCGACGGGCGATCGCGGCGATGCCAGCGGCATCCGCCATCGCACCGTAGAGATGGGTGATGACGACCGCGCGGGGGGCGCCGGGGATCGTCGCGAGCGCGGCCTCGAAGGTGGCCGGCGTCATCTGCAGGGTCGCCCAGTCGACGTCGGCGA
>Ga0105046_10014608_pt1 | contig 12103 bp, 13 predicted proteins | sample MAT03_FD_78385 | JGI IMG/M metagenome (GOLD analysis project Ga0105046, IMG submission 78385) | Freshwater microbial communities from Lake Fryxell liftoff mats and glacier meltwater in Antarctica - MAT-03 (megahit assembly) | ecosystem: Environmental > Aquatic > Freshwater > Ice > Liftoff...
CGGACACCTGTTGTTGTCGCAGCCCGGGACCGAGCACCCGATGCTCCAGTCGGAATCGCTGCGCTTTTTCATCCGCGAGCTGCGCACCACTCTCGAATGGGAGACCGAGCTGGCGATCTACCGGTCCCCGCGCTGGTATCTGGTTGACGACAGCGGCTCGGGACCCCCGAGGCCGAACCAGGACAATGAGTAATGGAAGGCGCGGCTGTTGCCCGGTGCGCGGTACCGGGTCACGATCGACACGACGACGATCGACGACATCATCATCCAGGTGAACAACAAGGTGTTGATTTGCACTGAGAGTTGCCCCGGGATTTTCATCGAGAAGTGACCCGGTTGGTATTATGTCCTGCGGTGCGTGTTTCGGGTCAACAGGTCGCTTTTTCCTTTCGTGTTTTCGGTGCGGCGGAGCTGGCCCTGAACCGGAAGCTGTCATTCCCGGTCTCGAGGATATGGCAGTGGTGGGTGAGCCGATCCAACCGCGCGGTGGTTATCTTGGCATCGCCGAACACGCCGGCCCATTCGCTGAAGCTGAGGTTGGTGGCGATGTGGGTCTTGCCGGTTCCCGGTCCACCGATCAGCACGATGTTATCGGCGCCATCGATGAACTCGCCGCGATGCAGCTGGCGGACCATGGCTTCATTGACCTCGCTGGAAGCGAAGTCGAACCCGGCCAGATCCTTGTAGGCTGGGAAGCGCGGTCCCCGCGAGGCGGGGCCCGCGAAGGGAAATGAGCGCCCGGTTCAGGAGTGTGAAAAATCGACCCGGGCAATGTGGCTCAGCACATCGGCGCGGATCGCGCGGGCATCTTCCAGGGTGGCTCCGACGATCTCAAGCGTTCCGCCGGCCAATCCAAACCTCAAGTTTGCATAGCTCCTTCGTCGGGCAAGCGGCCCTTGGACGATCTCGACGGACTGCAACCTGATGGCCGAAGCGATATCGAGCCGGGGCGCGAGCCAACCCCGGCGAACGTAGATGCGTACACCTTCGACCGCGTAGCGATCATGCCGCCAGCGAAAGCGCGCAGACACAAAGATCAGGGCGGCAAGCGCCAGCAGAGCGCCGACGGCTGGTAACATTGCCTGTGATCCCAACCCCAGCCGCTGCCCACCACTTGTCACTGCGAGGGCAGCGAAGCAGGGGGGGACGAGCAGCAGCAGCGCGCGATCGATCTGGTAACGAAGGCAGGGGCGGCGCCAGGCAGTGTCCGCCGTGGGCAGCGCGAAGCCTGTCGCCGCGACCACTGCATCGATCTCATCCATCTTCCCGAAGGGGACGATGATGTGGTTCGCCTCCTTGGCGTCCTGCGCGAGGCTGACCACTCCCAGCTCATGCCAGCCGAACCGCCGCCGCACGATACCCGTTCGCAGCTTGAGCGCCTGGATCCGGGGCAGGGGCATGATCACATCGGTGCGGGTCAACAGGCCGCGACGGCGGCGCAGCCCCTTGGGCGTATCCTCGAGCCGGAACCCGTAGTCACGCAGCACCGTGCGGATGAACCCGGTGGCGAGCCCGACCAGCGACAATGTCGCGATCGCGAGCGTCGCCGCGATAACCTGTGCCGCGAGCCCCGCTCCCTGCAGCGAGTGCCCGCGCTCCCCCAGCAACCCGACCCACGCCTGGTAGCTCCAGATGTCAATCGGCAGGAGGGAATCGAACTGTTGCGCCGCGCCAGCGAGCACAGCAAAGGCCACCAGCGAAAACTCGAACAGGCCGAACATCGCCAGGCGCTTGCGATCCATCACGAACAGGGCAGCGGCTGTCTCTTCTGCTGCGCTGGGCTCTGCGGTCCCTGCGGCGGCACCGCTTATCCTCGCGCGAACCGTCTCGCGCAGGGCCTCGGCCTCGTCGCTCGAGACATAGCGGACCCGAACCTCGTCCTTGCCGCCAGCTCCGGTCTCGAACTTGACTTCGACCATGCCGAAGAGGCGCGGAACCAGCGCCTGCTCAAGGCTGACGTCCTGGATTCGCTCGTAAGGGACCGATCGGGCGGTCCGGCTGAAAAGGCCGCGCTCGACCCGAATGTCGGTTTCGCCAATGCGATAGCGAAAGCGGCGCCATGCGAGGAAGCTGATCAGCGCGGTGAGCAGGCCCATCGCCAGAAGCACAGGGACGATCACGGTCCAGCCCTGACGGGCCGCACCTGTTCCGATCAGTGCCGCCAGCGCCGGCAGGCCGGCACTGCGCAACGACAGGATCGCGCTTACGGCAAAGCTCAGCGGGCTCGTCCGCCGCCATTCCTCCGGTGCGGTGCCTTCCGCTTCGCTCACTTCGTCTCGCGCTTCGCGTGCGCCCGGATTTCTTCGCGCATCGCCAGGGCATCATGGTGGCTGATCCCGGGGAGCGAGACCGAGGCGTTGTGATTGCCCGCGGTGTGCAGGACCAGGGTCCCGAGGCCATAGACGCGCTCGAGCGGACCTTGATGAACGTCGATGTGCTGGACCCGGCCGAACGGAACGACCGTGTCGGAATTGAAGATGATTCCGCGCACGACCTGCAAACGGTCCGCGTCCATCCGATAGCCCCGCGCCTGGTACCGCCGCAGCGGAGTGCGGACAATCAGCCAAAGCCCCACGAGCACGACCGGCGCCAGGAAAATTCCGCGGGGCAGACCGCCTCGAGCTTCAAGGACGAGCGCAACGACGATAGCCGGCATGGCTAGCAGCACGGCTACGAGTCGCACCAGTTTGAGGTAGTTGGGATGAAGCGGGGTCAGCGGGTTCTCGTCCATCACCCAGCCGATGGACAATAGGCCGCCCAAAGGCAACATCGGCGACAACCGGGCAGGACCCTGCGCCCCGTGCCAAGAGCCGTTTGTCAGGTCGACGGTCCCAGAACCGCCGGCCTTAAGCCCCGCCGCTGATCTCAAATATCCGAAGCGCATCAGCGAGACCGCCGTCGCGCTCGCGGTGCTGCTCAACCGGGTGGAACTGTATCGTGCGCGGGCGGCGATGCGGCGGCGGCGAGCCCGCGCTGACGCGAGTAGGTCTCCGGGACTATCGGAACGATGGACCGGGCGGCGGTCACGACAGGGGGTCGTCATCCTCGCCGCGCGACCACATTGCCAGCTCCTCCGCGTAAGCCTCTTCCGCCTCTCGCAACCGGGCATCATGCCGTTCCTGCTCGGCGGCCAGCGCGCGTTCCAGTCGGCGGCGCTCGTCTGCCAGCGCCTTCTCGCGCTCCTCAAGCTGGGCGAGTTGCTCGGAAGCACGCTTGGCCGCCGTGCGCGCAGATTGCCTGGCGAGTCCGATCTTCTCGGGCGAGGGCTTGGGACGACGTTTGGGTTTGGCCTCGCGGGGCTGGAGACGAGTGGTCGGCTCCGCTTTCCTCTTCGATCGCGCGACTTTGCCAAGAGCCTTTACGTGTTCAGCGGGAGATCCCCGCACGACGCGAATAACCTCGCCAGCTTTTTCCAGCGGCGCCTTGGTCAGCGCCGGATCGGTGACGACCTCAGCGGCGCCGCGCGCAAACAGGTCCTTGTCGGTGCCCCAGGCCGCCAGGGCAGCTTTCATGCTGGGCGCGGCGACATAGGCGTCGTGGAACCCGATCGCGGTGCGATAGACTTTCAGGGCGCGTGGCATCGCGGTTACCTCCGCCGCTTGCGCTTGGCGCCAAGTTCGATCCACACCGGGGCGTGGTCGCTGGTGTTCTCCCAGCCGCGCGGTTCGCGGTCGACACCCGCCCCGGTCAGTTTCGCGGCGAGATCGGGGCTGAGCAGGAGATGATCGATCCGCAAGCCCGCGTCGCGCGCAAAAGCGTTCCGCCAATATTTCCAGAACGTGTAGATTCGTTCGTCGGGATGCAGCGTGCGGACGGCGTCCGTCCATCCTTGCGCAAGCAGCCGCGCATAAGCCTCGCGCACCTCCGGCGCAAACAGCGCGTCATCGCGCCATCGCTCGGGCGCATAGACGTCGAGATCGGTCGGCATGACGTTGAAGTCGCCGATCAGCGCCACCGGCAGTCCATGGTCGAGCAAGCCGTGCGCATGATCGAGCAGGCGTGCGAACCACTTGAGCTTGTAGTCGAACTTGTCCCCCGGCCGGGGGTTTCCGTTCGGCAGGTAGAGACATCCGACGATGATGCCGTTGATCGCTGCCTCCAGATAGCGACTTTGGCGGTCCTCGGAATCGCCGGGCAAGCCGCGGCGGGTCTCATGAATCTCGCCGACCCGGCTGAGGAGGGCAACGCCGTTCCAGCTTTTCTGGCCATGCCAGACCGACGTGTAGCCCGCATCGCGCAGAGCTCTGTCCGGGAACCGTTCATCCGGACATTTGAGTTCCTGAAGGCAGACGATGTCCGGCTTTGCCTCGGCGAGCCAGCGGAGCAACACCGGCAGGTGACCGTTGATGCCGTTGATGTTGTAGGTGGCGAGCTTCACGCTGGTCCAACGCATCATTTCGCTTGCGGTTGCGCTTGGGCGGAACGCCGTCCACCCGACGGTGACGGCTCCCGCGTTACGTCCGGACGAAATTGCCAGCCCCATTCAGTTGCTGCAATGGCCATGCGGAGCGAGCGGTCCGCTGGAGGGAAGGTAGTACGATGGACGACGCCCAGAATGCGGTTCGAGCGGCGAACAGCTATGCCGAGGCGGCGCTTGCGGCTTTGCGAGAGCGGCTGGCCAGGTCGAGCCTCGATGCCGAACAGCACGCGGCCCACGGCTACGCCTGGATCGCGACGGCGGCCAATGCCCTCACGGCGCTGGCCGCATGGCACGAACGAATTTCGGCGGCGGGTGAGGCGCAGGAAGCCGATGATCTGGTGCTGGCGATCGGCCTGGGCGAGACCCTCGCGCAGTTGATCGGCGGCCTGCCGATGGGGCAGAACGAATTCGTCCGCCCCCTTTCGCTCGGCCTGGAGGAGCAATCGCTCGCGCTGTCGGCCAATCCGGCGGTCCGCTCGTTCCTGACCGGCGGCAATACCGCAACGGCGCGGGCCAGGCTCGTGGCGCTGTTGCGCGAAGGGGCCTCGGTCTCCGAATCGTTCGGCGACGAAATGCTCGATGCGATCCGCGACCAGTATCGCCGGTTCACCGAGGATCGCATCGTTCCCCATGCCCATCGCTGGCACCTCGAGAACGCGCTGATTCCCGACGATCTGGTCGCCGAGATGGCCGCGATGGGCACGTTCGGCGTTTGCATCCCCGAGGAATTCGGCGGGCTGGGCTTGGGCAAGCTGGTGATGTGCATCGTCACCGAGGAACTGTCGCGCGGCTGGATCGGCACGGGATCGCTCGGCACGCGCTCCGAGATCGCCGGAGAACTCATAATGCTCGGCGGCACGCCCGAGCAGAAGGCGCACTGGCTGCCGCGCATCGCGAGCGGCGAGGTTCTGCCCACTGCGGTGTTCACCGAGCCGGACACCGGCTCCGACATGGCCAGCCTGGCGACCCGGGCAACCCGCACCGACGTCGGGTGGCGGATCGACGGGGCCAAGACCTGGATCACCCACGCGGCGCGCGCCGACCTGATGACGCTGATGGCGCGGACCACAACCGACAAGGGCTATGCCGGGCTGTCGCTGCTGCTTGTCCCCAAGCAGCGCGGCAGCGAGGCGGACCCGTTTCCCGACGAAGGGCTCAGCGGAAGCGAGATCGAAGTGCTCGGCTATCGCGGGATGCGCGAATACACGCTCCAGTTCGACGGCTTCGCGGCCCCGTCCGATGCCCTGCTGGGCGGGCGCGAGGGCGGCGGTTTCAAGCAGCTGATGCAGACCTTCGAAGGTGCGCGCATCCAGACCGCCGCGCGCGCGGTCGGCGTGGGCCGCCGGGCGTTCGAGCTGGCCTTCCGCTATGCAAGCGACCGCAGGCAGTTCGACCGTCCGATCATCGAATTTCCGCGCGTCTCGGACAAGCTGGCGATAATGCTGGTCGATACCGTGACGGCACGCGAGCTCACTTACGCCGCGGCGCGCACCAAGGACCTCGGCAGGCGCTGCGATATCGAGGCGGGCATGGCCAAGCTGCTCGCCGCGCGCACCGCCTGGGCGAATGCCGATGCCGCGCTGCAAGTCCACGGCGGCAACGGCTATGCGCTGGAATACGAGATCAGCCGCGTCCTGTGCGACGCCCGCATCCTGAGCATCTTCGAGGGCGCGGCTGAAATCCAGGCGCAGGTGATCGCACGGGGCATGCTTCAGGGGCGCAATTAGCCCCGATCGCCGAACAGGCGGTTCGCGATCTCGGCCACATGCCGTCCCTGGAAACGCGCGCCGTCCAGTTCGGTCGTGCCAGGCTGGCGCGAGCCGTCGCCGGCCGCGATCGTCGTTGCGCCGTAGGGGCTGCCGCCGGTCACTTCGTCGAGCCGCATCTGGTCGCCGAAGCTGTAGGGCAAGCCCACGATCACCATGCCGAAGTGCAGCAGGTTGGTGATGATCGAGAACAGCGTCGTTTCCTGCCCGCCGTGCTGGGTCGCGGTCGAGGTGAAGGCCGCGCCGACCTTGCCGTTCAGCGCGCCGCGTGCCCACAAGCCGCCGGTCCGATCGAGGAACGCAGCCATCTGCGACGACATCCGGCCATAGCGCGTGCCGACCTGGCGCTGGCCGGACCGGACATTGTCGGCCATGCCGAGCTTGAACAAAGCGTAGTGGGCGCGGTGGAAATGGTGCCGGTCGCCGCGCCGTCGCACCCGCTGGCGCGAATGGGGGCGATCGCTCCGGGCGCCGCGCGAAAACACCTCCAGCTGGTTCTGACCGATCGCTCACCGCTGACCCAGGGGCGCGATTTCGCAGTGCACAGCACCCGGACCTGGCGGCTCGCCGATCTTGGTGCCAAGCACGCCTTGCTGCTCGAGGCAATCGGCTGGGGCAACATGCCGCGCCACGCGGTCGCCAGCGATCTTGCCGCCGGGCGGCTGGTCGCGCTGGCCGTGCCCGAAGCCCCGGCGCTCGATTACCGGCTCCACGCCCTGTGGCGCAAGGACAGCCCGCCAGGGCCCGCCGGCCAGTGGATGCTGCAGCGGTTGACCGAGGAACTGGCCCGATGCGACGAATTGACGAGCGCCCCCTGACCGACAGTCACGCGGATTCCGGCTTCACCGTCGGTATTGGGCGGTCCTGCGCCTTGCGCCGCGCAACGCCCTCGCTTAGGCCCCGCGCCGCAACTGCGAACAGGAAATATCGTGGCCAACGTCACCGTGATCGGCGCCCAGTGGGGCGATGAGGGCAAGGGCAAGATCGTCGACTGGCTCGCCAGCCGCGCCGATGCGGTCGTACGCTTCCAGGGCGGGCACAACGCCGGTCACACGCTGGTGGTCGGCGACCAGACCTACAAGCTCAGCCTGCTACCCTCGGGGATCGTCACCGGCACGCTCTCGATCATCGGCAACGGGGTGGTCCTCGATCCGTGGGCGCTCAAGGCCGAGATCGAGAAGCTGACCGCGCAAGGCGTCTCGATCACCGACGAAAACTTCGCCATCGCGGATAACTGCGCGCTGATCCTGCCGCTCCACCGCGACCTCGACGGCCTGCGCGAGACCGCGGCGGGCAGCGGCAAGATCGGCACGACCGGGCGCGGGATCGGCCCGGCCTATGAGGACAAGGTCGGACGGCGCGCGATCCGCGTCTGCGATCTGGCCCACCTCGACGCGATGGAGCCGCAGCTCGATCGCCTCTGCGCGCATCACGACGCCTTGCGCGCCGGGTTCGGCGAACCGCCGGTCGACCGCACCGCGCTGGTCGCGCAGCTGCGCGAGATCGCGCCTTATGTGCTGCAATATGCCCAGCCGGTGTGGAAGCGGCTCAAGAAAGTGCGCAAGGCCGGTGCCAAGATCCTGTTCGAGGGCGCGCAGGGCGTGCTGCTCGATGTCGATCACGGCACCTATCCGTTCGTCACCTCGTCCAACACCGTCAGCGGGACTGCGGCGAGCGGTTCGGGGCTGGGACCCAACGCGACCGGGTTCGTGCTTGGCATCGTCAAGGCCTATACCACCCGCGTCGGCTCGGGTCCGTTCCCGACCGAGCTGGAGGACGCAACCGGCCAGAAGCTGGGCGAGCGCGGCCACGAATTCGGCACAGTAACCGGCCGCAAGCGCCGGTGCGGCTGGTTCGATGCGGTGCTGGTGCGCCAGTCCTGCGCGATTTCGGGCGTTACCGGTATCGCCCTGACCAAGCTCGATGTGCTCGACGGGTTCGACACCGTCCGGATCTGCACCGGCTATCGCCTGCGCGGCAAGATCCTCGATTATCTGCCCAGCCATTCGGCCGATCAGGCTGCGGTCGAGCCGATCTACGAGGAGATGGACGGCTGGCACGAGACGACCGCAGGCGCGCGCAGCTGGGCCGATCTGCCCGCCCAGGCGATCAAGTACATCAGTCGCGTGCAGGAATTGATCGAAACGCCGGTGGCGCTGGTGAGCACCTCGCCGGAACGCGAGGATACGATCCTGGTGCGCGATCCGTTCATGGATTGAGCGACGAGGTTTTTGCTTTCCTATCGGTCGTGCCGGCGGCATTTTCGCAGGCATGAACTGGCGGATTCCTTTACCCATCGCGAAGCGCCTGGACCGGTTGTGCGCGGCGGTTTCGGATATGGTGCCAGGACACCGTCACCTTCGTCACCTTCGACGCATTTCTGCGGGCTTCGCGATGGTGATGCTGGCTGCACCGGCTGTGCCAGAGGTGCCCGGACCCGAGATCGATCTGGTCCATGTCGACAAGTCGGACCGCACCCTGACGCTGTATTCGCAAGGTCTGCCAGTGCGCCGCTACACCGGCATTCAGCTCGGCGAAGCGCCGCTCGGCCACAAGCGCTTCCAGGGCGACGAGCGCACCCCCGAGGGGCGCTACACGATCGACTACGGCAACCCGCAGAGCGCCTATCGCCTGTCGCTTCACATCTCGTACCCCAATGCCGCCGACCGCGCCTACGCCAGGGAGAACGGGCGCTCGCCGGGTGGCGACATCTTCATCCACGGCCAGCCCAATGGTTGGCCGCTCGGCCGCGTTCCCGGCGACTGGACCGATGGCTGCATCGCGTTGTCCGACGTTGAGATCGAGGAACTGTGGGGGCTGGTCGGCGACGGGACCCCGGTCCAGATCGATCCCTGAAAACGATCTTGCCTTGGGCGCGTTTTGTTCTAATCATGTTCCGGTAACTCGATTCGGAGCAGACGCAATGACTCAGCCCTTGGCGCGGTTCGACACCACCTTCGATGCAGCCCAACTCGATTATCCGGTGGGGCATCTGGCTTTGGGCGTCTCCATCTATGCCGATCGGGCGCACCTTCGCTCGCAAATGGTCGAGGATGCGGTCGCGGCGGGCTTCAGGCTCGGTGCAAACGGGTCGGTGCGGGACTTGCTCGAATCTGGCCCCACGGGGCTTGGCGAGGTTGTCCTGGTTGATGTGCCGGTGGTCGATGGCGCGACGCTGGCCGCGTTGTCGCGGATCGACGTCCGCGCGGCGCATGCTGGGGCGAGCCTCGTGGTCTCGACCAGTATCGCCGCGCTCGACGACGTGTTCGGCTGTCTCGATCAGTCCGGCGCGCAGATCCTGGTCGCGCCAAGCCGTGCCGAGCGGGTGATCGCGCTCGGACGAGTTCTGGCCTCGATGCCGCGCGGGCGCGTGCGCGATCTGTCGGAGGAAGATCGCCTGACCCTGTTGCGGCTGACCGAGCAGGTCGGCCAGATCGCCGAACGGCTCGATCGGATGGGTGGACCCGGGATCGCGGCGCAAGACCCCCGAGAGGAATCGGTGTTCCGCTTCGAAGCGTCTCCGTCGGCTTTCGTCGGAGCGGATGAAGGCAACACGCGGCTGGTCCGGGCCACCCGGCCGCCACTGCCCGATCCGCGGCTGATTCGACGGATCATCCGTCAACGACAATTGCGCGCGCGGTTCTTTGAGGGCGACCTGTTCGCCGATCCGGCCTGGGACATGCTGCTCGACCTCACCGCCGCGCGGGCCGAACACACCCGCGTCTCGGTGACCTCGCTGTGCATCGCCAGCGGGGTGCCGCCGACAACCGCCTTACGCTGGATCGGCCAGATGACCGAGGCTGGCCTGCTCGAACGGGTCGAGGACGAGACAGACCGCCGCCGCGCGTTCGTCACCCTCGCCGACAAGGCGTCCGACGCGATGGCGCGCTATTTCATCGAGCTGGGCCGCGAGGCCGGTCGGATGGTGTAATTTGCGCATAATCGCGCGAGCCGATTGAAGGCCTTCCGCATTCGGTCGGATCGCGGTAAGCGCCTCTCGTCCCTGGCGGCACATCGGGCGGTTAGCTCAGTTGGTAGAGCATCTCGTTTACACCGAGAGGGTCGGCGGTTCGAGCCCGTCACCGCCCACCACCCCTTGAGCGCGCTCCTGCCCGATCTCGGGCTGAGCCGTCGGCGGTGCGAGAGTGCTGCGATTTGCCTATCGGGCGCGCCAGCCACCGACCAGCGAGGCATCCGCTGGGTCCGCAGCATCGTCATCCGCATCGGGATCGCGCCCCTGCTGGCGATCGAGCGAGCGCATCACGGGCGTCACTGTCAGCCCGTGCATCAGGATCGAGAGCAGCACGACCAGGCTCAACAGCGCCCAAAGGCCGCCCTGGTCGCCGGCCTCCATGTGGTTGAGCCCATAGGCCAGGTAGTAGAACGATCCGACGCCCCGAATCCCGAAGAAAGCCAGCGTCATCTTCTCGCCGAGCGGTGCCTTGAACCCGAGCAGCCCGATGGCCCCGGCCAGCGGCCTGACGACGAGCAGGATCAGTCCGGCGACCAGCACATCGGTCCAGCCCAGCGGGGCGAGCAGGCCGTTCATCAAGGCCCCGCCAAACAGCAGCAGGCCGACCATCATGGCGATGCGCTCGATCTGTTCGGTGAAGTCGTGCATCTCGCGCTGAAATTCATGGCTGCGATGCGCGTGGCGGATGGCCAGCGCGGCGACGAAGACGCCGAGAAAGCCATAGCTTTGCGCCATTTCGCAAAGGCCATAGGCGACCAGCGTGGCAGAAATGGCAATGACGCCGTCACCGGTCTGGGCCAGCTTGCTTTCGGCGGGGATGCGGAAGGTGATCCAGCCGAATGCCCGGCCGACGACCCATCCGATCGCGATGCCCGCGCCGATTTCCCACAGGACGCTGTGAAGCACCCATTGGGTCGCCCACGGCTTTCCAGTGGTGGCCGCGGCGGCAAGGATGATTGCAAGATTGACGAATGGAAAGGCGAGGCCGTCGTTGAGGCCGGCCTCGGAGGTAAGGCCGAAGCGGACCTCGTCCTCCTCGCCGGTCTTTGGGGGACCGACCTGGACGTCGGCCGCAAGAACCGGATCGGTCGGCGCCATGACCGCGCCGAGCAGGATCGCGAGCGGCAGCGGCAGATCGAGCACGAACACGCCCAGCGCGGTGACTGCGGCAATGGTCAGGAGCATGGTCGGGCCGAGTAGGCGCCACGTCACCGCCCAGCGCCGCCAGCCGAACAGACGGTCGATCTTCAGCCCGGCGCCCATCAGCGCGATGATCACGACGAACTCGGTGAACCGCTCGACGAAGACGGGATAGGCGCTCGGAAGGGGCACCACCGGTATCGGCGTAAAGTGGCTCAGCACGGCGCCGATCACGATGCAGATAATCGGCAGCGACAGCGGCAGCTTTTTTAGCGCGAGCGGCAGCCATGCGACGAGTGCGATCAGCACGCCGGCACCGGTCAACGCGAGAATATAGAACGCGGGCGGCCAAATGAATGTCTCGGGCATTGGATGCTAACCCGCGGGAAGCGGTTTCGTTCACGCCCAGCTTCAATGTTGCCGAACTCGGCGTGCATCGCCAGGTTCGTCCGCCGCTTCCTGACCAAGCATGGCGAGGGTGCCGATCGCAATGTCGACGCTCGAATCACCGACAAAGACCGCCCGTCCGCCGCCGGCGCGCTCGATCGCGAGATGCAGCGGGCTGGATCGGGCTTGCATACTGCCAGCGTATCGCCGCCGACGATGGCGGCAAAGCGATCGCTCCAGCCGAGCGCGTCGACCAAGCGGTGCGTCAGCGCCGATGGCTTGTTGGTACACAGCGCGAGCGCCATCCCCCGTGCGGCCAGCGCATCGAATGCCGCCTCGACGCCGGGATAAGCGCGCGTGAGGTCGCAGATATGCGCTTCATAATGGCGCATCAACACGGGGTAGCCAGCCTCTACC
>Ga0105046_10014609_pt1 | contig 12103 bp, 10 predicted proteins | sample MAT03_FD_78385 | JGI IMG/M metagenome (GOLD analysis project Ga0105046, IMG submission 78385) | Freshwater microbial communities from Lake Fryxell liftoff mats and glacier meltwater in Antarctica - MAT-03 (megahit assembly) | ecosystem: Environmental > Aquatic > Freshwater > Ice > Liftoff...
CCCAGGCGGCGCCACGCCGAGCAAGGCCTTCAGCAGCCTGCCTGCCGGCTGGCCAGTGGCGCCAGACATCGGTCTGCGCTGATCGCTATCCGGCCAGACAGGTGGATCTTCTGCTCAGGTGTGACCCGAAAAATTGGGTTCGGGTCCCTCGGCGGTGTTGAAACGCCGCTGCCTCGGGTCCGCCGGTTGAATTTCTCCGGGAAGGATGACGAGAAGGGTTGCTCCTCGCCGCGAGCATGTCTCACCGCAGCCCGATAAATCCCAGAATGAAGAGAACGATAACGACGGCGCCGACGATATATACGATATTGTTCATGACCAATCCTCATTTGAAAGATGGAAAACGCTGCATTGCATCTGCAGCGATTAGGAATTTCTCACGAGCGGGCGAGTTTGCCTCACTGTTGAGAGGCATGTCAGCAGCAGCACGCCTGCTTTCAGTCAGACGCATGCCGCTTACCCGCCTCTGAAGTATGGCGACTGGCTTCGCCTGCCAGAGCGTCGGCCTTAACAGCGTGGTACAAGGCTCTCTGGAGATGGCCCGCCGCGAGGTGCTTCGCTGCCTCCGTGTGATGCATCGCCGCGCTCTCGCAGCACGATGCAGAGGTGTGGTGCTTGGACGTTTGCGACAAATTTGCCATTTTCTTCTCTGTTCGTTACTTAGGCGCAGAACGTCCGACAGGTCCGGAAGCCTCCAAGCCCTGCGGCCTGGGTCATTATCCCCTTGAAAGTCGTTGCGGCTGCCCGCGTAGCTCGATTTGGGCGTTTCATGGCGCGACGGCCTTCGCAAACCAGTTACCGGCACACAACGCGGCGATGACCGCGGGCGTTGCATCCTCGCAGAACGAAATCCCGCGCTGGGCTGAATGGCGGCGGTATCGGTGTCTGGGGCCGCGACGCACGGCGTGGCGATGATGCGTTGGCCACAACCGCCGCAAGCCGCGACACCTTGGCCGGGCATCGGTGATTATCCTGTCAGGAAAATGAGGCTGGCCCGCCAACGCGGCCCTCTGCCTTCAGCCGACGGCCAATCCCGGCCTGCCGACTGCCGACGCCGGGCTTGCCGCCCTGTCTTGAGCGGGTCGGTGTTGAAATACCTGGTACTGCCGGTGCCGTTCCCCGAAACTTTTAGGCGCACTCGCCGTTCGTGATATTACTTACTACTATTCTGCTGGTTTGCTGCCGAACAAGGCACCGGGCCATCTCTATCCGACGTTTCCACGTTGGCTTCCGTCATCTCCCGTCGCGCCAGCCGATGGATCAACCACCCAACTGCCCCTTGCGCACGTCGCCGCTAGAGCATTGGGCAAAAAGGATAAGGGGTGTCTCCGTTCGACGGAGTCCAACCTTCTCCAAGCAAGGAAGAACGGGGCGGCCATGCCAGATCAGGAAACAAAGGCCGGAAAGCAGGAAGCCGCCGAGGCCGACGTGGGCGGTTTCGAGAAAGCCCGCGGCCCTTTCGTCGTTGCAGCTGAGACGACACGCATGCCCATGGTGTTCACGGACGCGAAGGCAGCAGACAACCCGATCATCTTCGCCAATCAGGCCTTCCTGCAGTTGACAGGGTATAGCGAGCAGGAAGCGCTGGGCCAGAGCTTCGACGTCCTGACGATGCCTGACGCCGATTCCAAGGCGATGACGGAGATCCGAACGGCCTTCCAGAGCGGGCAGGACCTTGAGAGGACGCTGCGCTGCCGCCGCGAGAACGGGACCGACTTCAGGGCTACACTCTTCCTGACACCAGTCAGGGATGACGCTGGGGACGTAGTCCAATATTTCGCGTCGTTCGTTGACCTCAGCGAGCACGAAAAATCTGAGGATCGCCTGCGATTGTGTCTTCTGGAACTTAATCACCGAACGCAGAACGCCCTTGCAACGGCGATTGCGATCGCGGGCCAGACCCTGCGCGGCATGACGGACGACGGAACGATCGCCACACTGGAGGGGCGAATACTGGCGCTATCGAAAGTTCACGGGCTGCTAGGCTCAGAAAACTGGGACAAGGTCCGGCTGCTTGATGTGTTTGACGAAATTTTGCGGCCCTTCAGGCTAGGGGACCGGGTTGTGCTTTTGTGCGATGGGATAGTCCTACCGCCGAAGGCACTTTTGACCCTGGCGATGGTGGTCCATGAACTGGCCGTCAACGCTCGCACGCACGGCGCGCTTTCGAATGCGACAGGCGGCAAAGTTGCAATCAGCTGCCGGCTCGAAGCCATCCCAGGTGGACAACAAATGCGATTTCACTGGCAGGAAAGCGGTGGTCCGCCGGTATCGCCCCCGGTGCGGAAAGGCTTCGGCTCGCGTCAGATCGAGGGTTTGGCGCAGGAGTTGAACGGGACGGCCCGCCTGGGTTACGATTCTACTGGTGTCATCTGCGAGATCGTCATGCCGGTGCCAGCGGAGGGGGAATGGACAGACTTGTGAACAATGGCCTGGTTGGACGGCGCATTCTCGTTGTCGAGGATGAAATGCTCATCGCCTGGGCTATCACAGACTCGCTCACCCGGTTGGGCTGCGAAGTTGTCGGCCCGGCCGCCCGCGTCGACCAGGCAATTGCAATGATCGATCACGAGCCCGTGGACGCCGCGCTGCTCGACGTGAATCTCAATGGAAAAATGAGCTACCCGGTCGCAGATCGTCTGGTCGCGGATGGTGTGCCGTTCATTTTTTCGACGGCCTACCAGAAGAACAGCCTTCCGGCGGCCTACCAGATTTTTCCCATGATGCAGAAGCCGCTTGACACCGCGCAGCTTGGCGAAGCACTGGCCAAGCTTCTCACGGCGGGAGCCCCCACGGTTTCAGGCAAGAAAGCGAACTCCCTGATTTGGGATGCGAACCGTCTGAAGATCGCAACGGACGCGGCCGGCGTCGCGCTGTGGTCATGGAACGTGGAGACGGATCAGATTGATCTCGACGCCCGCGCGCATGACTTGTGGGGAGTGGCCGCCGGTGATGTCACCTTCCAGGACCTTTCCGCGCGCATCCATCCCGAGGATTTGGACAGGGTCAGGGCCGCCTTCGCTGCAACGCGAGAGATGGAGGGCGCCTATGAGATAGATTTTCGCATCCTTCACTCCAATGAGATCCGATGGGTATCGGCTCGTGGCAAGGGGGAAGACCAGGGCATTGTGGGTCGGAGCATGTTCGGGGTGTTTCTGGACGTGACCGGACGCAAGCTGGCGGAGGAGGCCCGCGAGATGCTCAGCGGGGAAATGGCGCATCGCGTGAAGAACCTGTTCGCCCTCGCCTCCGCCCTGACCCGCATATCCGAACGTTCGACATCAACGTCGGCGGAGATGTCCTTCGACCTGATCAAGCGCCTGACCGCGCTGAGCCGTGCCCATGATCTTGTCCGCCCTGTCCTGAGTGACCCCAAGAAGGCGGTCCGTCTTGGCGACCTGCTGGCGGTCCTCCTCGCGCCCTATATGGAGGAGCGAGCGAGCGGGGACCGCGTCAGCGCTTCCGTACCCGATGTGCTGGTTGGAGAGGCGTCGGTGACGACCCTCGCCCTCATCGTCCACGAGCTGGCCACCAATTCGATCAAGTATGGTGCGCTCTCAACGCCAACCGGCACGATTGCGGTAACTGGCGCCGCTCATGGCGGCACGCTGAGCATCACCTGGCAGGAGCAGGGCGGTCCACCCGTGCAGGCTTCCGAACGGATGGCCGGCTTCGGGAGCCGCTTGATCGCCAATAGCATTTCCCACCAGCTCGGCGGGACCATCGCCTTTGAATGGCCGACCGAGGGCGTCATCGCCAAACTGTCGATGAGCGTCGCCCGCCTGGGAGGATGACGTGCTGGTGAAGGCAGGATTTACGTTTCCGCTGGCGCCAGGACAGACGCGCTGCAGCCAGGGCAGAACAGCGCGTTTCGCCCTTCAGAAAATGACGACCCGGCGTAATGTGCGCATCCAGAGCAGGGTGGAATCGGGTTGCTACCGCTGCACCAAATAAGCTTGGCGTGAGCCGGCCAGCGCGACCTGCGACGGCGCTGTCGCCCCGCTCGCCAGCGAGGGCAAGTCCCAGGGCGCCTCCGGAAGCGAAATCCCGCATCCTTACCGGCGCCGACCGCGGCTGCAGGAAAAGGCGCAGCGCCTCAAGCAAGACCTGCATAGCTGAGATGGCGATGCCGAGCTGCATGAACGCGGGCATGGCGGTGCCCATGTTGAGCAGAATGCGGCGGTGCATTGTTTCTCTTCGCCGAGACTGTCTCCCCTATCGGAGATCAGCCGCGCCTTCAGCGCAAGGTGGGATCGAGCCGGTCACGCAGCCAGTCACCCAGGACCGAAACGGCGAAGGTGGTGATGATGATGGTGCAGGCCGGCGCCAGCAGCACCCAGGGTGCGGTCGTGAGGTATTCCCGCCCATAGCCCACCATGGAACCCAGGGAGGTGGCGGGTGGCTGCACGCCCAGGCCCAGGAACGACAGCCCGCTCTCCAACAGGATGATCTCAGGGAAGGCCAGTGTCATTGAGACGATGAGGGTGGAGGCGATATTGGGCAGCACATGGCGCAGCTGCACCCTCCAGGCGGAAGCGCCCAATTGCGTCACCGCTGCCGCATAGCCCTGCCCCGCCGCGGAGATGGCGAGACCACGCGCGATGCGCGCATACCGCTCCCACGCATGCAACCCCAAAAGCCCCACGAAGAGCCACATGGAATTGCCCAGGAAGGCCAGCACCGAGAGCGCGAGGATGAGAAAAGGCAGGCTAGCGGAGAAATCCACCAGGGCGAGGACCACCTGCTCGACAAACCCGCGAAACTGCGCGGCCAGAAACCCAAGCGTGGTGCCGATGACCGCCCCGATCAGCGTGGCCCCGAAGGCGATAAACAGGCTCATCCGGATGGAGGCGATAAGGCGGGAGAGCACGTCGCGGCCCAGTTCGTCGGTACCCAGCGGGTGCAACCAGTCGCCGCCGAAACCGATGGGCGGGGCGAGTCGGTTGCGCAGATCGAGCTGGGTGATGCCGAAGGGCATGATCAGGTCGGCCAGCGCGGCCACGGCCAGCATCAGGCCGATCCAGCCCAGCGCGAGGAAGACCAAAAGCGGCAGCCGGCGGCGCGTGGCGGCGGGTGCTGTCGTGTTGGTGTAAAGCAGAGGTGCCTCGGGCATCAGCGCGCCCTCAGCCTTGGATCCAGCAGGCCATAGAGCATGTCGACCACCAGGTTGGAGGCGACCATGGTGACGGCCACCAGCAGCAGCACGCACTGCACCACGGCCAGGTCGCGGTTCGCTACCGCCACCACCAGCAGGCGGCCGACGCCGGGCCAGGAGAACACGCTCTCCACCACCACCGCGCCGGCGATCAGGCTGCCCACCATGAAGCCGATGATGGTGACGGTGGGAATGGCCGCGTTCGGCAGCGCATGGCCGCGCACAACGGCGCCCCATGGAACACCCTTGGCCGAGGCGGTGCGGATATAGGGCTGGCCCAGCACCTCCAGCATGGCCGATCGGGTGAAGCGCGCCAGCACAGCAGCCCCGCCCACGCCCAATGTGATGACGGGCAGCACCGCATGCTGCCAGGTGCCGATACCGCCAGAGGGCAGCCAGCCCAGTTGCACCGCAAAGACCAGCACCAGCAGCAGCCCCAGCACGAAGGAGGGCACGGTGAAGCCGGCGACGGCAAGCGCCATAACCGCCCGGTCCAGCAGCGAATTGCGGTGCAACGCCGCCAACATCCCGGCCGGAATGCCCAGCGCCAGCTTGATCGCCAGCGCCGGCAGGGTGAGCGCCAGGGTCAGTGGAATGCGCTCGGCCACCAGCACCATGGCGTCGCGGCCATCGCGCATGGAGCGGCCGAGATCGCCCGAGAGAATGGCCGTGAAGTAGCTGAAATACTGCTGCCAGAGCGGCGCATCCAGCCCCCAGGCGGCACGGAAGGCCAGCACCGCTTCAGGCTCGGCATCGGCGCCCAGGATGATCTGCGCCGGATCACCGGAGAGGCGCAGCACGACAAAGGCGAAGGTCACCACCATGGCGATGGTGAGTGCGGCGCGGGCGAGGCGGGAGAGCGCGAAGCGCAGCATCAGGCGGCAACCATGATCGGGGTTTCCTGCGCCACGTGGCAGGCTACGAGGCGGCCATCGGCGGGGCGGGCGACCAGTGCTGGCGCCACCTCGCGGCACACCGCCCGCGCATGGGCACAGCGCGGATGGAAGGCACAGCCGCTGGGCCGGTCGGCCGGGTTGGGCGGGTCTCCCGTCAGCAGGATGCGGCGGCTGGCGCGGCCGGGATGCGGAATGGCCGAGACCAGCGCCTGCGCATAGGGATGGGCGGGGGAGGAAAACACCGCATCCGGCTCGCCCTCCTCGACGATGCGGCCGAGATACATCACCGCCACGCGATGGCTGACCTGGCGCACGGCTCGCAAATCATGGCTGACGAAGAGCATGGCCATGTTGCGGCGCTCCTGCAACTCGACCAGCAGGTTCATCACCTGGGCCTGGATGGAGACGTCCAGCGCCGAGATGGGCTCGTCGCAGACCAGAAGGTCCGGCGCGGTGGCGAGTGCGCGGGCCAGCACCGCGCGCTGGCGCTGGCCGCCGGAGAGTTCATGCGGATAGAGGGCACCTTGGTCGGGGCGCAGGCCGACATCGGCCAGTAGCCCTTCCACCACATCGTCGCCGGCAGGGCGGTTGTGGATGACCAGCGGCTCGGCCACCTGGACGCCGATGGGCAGGCGGCGGTCCAGCGCGCCGAGCGGGTCCTGAAAGACCATCTGCATGCGGGCGCGCAGGGCTTTCCAGGGCGGGCTTCCGGGGTCGGGCATAGGCGCGCCCTCGAAAACCACGTGGCCATCATCGGGGCGTTCCAGCCCTAGCACGAGCCGCGCCGTGGTGGATTTGCCGCAGCCGCTCTCGCCGACCAGGCCCAGCGTGCGGCCGCGTTCCAGCGTGAGCGAGACGCCGTCCACCGCGCGCAGTTCGGTCGCGCGGCCGAGCCAGCCGCGGCGCATGGTGTATCTGCGCACCAGGTTTTTCGCGTGCAGGAACGTCATGCCGGCAGGGCCGCGCGGAAGCAGGCGCTCAGGCGATCCGCCCCGCGCGACACCAGCGCCGGCGGGACCAGGTCGCAGGCTGGCAGGTGGGCGGGGCAGCGCGGCGCGAAGGCACAACCGGGCGGCATGGCCCAGGGTTCCGGCACACCGCCGGGGATGGAGGCGAGCGGACGGCGCGGGCCATCAATGGGCGGCAGCGCGCCCAGCAGGCCTTGGGTGTAGGGGTGCCCGGGATCGTCGAACAGCGCACCCACCGGCGCCTGCTCGACGATGCGGCCGGCATACATCACCGCGACGCGCTCGCAGGTTTCCGCCACCACGCCGAGATCGTGGGAGATCAGCACCAGAGCCATGTTCAGCTCCCGCCGCAGCGCGCCCAGCAGGTCGAGGATCTGCGCCTGGATGGTGACGTCCAGCGCCGTGGTCGGCTCATCCGCCACCAGCAATTCCGGCTGGCCGGCGAGCGCCATGGCGATCATGACCCGCTGGTTTTGGCCGCCCGAGAGTTCGTGCGGATACGCCTCCATCCGGCGCGCCGCATCGGGCATGCCGACCTGGTCGAGCAGGCGCTTGGCTTGCGCGCGGGCGAGGCCGCGGGAAAGCCCCTGGTGCAGCGCCACCGCCTCGGCCACCTGGGTGCCGATGCGGTGCACCGGGTTCAGCGAGCTGGCGGGGTCCTGGAAGATCATGGCGATGCGGCCGCCGCGCACCCGCTCCAGCACGCGCGCGGGTGCGCCGAGGAGTTCGCTGCCCTCCAGCGTCACGCTGCCGGTCACCCGTGCCCTGCCGGGAAGCAGGCCGAGGGCAGCGAGCCAGGTCACGGATTTGCCGCAGCCGCTCTCGCCCACCAGCCCGACCGCCTCGCCCGGCATCACGTCGAGATCAACGCCGCGAAGGGCAGGCACGCCGTCGAAGCTGACGGCGAGGTTGCGCAGGCTGACCAGCGGTTCCATCAGGCTGCCCAATTGCGCCCGCGGAAATCCATCACGAAGGACTTGCCGGCATTCCAGCGCATGTCGCGCCGCTTGGCCGTCAGGTTCACCGACTGGTGCAGCACGGAGTAGGCCGGGTCCTCGCGCTCGGCGATCTCCAGCAGGCGGCGGAAGGTGGCGCGGCGCTGGGCGGGATCGGTGCCGCGTTCCAGTTCGCCGGAAAGGCGGCCGAACTCCTCATTGCTCCATTCGCCGATCTGCCATTGCTGGCCATTCGGCCCATGCTGGGCCACCAGTGAGGAGACGGGATCATTGAAGGAGGCACTGTTCGACCAGTCGCGCACGCCGCGCTGGCCTTCGCGGCTCAGCACCTGGGCGAAGTTCTCGCGCATCTCGATCTGCACGTTCAGGCCGACCGAGCGCCAGCCCTCCACCAGCACCTGCGCCACCGCCAACTGGTTGGTGTAGTAGCCGGAGAGCAGGCGATAGGGGATGGGTTCGCCGCGATAGCCAGCCTCGCGCAGCAGACGCCGGGCTTCGGAGAGGTCGTAGCGCGGGGCCCGCCAATCCTCATGGCCCATCGCGCCATAGAAATCGAATTGCAGGCCGCGCGGCACCACCGAACGGCTGCCGAACAGGGCCGAGACAATCGTCTCGCGGTCGATGGCATGGGTGAAGGCGCGGCGGATCAGCGGGTTGCGCAGGTTGGGATGATTCTTGTCGAACACCGTCAGGCGGTGGTTCATGATGGTGCCGCCGACCACCTCATGCCGGGCGGACCGCTCCACGCTGCGGATCTGGTCGGGCGGGATGTCGCAGGCGAAATCCGCCTCGCCCGAGAGCAGCATGTTGATGCGGCTGGCGACTTCGGGGACTTCCAGGAAGCGCAACCGCCGCGCCGGCGGCCGGCCGCCCCAGTATTCATCGAAAGCCTCCAGAACCAGCAACTGGTCGGGGCGGAATTCGGTCATCCGATAGGGACCGGTCCCGATCGGCCGGCGCGACCATTCGAGCCAGTTCGTCTGCTTCTCGAAAGCATCCTGCGAGATGATCATGCCGGTGTTGCGCGAGAGCCGACCTTCCAGCGTCAGGTCGGGCGTTCGGTTGACGAAGCGCACCGTGTTGGCGTTGACGATCTCGAATTTCTCGATCGCCGGATAAGTGCGCCGCGCCACCGCCTGCACCTCGGGTGGCGCGTGGCGGGCCTGGGTCGGGATGGTGCCAAAGAGGTTGCGCGCCTGCTCTACGGGCAGGTTCCAGCCCATGCGATCGGGGCCGAAGGAGAATTGCACATCCTCGGCCGACATGGTGCGGCCGTCATGCATCTTGACGCCCTCGCGCAGCGTCAATTCGACGGTGCGGTCGTCGATGCGACGCCAGGCGGTGGCGAGCGCGGGGCGCAGGCCGAGATCGCCCCACCAATCCTGCTCGATCAGCGTCTCGCCATGATTGAACCAGGTGCGGCTGCCGACGTTGGACTGCTCGCGCAGCGGCTCATGGGTATTGGTGTTGGAAATTTTTTGCACCGCCACCGTGATGGTCGGGCGGTTATCCGCCTGGGCGAGGGCGGGCGCTGCCAAGGGGGACAGCAAGGGAAGGGCCAGGGCGGCGCGGCGGGGGATCATCAGTGAGGGTTCCTCTCTTCGAGACCATTGGGGGTGGCGCGGAAATGGGTCAGCGTGCGCTCGGCATGGCGCATCCGCTTGGTCAGCGCCTTGCCCGCATATTCGGCGAGCACGGCGGCATGGGCAGGGTCGGCGGCCAGGTTGCGGAACTGGTCTGGGTCGGCCGCCAGATCAAAGAGCAGCGGCGGCAGGCCGGCGAAATGGACGTATTTCCAGCGCGCATCCTGCACCGCCATCAGGCTGGCATGGTCCATGTCCAGGCCCAGCGCGGTTTCGGGCGTGGTGTAGTGCAGGTCGCGGAAGTCGAATTCATAGGTCAGGTGGTCGCGCCAGTCCGGTGGCGTCTCGCCATGCAGCACTGGCAGCAGCGAGCGGCCATCGCATGCGCGCGGGGTCTGGCCTCCCAGCCATTCCAGGACGGTCGGCATCACGTCCACGCTCTCCGAGAAGGCGTCCTCGATACGGCCGGCCTGTTCCGGCGCCTCGGGGTTCTTGACCACCAGCGGGATCCGAAAACTCTCGTCGAAATAGCCGAGTTTTCCCAGCAGGTGATGATCGCCCAACTGCTCGCCATGGTCGGAGGTGAAGATAACCAGCGTATCTTCCCATTGGCCGGTGGCGTCGAGGTGTTCGAAGACTCGGCCGAGGCAGTCATCGATCTCGGAGATCATGCCGCAATAGGTGGCGCGCATCTGCGCCAGTTCGGCCACGTCCATCTCGGCGCCTTTGCCTTCCGCGCGCTCGAAGAAGGAGGCCTTTCGCACGGCACCGAGATAATGTTCCAACAGCGGATGGCCGGCGGCCTCGGCCTCAAGCGTTTGAGCGCGCACCGGCCTGGGCATATCCTCGGGCCGGTACATGGCGTGATAGGGCGCAGATGCGACAAAGGGTGGGTGCGGGCGGTAATAGCCCAGATGCAGGAACCAGGGTTTTTCGGCCCGGCCCTTCAGATAGGTCAGCGCACGTTCGGTGAAGAAGGCGCTATCCGAGAATTCGGCGGGTACGCGGGAGGGGCGGTCGGTCGCACCGGGCACCGCATCCTCGCCTTCCGGCAGCCATACATCGGTGCGGCGCGCCGGGAGCGGAAAGCCCTTCTGCGCCAGCCAGCCGAAATAGCCGTCCATCTGCGGTTCGAAGGCGCCGACGGACCGGAACCCGTCCATCAGATCGCCCAGGGTTGTGAAGCGTGGATCATTGGGTCCGGTACCGCGCGGGTCGGGCGTCGTGGTGGTGTAGCCGATCAGCGCGGGGTCATAGCCGATGAGGCGCAGCTGTTTGCCGAGATTGGTGTGGCGCGCATCCAGCGGGACGGTGTTCTGCACCGCGCGGTGGTTCATCAGGTAGAGACCCGTCAGCAGGCTGGCACGTGCCGGGCCGCAGGGCACACAGGTTGTGACATGGTTGCGGAAGGTCACGCCTTCGCGACAGAGCCGGTCCAGATTGGGCGTTTTCAGAAAGGAGGCACCCAGCGCCGGCACGAAATCCGCCCGCCACTGATCCACCACGATCAGCAGCACATTTTTACGAGTCGCCATGAAACCCCCATCGAGAGATGCGCGGGTTAGTCCGGCTACGGGTCCGTGGAATGACGGTTGGGCGTCATTCGCGTGACGATGTGCGCGGGTCCGGCAAGCCCTGCTGCAGAGCGGTGAATGCGTTCATCAGGACGATCGAGAGTGCCGCCGCTACCAGCCCCTCCAGGACCACCGGCTGGTCCCGGCCCTGGTTGGCGTTGAGCACCAGAGCCTCCGCCCGCCCCGTTTCCGGACCGCCAGCGGCATGCGGATGGTCAGCATCTGCGTGGTGCCGGTCTTGCTGCTGCCCTCGCTGGCTCCTCAGGCGGCGCCCCGAGGGCCCGCGCCAGGCTCGCGAGCCCATCCAGCTTCACCCGCGCGTCCGCGTCGCCAGCCACGATGTCCACCCGGTCGACCAGCAAGTGGATGATGCGCGCCTGCTCGGCGGGCAAGAATTCCTACCACAAGCCAGCACCAGCGGCCGGCGCTTTTCCAGCAGGTCGCTGCGCGCGTCGGCGGCTTGCATGTCGAACTCCCGCCAGCGCATGCCGCGCACCTCGCCCGAGCGCGCAGCCGTGAGCATGGCAAAGTGCACTGCCTTGGCGCCCATGCCATCCACCCGGTCCAGCGCCACCAAGAATGCCGGAGACTGCTGCCAGGGCAGCGCCGGTTGATGCTTCACCCGCTTGGATTTTGGCTGCTTCGCCAGCAGCGAACCGAGCTTATGGGCATCACATGCTTCATTGCCCTTGTTCGCTACCTTGTCACCAAGCGAAGTTTCACCCAACGTAACAAGGCTGTTGACACCCGCTGCAAGCTGGAACTCAGCGCCGTTGATGCGGCGCGCCTGACCTAGGTCTTCTGGCCCGATCTCGAGAGGTTCGGCTATCTGGCACCGAATGTGCGGCCGGCCTGATTACGCGTCCCACCCCCAACTCATCCCGTCATGCCTAGAGCATGTTCCGTTCGCAAGGGCTCACTCCTCACGCTCTAGCCTATTGTTTTTCGATCATCTTTATCCGCTCAAACGA
>Ga0105046_10014610_pt1 | contig 12103 bp, 9 predicted proteins | sample MAT03_FD_78385 | JGI IMG/M metagenome (GOLD analysis project Ga0105046, IMG submission 78385) | Freshwater microbial communities from Lake Fryxell liftoff mats and glacier meltwater in Antarctica - MAT-03 (megahit assembly) | ecosystem: Environmental > Aquatic > Freshwater > Ice > Liftoff...
ACGGCATATCGTCGATCGATGTCACCGACGGGTCGTTGCCCAAGCGTGTGGCCGCCTGTTCGGGCTCGTCGCGCTCCTGCGCGACCATCAGTTCGTCGACCGTTGGCGGATTCGGCGCCGATGCGTCCTCGACCGGAATGGCACCCTCGGCTGTGTAGTCGCTCATGAACTCGCCTTACCCGTCCGAGTTCGCTCCCGAACCCACCGGTTACCCTGCCCGGTCATGAACGCCGCGTCCGCTCACCCTCCACTCGACCGGCTCGACGGCCCCGACTGGTGGCGCGGCGCTGTTGGCTACGAGATCTACGTCCGCAGCTTCCTCGACTCGAACGGCGACGGGATGGGGGATCTGCCCGGCATCGCGTCGAAGCTGGACAACCTCGCCGATCTCGGTGTCGACGTGGTCTGGATCACGCCGTTCTACCCCAGCCCTGGCAAGGATCACGGCTACGACGTCGCCGACTACACCGACATCGATCCGCAATTCGGCACCCTCGCCGACCTCGATGCGCTCGTCACAACGGCCCACGAGCATGGCCTCCGGGTTTTCGCCGACATCGTGCCCAATCACTCGTCGGATCAGCACCCGTGGTTCCAGGCGGCGATCGCCGATGTAGACAGCCCATATCGCGACTACTACCTGTTCCGGCCCGCGGCCGCCGACGGTGGTCCACCGAACAACTGGGTCAGCCACTTCGGCGGACCGGCCTGGACGCTCGATCCGGCCGGCACCGGCGAGTACTACTGCCATTTGTTCCTGCCCGAACAACCCGACCTCAACTGGGCCAATCCGGCTGTGATGGACGAGTTCTTGGCGATCCTGCGGTTCTGGGTGGATCGCGGCATCGACGGATTCCGGATCGACGTCGCCCACGGGCTCACCAAGGATCCAGAGTTCCGAGACAACCCCCAGATCCGCGAGATCACGCCCGGCATGCACCCGACGGAAATCTTCGAATCGTTCGATCACGTTCACGACCTGCACCGGTTGGGGACGACGCTGATCTACCAGCGCTGGCACGAAGAGGTTGCGCCGTTCGGCACGATCCTGCTCGGCGAGATGGACTCCAGCAACATCGATCGCTTCCGCGAATACGTCGGGAGAGGCGCTGGTCTCGACGGCGGATTCGTGCTCACGGTCAGCTCGATGATCTGGCACCCGGAGTCGATCATCTCTGACCTGCTCACGTTCGACCACGCTGCCAACGGCGGTGCCGCCTGGGCGCTGTCCAACCATGATCAGCCTCGCGTCGTGTCCCGTTTCGGTGGCGGTGAGGTGGGTGTGCATCGTGCGCTCGCGGTGATGACGATCATGGTCGCGCTGGATGGCATCACGTTCCTCTACCAGGCAGAGGAGCTCGGCCTTCCCAACGCCGTGATCGTCGGCGCCAACGAAGACCCGATCACCACTCGCAACGACGGAGCCGCCGGCCGCGACGTCGCCCGCGGACCGGTGCCCTGGACCAACGGCCCGAACAATGGGTTCACGACGGCCGGTCGTGCCTGGCTCCAAATCGAACCGCTGCCGGCCGACATGACGGTCGACGCCCAGGTCGCCGATCCGCACAGCAACCGCCACCGCTACCAGCAGCTGATCGGACTGCGTAAGCGGTCGCCTCAGCTGTGGCAGACACCGATGGAATTGTCGCGTCGTACCGAGGCCGAGCTCATCATCCGTCGGGGCGATCTGACGGTGGTGGCCAACCTCGGCACCGAGCCCTACGACTACGTGGCGGACGCTCGGTTCGTGATCGAGTTCGAAAGCCGCGCAGGCGGCGCGACCGTCGATGTCAACCGGCTGCGGGTGCACCCAGAGTCCACCGTCGTGATCCGCCACGATGACCATCTCGAGCCGGAGGCGCAAGCGTGAATCTCACCGAACTACAGGACGTGATCGAGCACACCTTCGGCGGACGCGATCGCGCCCGCGGCGTCCCGAGCTCGGTCGCGTGGCTGGCCGAAGAGGTCGGTGAACTGGCCCAAGCCGTTCGCAAGGGCACCCGCGAACAGCAGATCCACGAGTTCGGCGACGTGATTGCATGGGTGGCGACCCTTGCAAATCAGATGAACATCGACCTCACCGAGGCGATCGACCGCTACAGCCACGGCTGCCCGCGCTGTCACGCCTTGCCCTGCGCGTGCCCCTGAGGTTGGACGCTGCGATCAGCGTGGAATCAGCAGTTCGGCGATCTGGATTGCATTGAGCGCTGCTCCCTTGCGGAGGTTGTCGTTGCTGAGGAACAACGCCAGGCCGCGGCCACCTTCGACGCCGTCGTCGGCGCGAATGCGGCCGACATAGCTCGGGTCCTGACCAGCGGCTTCGAGCGGGGTCGGAACATCCATCAAGACCACCCCGGGCGCGTTGGCGAGCAACTCCGTTGCCCGCTCGACGCTGATCGGGCGGCTGAATTCGGCGTTGATGCTGATGCTGTGCCCGGTGAACACGGGCACCCGCACGCACGTTCCGCTGACCTTGAGGTCCGGGATATCGAGGATCTTGCGGCTCTCGTTACGCAGCTTCTGCTCCTCGTCGGTCTCGAACGAACCATCGTCGACGATCTTGCCGGCCAGCGGCAACACGTTGAACGCAATCGGCTTGGCGAATTTGGTGGGCGTCGGCATCGCCACTGCGTTGCCGTCGTAGGTGAGGTCACGAGCGTGACCAACGACTTCGTTGGCCTGCTTGTCGAGCTCGTCGACACCGGCCAATCCGCCGCCGCTGACCGCCTGATAGGTGCTGGCGATGAGACGGACCAGTCCGGCCTCGTCGTGCAGCGGCTTGAGGATCGGCATCGCGGCCATCGTCGTACAGTTGGGGTTGGCGATGATGCCCTTCGGCGGGTTGTGCGCCAACTCGCCATTCACTTCGCTGACGATCAGCGGCACATCCGGATCCATCCGGAACGCGGACGAATTGTCGATCACGATGACGCCCGCAGCGGCGAACTTCGGAGCGAGTTCCTTCGACGAGGTGGCCCCCGACGAGAACAGTGCGATGTCGAGACCTGTCGGGTCGGCGAGCGCCGCGTCCTCGACCATGATCTCGCCGTCACCCCACGGCAGCGTGGTGCCGGCCGAACGGGCCGACGCGAAGAATCGCAACTCGGTGATCGGGAAGTTGCGTTCCGCGAGCAGGGCGCGCATCACGCCGCCGACTTGACCTGTTGCACCAACGACTCCGACTCTCATGGAAATCAAGGCTAACGGCCGACCCCTTCGGCCCGATCCGGAATTTCCGTGCCCTTTCGCTCACTACGTGGTGACAACGGTCCAGCGCTCACGGTGAGCCCGGAGGGCGTGAGCGACTGGCGACAGTCGCCCGCTGCCGTCACGGGCATGACGGACTGTCGGCAGTCAGTGGCGCCCGGCACGGACAACCAGGAGCTGGTCAGAGTCGTTCGGCGACGAGCCACCAATGGCTCTGGTTGACGCCTTCGAACGTGCGCAGTTCGGCGTCGCTGCGGGCCTTCAGCCGCCGATACGGCGAGTGATAGATCGCGCGGGTCGCGAACTTCTCCGGCAGCGTCTCGAGGTGCCGTGACACTTCGTCGGGCGACAGCCGATTGGCCTGCCAACCAATGCGTGATGCGAGCCGCCGCTTGGCCAGCCACGGACCAAAACCGGGTACCCGCCACAGGGCGCGGGTGACCTTGCCGAGCGGCCACAGGACGGCATCGATGCCGGTCCAGGTGCGGAAGTTGAGTGCAATGTGGCCGCCTGGCTTGGTGACCCGCGCGGCTTCGGCGACGAGCGACAGCGCATCGTCGTGCTGGCAGTGTTGCAGCGTGATGTAGCTGAAGGTGATGTCGGCCTCGCCGTCGGCAATGGCCAGCGTGCGGCCATCGGCGACATGAATGGTGCGCAGGTGCTCGACGACTCCGAACTGGGCGACCGTCTGACGGCAGCGTTCGAGGAAGGCAGCGTCGAGGTCGCAGGCGTACACCATCGCGAACGCCTTGCTGAACCCGCTCGTCATCCGACCGATACCGGAGCCGATTTCCACCAGGGACTTCTCGCCGAGATCCTCGTTGATCTGAAACGCATTGAGGTAGGCGAAGATCTCGTGGTCGCCGGTCTCGATGAACTCCTTGAGATCGAGCGTGTCACCGGTCTCGTTGTTGAACACCCAGCCGATCTCACGCACCACATCATCAGCGGATGTCTGATCCTCGCTGACGCGGCCGGCCGTCTTCCACGGAATCAATTGCGGGCGACGGGCCATCAGGAGAGTCTGTCAGCAATCACTTGCGCTCGGGCAGCGGCGCATCGTAGGCCTGGCCGCTGTCGAGGCCAAATGCCGTGTGCAGGCTGCGTGCCGCCTTCTCCAGATCTGAAGCGGCGCAGACGACGCTGATCCGGATCGTGCTGGTGGAGATCATCGCGATGTTGACGCCTTCGTCGGCGAGCACCCGGAACATCTTGGCGGCGATGCCGGGGCTGGTCTTCATGCCGGCGCCGACGAGGCTGATCTTGGAGATGCTTGCATCGTGATGCACACCGCCTGCGCCGATCTCCTGGGCGACCCGAGCAACGATCGTCTCGGCGACTGCCATGTCGGCCTTCGGCATCGTGAAGCTGATATCGGTGGTGCCGTCTTTGGAGGTGTTCTGGACGATCATGTCGACGTTGACGTTGGCGGCCGCGAGCGGTTCGAACAGCGAGGCCGAGATACCGGGACGGTCGGGTACGCCGAACACAGTGACCTTGGCGTCGTTGGTGTCGGTGACCACACCGGAGATGATGGGCTCTTCCATGCTTGGCTCCTTGCCAGTGACCCACGTGCCCTGCTCCCAGGTGAAGCTGGATCGGACGTGGAGTGGAACGTTGTGGTTGCGAGCGAATTCCACGCTGCGCAGGGCAAGCACCTTGCTGCCGGCGCCGGCCATCTCGAGCATCTCGTCGAAGTTGACGTGGGCCAGTTTGCGAGCTTGAGGAACGATGCGCGGATCTGCGGTGAAAACGCCGGTGACGTCGGTGTAGATCTCGCAGGCATCGGCATTGAGCGCCTTCGCCAGCGCCGAGGCGGTGAGGTCGCTCGCGCCACGACCGAGGGTGGTGATCTCCTTGTCGGTGCTGACGCCTTGGAACCCGGCGATCACGCACACCTTGCCATCGGCGAGGGCCGCCCGGACCCTGTCGCCCTTGACCTCGAGGATCTTGGCCTTACCGTGCACGTTGTCGGTGATGATGCCGACCTGGCTGCCGGTGAAGCTGATTGCTTCGATGCCGAGTTCGTGCAGCGCCATGCAGACCAGCGCTGCCGACATCCGCTCGCCGGTGGTGAGCAGCATGTCCATCTCGCGGCCGGTGCGGGTGTTGGAAACCTGCGAGGCCAGCGAGATCAAGTTGTCGGTTGTCTTGCCCATCGCGCTCACCACCACGACGACGTCGTTGCCGTGCCGACGCGTGAAGGCGACGTGCTCGGCGACCGCACGCATGCGGTCGGGGTCGGCGACGGACGTACCGCCGAATTTCTGAACGATCAGGGCCACGGGAACAGGAGGATACCGGGCCTCTGGACACCCCGGACCTAGATTGGTCAGCCGTGTTCTCCAGCCTGCTCGACGATTCCTACGACAGCGATGTCCGCCGATCGATCGCGGCGCTGACGGCGGCCAAGATTGGCGCGAACAGCGCCCTCCGATTCGCCCCTCCATTCATCGCAACGATCGCGAGTGGGCTCGACGTCAACCTCACCACCCTCGGCACCGCCATCGCGATCGGTGAGCTGTCCGGTCTCAGCGGGCCGCTGATCACGCGTTTTGCCGGCGGGGTTGCCCGCCGCACAGCGATGTGCGTCGGACTGCTGGGGATCGCGCTCGGTGCGTCGGTCGCAGCCACATCGACGGCGGTGTTCCAGTTCGCCGCAGGTCTGGTGCTGATGACGACGGCAAAGTTGATATTCGATGTCGGCGTCATCTCGTGGCTCACCGACCGAGTTCCCTACAGCAAGATCGGGCGAGCCGTCGGCCTGACCGAAACAGCGTGGGCGGGAGGGCTGTTCATCGGCGTCGTCCTGATGGGCTTGCTCACTGGCCTGACATCGTGGCGTTGGGGATACGTCCTCGCCATCGTCGCGGTCGTATGCCTCGCGGCGATCCTGCGGCGCCGCCTGCCCGATGAGCAACCGCCCCCGCGCCTGTCTCGTGCCGAGCACCGCGACCGGATGCCGCTCGGCGCGGGGCGGATGGTGGTGTTCGGCACGTTCGCGCTGGCCGCCGCGTCGCAAACCGTGTTCGTCACGTTCGGCAAGTGGCTCGAGAACGACTTCGGCTTCAGCAACACCAAGGTTGCAGTGGTCGTGTTCTGCCTGGGCGGGATCGAGTTGGTCGCGGCGACGTCGACCGTGCGTTTCGCTGATCGCTGGGGCAAGCAGCGCTCGACGATGTACGGATCGCTCGTGATGGTTCCCGCTGCGGTGCTGCTTTCGGTCCTCGACACCTCGCTCGCTCCGGCGCTCGTGGTGCTCGCCCTGTTCGTGTGCGCGTTCGAGTTCTCGATCATCGCCACCCTCTCACTTGCCAGCAGCCTGATTCCCGACCGGCCGTCCACCGGCCTGGGCTTCATGGTCGCTGCAGCAACGCTCGGTCGTGGCGCGGTCTCGCCGCTCGCGACCGCGACGTACACCCACTTCGGCATGTCACGCGTCGCAATGATCGGCGGAGCGTGCGCCGCTGCCAGCGCGGCTTGCCAGTGGCGCTACCGAACGCTGCGCGGCATCAGCTGATCAACCGACGTAGCCGCTGGTGATGGGGAGTCGGCGATCCTTGCCGAACGCCTTGACGCTCACCTTCACACCGGGCGGGCACTGACGGCGCTTGTATTCGTTGACATCGACCAGGCGTGTGATGCGGCGGACGAGGGCTTCGTCGTGGCCGGCGGCGATGATCTCGCCCGCCGTTCGATCATCCTCGACGTACATCTGCAGGATCGGATCGAGCACCTCGTAGGGCGGTAGCGATTGATCGTCGCGCTGGTCGGGCCGGAGTTCAGCCGAGGGGGGTTTCGTGATCACGGCCTCGGGGATGATCTCGCGGCCCTCGCGAGCGTTGTAGTAGCGGCACAGTTCGTAGACCTTGGTCTTGAGCACGTCCTTGATGACTGCATAGCCGCCGACGCTGTCGCCGTAGATGGTGAAGTAGCCAACGGCCATCTCGCTCTTGTTGCCGGTGGTGAGCACCATCCAGCCGAACTTGTTCGACATCGCCATCAGCGTCATCCCACGGATGCGGCTCTGGAGGTTCTCTTCGGTGAGATCGGCCGGCTTGTCGGCGAACGACGGCGCGAGCATCTCGAGATAGGCGCTGAACGCTGGCTCGATCGCAATCGTCCGGTAGTCGATACCGAGGTTGTCGGCGAGCGCCTTGGCGTCATCCTTGGATCCGTCGCTGCTGTAGCGCGACGGCATCGAGATCCCGTGCACGTGATCGGCGCCGAGGGCATCGACCGCTACGCAGGCAACGATGGTGGAGTCGATACCGCCGGACAGACCGATGACAACATCGGTGAAGCGGTTCTTGCGGATGTAGTCGCGGGTCCCGAGCACGATCGCCTCGTACATCTCGGCCGCCGACTCGAGCAGCGGTGCCACGCTCGGTGACATCACGGCCGAATGCGATTCCGGCTCGTCACCGATGTGCACGATCGGCAGCAGGGTGTCGGTCTCGCGGCCACGCGGGTCGAGCAGCCGCTTGCGATACACCGGATCGATCTCGACGTCGACGATCAACAGTTCCTCGACGAACTGCGCAGCCCGAGCGACCAGATTGCCTTCGGCATCGAACACCATCGAGGCGCCGTCGAACACCAGCTCGTCCTGACCCCCGACCTGATTGACATAGACCAGCGCGCAACTCGCATCGGCGGCACGCGTCGCGAGCATTCGCTCTCGACCGCTCACTTTGTCGGCGTGGTACGGCGAGCCGTTGATGTTGATGTTGAGTTCGGCCCCACCTGCGGCCTGGGTCGCGAGTGGGCCGGTCGGGCTCCAGATGTCCTCGCAGATGCTGATACCAACCTTGACGCCACCGATCACGTACAGCTCGAGCGGATCACTCTCGTGACCGGGGGTGAAGTATCGGGCCTCGTCGAACACTGCGTAGTTGGGCAGCAGTCGCTTGCGATACGTGCCAACCACGCCCCCGTTGACGCACACGGCCGCTGCGTTGTAGAGGTCGCGATCGCTGTCGACAAACCCGATCACGGCGACGCAGCGGCCGGTCCGCGCAGCGATCGACGCAAGCATGTCCTTGTTGTCGCTGACGAATCCGGGCTTGAGCACCAGGTCTTCCGGCGGATAGCCGGTGATCGCCAGTTCGGGGAACGCGACGATGTCGCAACCGGCCGCCTCGGCCTGGTCGTAGCAGTCGACGATCTTGGCGAAGTTGCCATGCAGATCACCGACTGTCGGGTTGATCTGGGCGAGTGCGATCCGGAGCCGTGTCACGAAACCAAATCTACGCGCAACCACACCGTCGCTCCCCTGGCGGTTGCGGACCAGTCCGCTGATCAGTCGAAGTAGCCGGTGACGTCGACCACCAGATCGACCGAGCGGCTGACGTAGTAGCCGACGGTGCCGCCGGTTCCGATCTTGGTGAGCGTCAGCGCCGCCCGGCTCTGATCGGCACCGCTCGTGTTGCCGTTGCTGGCGAGCGGCAGCGGCTGCCCGGCGGGATACGCGGTGACGAAGCCGGATCCCAGCGAGCCGGTCATGGTGACGTTCTGCGAAACGGCCGACGCAGTCGGGGGCACCGCGCCGCCGGGGTCGAGCGCCCCGGTGCCGTTGTTGGGCAGGCGGGCGAATCCGAGCTGGATGCGGCTGTCGACCTGTCGGCTCGGCGCGATCACGTGGTACATCCCGGCGGTCGTGGCACCGGGCGCGAAGTAGCCGGCGACGTCGACCAGGATGTCGGTCGTTCCGAACAGGTTGGCGTCGATGCTGCCGTTCGCGCCGAGCGGCACGACCACCAGGTTGGGCCGAATGTCTCCGAACCCGTTGACGTTGAGGTTCGACGACGCAGGCACCGAGCCACCGCTCGGGTACACCGCAACGAAGCCTTTGAGCGGCGACGCATTGGACAGTCCGGTGACGATCAACGCGACTGCGGTCACCGACGTCGGAACGCTCAGGCGTCCGCCGACCGGAGCGCTGACGCTCGGGCCGGTTCGGGTGTAGGTGTTGGTCGCGCTGGCGGGCTCTCGCGTGTCGATCAGGCGGGTTGGCGCGAGCGGAGTGAACCGGCCACCGGACTGCGACGGCGGCGTTTCCGAGAACGTGCCCATCACGTCGACGATCACGTGGGTGGTGGAGAACGCGTAGAGCAGTACGTTGCCGTCTGCGTCGACCGGGACGATCGATGCATTAGCAACGATCTCGCCGGGCGCGGCATTGACGTTCGACGTGGCCACGCTCTCCGTTCGTGGCTGCGATACAACGACGTACGACGGCCCGAGCGGAGCGTCCATGGTGATGTTGACGAGAGCAGCCCTGACGGCGGGATCGTTGATCCCGAGATCCACCAGTCGAGTGGTGTTGCCCCGGATGGTGCCAGCAGCGACGCCGATGTCGGTGCGGGTGTCGTAGGCCCGGTTGGCGGTGGCGAGGGGGGTATAGGCGAGCCCTGCGCTGGCGGCCGCAGCGGGGGCGTCGTAGGTGATCTTGCGAATCATGCTGTTCTGAACGGTGACGTAATAGAGCGATGGATCTGCACCCTGGGTTACAAAGGCCATGTCGACGATGCCGCCGGTGACGGTGTGGAGCGGATTGTCGTAGTCGACGGCGCCCGCTGCCGTGCGCTGCCAGACCTTGTTGCAGCCACCGTCGGCGAACAGGTACGACCCGTCGAACTGCTTCGGCCACACGCCGTCGGGGACGAACGCACCCGCCGTGATGAAGGTGCAGCCGGTGGCTGCATGTGAGTACGCGGTAAGCGGATCGGTGACGCCCGCCGGAGCGGCAGGGCAATTGGTGGTGGATCCGTTGACGCAGGCACCCTCACGGGCGTTCCAGCCGTAGTTGCGGCCAATGCCACCCTCGTCGACTTCTTCCCATGTGTTCTGGCCGACATCGTTGATGAAGAACCGGGTCGAGCCCGTATTGGGATCGAACGCGAACCGATACGGATTGCGCAAACCCCACGAGTAGATCTCGGTGCAGCGGCCGGTGGTGGGCGCTGCGAGCCCGGCGGTCGCACACGTGACCGCATTGGGATCGGCGAGGAACGGGTTGCCGGGCGCTGCCGAACCGTTCGTCGTGATCCGCACGATCTTGCCGGTCAACAGGCTCAGGTCCTGGGCCGAACTTCCCGAAGCGCCTCGCGGGTTGGACCCTGCGTCACCGATCGCGACGTACAGGAAGCCGTCCTGGCCGATCTCGAGGTCGCCGCCGTTGTGGTTGCCGCCGGTGGCTGGGATGTTGTCGAGCAGCACCACCTCGGTCTCGGGCAGAACGGAGTTGCCCGACATCGTGAACCGGCTGACCCGGTTGACCCGGCCAGTGGATGACGAGCAATTGCCTGCGCTGCGCGTGTAGTAGAGGTAGATGTACAGGTTCGAGCGGAACTCGGGATCCACCGCTGCGCCGAGCAGCCCCATCTCGTTATCGCTGCACACTGCGAGCGTCATCGCGTCCTGGAACGAGAGCACGTCGTTCTCGACGATGCGCACGCCGCCCGCCTTCTCCAGCACGAGCGCCCGCCCGCCGGGCAACGAGACAATGGTCGTCGGCGCGGCGAGCGGGTTGCTGTTCGAGATCGGGATCGGCGTGTCGGCGAATCCGGCCGGAAGCGCCGCGGCGGCAGGCGACGACCCGGTCGCAGCTGCGACCGTGAGCGACGTCGCCAACAGCAGGACAGTCGTGAGTAACCGGCGCATGGAGTCCTCCACAGTTCGAGCCCGAATCGTGGCGACCTTACCCCTTGCACCTCAGCCCGATACGGCCGCCGTGTTGCCGGAAGTGACGTTGCCGGAAGTGACGGTCAGCAGACGTCGCCCGGCAACATCGCAACAGCCGAGATGCGGTAGATCGTGGCCGCTTCGGCGACCGTTTCGCGGAAGAACGTGTCCTGCTTGGCGTCGGTGAAGGTCGTACCCGCTTGCTCAGCCGTCACGACGGTGCACTCCGAAGCGCCCGCCAGGCTGACATCTGCGAGCGTCCAGTCAACTATCGTCGGTGCCGGGTCGTAGCAGACCAACTCGTCCTCGGTGACCACCATGGTCTGGATCCGGTAGTTCGTCGGCACCAACGGGGCGTCCGCGCCGAGGTTCTGCGCGCCGACGACGGCTGGCAGGTCACGGAGCACTTCGGTGAACGTGCGCAACGCCTTGCGGGCGGGGCTCTCGTCGACCTCTTCGAAGCCGAGGGCCATTGCCTGGTGCGTGTACGTCTCCCCGTTGGCGCTGATGATCACCTGGGTATCGGGCGCGTCAGCCACCTGGATGTTGCCGGCGTAGTCGGGCGCTGGCGCGAGCAGGCCGGCGCTGTCGGCCAAGGCGAGCAACTTCTGGATGCCGTCCTCGGTGATGGAACGCTCGTTGATCGCCGGCAGCAGTTGACCGGGATAGATCATCGTGGTCGCGCCAAGCGTGAACAGACGTCCATCGCCGGACACCATCACGCTCGGCACGTTCGTGAACGCGAACCCGGGAGTCGTGAAGCCACCCACCAACCCGGAGCGGAAGATCACGTCGTCGGCGCCGGTGGGATGCTCGATCGCGCCAGCCGGCGTCGAAGCGGGCGGCGGGGTGGTCGCATCGGTGTCGGTACCGGTCGAGCCGGTAGTAGGTGGTGCAGCGGTGGTGGCACCGGACTGCTTGGTCTTGTCGCCGCACGCCGCAGCGACGAGGGCGAGGGCCGGCACCCCGAGCGCGGCGATCAGGATCGAACGACGGCTGAGAGCGGTCGGGGTGCGGTCGGGATTGGTGTTCACATGCGTGTTCGTCTTCATGCCATCTCTGACGCTTCGGCGATCGGGCCCGGTTCCCACCAAGACATCATGGAAGCATCGTTGTGACGGATGGCCTGGCCGTTCACACGCCGTTCACAGTTGCGCAACGGCAATGAAATCCCTGGCTGACAGAGTGCCGCAGCCCCTTCAACGACTTC
>Ga0105046_10014612_pt1 | contig 12102 bp, 10 predicted proteins | sample MAT03_FD_78385 | JGI IMG/M metagenome (GOLD analysis project Ga0105046, IMG submission 78385) | Freshwater microbial communities from Lake Fryxell liftoff mats and glacier meltwater in Antarctica - MAT-03 (megahit assembly) | ecosystem: Environmental > Aquatic > Freshwater > Ice > Liftoff...
CGCCGTCTTTTAGTTGACTCATCGCACAACTGCTTCCCGTGTGCACGCACATGCTGTAGGACGATGGAGCCTTCTGCAAAAAACGCTCCTCGCGGCATGCAAACTGTCGCGATGACTAGCAAGAAAACCATTCACCAAAGGGCGTTGGGGCTGCTGGCTGCAACGGTCCTTGCGAGTTCGGCGATGGCCCAGGTGCCGCCGGCTGAGTCCGGCGCGCCGGCGATGCAGGCGAAGTACACGCAGCTGGCCCCTCAACTCGCGCGCAACCAGTTTCAGCGGCCGCTGGTGATTGACTCGACGGAGTCAAGCAACGCGGTAAGCGGAAGTGCTTACGCGGTGATCAACTACCCCTACCCGGTGGTGATGGCCGCTTTCAAGGATCCGGAAACCTGGTGCGAGGTGCTGATCCTTCATCTCAACACCAAGCACTGCAGCGCTGAAAAAGGCCGCAACCCGGCGGTGCTGGCATTGACCCTCGGCAAGAAAACACCGCAGGAGCTCAGGGATGCGCACGCGCTGGGCTTTGGCTTCACTCCGGCGGCCACAGCAGACTACCTGTCGGTCAGGCTCAATGCGGCCAAGGGACCGATGGGTACGCATGACTACCGCATCGAGCTGCAGGCCGTGCCGGTGGCGGGCGACAAGACTTTCATGCACCTGCGCTACGCCTATGGCTACGGCCTGACGGGCCGCTTGGCAATGCAGGGGTACATGGCGACGGTGGGAAGCAGCAAGGTGGGCTTTTCTGTGGTCGACAAGCAGGCTGGGACGAAAGTGCTGGTCGGTGGAACCCGCGGTGCCGTAGAGCGCAACACGATGCGTTACTACCTGGCGATTGACGCTTACCTTGCATCCCTGTCCTCGCCGCCTGGGGAGCAGCTTGAGAAACGGCTGCAACACTGGTTCGAAGCGACGGAGCGTTACCCGCGCCAGTTGCGTGAAATCGACCGGATGGCGTACCTCAGCATGAAGCGCGGCGAATACCAGCGCCAGCAAATCACGCCTTAACGCCACTACTGCATGGGCGCAACACGGCGCCCTGCACTTCTCACATCAGGCCTGTATCGGCGTAACTTTGCCAGGCTCACGCACGGGAATGGTGGGCTGGGTCGGTGGCGGCTCGATGATCTCGGGCGGTCCGCCGGGACCGGGCATGGGCGGCATCACAGGCGGTGGCATTTCAGGCGGAATCTGGCTGCCGGGTTCCGGCTCGGTCGCGAAGGTGATGGGGTGCATCGTCGTTCTCCTGTCAGTCTCGGCGCCGCCGCATCGCCGACCGGACCAGGGCTGCGAGCAAGGCCCCTGCGGCAAAGGCCAGCAGCGCGGATTGGAAAGGTTTTTCGGCCACTTGCTGCGCAAGCTTGCTGGCGTAGCCCGCGCGTGTCACGGAGGCATCCGCAATTTTCGGGGTGGACGGCAACCCCTGGTCGGGCATGCCCTCCACAGAAGCAGGGTTGCTCAGAACCGCCTCTTCGGCAGACTGCAGCACGTCTTCTGTCAACGGTCGGGGTGGCGCCCCGAAAGGAGGATGGTCTGTGTCGGAGGCAGGTTTGGTCATTGAGATTACTTCGGTTAAAAAAAACGTGGTGAGCCGGGAAGCGTTCAGGCCTTCGACAACTGGCCTGGCTGGTCCGCGGAACCATCACCCCTTTGTGCTCTGCTTCAGGCCCGTTTTGAATCTACCAACTTTAAAAGCAGCGGCGGTTTCCGCAAGCGGGAGAGCTGAGCGTGCTGCTGTAGGAGGAGGCCCTGCCCGCTCGCGTCGGACAGGTCTTACAGCCAGTCGCGCTTGCCCTTACAAGCGTTGCCGTATGGCAGCTACGACGTTGGCGCGTGGAGCTGCGTAAGGTAGGGGTCCCCTTCACGATCTTCATTTTTAAAAGCCCGGGACTCGCCATGCCACTTGCAGCCTCCTCGTCTTCCTCCCCTGCCTCCTCGCGCGACACCAGCCATATCTACCGGCTGTTTGCGGCATGGCAGATCCTGCCGGCTGCTTTTGCCGGGCTGATTGCGTTTCTGGCGCTGGTGCCGGACGGCATAGCGGAGCCGGTACAGGCTTTTGCCTGCTGGATGCTGGTGGGCCTGGTGGCCTTGTTTGCGGTGGGTGCCATCGCCAAAGGCCTGGAGCGCCTGCTCGATTGCGAAGCCGGCTGAAGGCAGACGCACAGCCGGCGTCACACGCGCCCCGGTGTGAACCGCCGGGCACTTTTTTAAAACTTCTCAAGGATCCCAGATGCCGCAACCCAAGCGCAGTACAGCCAGCAATGCCATGAAGCCCGCTTCGGGCACCACAGAAAAACAAAAACAGCTTCAAGCCGCCACTGCCGACGCGACCAGCATCCTGACGACGAACCAGGGGCTCCAGATCCCCGACAACCACAACTCGCTGAAGGCCGGCGTGCGCGGCCCTACCTTGCTGGAGGATTTCATCCTCCGCGAGAAAATCACCCACTTCGACCACGAACGCATCCCCGAACGGGCCGTGCATGCGCGCGGTTCTGCCGCACACGGCTACTTCAAGGTCTACAAGCCGATGGCGCAGTACACCAGCGCGGGTTTTTTGCAGGACCCGGAAGCAGAGATTCCGGTGTTCGTGCGCTTTTCGACCGTTGCCGGCTCACGCGGCTCGGCCGACACGGTACGCGATGTGCGCGGCTTTGCCGTCAAGTTTTATACCAACGAAGGCAACTACGACCTGGTGGGCAACAACATCCCGGTGTTTTTCATCCAGGACGCGATGAAGTTTCCCGACCTGGTCCATGCCGTGAAGCCGGAGCCCCACAACGAGATGCCACAGGCCGCCAGTGCGCACGACACTTTCTGGGACTTTGCTTCGCTGATGCCCGAGTCCACCCACATGCTGATGTGGACCATGTCGGACCGCGCCCTGCCCCGCAGCTACCGGATGATGGAAGGTTTCGGCGTGAATACCTTCCGTTTCATCAATGCGCGGGGTGACTCGCATTTCGTGAAGTTCCACTGGAAGCCCAGGCTGGGGGTACACGGCCTGGCCTGGGACGAGGCGCAGAAGATCGCTGGCAAGGACGGCGACTTTCACCGCCGTGACTTGTGGGAAGCCATCGACCAGGGCAACTTTCCCGAGTGGGAGCTGGGCGTGCAGATCATCGAGGACGGCAAGGAAGACAAGCTCGGATTCGACATCCTGGACCCGACCAAGCTGATCCCCGAATCGATGGTGCCGGTGCAGATCATCGGCAAGATGGTGCTCAACCGCAACCCGGACAACTTTTTTGCGGAAACCGAGCAGGTGGCGTTCCATCCGGGCCATCTGGTGCCGGGCATTGATTTCTCGAACGACCCGCTGTTGCAGGGCCGACTGTTCTCGTACACCGACACGCAGATTTCACGCCTGGGCGGTGCCAATTTTCATGAGCTGCCGATCAACAAGGCGGTCTGTCCTTTCCACAACTTCCAGCGTGACGGCATGCATCGCCAGAGCGTCAACAAGGGCCGCGTGGCTTACGAGCCCAACACCCTGGCCAACGGCTCGGAGTTCCGGGTCGATGGCGGGGCACAAGGCTTCCAGTCGTACCCGGAGGAGCTGGAACCACCAAAAATCCGCCGCCGCAGCCCGTCCTTCGACGACCATTTCTCACACGCCACACTGTTCTGGAACAGCCAGACCCCGGCTGAAAAAGACCACATCGTTGCCGCCTTCCGCTTCGAGCTGTCGAAGGTCGAGGTGCCGGACATCCGCCAGCGCATGGTCGATAACCTGGCGCATGTGGACGCCAAACTGGCGGCGCGTGTAGCGGCGCCGCTGGGCATCAACGCGCCCGACGCCAAAGCGGCGGCAGGTCGTCTCGGCTTTCGCGACTATCGCATCGCGCCGTCGGTCGAGGAGGATGCGGCGCTGAGCATGGCCAAACCAGCAGAAAACATAAAGACCCGCAAAATTGCCATCCTGGTGGCCGACGGCGTGGACCTGCTGACCTTCAAGCGCCTGCAGCAGGATTTGATGGATGCCGGTGCGGCATGCAAGCTGATCGCGCCGCAGCTCGGCACGGTCACCACGTCCTCAGGCAAACAGCTAACGGTGGACCACACCTTTGCCAACATGCCATCGGTCATGTTTGACGCGGTGCTGGTGCCTGGCGGCGCAGCCAGCGTCGCGACCCTGACGCAGATGGGCGATGCCGTCCACTTCGTCCTCGAGACCTACAAACATTGCAAAACCATCTGCGCCCTCAATGAAGGGGTGCAGTTGCTGGGCACGCTCGGGTTTGCGCTGGAGGGCCATGGCGACCAGGTGATGGAGCCAACCAGCGGCGTGTTGCTGGCCGACGCCCGCCAGGCCGCCGACGGGCAGATTGCCCAGGCCTTCATGGCGTCGATTGCCAGCCACCGGCACTGGGACCGGCTCAATGTGGATGCCGTGCCGGCCTGAGTCTGTGGCTGGCCAGGATCAGGATTGAGGCCTCAAGGCTTAAGCCGGAGTTCGTAGGCGAAGGCCGGTGGATCCATTTGCAGCGGTCGGTAGGCCACGTTGGCCCAGCTCTCGCTCATGTCCCGGTAGCGGCTTGAAAACACCAGCCCGCTCTGCCCGGTCTGGTAAATGAACTGGGACTTCTCCAAATCGCCAAGGTCATAAAGCGCTCGCAGGGACGCCGCATGCCGGTTGGCAAAAGGCACTTTGGCATCGTTGGGCCAGTACTGGCCGACATTGACCGTGAAGGAGTCACCGCCCGTAGGCACGCTGACATCAAAAAAGCGGGCCAGCGCGGGCACGTTGCCAAAGGGCCGGTGCGCCGACAGGGCCTGATGGGCCCTGCCCCACTTCCATTGCGCTGGCTTGGCGCCCTCTTTGGCCTGCAACACCGTCAGCGCACGGTCCAGCGCCGCCGTGGACTGCGCGGCACAGCCGGCAGCCCCGCACCAGGACAGGTCGTTGCGCTCGACCATCTCTTCAATCGCGCTGCGGAAATGGCGCTTGCCATACATACTTTTGAGGCGGGCCTCACCCAGCTTGCTGCCGATCACGCCACGTGTCAGTTCATCGACCCAGACCGAGAAGATCAGGGGCGCGGCGCTGTCGGCGCTCATGGTGCCGTCAAAGCCGGCAAGCGCGGCCTGCGCCTGGTCGGCCAGAGGGTGCTGCGACACCGTCTTCTGCAACAGCGGCAGCAGCCTGAGCGTGGCCAGCGACAACTGGTCGCTCTGGATTTTTTGCATGGACGCCAGGTCATGACGGGGTGTGGCGGCCAGCAGTTTTTCGATGCGGTCAAAGCGATAAGGCACGACCCAGTCCTGCCCCATGAAGAGATCGGAGCCGGGCGGCACCACGCTCTGGTTGGCGTTGGAGAACCAACCCTTGACGCCAATGGCCGCTGCATCGGCCTGCGGCGTCTGCGCATAAGGCAGCCAGCCCGCCCAGTCGTACCGGGCCTCCCAGCCGGGTGAAGGCGCAACGCCCCGGATGTCGTTGTCTGCCTTGCGCAAGGGCACCTTGCCGATGGCCTTGTAGGCGACCTTGCCGGCGACGTCAGCCATCACCACGTTTTGCATCGGCGAATGGTGGTCGGCGTAGGCCGCGATCAACTCGCCCACCGACTGGGCCTGGTTGGCGCGCAGGGCGGCCAGCGCGGTCAGGTTGTCGGTTTCCAGCGCGCTCCAGCGCAGCGCAAGCACGTATCTGCCAGTGTCCAGCACATCCGCATGCGTTTTTTGCGCGTCGCTGAGCACCGGCCCGTGGCGGCTGGCGCGCACATTCAGGCTGACGTCGGGCTTGCCCTTGACCTTGATGGTTTCGCTGCGGGTCTTGAAGTCTGCCCACTGCGCCTTGCCGCTACCGGGCACCCGGTACTGCTGGGGGTTGGCTGGGTTGATCTGCTCCAGGTACAGGTCCTGCACGTCGGGGCCGGTGTTGGTAAACCCCCAGGCGACGTTGCGGGTGCGGCCGAGCACCACAAAAGGCAGGCCCGGCAGGGTCGCGCCTATCACGTCCAGGGCGGCCGTGGCCTTGCCGTCCGGCGCCCGGCCCGCAGGCGCCTGCAGGCGCGCGAAGTACCAGATGGCTGGTGCCGACAAACCCAGGTGCGGGTCGTTGGCCAGCAAGGGCTTGCCGCTGGCGGTGCGGGTGCCGGCCAGCACCCAGTTGTTCGAACCCTTGCCCTCGACGTTGCCGATGTTGGCGGCCCAGTCGTTGATGTCCAGCGCCATCCGGTTTGCTGTGGTTTCCGGAGTTCCCGGGTTTTTGAGGTCAAAAAGGCCTGCAGCCCTTACCGGATGGGCGTCAACAGCTCCCGTTTTAATAGCATCTGTTGTCGGCCTGTAAACACCCAGGCCGGCATACAGTTTGGCGAAGTCGGTCTTCGAAGCCGGTGCCTCGCCCGGGTAAGGCGTGAACAGCTGCCAGAGCTGCTCGGTGCTCAAAACTTTGGCTGCCGACAAGCGGGCAAATTCATTGCCCCAGTTGCCACCCAGGTCCAGCGCCATCATCAGCGCCCAGCCCGCGCTGTCTTGCGGTGTCCAGGGCTGGCCGGAGCCGCCCGGCTTGACACCCAGGATATGGAATTCCGGCGAGAGAGCCTGGTCGCTGCCCGTGTAAAACGCATTGATGCCGTCGCTGTAAGCCTGCAAGGCCTGTTTCGCTTCTGCAGGCAGCACCTGCCACTGGCGCTCGGCCGCCTCCATGATGCCCAGCGTGCGCATCAGCTTGTCGGTGTCCAGTGTGGCTTCGCCCAGCACCTCGGACAACTGGCCGTGCATGACGCGGCGATTGAACTCCAGCTGCCAGCCGCGCTCCTGCGCATGCACGTAACCGAGCGCCATCCAGGCATCGCGCGGGGACTGGGCCTTGATGTGGGTCACGTCGGCGCCATCGCGCGCCACCGACACCGGGGCCAGCAGGCCGGACACCTTGAGCTCGCCGTCCAGTGCGGGGAAGGTCCGGCTGACGTAAATCGCCGCAGTTGCCGCCAGCAGCAGCACAAGCAGCAGCAGCAGCCAGAAAAATCGTTTGATCCAGACCACGATGGTGTTCTCCCCGAATGAGTGACGAGCACCGGTCAGACCGGCAGGCGAAAAATCAGGTGGCTGCGGCGGGCTTGAGCTGGAGCGCCTTGAACTCCAGGAACTCTTCAAAGCCGTAGACCCCGTTTTCACGTCCGTTGCCCGACTGCTTGTAGCCGCCAAATGGCGCGTTGCCGTTGAAGGGGCCGCCGTTGATGTCGACCTGGCCGGTGCGCATGCGGCGCGCGACTTTCATCGCATGCTCGTCGCTGCCGCTCCAGACGCCGCCGCCCAGGCCGTAGATGGTGCTGTTGGCAATCGCCACGGCTTCTTCCTCGTCCTGGTACGGGATGACGACCAGCACGGGCCCGAAGATTTCTTCCCTGGCAAGGGTGTCGGTGGACTTGATGCCCAGGATGGTGGGCTGCACGAAGTAGCCCTTGTCCATGGCCGGCGGCTCGACGCCACCGGCGATCACGTCGGCGCCCTCGGCTATGCCGGTGCGGATGAAGCCGAGCACGCGCTCGCGCTGGTTCGCGCTGACCAGCGGGCCGAGCCGACTGCTTTCTTCCAGGCTGGGGCCGATACTGAATTTGGCAATCGCGGTTTTCGCCAGCGCTTTCACCTCGTCATACCGGCTGGCCGGCACCAGCATGCGGGTGTGGGCCGAGCAGGTCTGGCCGCTGTTGAGCATGCAGGCCGAGATCGTGCCCTTGACCGCAGCTTCAAAGTCGGCATCTGCCAGGATGACGCTGGCCGATTTGCCGCCGAGCTCAAGCGCCACACGTTTGACCGACTGGCTGGCCAGCTCGCTGACACGTTTGCCGGCGCGGGTGGAGCCGGTGAAGCTGACCATGTCGACCTCGGGATGGGTCGCCAGCACCTCGCCCACCACCGGCCCCATGCCGTTGACCAGGTTGAACACGCCGGGCGGCAGGCCGGCTTCGTGGATGATCTCGGCCAGGATCATGGCGTTGACCGGGGCGATCTCGCTGGGCTTGAGCACCACGGTGCAGCCGGCTGCCAGCGCCGGGGCGATCTTCAGGGTGATCTGGCTGAGCGGAAAGTTCCAGGGCGTGATGCAGCCGACCACACCAATGGCCTCGCGCACCACCAGCGAGTTGCCGACCTTCTTCTCCCACTCAAAGTTGCGCGCCACCTTGGCGAAGTTGCCCCAGTGCCAGGTCGGGCCGCCGACCTGCACGGTTTTGGCCATTTTCAGCGGCATGCCGACCTCTCGGGCAATCGCCACGGCCATCTCGTCGGCGCGCGCCTTCAGGCCGGCGGCCACCTTGTCGAGGTAGGCCGCGCGCGTCTCGACCGGCAGGGCTGACCAGCCCTCAAACGCTGCACGGGCGGCCAGCACGGCGCGCTCGGCCTCCTGCGCCGTACCGGCAGGGACTGTTGCCATGACCTCTTCGGTGCTGGAGTCATGCACCGGCAAGGTCTCCGAAGATTGGGCCTTGGCCCACTGGCCGTTGATGTAGTGCGCTGGGTAGATGGTCATCGAAAACTCACAAAAGTTGGGAGAGGAAACAGGGGGCGGTCAAGGCGCCTGGATGTGAATATTTCACAGGATTGACCGGGTCGGATTTTTCATCCGCAGCGAAAAAGGCAATGAATTCAAAAGTAGTCGTTGGATACAAGCCAGAGAATCAACTTGACATTTAGTTACTAACGTATTGATTTCTTTGTTGTTTTACGTTAACCATGTCACGTGCTACATCTTGCATCAGCGTCCGCTGGGCTTTAATCTACCAGATCGAGCGCAGAAACGCGCCGGATCTTTACAAAGCTCGGAGACCTATGCGCTGGATTACACCTCATTTAAAAAGCAGTTTGCTCGGCTTGCTGAGTGGTGGAGAAGCGACATCTTCCGTGAAGGAAAGTCGCACGGAAGGCATTCGGCAGATCATGCTGAACGAGCTGGGCGAGTTTGGTGAGAAGCATTACCCCAAAATTGCGTTACGCGTGCGTTACGCCCAGGATGCGCAAGGCCTGTGGTACGCCCGGGGCGACGTGATGGCCGTGTTGTCGGCGATGCAGGGTGAAACCATTGCCCGGCAAAAAGTCGGCAGCATCACCAAAATGTTCGATGGCCTGTTGCCCGGCAGCCTGGGCTCACGCCGCAGTTCCCTGAACTGACCCTCACTCCGCCCGCGCGGCACCGTCCACCCTCAGCGGCTATGGCCCCAGAGTAAAAACGCGTCCCGGCCTTCGACGGCCAGTGTTACTTTCGCGCCCACCGGCAGCACCACCTTGGTAGGCACATGGCCGAAGGGCAATCCCATCAGTACCGGCGCCTTGATCTGGCGCTGCAACCAATCCACCACCGTGGCCAGTTTGAAGCCCTTGTCGTGCGGCACCAGCTTGTAGTTGGTGAACTGGCCCAGAACAATGGCTTTTTGCTGCGCCAGCACGCCAGCGTGCAGCAGCGTCGTCAACATGCGCTCCAGCCGGTAGGGGTGCTCATGCACCTCCTCCAGGAAAAGAATGCCGCCCTTGACGGCCGGAAAGTAAGGTGTACCCACCAGCGAGGTCAGCACCGCCAGGTTGCCGCCCCACAACACCGCATTCTTGATGCTGAAAACGCCGTTTGCCCTTTTGGACAGGGCGTTAACAGCTCCTGATTTAATAGCAGTCGCAGGCAGACGCCAGCCCGCGCCCTCGCCCTGCCCCGTGATCAGATCGTCAAAACAGGCTTCCATGATGTCGTCGGGCTGGCTTTCGGTGCCGAAGTCCTCACCCAGAGTCGGGCCGGCCCAGGTCACGGCACCGGTTTTGGCCAGCAAGGCGCTTTGCAGCGCGGTGAAGTCGCTGAGCCCGACAAAACGCGTGCCTTTTTCCACCGCCTTGCCCACCGCCCTGTAGCGGATGGCGGGCAGGATGCGCGTCAGCCCGTAGCCGCCGCGTGAGATCAGCGCCACGTCAGCGCCGCAGGCGGCGGCGCGGTGGATGGCCGCCAGCCGGGTCTCGTCGTCGCCGGCAAACCGCTGGTGGCTGCGCAGCGCGGCTTCATCCAGCTCGACCGCGTAACCCAGGGCCTTCAGGCGCAGCACACCGCGCTTGAAGGCGGCTTTGTCGCGCACGGCGCTGGACGGGGAATAGATGTAGATATGTTTTTTCACAGAGGGAGTATCCCATCGCGCGGCAATGGCCTGCGGCGGCTGCCCTGCCCCGCAGCGCCCTCAGGCGCGAAAGTGCAAAACGGCGTTTTGTGCAATCTGCTCGCCGTGCTCCTGCACGAAATGCCCGGCCTGCGGCAACACCAGCGGTTCGGGGCAGTCGCGAATCAATGCCCGCAGTGCGTGCATCACCGGCTCGCCCAGCACCGGGTCCTGCGCGCCTATCGCCATCAGCGTCTGCCCTGACCAGCGCTCGCGCCAGAAATCACGCGCCTGGCGCGACACGGCAGCGCCGTCCGAGCCTTCCAACTCCGGCACCATGGCCGGAAAGGCGCGCAGGGCCGCACGATGGCCGCTGTCGGGAAACGGCGCGGTGTAGGCGGCGCATTCTTCAGCGCTCATCTGGGGGTTGCCGCGCGCCAACAGCCGCGCCACGTCGAACTCGAGGTTTTTGGCGCACATCTCGCGCCAGGCCAGAAAGCCGGGCGACAGGGGCACATCACCCGTCCCCAGGGCAGTGTTCATGACCAGCAAGCCCTTGTAGCGATGCGGCGCGGCCATGGGCAAGGTCAGGCCCAGCAGGCCGCCCCAGTCCTGCACCACCAGAACCACGTTTTTTATGTCCAGCTGTTCCACCAGCTCCAGCAGGATTTGCCGGTGCCGGGTGAAGCTGTGAAAGGCGTCTTTTTTGGGTTTGTCGCTTTTGCCAAAGCCAATCAGGTCGGGCACCACCACGCGGTGCCCGGCCGCCAGAAAAATCGGCATCATCTTGCGGTACAGGTAGCTCCAGGCCGGGTTGCCGTGCAGGCACAGGAAGGTCAGGCCCCCGCTGCCACCTTCATCACCCTGATCGCCTTCGTCCAGGTAATGCATGCGCAAGCCGCCCAGCGCGGGCAAGTCGCTGATGTAGTTCGGCGCCCAGGGGTAGCCGGGCAAGCCGTCAAAGGCAGCGTCGGGCGTGCGCAGTGCGTCATCGCGCAGCGGATGGTTCATCCGCGTCTCCTTGCGCTGCTGGGTCCGCCGTTGTTTGAAAAAATCCTGCAACATGGCGCCGCATTCATCGGCCAACACCCCGCCCTGCACCTGCGTCTGGTGGTTGAGCTGCGGGTTGGCAAACAGGTTGATCACCGATCCTGCGGCGCCGGTTTTCGGGTCCGGCGCGCCAAACACCACCCGTTTGAGCCGCGCATGCAGTATGGCACCGCAGCACATGGCGCAGGGCTCCAGCGTGACAAACAGCTCGCAGTCATCGAGCCGGTAGTTGCCCAAGGCCTGGGCTGCGCCGCGCAATGCGCCCATTTCAGCGTGGGCCGTCGGGTCGTCTCCGTCGATGGGCGCGTTGCGGCCGGTGGCGATGACCTGGCCCTGGTGCACCAGCACCGCGCCAACCGGCACCTCGCCCGCCGCGCCGGCCTGCGCGGCCTGCGCCAGCGCCAGTTGCATGAAGTGGGCATCACTCATATTGCTCTTCTTTTGATAGCTGCTTGCGCCCGCCAGTCAAGGGCTGGATGCCGATTTGGCTCATGTTTTCGACGCTGGGGCCAGCCCGTGGCCTGGCGCGGCGCCCATGGCCAGCTTGTCCATCCACGCAGCCAGCGCCTGTTCGTCGGGCGTGCCGGCCACGTACATGGCTTTCATGGCGGCGTGCGCCTCGGGCCGGTGCTGGTTCAGTTTGACCTTGCACTGCAAGTCGGTGACCAGCAGCTCGAAAGCCACGATGCCGGCCAGCATCTTGTGCTGATACTCCACCCCCAGCCCACGCCACTGCTCGGCATACGGCGGCTCATGGTCACCAATCAGTTTTTTCAGCAGCGCATCCTTGCCCGCAGGGTCTTCAATCAGGGTGGCTTGCACCGTGCAATGCACCGCCAGGTAGTTCCAGGTCGGCACCCGCGCCAGGTCGGGATAGACCTTGGGCGACAGGTAGGCGTGTGGCCCCAGAAAGGTGGTCACTGCCTGCGGCCTGGCCTGCAGGTAGCGCCAATGGGGGTTGGGTTTGGCGACA
>Ga0105046_10014613_pt1 | contig 12102 bp, 16 predicted proteins | sample MAT03_FD_78385 | JGI IMG/M metagenome (GOLD analysis project Ga0105046, IMG submission 78385) | Freshwater microbial communities from Lake Fryxell liftoff mats and glacier meltwater in Antarctica - MAT-03 (megahit assembly) | ecosystem: Environmental > Aquatic > Freshwater > Ice > Liftoff...
CCTTCCTTCTCTGCCTCGCTGACCAGGGCGGCGTGGAGCGATTTGGGGATGCGGACGTTGAACTTGCCGCTAAATTCTTGGCGCTGCGGACCGACCGGAGGATCGGGCAGGCTGTCGATCAATTCGTCAATCTGCTGCCGGTCTTTCGTTCGGGAAAAAGCGGCGCGATCCGCCTTGGTTGGAAACAGCCGCACGAACGGACCGCCTAAACCGTAGATGGCGTTGTTGGGCGTTGCCCTAAGTTGGAGTCCCGACTTTAACCGGCTAAAGCCGGGACTCCAACTTAGGACACTACCCATTGTTGGCCTCCACCCAAGTCAATCCCGGCGTTTCCGCCAACTTGCTCGCGAGCAATCGGAGTTCCTGAACTGCCTTCGCCGTGTTACGTTTCGCCATCGTCGCACCTCCTGGTGCGTGCTTAGGCTTTCGCCCGAGCGACTCGCTTTCGGCTTTTCCCCTTTTGGGGCGATTCGAGGAATCGCTTCAGACCTTCCATGATGTCGGTGCGATCGCCCTTGCGCTTGGCGGCGGCGATCTGACGGTCCAAGCGTTCGATCGGATCGCCGCCGTCGGAAGCCAACGATTCCTCGAGTTCTCGCCGAATCGTACTGAGTTTCTTGGGTCCGATCATAAGAGCACCTCGAACAGGTTCCATAGTTCCTGAAGCTGACGGTTGGCCGACTCAGCGCTGATTCCCCGGTCGATCAACTCGGTTGCAGCTTTGGCGAACAACGTGAAGCGGTCATTGTCGTCGTGACAAAGCATCGCGCCCAGGAGGGATGCCAGGATTCCTCACTGACTTCGGAAACGCCCGCCATACGCGGGGCAATTCGCGCGTGCCGTGCCAGGATTTGATGGCCGCACTCGTGGGCGATCATCGCGTCGAGGCTGAAGTCCTCCGGGTCGGCGTCGCGTTCAAAGGCCTCGGCGAAGACCGTCAGCAAATCCTCGCCTACCGTCCTGCCACGACCGTATTGGGCACCGCCAGACTGGCTGTAGACATGGCACGATGCGACCGATGAAACCGATTGCCCTGCCAACTTTGCCACTCGCCTTTGGCGAGCGCGCCGTCCCGCAACAGTCAATGGTCGCGGCTCGGGAGTGGGCATCATCGCATTATATCGGGGGTCGATACTCCGTGGTGGACGGGGGCTCCGATAAGGGGACGTCGTAGATTTCACTTCATCGACCAACTTGACAGAAACTCCCCATTCTGTTACAAAAAGTAGGTAAACAAATACATTAGCCGACATTATGTAACACATGCCTTCTCCAGCTCAACTCCTCCAGCAACTGATCCGGCGGCAAGGGATGCTGCGGAGCCGCGATCTCGCTGCGCACCGGATTCCGCGTGAGTATCTGAGCCGGCTGCTTGCCGATGGTGTCGTGCAACGGCCGACGCGGGGGATCTACGTTCTTGCTGATGCCAAGCCGACCGAGAACCAGAGTCTGGTCGAGGCGTGCCTTCGCGTGCCGCACGGCATTGTCTGTCTGCTCTCGGCACTGCGGTTTCATCATCTCACCACGCAGAGCCCCTTCGAGACCTGGCTGGCCATCGACAGCAAGGCCCGTCTGCCCAAGGTCGACTATCCGCCAATCCGTTTCGTGCGTTTTTCGGGGGCCGCCCTGAAAGACGGCATCGAAGAACATCGCGTGCAAAAGAGGAAGATCCGCGTTACCAGCCCGGCCCGGACCGTTGTCGATTGCTTCGTCTATCGCAATAAGATCGGCCTCGATGTCGCGCTCGAAGCCCTGCGCGACTGCCGCCGCAAGAAGCTGGCGACGCTGGACCAACTCTACTCCGTCGCCCAGGCCCGACGGATGGGCAGAGTCATTCGGCCGTATTTGGAGTCGCTGGCGTGAAGAAAGACAAGCCTCGCAATCTGGCTGCCTCGGTGCGGAATCGATTGCTGGATCGCGCACGAAAGTCTGGCGAGGACTTTCAGCTCCTGATAACGCATTTCGTGATCGAACGCTTGTTGTACCGACTGAGCCAATCCCAGTGGCGCGACGAATTCGTCCTCAAAGGGGCGATGCTCTTCCGTGTCTGGACAGACATGGTTCATCGACCGACGCGGGATGTCGATTTACTTGGGAAGGGGGACAACTCGGAATCTCACATCAAGCAGGTTTTCCGCGAAGTGTGTGCATTGAATGTGGAGGAAGACGGACTCGTTTTCGACGCCGATTCGGTGACTGCCGCTCGGATCAAGGAGGACCAGGACTACGAGGGAGTGCGGGTTCACTGCCGCGTACGGCTGGAAAATGCTGAGATCGTTCTGCAAATCGACATCGGCTTCGGCGATGCGGTCACGCCGCGGGCCGCACACATCAGCTATCCGACCATGTTGGAGTTCCCCGCTCCCGAAATGAAAGCCTACCCGCGACAGACAGTTGTCGCGGAGAAATTCCAGGCGATGGTGGCACTGGGCATCGCCAACAGCCGCATGAAGGACTTCTACGACGTGTGGATATTGGCCCGGACATTCGAGTTCGATGGGGTCGCGCTTTCACGCGCGATTCAAGCGACTTTTCGACGGCGAAAAACGGCATTGCCCGCGATATCGCCCCTGGCTCTGACGGAGGCATTCGCGACCGATACTCAGAAAACTAAGCAGTGGACCGCCTTCATCAAGAAGGGCAAGCTGGAGCCGAACAGGATTTCGCTCCAGGAAGTCTGCGAGTTCCTGAATCAGTTTCTCATGCCCGTGTCGATCGCCAGTTCGGTTGGTGACGCGTTTGAGAAACATTGGTCAGCAGGAGGACCGTGGATGCAAAAAAAGGGTCGAGAATCCAAAATGGGATAAGAAAATCTCGTCATCCGCCCAGGTCAACGCGAACGGCCCTTTCATGACCGGATTGCTATTTTTCCCGGGTACCCAGCCCTTCGGTCTGGGCTGACAGGATCTGCCCTTCAGGCCGGGATGACACACTCGAAACACCCAATCGATACCTCGATCCGAAGTCAATAAAACTGTTCCAACGCGAAAATTACTATGTTCCCCGAGGCAACTCCATGAACCGATTGGTATCCATCGTGATTCTTCTAGCCGGCTCCTCGATTGTTTGTGCCGACGAGGACGCGAAGCTTGCTGCGTTCTTCAAGACCTATCTCGAAGACTCCCTCAAGAACGCCCCTCTCGATGCCAGCCGGCTTGGCGATCATCGTTACGACGATCGGCTCGATGATTTGTCGCCGAAGGCGCGGGTTGCCAATGTGCAGCGACAACGCGATGCCCTGGCGGCGTTGTCGAAGGCCGTTGCCGCGGACAAGCTGTCGATGGAGGGTAAGGTCGATTACCAAATCCTGAAAGACTCGCTCACGCGCACGATTTGGCTGGCGGAGAATACCAACCCGTTTTCCGAAGATCCGCGGGTCTGGAACGAGTACATCACGGATAGCGTTTACTTGATTCTCACGCAGTCGACTGAGGAGAAATCCAAGTCCGTCCGCGACGCGGCCTCGCGGATCACGTACATCCCGGCCACGGTTCGTTCGGCGAAGGAGAGCTTGAAGAATCCGACGCGGGTGATGCTCGACACGGCCGTGAAGATGAATCGTGGAGCCATCGCGTTTTACGAGAAGGGCATTTTCGAAGTCACCGGCGAGACGCCGACCGTGAGCGTGCTGGCGGAGCCTTGCAAGTCGGCCGTCGTCGCATTGAAGGACTATCAGAAGTTCCTCGAAGAGTTGCAGCCGAAGGCGACCGGCGAATGGCGAATCGGCAAGAAGAAGTTCTCCGAGAAGCTGCAGACGGAGTTGGACGCGGGACCAGGCCTGGAGGCCGACGAGGTTTTGAAACTCGCCATCGCGGAAGCCGATCGCGTTCGCAACGAGATGTACGTCATCGCCCGGCAACTCTGGTTCAAGCTGTTCGCGGGGAAACCGCTGCCGCCGGATGATGCCGACGGCCGGCGTGAGTGCATTCGCAAAGTCATGGGCGAACTCGGCAAGGAGCACGGCGAGGTTTCATCGATGGTTGCCGACGCCAAGCGAACATCGGACGAGATCAAGGCCTTCATCAAGGCCAAGGACATCCTGCGCCTGCCCGACCCCGATCGCTGTCAGATCATCGAGATGCCGGAATTTCAGCGTGGCAATTCGACGGCGTTCCTGAACCCGGCCCCGCCTCTCGATCCGAAGGCGAGCAGCCATTATGCCGTGAGCCCGCCGCCCCGCGACTGGGATGATCGCCGGGTGAAGAGCTATCTGGAAGAATACAACGCGGCCATGATGAAGATTCTGTCGATCCACGAGGCGTACCCTGGCCACTACGTGCAACTGGAATACTCGAATCGGCACCCCTCGCTGATTCGCAAGGTGCTCTCGTCTGGTACGTTTGCCGAGGGCTGGGCGGTCTACACGGAACAGATGATGCTCGATCAGGGATTTGGCAACGGTGACCTTTCGCTGCGGTTGCATCAACTCAAGTTCTACCTGAGAGCGGTGATCAACTCGATTCTCGATTACCGCATGCACTGCGAGCAGATGACCGATGCGGAAGCGTTGAAGTTGCTAGTAGAAGGGGGCTTTCAAACCGAAGGCGAGGCCCTCGGCAAGATCGTGCGGGCGAAACAAAGTTCGTGCCAACTGTCCACGTACTTCGTCGGCCGCATGGCGTTTTATCGCCTCCGAACGCAGGTATCCCGCGAACTCGGCGACAAGTTCGACCTCGGCAGATACCATGAAGCCGTGCTCGATCACGGCACTCTGCCCGTGAAGTTTCTGCCGGAGTTGGTGCGGGAGCGGTTGAAGAAGGCACGCTAAGGGCAGCCACCAAGCCTGTTAGCCAGACGACTATGAGCCGCCACTCGCGTAATATCATCTTCATATGTCCGACGAAGAATACACCGACTCAATCAGCAAGCACATTCTCGAACACGTTGGGCCTGTGACCAACGTCTTTCACGAGGTGGCCCCGGACATAGTGCATGTGGACATTTTGGTCGTCGAGCCCCGCGAGGAGCGTCCCTATTTCACGCTCGTCACCTGCGGCATGAGCGACCGGGCCATGAGGGTACCGATCGAGGATCCCGATGATCTGGCTCTCGTTCCGGAACTGCGATTCGCCGAGTTGCTGCTTTGCTTGCCCTCCGATTGGTCGCTCGACCCGTCCACGTTTCGTAACGAGTCAAATTATTGGCCCATCCGTTGGCTGAAGCGATTGGCACGTTTGCCCCATCAACATGAATCGTGGCTCGGACTTGGCCACACGATCCCGAATGGCGATCCGCCGCAACCGTTCGCGGCGAACACCGAGTTCTCAGGTTGGCTGGTCGATGAACCAGTCTTGTTTCCACCGGAACTTCAGAAGCTTCGCGTCGGCGAGAAGGTCATCAACTTTTACGGCATCGTGCCGGTGTACGAGGAAGAAATGACGCTCAAACTTCGCAAGGGCAGCGGGGCCCTAGCGCACGTTTTGGATGCTGCCAGGGTTTCGGAATTGATCGAGATGCATCGCAAGAACCTTGGGAAGCACGAGTAGTCGCGTCAAATCGTGTACATGCCGACGGCTCCGTTTTCGCCGCCGACCAAGAGACGCCCATCGCCCGGCGACCAGGCGAGCTTCGAGATCCCTTCGGTGAACTCGATGTTGGCTAGCGATTTCTTGGCTGATTCGGGATGCCAGATCGCAATCTTGCCTTCTGAAGAAGCGGAAGCGAGCAAGGGTCCACGATGTTGAAATGCCAGTGCGGAGATCGGTTTTTCGTGCAACTTGAAGGTGAGCGGCTTTGAGCCTGCCGGGCCTTTCCCGGAGCAATCCCACACGGTTACTGCTTCGCCACCGCCGGTTGCCAAGAATCGGCTCGTCGAATCCCAGGCGAGTTCACGCACCTTGTATGGGTAGCCGGCCATTTCCAAATCTTCGCCGGATTTCACGTACCAAAAGTGGACGGAGCAATCCTGGGCACCACCGGCAAGCATCTTGCCATCGGGCGACCAAGCGAGTGCGAGCAACGAGCCTTTCCAGGGGTACGTTGTCGTCAAATCGTCCGTGGACCCTGGCCGAACAACGCATACCCCACCGTATCCCGCTGCCGCAAAGTCTTTCCCGCTCGGAGACCAAATCAATGCTGAGTTCGTCTGGGCTAGATCGGGATATCGTTGTGCGATCGTCCCATCTGAATTCCATAGCCGCAATTTCTTCCCGGCCCCTGAGACAAAATAATCTCCCTTCGGCGACCAGGCAATTTGCTCCACCCACGCCGCGCCACCATCCAACGCAGCCAGTTCTTGACCATTCGACGCGTTCCACAATCGAACCTTGCCGTCTTGGCCCGAGGTTGCCAGTCGTTTACCGTCGGGGCACCAGGACAAATCTGTTGTGCCAAAGCCGTGGCCAGTCAGGAGAAACTTCAAAGTTCCACTGGCAACATCGAATAGCGAAACCGGCCCTGAAATCGAAGCGACAGCCACAGTCGAACCGTCCAGCGACCAGCCCAGGGCGATCGCATGATCGTCGATGGGCTGATTCCAGCGCACTTCGGGCCGAGGCGGGGAGCTGAGACGAGCCATGAGCGTTCCTTTGTTCAGGTCACGCTCATGATAGAAGCACGTTCGTCTTCCGCGAATCGGGCTTCGACGTTATGCTGCGAGGATGATCCAGGAACCTCCGCCAATCTCGCGCTCCGAGAACACGCCGACCAAGCGTAGCCGGTCGTGGCCGGACAAATTCCATGAAGCGTTCCGAGGCCTCAAGCTGGGCATGCGCGGTCAGTCCAATTTCTCGGTGCATTTTTTCTGTGCCGTACTCACGCTTGCGACTTGCGTCGCGTTGGAGTGCCGGGTTTGGGAATGGTGCGTGATTCTGATGTGCATCGGCGGAGTCTTCGTTGCCGAATTATTCAACAGTGCCATCGAGACACTCTTTCGCGGGCTCGACTCGGAAACGAGATCGCGGTGGAACGGTTCGCTCGACATTGCTGCCGGGGCCGTTCTCACCGCAAGTCTATTCGCTGCTCTGATCGGCGCGATCGTCTTCACGCACCGCTTCGGAGAATCCATGAAGTGGTGGGACTGAAGCCGACGTTTACCACTTGTACTGCAGCCCAAAATTCACACCTTGCACCCAAACGTTGGACGTTTCAAACTTCGGTAGTGGCCGCAGCCCATTCGCCGGCGGACGAGCCGGCCAATCGGGTAGCAAGTTTTCGTCGATGAATCGATCGACCTGCTCCCCTGGGCGAGCGACCATCGACCAGTACATCAGCGTGTAGCCACCATAGACTCGCAAGCGCGAGTTGATGTCGTAGCCGACGTTGATTCCGACTTCCGGAACGAAGGCGAACTTGTCTCGTCGTTGTTCGCCAATGTTGCTACGAAGAGCAAGCAGGCCACCCGGCATATCAGGCGGATTTCCACCGGAGATGGCGGTGACTTCACCATCGACTGAGACATATTGCCGATTCACGCCGCCAGCGATCTTCGCACGCAGCTCCACGTTCCACGGGCCGGATGCATACTGATAAATGGCACCAATCTGAATGCCATAGAAGTTGTTTCGCGTCTTGAACGAGTCCGTCAGGCTCCGTGACAATCCTGAAGCCGGTCCAGCCGCAGGCAATCCGACTGAACTTTCCGAGATTTCAAGTTCTTCCTGCATGCTCAAATATCGAAAACCAGCAATCAGATCGAGGCTGTTGACCGGATCGGTCCACCAGTGCCGACGGGCGTTCAGTTCGCCGCCGAACAGGTGGCTTCGCGAAAGCACGGTCACCGAGCCATTCACGATATTGTTTCGCGAGATAATCTCGGAAGCCTCACCTTGCTGATTCGTGCTGAAGAACGGCCGGGCGAGATCCGCCCCTCCGACGCTGGCCGTGCTGGCCGTGAATGTTTCTTCGACGGAACGAGTATAAAAGGCGTTCATCTCGACCGCCCAGCATGGCGAGAACCAGTATCCCAGCGTGATGCGGGCTCCATAGCGAGGATTCGTTTCGATCGTGTCCCCACCGTACAAGATGGCCACCTTGCCGTTCCCCAAAATTCCACTTGTACCAAACGGGCCAGACGAAACGAGCGGTGGAGCTTTGTAGCCATTCACGAGCCACGCGAGTGCTTCGACGCCTGCATACCAGTTTGACTGCGTCGGGCTGGCACCCATCAGCGAAGGAACCCCGACATATGGATTCATATACACAGGGCCGGATGGAATCGGAGCGCCGTAGATCGGGCCCGGAGGGACGCTCAACATCGGGCCGACAATCGTTCCCGGAGGGAGCGATCCTGAAGGGAGCGGTCCCGAAGGTCCGACAGGCATCGGTGGTGAACCTGGCAGCGGCAGCGGCGAGGGGGCGGATGGCAATTCCGACACCGTGCCTTTGGGCATGGCCTTCGGAATGTCAAAGACGCCCGCAGGCTCGACGCCCGGAGACTGAGCCCGAATGGTGGCTGCTGGAATGCCAAGCCGAGCTGCTGGAGCCCGATCTTGGGCAAGGAGAGAGCACGGCAGAACGAGCGTGCAACCCAGACCAAACAATATGCGCTTCATCGACTCGCCCTCCGGGCAATGTTCGCCGATCCTTCGCCTTGCAAGTCCTGGCCGCCCATCCAAGGGGCGACACCAGGCACGATTCGATCCATCGCAAGGCTTTCTTTCTTTCGACCGGGTAAAGCGGGAGAAGTAAGCGAAGTGAGGGAATGCCGTTGACCTGAACGATTAGGGGCCTGCGTTTTTGGCTTGCCCTGCACAATCCTTGCGTCCGTCGCGCGAGACCTTCGGACTTCAACAATTCTTCCGACGGGGAGCCAAACGTTGCACGATTATCGTTGAACGGGACGATCAGACAATTGCCTCGGCACGGAAGCTCGGCGATCGTCGGCGGGGCGTCTAGGAGTTCAATATGTCCCGTCGCGGAATTTTGCTCGGGGCCCTCGCCATGGCGTTGGCCGCTGCCGCTCCTTCAGTGAGCTTGGCTTATTTTCCACCCGATATTGGTCTCACCCCTCCCCCAAACGCACCTCCCGATCCATTCGGCGTGCCAGGGCAAGGTGGCCTCGGCGAGCCGGAGCCACCCGATCCAGGCCCAGGCCCGAATGTGCAGACTCCGGAACCGGCGTCCATCGTAACGGCCCTCACGGGCCTGGCGATGGCGGGCGCGTTTGCGTGGCGAAGAAGGATGAGGAAAACTGTAGCTGCGTAATTGCGAGGCCGCAGGAATGATTCCAGACTGGGAAGCACCGCCCATTGCCGGAAGCATTTCCCGGGACCAGAAGCATTTCCCAAATTCGGCGACGACTCACCGCCGTCGTGCCCGGAAGATGTGGTACTCGTCCTTGTACTCCCACACTTTCTTGCCCGATGCATCGTACTCGATTACAATTCGGTCGTGGTGGCTGGCGGCCAGGATGTGGCCGTTGGCCATCTTGGTTGCTGACGTGACCTTCGAAGCCGCCCATTCTTTGATCATTTTGCCATCAGTCGTAAATTCCGTCATCTTGTGTCTGGGAAAGGGTTGAGAACCAGAATGTTGCCATCCCGCCGAGTAACGACCACGACTTTACGACTTTAAGAAAAAAATAAAATTACTTGACACTATCGCAATAGCGCATAGCATCGCATTGCATGTCCGTTTCGACTGCATCACCTTTGCCGTGTGTAAGCAGACGATGCAAATCACCTCCCGAGCCATTGGCCAGTTTCTGGACTTGGGTGCCAGCACGTTCAAAGTTCGGTGTATAAAAGTTGCTTCAATTTTGTGTGGTCTTCTGCTCCTGGCTGCGGCAGGGCTTAAACTGTACGGACTCAACTATTCTCCTTTCGCTCAGTATGGCCGGCTACTCACGCCTACCGTGCAATCGTTCGCAGTGGTGTGGGAAGTTCTGCTTGGATTCTGGCTGTTGAGTGGATCGAGCCGCTTCTTGTCGTGGCTCACCGCGATGGTGACATTCATCGGCTTCGCAATCGTCAGCGGCTACCTTGGAATCATCGGCCAAGCGAGTTGCGGCTGCCTCGGAGTGCTCGAAGCCAGTCCCTGGGCGGCGTTTGCCCTTGATGTCTCGGCACTCGTGCTGTTGATAGTCGGTCGGCCACCGTGGACCGGATGGGCCTGCAGCCAAGCCGGTCTAAAGTGGGTCGGGGGTTTTGCGGCACTTCTGGCGGTTATCGTCGGGGTCGGCATATTCGTCTTCGGTTCTTCCGAGGCAGCAATCGCAAGATTGAGGGGCGAGTCGCTTCGAGTAACGCCTGCCGTGCTCGGCCTCGGTAGCGGAACACCGGGCACATTGTTGACCACTTTGGTGACGGTCCGCAATTACACGAGTCACCCCGTGCGTTTGATCGGTGGCACCTCGGACTGCTCGTGCATCACCACCCAAAACATGCCGGTAACGATCGAACCCGGTGATAGTACGACCATTGGCGTGAAGATGAAGGTACCCTCGGCGAACGCAGGCCAGTTGACCCGATGGGTGGAACTCTTCACCGATTGCCCGAACCAACGCACGCTCCGGCTTACGGTCGGTTGCCGTGTGGAGGAGTGAGACCGGGTGTTCCGGACTCGAACGTTCGATAGAGGTCTATGTACAGGAGGAATGAGATGCATCGTTTCCTTGGAACGTCAGCTTGGTGCTGCTCGCTGCTCGCAGTGGCGTGTCTGATGTTAGGCGTGGTGGCCGCACCAGTCGGGGCGGATGAACTGCCCCCGCCGCCGGTTTTTGTTCCGCCAATATGCATCGCTACTGCATGTCCGAACAACTTACCCCCTTGCTTCACCGTTCATGCCGGCGATTTAAGTTGTGTGATTGGACCCATCGCATTCCCGCAGTGCCCGTGCTTCGAAGGTGCATTGTTTGCGCTCTGTTTCTGCGCATAGATCGGTTAGGTTGATTGATCCAGTCTCAATCAGCCTTACAAGTTAAATTATTACGTTTCATTGCACAAGTAAAGTGGTGATGTGATGCGTCTAGTAGATGGCCGCTGTGTGTACTTTATAGTAGTCTCGGCTGGCGTCCTGTCGGCCGAGACGTCGCAGGCGCAAGGACAGTTCGATCAATTCAGAGCAGAAGCAATTTCTAACTGGACGCTGCTAAAAAAAGACACCTCAAGGCCATTGTCTGTTAAGGCCACAATGCAAAAAGTTGACTCGATTTCTAAAAAGTCAAAGGACATATCATTTGTATTAAAGCAGAATCGTGATTCGTACTTGTTCGAGATCACGACTGCAAGTGGGATCAAAGGCGACCGATTAGAGCACAAAGAAGTGCAGTCCACCAATTCACGATACTCATTTATTGCGAAGGATCAGGGTTCGGGCTGGGTATTATCGAGTTTCGACGATTCACCCGAACGGTCCCAGAAGATCCGCGATACTGCAAAAAAACTGGGATTCAACTATCTCGATCTGGCATTTACAGTCGGGGGCCATACTTTCCCAGAGGTATTTGATGGGCCTGGCTACAAAATGATCAGTTATAGCGCGAACGCAAATAACCAGGCTGGTACGTCAGAACTTACCTTTGCGATCCCGATGAGTGCTACTCCAGCGAAGGATCTTAAAACAGGATTTGAATCAGCAAAAGTCTATTTTGATATAAATCACAAGTGGCGCATTTCAAGGTACGATTACACATTGCCCGCAAAATGGCAAAGTGGCACTGCTGTATGCTCAGTTCAGTATCGGACCCAGGACGGATTGCTTGAAAGAATCGAGCAAACGAGTAGGTTTGGTGATCGCTATCAAGTGACGGTTGTAATTTCGACGGATTCCGTTGAACTTCGTGATGTTTCGGAGAAGGAGTTTTCGCTTTCCGCATATGGCCTGCCGGAGCCCGAAGGGGTGGTCTGGGCGAAACCAGCGACCCCGCTCTATTTGTGGCTTTTACTGGCGGCAGCGATCCTTGGGGTGCTTGCAGTAGCATTGCGGATCATGTACCGGCGGCGGAGTCGCGTTTCGAATCCCATAGCTCCGCCCTAAGCAAGATAGTGAACCATGCGCTGGCTTCCGAAGATTTTCGCGATATTTGCTTTGGCCGCTCTAGCCTTGGGGGGATATTTTTTCGATACGGATAGGCCCCCTGAGGCACCGTCGCCTTTTGTCGTCGCCGCGACGAAATTCAATTTTGAATCTTTGCCACCCGGCGAGCATGAGTTCGTTGTCCTC
>Ga0105046_10014615_pt1 | contig 12101 bp, 15 predicted proteins | sample MAT03_FD_78385 | JGI IMG/M metagenome (GOLD analysis project Ga0105046, IMG submission 78385) | Freshwater microbial communities from Lake Fryxell liftoff mats and glacier meltwater in Antarctica - MAT-03 (megahit assembly) | ecosystem: Environmental > Aquatic > Freshwater > Ice > Liftoff...
CTAACGACCTGTGGACTCGCCGGTCCGCGCGGATGTGGACCCTCGACCTGAGCATGATCACCGACGCAGGCGTCACCCCCGCCCGACCCCAGGCGGCAGCGGACCGGCCGGCCGCCGCCGAGCGCGCCCTGCGCCAGGAACGGCAACGAGCCGGGCCAGCGATCCCTCCTCAACATCCGGCACCGGAGCTGCCGCCGCGGGGCGCCCGAGGTGCCGCCCCGCAAGCTCTGAGAGCGGATCACCGGCAGACGGTAGGCCGCGTGCAGTGGGCACGTCACGGGGCACGAACTACTGTTGGATGCGGATGCGAGGCACGCCAGGTCGACGGTCGAGCCACTCAGTGCTCATGACCCCCGGGTGTTGCCGCGCTCGGCGGCGCCTGGCATGATGGAGAACCTAGCTCCCCACCGTCCTCCGGGACTGGTGGGGCTTTTTAGTATAGGAGTTGCAGGAATACGTGCCGGATCTTCGAGCTTCCGTCGTTGTGGACTACCAGAACGTGCACCTCACAGCGCACGAGCTGTTCCCCGCCAGCAAGAACCTCCCACGACACGAGTCCTTGATCGACCCGGTGCACTTCGGCAACCAGCTGATCATCGCTCGAAATCGAGCCCAGCGCCCAAGGATGGATCACGCGGTCATGTCCGCTGTGCTCGTCTACCGCGGCCAGCCTTCGGCCGAGCACGACCCCAAGCCCTACGCACGCAACCAGGCACAGAAGGCGCACTGGGAGCGCGACCCACGTGTAGCTGTGCACTACCGCCCGCTGAAGTACCGCTACGAGCGCGACAGGGACGGCCAGCTCATCTATGGGCCTGACGGCGGGAAGATCGTCGCAAGCAAGGCCGAGAAGGGAATCGACGTTCTCTGCGCACTCGCCTTGGTTCGTGAAGCACGGCGTCCAGACGTTGATCTTGTGATCCTCGCGTCCCACGACAGCGATCTCGAACCGGCACTTGATGAAGCCCTCGCGTCGCACTCCGCGAAGGTCGAAACGTTCTGCTGGTTCGACAGCGGTCAGCCTCGCCGTGTCCGACAGCTACGGCCCGGTCAGGGCCGAACCGTCTGGAACACTCGTCTCGGCGAGACCGAGTTCGTCAACTGTTGGGATCGCACGGACTACCCTTAGGGCACCTGCCCGTGGCACGTCATGTGGCACGAACTGACGTCGAACAACGAGGTGCAACGCACCTCACGTGGCCGACGTGGTGAGCATCGTTGCAGGTGGAGGGCGCGGCCGCTGTAGAAGTAGCGTCTTGTAAGCGGTAGATCGTCGGTTCGATCCCGACCCCCGGCTCCATTTTCGGGACACTTGTCTCCTATGGCAGGAGGTTGAACGATTCGATGTGTTTCGGGCGGACCGTGTCGAAGTGGCGACGATCAGTGGTGAGGATCGTGGTGATCGAGCGCCGCTCGGCGATGGCGATGACGCTCGCATCCGATCCGCCGAGTGGGACGTCAGCGCACTGGTCGACGAGCTGGGCCATGCGCTCGAAGTCGTCCTCGACGAGGTTGGCGACGACGAGGTCGCCGTCAGCGAACGATCTGAGGAAGGCGGCCTCGGCTGCCGAGCCGAAGTCGTACCGGCCGATCATGTAGCAGATTTCGGCGACGATGGTCGCCGGTACGAGGAGCGGTCCGGGCAGGGTCTCCAGCAGCCGCGAGCACTCCTCGTGCCATACGTCGGTGTCGTCGAAGCGGGCGATGAGCGGGCCGGCATCGACGAGGATTTCACTCAGCTCGGCGGCCCATTCCGCTTCGGACGTCGTCCTTGACGCGTTCGCTCAGGGTGTGTTCGCTGGTGCCGACTGTGCCCAGCCAGCCCAGCCGTCGGCGCCGCGGCGCGGTGTCCCGCCCGCCTTCGACGACCTCGAACCGGACGCGGTCACCGGCATGCAGCGGCACGCCGAGTCGTTCGGCGACCTCGGCGAACTCCGGCGCGACGACGAACTCGTGGGAACCGTCTGCGGCGGACATGCTCATGGTCGACCACCTCCTTGCGTCATCATCGCACCGGGGCCAGATTCTGGGGCCCACCGCAGGCTCCGGCGGGCCGATGAACGACGTCACCGGACGGTCACCGCTGTACTGTCACTCGCCGTGACCGGCCGAGGACTCCTGCCGTGCCACAAGATGGGCCGCGAAACCATGGTGAACCGTGTGCCCAGTTGGACCGGTCGAGGCGAGGTCGCGTTGTAGAGGTGCTGCTAGATGCCCTGGTAGTCGTCGAACGGGCGTCTCGTAAGCGGTGCGTCGCTGGTCCAAATCCATGCCCCCGGGGGTCTCGATGTCGTCCCCGGCGGATACTGCAGGCGACTGGCCATCTCACGCGGTGCTGGTGGAGCCAGTCGGGTCTTGGCATCATTCCGACGTGCTGGTTGAGCGGGACACGGAGCTGGCTGCTCTCCGCGCGGGGGCGGCGGCCACCGTCCGGGCGGGCCGGGTCGTGCTTGTGTCTGGCGAGGCGGGCATCGGCAAGACCGCGCTCGTGGAGGCGTTCCTGCGTGATCTGCCTGCGCGGAGTCCGGTCCTGCAAGGGGGTTGTCAGTCTCTGTCAACGCCACCGCCGCTGGCTTCGATGCTGGAGATCGCGGCCCTGGCTGGAGGTGCGTTTACGGCAATGGTGCGGGCTGGCGCGGACGCGCCCGCGCTGGCGCGGGCGCTGTTGGAGCTGCTCGGGGCACGACCGAGGCATGTGCTCGTCCTGGAGGACATGCACTGGGCCGACGATGCCACCCTCGATGTGGTGCGGTTCGTCTGCCGCAGGATCGAGGACGTCCGCGCGCTCGTCGTGCTGACCTATCGTGACGACGAGCTGGGCGCTGTCCACCCACTGCGTGTGCTCCTCGGCGACCTCGCGCGGACGCGGTCGACCTCGCGGCTCGCGCTCGCGCCGTTGTCGCCGGCCGCGGTGGGGCCAGTGACCGCGTGGCCGATCTCGGCGACCTGTACCGGCGGACCGATGGCAATCCGTTCTTCGTGACCGAGATCCTTGCTGCGGGTGGGGGCGTGGGGATGATGGGGCAGAGCGGCGGCAGGGTGGAGTTCCGCCATGAGCTCGCCCGGACCGTCGTGGAGGAGGCCATTCCGCCTGCCTCCCGCCGCGCTTTGCACTCTGCGGTGCTCCGCGTTCTGCTCGCCGATGGCGCCACCGATGCGCGCTTGGCCCATCACGCCGAGGGGGCCGGTGACCGGCGGGCCACCGCGCATCATGCAGCCCGCGCGGCTGCGCAGGCCGCCCGGCTCGGCGCTCACCGGGAGGCCGCCGCGCAATACCAGCGCGCTTTGCGGTCGGTGCCGCCCGATGACTTTCGTGCTCGTGCGGAGCTGCTGCAACGATGCTCCGAGGAGTGCGCGCTGAGCGACCAGAGCGCGCTCGCCGTCGCGTTGGCGGACGAGGCCCTCACGTTGTGGCGAGCGCAGGGTGACCGGCTCCGGGAGGGTGACGTCCTGCGCTGGCTTGCACGGCTCGCGTGGATGTCCGACCGGGCCGCGGATGCGCTGCGGATCGGCCGTGAGTCGATCACGGTGCTTGAGCGTCTTCCGGCGGGCCCTGAGTTGGCGCAGGCCTACGCCACACTTGGCCGCCCGCTCGCGCTCGACCAGAACCTTGACGAGGCACGACCACTGGTCGAACGGGCCTTGGAACTCGCCATCACGTCGAGCCAGCCGTCGCAGGTGACGCTGGCGCGGATCGACCTCGGCCTGGTCATGGCGCTGGGGCGGGAGCCCGGCGGAATGGACCTGCTCGCTTCGGCTGTCGCGGAGGCGCGTGACCTCGGCCTGGACGAGCACGCCGCGAAAGGGATGTCCCAGCTCGGCCGGGTGCCGTGGGGATTTCTCCGGTTCATCGAGGCCGAAGAGCGGATGCGCGCTGCTGAGGCCTACTGCTCAGACCGCGGGGTGGAATTCGTCCGTGACTACGTGATCGCCGTGCGCGCGGACATCCGGCTCGGAATGGGTGACTGGGCGCTCGCCGAGGAGCTCGCGGCCGAGGTGTGGCTACGAACGACGCCGGCTTCGCCGACGATCCGAATCATTATGGCGGGTACAGCGTTGGGCCTCGTGCGCGCCCGTCGCGGAATCCCCGACCCCGATGTCCTCGTCGAGCTGGCTCAGCACGGCGCAATCTTGCCCGTGCATGCCATGACGCTCGGCGTGCCGGCGGCGCTCGCGGAGGCGGCCTGGCTCGCCGGGCGGCGCGTGCCGGTCGAGGAGCTCCGCGCCGCGGCCGTCCACGCCCGTGTTGACCGTGTCAACGGGCCGCTGCGGTTGGCCGAGCTGAGCTGGTGGCGACAGACCGCGGGCGAGGACGTGGCCGCGGAAGGGGACGGGCCGTTCGTCGCGCAGGTGTGCGGGGACTGGCGGGCCGCTGCGGAGAGTTGGGAGGCGCTCGGGTTTCCCTACCACCGCGCCCTCGCTCTCGCCGCCGCATCCGAGGAGCGCCCGCTGCGTGAGGCGTTGGACATCTGCCGGGCGCTCGGGGCGGTCCCGCTGGGCAGGCGGGTGGCGCGCCGCCTTCGCGCGTCCGGGGTGCGGAGCATTCCCCGACTGCGCACGTCCCGGCGGGCTGACCGTCGCCCCAGCGGGCTCACGAGCAGGGAGCTGGACGTGATGCCGCTGCTGGCCGATGGGCTGCGCAACAAGGAGATCGCCGCACGGCTGGTGGTCAGTGAGCGGACGGTGCACCACCACGTCAGCGAGATCCTGCGCAAGCTCGATGTCCACTCCCGGGGTGCGGCGGTGGCGAGAGCCGGCCAGCTGAGACTGGTCGCGAAAGACGGGTAAGAGTGCCCATTTCGCCTCAGCTCCCGATTCCTAGCCTCGGATGCCTCGACCAGGAGGAGGGCACGAGATGGGGACGACCATTACCGCGAACGGGGCCAAACTCCACCACGAGGTCCACGGGCACGGCCCCGCTCTGCTGATCATTGCCGGCGCGACCGGGGATGGCGGCTGGTTCGACGCGGTTGTCGAACCGCTGGCTGCTCGCTACACGGTGGTGACCTACGACCGGCGCGGGAACTCCCGCAGCCCGCGCCCCGTCGGTTGGACCACGACGAGCATCCCCGAACAGGCCGACGATGCCGCGTGTCTGCTCCGGGCACTCCAGCTCGAGCCGGCCACCGTGTTCGGGACGAGCTTGGGCGCGATCATCACCCTCGAGCTCGTGGCCAGGCATCCGGACGTGGTCGAGCGCGCGATCGTGCACGAGCCCCCGCTCTATGACGCGCTGCCGAACGCCGACGATCATCGCGCACAGCTTCGGCAGCTGGTCGAGGAGGCGATGTCGCATGGCGGCCCGCCCGCTGTGCTCGAGCGACTACTCCGGGACGTAGCGGGGGTTCCGTTCGATTCGACCCCAGCCGAGTTGCGCGATCGAGTACTCGGCAACGGCGATGTGTTCGTCGGCGCCGAGCTGCCGGCGATGGCCGGTTACCTGCCCGACCTGGCAGCGGTGCGAGCCACCGGTGTTCCTGTTCTACCGGTCAGTGGCGCCGACACCAGCGGCGCCCTGCGTGAGATCGTCGCCTGGCTCGCCGACGGGCTGGGCGTTGCGCCCGAGCAGATGGAGGGCGGCCATGTGCCGTACGTGACTCATCCCGCCGCGATGGTCAGCGCACTCACAGCACCACAACCCACGGGATACCGGGCAGACCGAGGGGGAGGAGCGCGTGCTCGGTAGCGTCCACCTTCTTCGCTCAGTATCCGCCAGGTCTTCAGCAAGGCGAAGATGATGCCCGAGGACACGCTCAGATCGACGCCCGCGAGTACCGCGTGGTCGCCGTAGGACTTGGTCAGCCCGGCGACGTCGATGGTTGGTGTGGTGGTCATGGCCTCAGCCTCCGGCCCTGACCCTGCGTCAAGGTCAAGCCCGAGTCCCGGGTGGCTCCTGGCCGGGCCGGCGACACCGTGGTGCGTCATGAGACTTACCAGTTCGCGGCCAGATACCCCACCCTCCGACCCCAGGCCCCTCGCGAGGGTCAATCCTCGTCGAGGACCTCCCGCAGCCTCCGCGCGAACGCCTCGGGCTGGCCCGGGTAGCCGAACTCACCGTCGAGGAAGCCGCCGTGGTGGCTCGGGAACACCGTCGCCTCCCGACCGAGCACTGGGCGGTCGCGACGGCGGTGCGGCCGGTGAAGGTGCCCCGGGACTCCTCACCCACGGCGACGACCACTCGGGTCGGCGCGGCGGCGAGTGCGTCGACGTCGGGTCGGTAGCTCGTGACTCCCGCGGACCGGTCGGAGAGCAGGGGGTCGTCGCGGGAGCCGTCGTCGTCGGTCGGCATCCCGAACGCGGCGGGATCGGGCGCGGGCTGGGCGAAGTAGTCGGCGGTGAACTGGCCCTGCCACGACGTCATCGCGATGAAGGCGGCCATTCCGGCCCCCTGGCCCTTGGCCTGGTAGTCCTCCAGGTAGCCGAGCTGAGCGCGCCGGGCGACGTCGGAGTGGGGGAGCGGGGGGATGAGCGGCGGCTCGTGCGCCACCAGGGTGGACACGTCGTCGGGGTAGGCGGCGACCAGGGCGAGTGCGGTGACAGCGCCGCCACTGCTGGCGAACATCTCGACCGGGCCGGCGTCGAGAGCGGTGATGATGGCGTGCACGTCGGTCGCCTGCACCTCGGGCATGTGGTCGACCCGGCCGTCCTTGCGGACGCTGCGGCCGAGGCCGCGCGGGTCGTAGGTGATCACGGTGCGGTCGGGTAGGTGCGACGCCAACGCGCGGAAGCCGCTGGCGTCCATCGGTTGGCCGATCATGAACAGGGGTGGGCGCCCATCGGCGACCGGCACGGGGCCGCGGACGTCGTAGGTCAGGTCGGTTTCGGCGGTCTCGAGTACGTGTGTCGTCGTCATGGCAGTGTCGACCTCTCGCTCACCGAGAACTCATCGCGAGTCCCGGAACCGATTCTCCGGGGACGGAAACGGGCGACCGGGTGGGCTTCGGTAGGTCGCGCGCCGCCGGCGCAGGGTGGCCCGGTCCTTGTCGGTGAGCGGTCGCGGGTCGGGATGGCCGGTCGCGTGCGCCTCGCAGACGAACAGCCGCTCGGTCCGCGGGCGCGGGTACTCGTAGCGGTGGGCGACGGTCACGGTCGGTTCGGCCACGCACGGGTGGGGTTTCGCGTCCCCGCGGGCGTGCCGGGTGCCCGCGCACCCGGTGTGATCGGCGAACAGCAGCGTGCCGACCCGGTCGCGGTCGAGCTGTTCCCGTCGACGCCCGAGCTGACCCATGCGGGCGTGCCTACCAGCCACCGCGTCGCTTGTCGTGGTGTTTGCTCAGGTCGTGGCGTGATGCGTGGCGCCCGCCCGCTCACCGGTGGCCGTAGCGCGCGACGAGCTCCGACCCCAGACGGGCGAGCTCGATCTTGACCGAGTCGGGCTCGAGCACCTCGACCGTGACGCCCCAGCCGGCGAGCTTCTCGGCGATCGAGATGGCCATCGGTGCTGCGACGCGGACGTGCACGCGCCCGTCGTCGAGCGTCTCCTGCGGCTCGCAGTGCCGGCCGAAATGGTCGCGCAGCACCGGCAGCAGGCGTGCTGCGATGAGCACGGTCGCGGAGAGTAGCGAGCGGTGCTGCTCCACCTCGCCGACCACGCGCTCCCACTCGTGTGCGAGCTCGAAGTCGGCGGGTCGCTCCGCGACGAGGTCGGTCAGGGTGGCCTCGGCGATCCGGTCGACGCGGAACGTCCGCCGGCCCTTCTCGGTCCCGGCGACGAGATACCAGACGTCGTCCTTGTCGACGAGCCCCCATGGGTCGACGAGGCGCTCAGTTCGGCGGTGCTGGCGGTTCTCGTACTGCAGCGAGACCTGGCGACGGCGGACGACCGCGTCCTGGAGCAGGTCGACCAGTGGGGGGCGTTGCCGGCCGCGTTCACCCCACCCCGTGGCGTCGACGACGACGGCGTCGGCGGCGGCCTCGGCGTCGGCCCGGAAGGCGTCGGGCAGTGCCCGGACCAGCTTGCGCAGCGCCGACCGGGCCGCGGGCGCGACCGACGCGGCGGGTCCGGCGAGCAGGAACAGCGCCCTGACCTCGGACGAGGTAAGGCCGGTGAGGTCGGTACGGGAACCGCCGACGAGGGACCACCCGCCGCCGCGCCCGGGCTGCGGGTAAACGGGCACGCCCGCCGTGGACAGCGCCTCCAGGTCGCGGCGGGCGGTGGCCACCGACACCTCGAGCTCGGCCGCGACCTCGCCCGCGGTCACCCGTCCGCGGGACTGGATCAGCAGGAGGGTGGCGACGAGCCGGTCCGCGCGCATGTCGTGAGTTTGTCACTAAAAGTGCTCACAAGGTGAGCACTTCAGCTCCGAATGATGACGTTGTTCAGCGCGGCGGAGACGCCGCCCGACCTGAGGGAGCCCGATGTTCCGAGGATTCGCCACCTTGACCTACTACGCCGACGACCTGACCGCGGCGCGGGACTGGTACACGGAACTGCTGGGCGTGCAGCCGTACTACGCCTTCCCCGAGCCGCCCGCCCCGCCGGCGTACATCGAGTTCAGGCTCGGCGATGATGCGGACGAGCTCGGATTGATCGACCGCCGGTACGCCCCCGCCGGTGCGTCCGGGACCCCGGGCGGCGCGGTGATGCATTGGCACATCGACGACCTGCACGGCACGCTGGAGAAGCTGCTGGCCATGGGTGCCACTGCGTACCAGCCGGTGACCGAGCACGGCGATGGATCGGGCTTCACGACCGCGGCGGTGGTCGACCCGTTCGGCAACGTCCTGGGCATCATGCACAACCCGCACTTCCTCGAGGTGCTCGCCGCCAGGACGACGGCGTGACCGCCGCCGTGCTCGCTCCCGCGTCAGGCGCAGGGATGCCCGCTGAGACGGCCGTGGTCCGGGCGGCGGAACGTGCGCAGTGGCGGGTGTGGCTGCAGGCCGTCGCGGCATCCGCGGCCGACCATTTCGACGGGTTCTCCCGGTCCGTCCGGCGGGTGATCCTGGAGTGGATCGCGAAGGCCAAGCGGGCGGAGACGAGGCAGCGCAGGATCGCGCTCGCGGTCGATTGCGCCGCGCGGAACGTCCCGCCGCCGCCCTGGGCCCGCAGTACCGGCGGTGACCGGCGTCCGTGACCGGCCGCGGTGGCCGCAGTCGGATCGGCCAACGCGGCATCTGGCGGGTCGCCGCGATCGCGTTGGCCGCCAGCGGAGGCTGTGTCGTGCTGGTCGCGCGACCAGCCGACGAGTTGGCCGAGGCGGCGGTGGACTGCGTGCGCCGCGGCGGCGAGACCTTGATCGTGGCTCTGGACGTGACCGACGCCGACCGGATCGCGTGGAGCAGTCAGGCCGCTCGCGCCGGATCGGGGGCTCGGTACGCCACCCGGAACGGCAGGGCGAACAGCCATGTGGCGCCCCAGGCCACCAGCAACCACTTGGTCAGCAGCGACGTCGTAGGGGCCACCGGGAACATCGGCAAGCATGTGGTCGCCGGGCGTCGGCGGGCACATCGCCCGCCGATTGCTCGGCGCCGGGCACCACGTCACGGGGGTCACGCGCACGGCCGGAGCGGCCCGCAGGCTGCGCGCGGTCGGCGCCGAGGCCGTACCCGGGAACGCCCACGAGCCTCGCTCGCTCACCGCCGCGGCCGACGCCGCCGACGCCGTGATCTACGCCGTGGCGGCGGGCTCGTTCGACGCCGACCACGCCGCCGTCGACGCGCTCCTGCACGCAGCGGGCCGTCCGGTCGGACCGTGCTGTTCACCAGTGGGAGCGCCGTGGTCGCGGACGGCGCCGCCGGCGAGCCGTCGACCGCGGCGGGGCGCTACCTGCCCGCCATCACAACCTATGACGGCGTGTTCGAGCTCCCCGGGGGCGACGGGCGAACGGCGTTCGTCGACACCCGCGACATTGCCGGGGTCGGCGCGTGCTGGTCGGCGAACGATCGGAGGAAGGCGGCCTCGGCTGCCGAGCCGAAGTCGTACCGGCCGATCACGTGGCAGACCTTGGCGACGACGGACGCCGGAGACCAGGAGCGGGCCCGGCAGAGTCTCCAGGTCAGCTCCAGCCTGGTTGCAGCGTGGGGAAGAGGCCCAGGTGCGCGTCGGCCGACCAGTCGACGAGCAGCAGAGTGGCGTCGTCCTGCAGGCGCCCGCCCTGGTGTTGGAGGACGCTTGCCACCAGCCTGCGCAGGGTCTCGGGCGCGGACAGGTGCGCTGCTGCGGCGTGCTCGGCCATCTCCATGAGCCGGTGCTCGCCGAAGAACTCGCCGTCGCGGTCGCGCGCCTCCACGATCCCGTCGGAGTACAGCAGGAGCCGGTCACCGGGTTCGAGCTGTTCACGGACCACCCGCGCCGGCCGGCTACCGGGGACGACCACCCCGAGTGGGAATCTGGGCGGCGCGTCGAGCTCCTTGACCACCTTGCCGTTGCGCACCAGCAGCGGCGGTGGGTGCCCGGCGTTGAGGTAGTCGAGCACGCCGGTCCCGGTGTCGAGCCGGGCCAGCACCGCGGTCGCGAACTGTACCGAGCCGGCCTGGGTGGCGATGAGCTCGTCGGCGAACTCCGCGATCGCGGCCAGATCCTGCTCGCCGGAGCGGCGGGCGTTGCGGACTCCGGTGATGGCCAGCGCGGTGGTGACGCTGGCGCGCAGGTCGTGGCCGACCGCGTCGAACACAGCGAGGTCGACGACGTCACCGTCGAGGTTGTAATCGAAGGCGTCCCCGGCGACCTGCTCGGTCGGTTCGAGCACGGCCGACACCACGATCCGCTCGGTCGCGAAGGTGCGTGGTGGCAGCAGCTGCCACAGCAGCTCCGACGCCGCGCTCAGCGACCCGTTGCTGCGCCAGCGCCGCAGTCGGTCGCTGTAGACGAACTTGGTCGCGATGATGTGCCCCATCAGCCCCGCAAGTGTCCACAGCCAGCGCTGCAGATCGGTGTCGTCGGCCGCACCGTTCGATCTGCGGGCCGGGTCGGTGAACCCGACCTGCAGCACCCCGAGGCGGTCGGTGCCGTCGATCATGGGCACCCAGATCACCGCACCGTCGTCGGGCTCGGTGCCGTGCAGGATCTCTCCCAACTGGTACGCACGACCGGCGAGGCTGTTCGCGAGGTCGATGTGCCGTTCGGCGCCGATCCGCATGGAGGTGAGCACGCGCTGTGGGGCGTCGGAGACCAGGACGTTCGCGGTGAGACCGATCTCAGCGACCGCATCGTCGAGCATCACGGCCAGCTCGTCGGCGGCCGCCAGATGCGCGGCATCGATGATGCGCGCGAGCACCCGCCCCCACGCCGCCTGCTCATCGCTGGTCTTCACCACGGGCAATCTACCCAATGCTCGACCACTCAGTGCGGGAACGGACCGTGGCCATGATCAACGCAGGCGGCGCCACACCGCTCGAAGCAGGCTGCCGGTCCCCACGACCGCCAGGAGCAGGATCTGCAGACAGCAGCCACAGCCGCGGCGCCGTGCCGGCGTGCGCAGCGCGGCGCCGTGGCCGCTGACGCCGAAGGTGCCGTCGACGGTGCGCCCGGCGCACCTGTCCACGGACGTGGTCGTCGGACGCCCGACGCACGAGTGCGAAGCCGAGATGCCGGGTACACCTCGGATGGATCTGAGGGTGGACACCGAGCTGATGTCGGCCGACCGCCTCGCCGTGCGATGGTGCGCGGCGGTCAGATCGGCCCCCGGACCACGGGCCAGCAGGAATCCCCTGCGGTGGTAGCCGCACGTCACCCGGTGAGCGGCGCGACACGCCACGCACCATCCCGCGACCGAGGAGAAGCTCCGACGTGACCATCTTGACGACCCCCGACCCCACGAAGCCCGCCGCCACGAAACCCGTCCTGGACGGCAGGCGACCTCGGGGCGAGAGCCTGCTCGTCCACGCCTTCGTCCTGATCCCGATGCTGGCGCTGGTGGCGGCGGTGCCACTGTCCTGGGGTTGGGGCCTGAGTTGGCTTGACGTCGGGCTCGCTGTCGGATTCTATTTTCTGTCCGGTCTCGGGGTGACGGTGGGCTTCCACCGCTACTTCACCCACCGCGCGTTCAAGGCCGACCGGGGCCTGCGCAACAGCCTGGCGATCTCAGGCAGCCTCGCCCTGCAGGGCGATGTGATCACGTGGGTCGCCGATCACCGGCGCCACCACGCCTTCGCCGACA
>Ga0105046_10014617_pt1 | contig 12100 bp, 16 predicted proteins | sample MAT03_FD_78385 | JGI IMG/M metagenome (GOLD analysis project Ga0105046, IMG submission 78385) | Freshwater microbial communities from Lake Fryxell liftoff mats and glacier meltwater in Antarctica - MAT-03 (megahit assembly) | ecosystem: Environmental > Aquatic > Freshwater > Ice > Liftoff...
CTTCTTATCCTTGGCGGTAAGCGGTCCCTGCACAGTTTCCTCTTCGGCAACTTCCTCCTCTTCCTCGGCGTCTTCTTCAACCTCCTCTTCCTCGGCGTCTTCTTCAACCTCCTCTTCCTCTTCAACCTCCTCTTCCTCTTCAACCTCCTCTTCAACCTCCTCGACCTCTTCAACCTCCTCGACCGGAGCTGGCTTCTTGCCGCGGGTTGCTTTTGATGAAGCCATGTTTGGTTTTTCGAAACTTAAAACTCTGGATAGAAGATAACTAAACAAATTTCGGAAGGATAAAAAGCTTTTGGTTCTTTCAGACGGAGTTTGGAAGACTTAGGGTTTTCGTGTTTCTTCGGTAGTGTAAAACAAGAAAATTATTTTCGATACAGTCTTTACAATTTTTATATAGTTTGGGAAATGGCTAGCGAATTTGATATAGCGGTAAATACTTTGACACAGCAAAATGAATTACAAAAGTTTTTAGCTGGAAATTCCGAAGATGAAAATAAATTTACATCATTTTTTCAAGAATTTCCAATCTATTCGAGATCTCTTAAATATGATACCAATATCGACCCAAATTCACAATCTAGCAATCATATTTACGAGTTACAACCAACTCATTTTATTGAATTTGTCGAAATGATCGTCAATTTGCCAGAAATAATTATTAAATCAGAATATCGCGGACGATATCGAGTTTCTTGGATTCCAAAAACTGGTATTCGTATGATTCAGGATGGTGTATTCGTTCAAAAAGATAAAAGTGGTAAATTAAAACCCGTAGGAAATGTTATAACCGATACAACTTTTAATTTTTGGTTTGAATACATGGCTAAAAGAACCTTTCGAACCAGTTATAAATCAATGTTGGAAGATCTTGAGGGTCAAACTCAATGGGGGGAAACAATAAAGGCTAAAACTTTACTAATTCCACAGCCATTTTTCTTTAGCCAAACTCGATCAAAAGGGTTCAAGAAGATTTTAGAACCGGAACTTGGATATAGTTTGAAGTATAAATTACAATTAGGCCTGTCTAGTTTAATAAGAATTCAACAATTAGATATGGATAAATGGGTTGATGTTGATAGTAGAATGGTAATAACTGTTATTGAGCCAACAGGTATTCAGCCACCAACTCTTACCACAACTAATTCTATTGTTGGCAATCAAGAACGTGATAAACTTTGGAGATTTGGAGCAGATTTAGTGAAGGATAAGTATCGCGAGAACTTCCAAGAACTTATTCAAGTTGAAATAGGGAAACCAGAAGTGGATGGAAAAGGTACTTTTGCTATAGAAATAAATAATCCAGGATGTACTCGTGGAATATTTTTCGCCGTTCAAAATATTGATAGCACAAAATACGGAAGTCATTTTGATTATTCTTTCAATGGTGAAAATCCTATAGTTGCAGTCAGTTTAAAAAATATTCACGGTAAAATTTATCAAGAAGAGGATCCGATTCACTTTACCAAAAGACATCCGCGACAGGCTTTCTTAAGAACTCCAAAAGTAATAGGTATGCATTATATTTCTTTATCTCGGGATGGATTAATTGAAATTGGAGCCGATGGACATCAGGATATTTTTTTATCAAAAATGGTTTTAAATATTAAGTATAATATTCCAAAAGACATGAATGGGAAAATTATTGTTTTGTTAGATATGCATCGTGTAATATCATATGAGGCAAATGATACCAGTATTTATTCTATTGAATTAAAGTAGGAAAAATTGGGCAGACTTGATAATAAAGAAATTCAACTAATTAGTTGAATTTTAAAAATAAAAATGCCGCTACAGGTTAATAAACCGAAAGGAATGACATGTGGCGAGTTAATTAATCTCCATAGAAAAAATATAGAAGATGGGACGGAAGAGAAAATATGTTATTCTGGGCGTTTAGATCCAATGGCTCGGGGAATAGTTTTACTGCTTATCGGAGATGAAACTAAACAACAAAGTTTTTATAATATGAAGGATAAAACTTATCAATTTGAAATAGTATTTGGAATTTCTACGGATACAGACGATATTCTTGGAAATATACAAAAAACAATGCCAGTCAATTCAATTTCTCAGTTTATAGAATTATTTGAAAATTTTCAAAAAACCTATGATCAATCGTATCATAATTTCTCATCCTTTGTCCCACAGGAAAAATATGAAGGAAAAAGATATTGTCTTTGGTGGTGGTCTACCAAACACCCAGAGACAATATCTTTACCAAAATATCAAAAATCTGTATCGATTTATAAAAGAAAAATTATTGCGATAGGATCTATTGGAGGGAAAATGTTAAAACCTCAAATATTAACAGATTTAAACTTGATGAATGACCAAATAGGGGAAAATTTCAATAAGAAAAAATTTATTCAACAGTGGGAAACATATTTATTCGTTGAAGAATATTGTAAGATCACGCTTGAAGTAACAGTATCGAGTGGATTTTATATTAGGCAATTTGTAAGAGATTTGAGCGATACTCTGACTATACCTATTCTGGTAACAGACATTAATAGAATTCTTATATAAAAAAGAAGTCTCTTTGAAAACATATTATCCAAGACTAAACAATAATATCCTTTTATTCAAAAAGGATATACTATAAGAGATATTAAAAATGAATTTAGAAACATTTATTTATCCGGGAGAACCGGCTGATGGTGTTCCAAATGTTACTCCGGTTGTCCAGGTTATCCAAGATAACAATATTCGAATAGTTAAACCAGAATATTTAAGAATAAATGAAAATGGTAGGGTAAAAACTATGACGGAGAAAGCATTTGGGGTAAACGGTTATACGGCTGTTAATGCTCTTCAATTAAAAAATCTAACCGATGAACAATGGCTTGTTGTTTCTGGTGCATACGGTAGAGGTGTGAGTGTTATGCTGAAAAATCAAAAGCTTATTAATCAGGCGGTTATTGAAATTGTGACATCTGTACAGACGATAGGTTTTACGGGTGTAGAACTTGATATAGAACAGTTTTCATTATTTCACGCTGGAGATTTTAACACTTATGTCAGTTTTGTAAATATGATAGCACAAAAGCTTCACGATCTGAATTTAAAAATAGCGATAGATTTGCCATGTGTCGATCCGTCCCGAAAGGATGTTTGGAAAAATTCACGATTTGTAAATATCGTGGATAAAATGGTTTATATGTGCTATGATGGTCAATACGACGGCGATCTCGCGATAGCGTCTCCATCATTGGTGGCAAATAGTATTTCTTGGATGAAAACAGACCTCGGAAGCCAATTTGCGGAAAAGGCATGCCTTGGAGTTCCGAGTTATGCCTATAGCAAATTTCAGGGAAATATTACAATTTTAACAAGACAACAACTCATTAACATTCTTAATTCATTAAATGTCGATTTAATCGGACTTGACGACCCCCGGGACTCAAATGACCCACTTTTTACAACACTAGGAAGTGAAAAGATGTTTAAAGCTAATAATGTGACATATGTCACAACGACCGTTGCCTCTATGAATTACATCAAAAATTTATTTTCGCAAAATGGAGGAAATAAATTAGCCGTCTGGCACTGTGCGGGAAGTAATCCATGGTTTTCAACGTAAGCTAGTTAAGTTCATTAATTAATGAACTAATTTTATATTTATTCTTCAAATAAGTTATTTAGCCGTTTTGAGATTTTATCAATATGTTTTGGATGAAATTTATCGGGTCGGTGTTGATCAGCATCTTTTGTATCGACTTTTAATATTTTTTCCCAATTTTCTTTTGTTTTTTCATTCCATACACGAGCGAAAAAGTCATCTCAGTATCATCAGTCCATTGTCCTAGAGCTGAAAGTTTTGTTTTCTTCGTAAACCTATTATAACTTTTCGCTTGAGTATCAACATATCCGGTAAATTCATGTATCTTTTTTGACATAGTTCCTAATTCATAGGGATGTCCTAGAACATCCCCCATCATTTCGCCCGCCAACATTCCTTTAATTTTATCCTCCATTTTAAATTATTGTTTTTAAAATTTTCCACATAATTATATTTCCCTTAGGTAGACTACCCAAGGGTATATTAGTCTTATTACCCACTCCGCATCCGACCCAAAAGAAAGTGAACAACGACAGAAAATGGAGAAGCTTTATTTCTTTACCACTATTAATTCTTATTATGAAGTATCCATGAAAGTAAAGACTATTTTCGAACGAGTAATGCAAAAAAATCTTAAAATTGTTTCAATTGTAAACGAAAAAGACGGACCTTTTATTTTTATTCTTTACCGTACGAAAGAATACGAAACAATCAGTTCAAATGGAGAGAAAGTACCCGTCGAAGAAGGTACCTACGGTATTCTATACTATGGGAAAGAAATGATTGTATATCAAAAAGAATCCTATAATATTTCCTTGGATATTTTTATTGAAAAAGTATTTCTTGAATACAAGAAAATTCCGGCATTTGATCGGAGTTCTCGTACAGATATTAATATGTCCGATCGAATTTATAAAGAAACACAAAGACGTTGGTATGAAGAACAAGATCGAAAGATGCGTGTAGAGAATTGGAGAGAAAAGAAAAAAGAATAAAGCTAAAATTTTTGAACATCAATTGATGTTCATAATTGTTCATATTTAAATCAGCAAGTGATCAATTACATAAATAATTCCGTTTTTACATTTAATACCTTCATGTCTGATAATAGCCTCTCTTTCACTTTCGCCACTCTTCCAATGTAGAACAACCATCGGAATATCATGAATTATTTTAATGTTAACATCATATCCTGCACCATTAACAGCCTTTAACGCTGTTCCATCTAAGGCTGTTAAGAAATCGGGGATAATAACACCTTTAAAAATATGATTTTTAATAATTGTACTTATTAATTCAATATTAGAGCCAATAGTTTTTGATAGAATATCATTATACTTTTTCAAAACTTGATCATCTGGTATAAATAGGGTTAAACCCTGTTCATTTTCCAGTTTTTCGCCTAATGACAGTAAAGTTGCCAATTTTACAAATAGCGAAAAACTCTCGTTATTTTGAAGTGTGGATAGAATGCCAGGGAAGCCAGCCCATCCTAAATTATACACACGAGCAAATACTATCTGTGACGCTTCATCACTTAAACAGTAAGATTCTTCCATTTTTAATATTCTCTTAATCAAATGGAGAGTCGTGCCGATATAGAAAAATCTGTTTATATTGCTAAATCTTTAGGATTTGTCCCGATATTAGTTAAGGGAAAAATTCCACTTCTAAAAAATTGGCAAAATAAAACTCTAGAAGACTGTAGAACATTTAAAAGTGCAAAACCTGGTATCAATATCGGTGTTCTGACCGGTAAGCCAAGCGGAATTATAGTTTTAGATATTGAACATTACGAAGTAGAAGCTTGGAAAAATGAACTAAAAGATCATCCAGATTTTCCGAAAACTCTAACGGTAGCAACCGGGAGAAAGGGTCTTCATATCTATTTCAATTATTCAGAAGAAGTTGAAAAACTTAAAAACGCGGTTAAAAGACCTTACGACCTAAAAACTTCTGGAGGGCAGTGTGTCTTCTTATATAGTCGAACAGAAAATCAATATCTTCCCATAGAGGGGTTTTCTACAAAACCAAACGGAGAAATTATTGTAGATATAGCGGATATGCCACAGTGGTTGATCAATAAGTTTTTAAAGCAATTAAAGTAAAGAAAATGTTTCGATCATCACCATCTGTCGCGGAAAATTTTGAAAACATGCTAGAACTAGAAGAATGGAATAACAGGGTGTTATATTTTCAAACAAAACCTCAATCGGCACTTGAGAGAGAACCAAAGGGTGATAAAATATGTTCCCTATCATTACTCGAAATCGGAATTTATTATTTTCATTGTAATAATCCAAGAGTAGAACATAATTTCAATGTCGACCATTATAGGCAATATTTCCTGACTGATAACCAGGCATCCCTATTTTGTCCTGTTTGCAGAAATTACGAAATGAATAAAATACCTTGCCGAAAACCAGATCGGGGACCCTTGACTCCAGAAACAAAAAATGAAAATTTTAAAGTTCCACTCGCGCCAAGAAAAAAGGCTAAGTTAGATTTTATGTAATCAATCTATGGTACGAATGAACAAAAACAGAAGATCAATTGATCTTCTAAATCTTAATTCCTATTTACCCAACATTGCTACCAGTATAATTACGAGAAGAATAATTAGGAAACAAACAACTCCGATCATCAAAGTCAATTTTTTATTTTTCCACCACATAGCTTTTCGTAATGTTTTTGATCCATTATTAAATTTAACACTTTGTTCTAATAAATGTTCGCTTTTATCAGAAATATTGTTGAGATTTTCCTCTCTTTTAATCACCTTTTCAAGATTATCAATCATAACATTTTTTACAGCTTCAACTTCCAATCGAACATCGTCTAATTTATCAGAAGACATTTTTAGAAGAAAAATTAAACGACAGGCGATCTCCCCTGTACACCAAATCTCTCTCTTCTTCTTTTTAATTTTTCTTCTTCCACGTGTACCTTTTCCTTCGCGAGTATTTCTTCCAATCTTTGTCTTTTTGACATCGTTGGCGGAGATGTTGATCTATCACGTTTAATATTTTCAGAAAAATTAATCATCGGATTGTTCTTTTTCGATTTTCTATGTTTAATCACAAAATTTTTTACTGTATATTCTACAGTTACTTGTTCATGAACATACATCTTTCGTCTTTCTTCATTTTCAATTGTTAAAAGATAATAGTTAATTTCGCTAAAATGAAAAATCCATTTAAATAATAAATCTAATACATCTAACTTTATTTCAAAATTATACTTAAAAAACAAATATACGGCAATTTGTTTAATAATATTGAAAGTTATATCTGTTCCACGAAGAGTAAAATCCAAATCCATCATTCGTTGTCGAATATCCGACAGAATGGAGATATTAAGACCATAAGTAAATGTTTGTAGTGTAAAAAGAGTTTTAATAAGATCTTTTTCATGACAAATTAAAGCATTTACATCTGAAGTTTTCCATTCGTTCGTTATTAGACCACTTCTGACAACAGTATAGTCTAATTCCGGAAAAAATAATTTTAAATTGAGGATACTATACATATCAAGCGTTAGATTGATATTTTCAGCCTTGGTTTCATAACAAAAATCTAGTTCTTTTGTTCGATATATTTCTTCTATCTGTTTCTGGTTGATATACCAGTCGCTAATTTCAGTCATATTTTTATATCCGGAAAGAAACAATTCTGCTATGTATGCTTCTATAACTGTCCCGCATGCATGATTTCGAAAATTAATATCACCTTGTGGATAGTCGCAGACTTGAGGGTATTTTGATTTTCGAGATTCTCCAATCTGTGTAAGCGTAAAATTGCTTGCATATTTACTTGATTCATAAAAAATTTGATCCTGAGAATATAAATAATTTAGAATTGCAATATTTAATAAAGCATCACCTAAGTAAGCTTCTTTTCTAACAGAAAGAGGAAAAAAACTCTGATCCGGGTTTACGATTCTATTCCTATCTTCATTTTTTCGATTAGTTCCGTTGATTCCTCGCGATTTAAAAATTTGATCATCAATATTAAGTTTATCTTTCATTGATAAAATTAGGTAATTTGTTTCGGGATCTGGTTCTACTTTAACTGTTATACAATCATTTTTTGTAAAATCGTCAAATGGTCTGGCTACGGAGGACGAAAGCGCCCGATCCATTTTAGACCAAAATTTTTACCGACCAGATCCCGGAGAGGTAAGATATCAAAAAAGAAATAAACTAGTTTATTCGATCTGTAAAAAAAATATTGATTTTTATAGCTAAAAGAACTTTTAAAAGATTTGTAAAAAACAACCTTTATTTAAAAAAAATGTTTCCTTGATCACAACCCAACACTCAAAAACGCCGAAAAGAAAATTTGTTCCGTCTGCGTAGACTGTCTTAAAAACTTTCTAAAAATATATGATTTTATGTAAGGAAGAAAATGAGTAAATATTACGCGATTCGTAAAGGATTATCCGGAGTAAAAATCGTTAAATCATGGAGTGAGTGTGAAAAATTGGTAAAAGGATTTAAAGGGGCAGAGTTTAAAAGCTTTCCAACTATTATCGAAGCAAACAATTATATCACAGGTGGTATTCAAGAGCTTAAAAGTTATATTATCGCCGATAATTTTCTATCAGAAGAAAAAATAGTGTGTGAAAAAACGGTTAATCAGAATAAAAAATTTAATAAAAACGTTTACTACACAGATGGTTCATTTCGTTCCGGTAAAGGAGGATTCGCAGTTTACCACCCGTCAACCGATGAAATTGTATACGGACCAATCTTGGATAAAGTAACATCTCAACGCGCCGAATTAACAGCTATTTTACACGCTGTTACTTGGTCTGATCCGTTTGGCTGTCATATTTACACAGATTCTAAATATGCTATCAAAACCTTAGAGGAATATATTCCCGGCTGGAAACGACTTTTCGGTGAAAATCCGAACGATTGGCTTACTACAAGCGGAAGTGAGCCTGCCAATTTGGACCTTTTGCTAGCTATTCTTGATTATAATAATTATAAATTTACTCATGTACCGTCTCATACAGGAATTGAGTGTAACGAAATTGTGGATCACTACGCCAAATTGGGTCGGGAACTGGATAAATCGACTCATATCGTTTTAAATGGCTAGTTTGGCTTATATTTTATATAAGTATACTTCCGATAATAATAAAGATGAAATGATTTATATATTGGAACACAATAGAATTCGTGAAAACGAATTAATTCCAAGTATTTTGGTTGCGACAGAGAATGTCAATATAGAATTTCTTGAATTATTTGTTAAATATTGTTTTGAACAATACGAAGGATTTCCAAAGGATTTAAAATTACTATTATATCCTGCGATTCGTATGGGGAAGACGAAGAATAAGAACATAGAAGAGTTTTGGAAGAAATATTTTGAAGAATAATTATTCTTCAATTTGAATGTCATACTTTATTGTTTTTTAAACATAAGGCGGTCCGGAAATCCAGCAAACTAAAGCAATTCTTTTCCCCCTGGTAATTGGGAGAACGCGGTGTTGCGTAAATGATGGAAAAACTACAGCGCTCCCTTTCTTCTTTGAAATTGAAAATGGAGCTTTGGTAAATTGTAATTGAAGATCGCAGCCGTCATAATCAGATTCGTCGGATAATTGAATTGACATTGATAATTTTCTGTGTGGAGCACTTTTACCCATGTCAGCGTGCCAATCATAAAACCCTCCATTTTTATCTGCATCATAGATTGTAAATTGAATAGATTCCGTAAATCCCGATATATTAACTTGATAGAGTTCTTTATTGGCGTTGGCAAACAACCATGCTATTTTTTCATAAAGCCAATTATGTCTTGAATCCAAAGGTTCGATCCATTTAATTATACTTTTTCTCATTTCTGTATGTGTTTTACCATCAGCAAGAATTGGAGGACTTTCTGGAATTTCTTTCACTAATTTTAAAATACTTTTAATTTCCTCTTCATCAAATGCTTGTTTAAATTCGAAAAAACTATCAAATGCCGGAGCTCTATTGTGTTTCTCCCTAAAAAACTTAGTAGCATCAAAAACTTTCACCGTATTTTTTGAAACTTTAGCAAGCAAATTACTATATTCCCGTTCAACTTCCTCTTGAATTTCCTCGCGAATTTCATCTTGTATTTCCTTTCGAAGTTCATTTTTGAGTTCTTTCCGAATCTCTTCTCTTGTCTTCAATGATATTTCTTGTCTACTTTCTTGTCTACTTTCAGATATAAATTCTAGTCGCAACCTATCAATTTTTTCTTGAATAGATTTCTCAATTAAAACTAACTGTTGATCTGAGATCTCCATTTTTCGGGTAGTATGTCTCCTAAAAGAAAATTATTATTTTTCTATTGTGTGTAATTACAATTTAGAGTATTTCAATTCTTTCCGACAAAATGGCGGATAACGATATTAAAATCCTTGATGATACCATCGCACCAACTTCCGAAATCGTAATGAAAGAAGAAGAAGAAACATCTGAAACTCCAAATCTTGAAGATGACCACAATAATTGCGTAGATGGATTTTGCCCAATCGATCGTACTCAACAAAGCGAGAGTTCTGAATCATCTGGAAGTCAATGTAGTAAATGCGAAAAACCATCTACTATCATCAACTTTGATATTTCAATTTTAAACGATAAACAAAAAGTAATTTTTAACGATACTATGTCCTCGTTAAGAATGTACTTCTCAGGAGAAGGTTCACCGAATACCCTTATTTGGGGACAGACACTTTTCTTAAAGACAATGTTGATGGACATTGCTGTTGCAAAGGCTGTTATGAACGGAGTTCCCGAGCATTGTTTCGATTATTTCCGCCATCAACTAAAAATGCAAGTTGGATTTTCTAATGTTTTTACTATTCAACAGTAAAAATAAATCGTATTGAACAATAATTATTGTTCAATTCTACTAAAAAACCTTACCAATCGATAGTTTTTTGTTTTCGTCTCTTGAGAATCATGTTAATTTCTGCAAAACATCTGCTATCCATAAAACCACGATGTGCGGAAAATGGACTTGGATGACTAGATTTTATAATTACACCTCGACATAGATTTTCATATCGTTGAGCGTTAGCTCCCAAAAGTAATGCGATCGGATATTTTTCCTTTTCAAGGTCGTTTTTCGCGACCGGTTCGGGTTCCTCCTCTTCATCATCATCTGATTCCTCATCGTCAGAGTCTTCATCTGCAATTTGAATAGGTATTTCACTTGTATTTTTAAAAATATACTCTAAAGTTCGGTTAATAAACCCGGTCCATATCTGTTTGTGACTACCGGCCTCTCCTGGTGTAACCGTGAGACACGCATTAATTAAAAAAACACCTTGTTTAGCCCAAGGGGTTAAATCTCCATCTTCAGCACAGATAGAATCCTTTCCGATATTCTTTTTCACGACTTTAAAAATATTCATCAGACTTTTTGCGATAGGCGACCCAGATCTTACCGAGAAAGATAATCCCATTGCCACAGGTTGCCCTGATGAGTTCGTATTGTGATATGGATCTTGTCCAATTAAAATGACTTTTATTTGATCAACTCTGATAGTTTTATAGGCTTTGAATATCTCCTTTGGTTTAGGGTAGAAATCCCCACCAAATTTATCAATCTGTCCCTGAACTTTTTCTAGAATATGAATGTTATCCTTAAACAATTTTTCCCACGATTTGGGATATTTAGGATTACCATCCTTATCAGTGATACCATCGAAGAGAGACATTTTAATATTTATAATCTTTGGAATTGGAGATTAATAAAAGAAAAAGTAAAGGGTTCCAATTAGTATTACTAAAATAACTAAAAGGAATAATACAGACCAAAAAGACCACGAATTGGATGGTTGGACGTTTCCAACCATTTTGCAGTCAGGATGGCCCAAAGAAAATCTGCCTTAAAGTTCCCCCCGCAGTCCCCTCGGCAACCTCGGCTAACAAAACCAGTCGAAAGACAAAAGTTTACCTGGGAGACTGATCTTTTCATCAACTTATCTGGTATTAACTCGAAAATTCCAATTAGGGAATCAGAATATCCTTTAGAGGGTGGTGAAAAATCCGAGAGGAGTAGCGTTCATCAACAACTTCACGCTTTCGATATTAGTAAAATTAGCGGGACGAAAGAAAAAGGTATGTATTCCAAAAATGAATTAGTTAAAATAGCGGGTATTTTGGAAATATCGTCAACCAATATTGATAAACTCAATTTGTCAGATCGAATTTTAAAATCTTGGAAAGAACGATATCCAGAAGATTTTTCCGACGAATATTAAAATGAAAATAGTTATCTACAATTGTAGATATAACTAATAATTAAACATTTCAAGAAAATGTGTTTCTTCTACTTTTTTTTCTGTTGAGGTTTTTTCTGTTGAGGTTTTTTCTGTTGAGGTTTTTTCTGTTCTATTTTAACTTCTTCCTCGCTGTCATCTTCCTCGATCTTTTCCTCGGGTTTTTTCTCTTGATCCTCAGGGTTTTCCTCGGGTTTTTTCTCTTGATCCTCAGGGTTTTCCTCGGGTTTTTTCTCTTGATCCTCAGGGTTTTCCTCGGGTTTTTTC
>Ga0105046_10014618_pt1 | contig 12100 bp, 5 predicted proteins | sample MAT03_FD_78385 | JGI IMG/M metagenome (GOLD analysis project Ga0105046, IMG submission 78385) | Freshwater microbial communities from Lake Fryxell liftoff mats and glacier meltwater in Antarctica - MAT-03 (megahit assembly) | ecosystem: Environmental > Aquatic > Freshwater > Ice > Liftoff...
AACAACTTTTTTCGGCATCGGTGCTAACGCCGTTGTTTTCGCAGTGGTCGTTGCACTTTCCAAAAACTCCGTGGACGAACCAGAATTTCCGGTGACGATTTCAAAGGATCTGGTCCACCCGAGCCCTAAACGCAAGTCGAAACGACGCGAGTCAGCAAAGCCATCGGCCATTCCGATCAGTGAACTTCAAGCACGGAGCGACTTCAATGGTTTTGCCATGTTTCCCATCATGGCGGTGAGTGGTGCGGTTTCATTTTCTTATGAGGTGCTTTGCACGCGAATGCTGGGGCATATGCTCGGGGGAAGCGTCTACGCGTTCGCTACCATGCTGGCAAGTTTTTTGCTCGGGATTGCGGTCGGTGGAGCGATCGGTGCCAAGCTCGGGACCACTCGCCACCGAGCCATTGGGGCTTTCATCGTTGCCCAAGTTGGGGCCGCAGTCTGTGGGTTAGTGATGTACCACAGCGTTGATCTGCTGGCTGCAGTGACGCTTCAATCGGAAGCTCCGGTTTCCATGCTGACAAGTGTGGGTATCGCCGTCGCCGCGCTCTTGCCAATGGCCATATGCATCGGCACCACGTTCCCACTTGCCATTCGAATTGTCGCGCAGAATGAACAACATGCGTCCGTTGCAGCCGCCCAGATATATTCCTGGAATACCGTCGGTGCCATCATTGGGTCGCTTACGACCGGCTTTCTATTGTTGCCGATGCTCCACTATTCAGGCACTGCACAGTTTGCGATTCTTGCAAGCCTTTTGCTCGCTGGCTTGACATGCCTTCTTTGGTGTCCGCAGCTCAATTACGGTGGGCTGATACTAACAGGCCTGTTGATCTGCGTTTACCTGCGTCCGGATACTCCTGCAAACCTACTTTGGGCATCCTCGATGGGAGGTGCCGTTTCACGTGGCCCGATCGTTTTTTCTGAAGTGGGACGATCGGCAACCGTTACGGTCAATCATGGTCCTGGTGTTTTGACCCTGCGGACCAATGGGCTTCCTGAGGCGGGAATTAAGCTGCCCGGTTCACTGCTTCGAGAGGATTCCGACTCTGTTTGGCTTGGTGCGTTGGCCTCACTCCTTAGGCCAGAGGCAAAGTCAATGCTTGTCGTCGGATTTGGCGGTGGATCGGTTCTCGAGCATGTTCCTCATTCCGTTAAAGAGATCGATGTTTGCGAGCTAGAGCCGTCCGTGATTCATGCCAACCGTATGATCGGCTCGGCGCGACAGCGTGATCCTCTCAAGGATCGGCGTGTTCACATCGTGCTCAATGATGCGAGAAATGCTCTCAATACGAGTACCCGCATCTATGACGCGATTGTGTCGCAGCCGTCACACCCCTGGACCGCAGGCTCTTCGAATCTGTACACGCAAGAGTTTGCAGAAATTGTTCATAAACACCTCGCCTCGGATGGCGTCTTTATCCAATGGGTAGATCAGTCTTTCGTTGACGTCAATCTCCTCCGGAGCATGGCCACCACCCTGCTGAATGTCTATCGCCACGTTCGTCTCTATCGCCCTACTCCGACGACCCTCTTGTTTGCTGCCAGTGATGAGGTGATTGAACCCGAAATGGTCGAGTACGCAACCGGCAGCTTGATCATGAAACACAGAGACTTTTATGGACATCTTGGTGTCCATTCGACCGAGTGTCTTTTGGCGATCTTAGCTGCCGATCAAGTTGCCTTAAGCAAGATTGCCGATAATGCACCGCCAATCACGGATAATCGCAATCTGCTTGCGATGCAAAGCGCTGTCATCAGTCGCACCGATGGTAGGGAAGCAACATCAGTATTTCTGACACGCTTTAGCCCGCTTCGACCGGAAGTTTCGCCTCTGTTGAACAGCCTTCCAGGAATCGACGTGCCGTATGTGATCCGACGTCAAAATTATATTTTGCGAAGCGATGGTGCACGACTGACTGAGTTGCTGTCGCCCGCAGCCAGAGAAGAGAATTTGGCTTGGAAGTGCTTTATGCATGCAGATTCCGTTGGGGCAAAGAAACATATCGAGAACGCGGAGAGTATAGAGAGTAATCGCGAGAATACGACCTTCTTGAGGATGCAAGTTTTATTAAAAGATGGAGCCCCAATCGCGGAACTTGAGCACCTTTTAAACACTTTGCCGGAGCCTTCGCGATCAACAGCCTTGTGCTTGAAGGCGCTGCAGAAGCAAGATTTTGCGACGCTCAAAAGTCTTGACTATCAATTGAGCAAAGCGACGCCGAATCTGTTTTGTTTTTCAACCGCAGTGCAACTGCGTGTACAGTGGCGTCTTCAAGATAACTCTTTGGCCAAAAACGAGCATCGAGAGGAAGCCTTTCGGTTGCTTGACGATCTTCTACCGTACACGAAAGATCTCAATACCCTATCGATGCGAATGATCGCTGCAATGCTCCTCAATCGCGATGACGATGCAATCGGCACATGCGAGGAGATTGCCTATAAGTTTTCGACGATCGCCACGGCTCAGGGAACTGCCGACGTTCAAATCAAGTCCGATGAACTACTCTCGTTGGTTGTTCGAGTCCGGGGCGTCGTCGACAAACTATGTCAAAGTCCAGACAACGTGAACTTCCGGGTTCTCTCTTTAAAGAATGAGCTTGAGTCACTTCAGATGAGGCTGCGACAGCAAGGTTGATAGCGTCATTTTGACTGCACGATGTTAATCTCGCGATCCACTTCTGTTGTAGCAACTTCTTGGCTTCCGCCGTCTGGCCACGTCACGGTCATTGACTCTACGGTGTCATTGCCAATTCCGAAAGTTATTGGCAACTCCACTTGCGACAAGTAGCTTCGCGTCGAGTTGACAAGCTTGCTTATCAACCTTCCCGACTTGCATTTAACTTCGATTCTCGCGCCAATGGCATCTCGGTTTGATGTGACTCCATTTCCTTGAAGTCGAACTCGAAGCCAGGAATTCTCGGTCTCCTGGTCGTTTCTCAATAAGCGGCACCTTGCACCCGTTGTTGCGATGAGGACGTCCAGGTCGCCGTCGCCGTCGATGTCCGCGTAAGCGGCACCGCGACCAACCATTCGCTTTGCGAAGTCCGTCCCGGTTTTTTCCGGCGGCAATGCAACATACTCCGTCATCGCCTCGGGGCCTGCATTCCAAAAAAGTTGTGGGGACTGTTCGTAAGTTTGGCTTGCCTGCACCTTTGAAATGTCTTGCTCAAGATGTCCATTCGCATGAAAGATATCATCCCAACCATCGAGGTCCGCGTCAAAAAAGAACACCCCAAAAGTCAAGAACAGTCGTGTGCTTGGACCGATGCCATTGGCAACTGCTTGGTCGGAAAAAACCAGCGAACCGGGCGACGAGACGTAAAACGCTGTCATCTCGTTCGCAAAATTTCCGATCGCGACGCATGCGCATCGCGAATCGTCTCGAGCGCATGCGACGTCGAGTCCCATCGCGCCGCGGGCATTCCCATCGGCGTCAAACGCGATACCGGCAATCGCCGCCATCTCCTGAAAGGTTCCGTCGCCTTTGTTCCGGAACAGATTGTTCTGCACCGTATCGTTGGCAACAATAACGTCAAGATTTCCATCGCGATCAAAGTCTTGGAATGTCAATCCGAGCGATTTGGCTAATGGTGTGCCAGTCGTTGGCGCATTGATTCGAATTCCAGCGGATTCGGAAACCTCCGTAAACTTCCCCGCACCATCGTTTCGATATAGATGAGGATAACTACCGCCAAATGCTTGTGGTCGGCCGTAGGCACGTTCGCCACCGGTTAGCCGAAAATTTTGCGCCAAGTCAAATTCACGAGACCATTCAACATAATTGCTCACCCATAGATCGAGATCTGCATCGTTGTCGTAGTCGAACCAACCACAACTACTTCCCCAATCTTTCGGATCGCCAGAAACACCCGCATCACCGGTAATGTCCACGAACTTGCCGGTATCATTTCGAAAAAGCCGGTTGGGGCCCGTTGCCGCAGCGTCTGAGATTTTTCCGCTTGCGCTTTGAGTTTCTGAACCGCCTTCGGAGACGGCGCTAATGAAAAGGTCAGAGTCGCCATCATTGTCAAAGTCTCCGATCGCACATCCTTGACCATACAATGACACCTCTAGCCCCGCTTCGATCGTCGCATCGCGGAAGTGACCCTTTCCGTCATTCTCATATAAAGCCAATGTTGGGAGGTCGTTGTCACTGCCATTGAGACCGTTTACGGCAATGTCGCGAGTCCATGGCTTCGAATTCACTAGTAAGATATCGGCAAATCCATCGTTGTTGTAGTCAAAGAATGCACAGCCTCCGCCCATCGTTTCTGGAAGAAGCTTTTCGCCCGTTGCTCCATTGCTATGGATAAATGTGATGCCAGCGGTCTCCGTAATATCAGTAAATGGAATCTTTGGAAGCTCCTGTTCACCTTCGCTACGCACCGTTGGCAGGTTGATCGGCTGAGGGGCCAAGACAACGATGTCCGGACGAATCAACATCCTTATACCAAGAGCGATTCCAACAACAGTCAGCAGTAGCGAGACAGCGATGATGGAGTATCGAATCGCTACGCCAATGACCGCGTCATCGCGTTCTTCTTCCAGATCATCCGATTTGCGAATTTCCTCTTTCATCAACTATTCTCCAGCCGACGACTCGTCAGCCGTCTTTCCTATGTTTCGATTTAGCGGATAGATAACAAGAGCTTCGGCGGCGAAGTCCGCTGCAGGATAACGTTCGCGAGCTTTACCGATCACCGTCCCTTGAATGGAGTCATCGCCTTTGTACTTCATATGAAGGTCGCCGTGCTTGGTTGCTAGCTGGTCGTTGCCAAGTTGCCGGTGCAACTGCTCCAGGTTGTAGTGCGCAGCAACGTTTTCAGAGTCAATAACGAGCGTTTTTTCATAGGTTGAAACGGCCTTTCGCAGCCATTGCTCACGTTCTTCTTTCCGGGCATCTCCACGAAATTGCTGCCCTCGTTGAAACTGTACCTGTCCGAGTTCGTTGATGACGGTGTAGTCTCGGCTGAAATCAAATTTTCGTTCAGGTACTTTTGTTGAAAGAACCGATTCAAAGTTTGTTATCGCTTCGTCCAAATGCCCTTGTTGTGCATTGATTGCTCCGGCTAGCCAAGACATGGTCCAAGGCGGTGCCACCGGATCGTTGAACTCTGCCGCGCGAGCGAGTGCTGCAACAGCGTCATCAAGCCTTCCTTCGACTTGATAGACTCGAGCCAAGTTCAAGGGGCCATCATAGCGATTTAGTTTCTCAACTTCCAAGAAAGCATGCTCGGCTTGCCTTAACTCCGCTTTGCCTTCGAGCAGCAATCCGATGCCGTAGTCATTCCATCGTTGCCATTCCGGGATATCTCGAACAGGTGCTTCCGGCAAAGGTTTGTCGATGCCTGCCACCGGTAACGTGATCTTGTCGGACGCCATCGTGACGACGGGAAGCGGATTCCTGTAAGGTTGGTCGTCATCCTTGCCTCGAAGCGGGTGATCTTTCGGGCCGTGGTTATTGGCGACGATAACCATATATTGGTGATCGAACTTGCGATATTGCAACTTGACCTCGATCGTCACGTGGTCGGTAAGGTTTTCTGGCAATTCGATCCCATAGTGAACGACCTGACCGGCACCGGGCGGAATCTGGTGGTTGTAAAGGGGAATGCGTATGTCTTGCGCATTGCGGCGATTGATGCGATTGCCATCCTTGTCAAGCATAAAGACATTGATGAAATGTGACCAACGATCGACTTCACGGTCTTCATTGATCGCTCCGCTTCTTCCAATGATACGGTCACCACTGGATACCGTGACGTCCAACCAAACTTCGTTCGAGTCGACGGTTCCTTGGGTAAACAAGTGACCAAGTTTCAATGTCCTGACGACGGACTCGATAAGGTAAGCCTTACCCGCTTGCAGCGTGGGGACATTCGGACGAAGCGGGGCATGTAGCTTTCCGTCCACGGCCCCGTCGTCCTTGATTCCAAAAATATCAACTCGCATGCAATCTTTAAGAAATGCTTCATGCGCCGCTTGCGCCTCGGGACGATCCTTTATCCAAGCCAATCCTGTGTTCGCTCCAAGGAACAGGTGGTTGTGCCCTTTCAGGACTCCTGAGTTATCAAAATCCTTCGAACCAAAATCATCAGATGCGGCAAGCGGCATATGGCAGCCATTGCAATCCGTTTGCGCAGTTGTTGGATAGTAAAAACTCTTCGCACCATGTCCTGACACTCCTGACAATAGCCATGCGTCATAGTGATTTTGGCCACGAAGAAACTCTTTGTATCCAGTGACCTCGCTTGGCAAGGCTACTTTGTGGCAAGCCGAGCAAAACTCTGCGGTCTTGTGATGCGGCTTAAGAAACGTCTTCTTATGAAACTCGGGCTTTGCCTTTACTAGCTGATTATTGACCCATTGAAGGATTTCGTTCTTGCTAGTTGCAAACGGATAGTGAAGCGGTTCTTCAATCGTGTAGTCCGCATTGCCGCGATTGCTATTCACGTTGGTGACCGCGTGGCAGGCAGTACAACTTATCCCTGCTTGTGACGTAACGTGACCGATGTCATCGTAGTTCGGATCATCAAACGCACCGCTAAAGAAGGGTACTGGATCATGACATCCGGCGCACCACCGCGAAGCCTGAACAGAACCGTCACGCTTGAGCGACACTTCTCGCGTCTCTCGCACGCTCGCCAAATACATCGGATTGTTGAACGAACTGAAGTGATGGGAGCTTTGCTCCCAAGCCTTGTGCGAGTCTGCGTGACACTTCAAACAGTAGTCGTTCATCATCAACGTCTCGGCACTGATGAAGTTACCGGTGGCAGTGCGGGCTAGCGATGGCTTGAAATACTGCTCGCCTTCTTTCGGCCCAGCAACATTCCATTTACGGGGATCCTGTGAATGCAATGTTGCAAGAAACACGATCGAAGCTGCAACTGCGGCAACATAGTACCCGCCATACTTCCATTTGATCTTCGGTCCGGCAAGGCGATGAAGCAGGTAAAGCCAAACAGCAACAAGGGGGCTGCCAACATGGAGCCAATAGGTGATGGAGCGAGTCGAGGGATTCTTGATTTCGAATCCGCCGACTCGGAATAGCAGTAAGCCTGATCCTAAAAGGACCAACGAAGCGATGAGCAGTAGGTATCCAACTCGCACAGCCCTGCGATTTTTTCGAAATCGAGTATTCGTTGTATGAACGATTGCGAAAACAATGAAGGGAACAATCACCAACAGGCCCAAAACAAGGTGGGCGAGAAACATGCACTGATAAAAGTAGTTTTGATACGTCTGGCCACTGAACCATTCCAAACTGGTAATGGTCGCCAAATAAGCTGAGTTCGCGAATAGAATCGCGAGGATGAAAAGAAGTGCGTAAAGGACCCGGCGAAGTTTAGGGCCGACCGCCTTGACGACCTTACGATGCGGTTGCTTCGCGGAAGTTAGTTGGCTCATGAGATAGCGGCATCAGGTAGATGAATTTTGTTGAGGGAAAATCTTTTTGCTGGTTGACGCACGCCGGTGCTAGATGGTTTTGTGACCAGGGTGCCAAACGAAACGGACTTCTCAAACGACGTCGACTTAGAACCTATCTGAAAACCGTTAGCCGCATGGCGTTAGCCGCGGTTTCCTCCGGTTTTCGGATAGGTTCTTAGAGATCCGACGTCTCGTTGTTCAGTTCTGAGAGTTGACCGCATGATTTGCCACTGCGACAACGAATCGCACGCAGCTCCGACGTCATTCCCGAGATGACGCGGGCGGACGAAAGATTTCATTGCCGAAAGCGGATTCAAGGTCGCAGTCTTTGCTTTTCCAGCAAATCCGTTCGCGGCCTTGTTGACAGGCTGACACGGTCGACAACGCAATGCCCGGGGGTGTTAACTGGCGAGCCGAGGTCACCGCAACAGGCTGTGAAAACGTGTCGGACGACTTTTTGCAACCCGGGCCATCACAAGGCCGATCCTTGAGCCATGGCAATCGCAGCTCTACCGTTAACTCAGACGCCGCGAAACGCGGCAATTGGTCAGAAACGGGAGAGTGTTCAAGGTAGTCGCCGCAACTCGCAAGCGCTACCATGGACCCAACGATCATGTTGAGGCCAAACGTCACGAAAGCGAATCGGAGTAGTTGATTGACCAGGTGCCGGAATTTCACGCTAGAAGCCTTGGAAGGACGATACTTAGACTTTATTCACATGCCCCCTCATCGTCAACGGTTGACGCCCGTTCGTCGTATGTCCCAGATTCGATTTACCCGTTCACGGCTAGCCAAAACCGTCGGTATGCTACGTCGAACATCCGGTACCTAGCGCCGACACCTATCGCCAACGGGTCTGATTCTCCATGAAATTCGTGCAATGCGATGAGCGACATTCATTGGAGATCGGTGAGATCTTCAACGAGGCAATCGCCAATTCGACGGCTGTCTATGATTACGAAGCTCGATCAAAAGAGACAATTGACGCGTGGATCACGTCAAAAAAGCAAACCGGATATCCAATTGTCGGACTACAAAGCGAAGCCGGTGTACTGGTAGGCTTTGCGACATTCGGCCAGTTTAGGCCCTGGGCCGCCTATCAGTACACGGTCGAGCATTCGGTTTATGTTCACCGCGATTATCGAGGGCAAGGGCTCGGACGAAAAATATTGGAGAACGTTTTGGATTTAGCGGCGTCAATGGGGTACCACATGATGATCGGCGGAATCGACAGCCAAAACATCGTCAGTGCTAACCTTCACAAGAGGCTCGGGTTCACGAAGTGCGGGGAAATCCGGGAAGCTGGGTTCAAATTCGGACGTTGGCTTGATTTGCATTTTTATCAACGCCTGCTCAGGACCGATCGGTAGATAACGATCCTGCTCGGGCAATTTAAATTTGAGGGGTCGGTTACGGTTGGCCGACGAAAAATCGCGTTAGTCAATGCTGAGGAGCTGGCAAGATCAATTAAGCGGACAATCCCAACCGTTCAACAATACACTCTTGCTTTGCGAGCTTCATGCCTTTGCGTGAGCCCATCCCAGTGAACAAGTCTCACACAAACGCGTCAGTGAGCGATAATGCAATCATCGACGCAATCAGAGTAGCACGGTGGTCTCCATCGTGACTCATGCCGGAGACCGCCGTGCCACAATTGGTTTTGCAGCCATCAAGCTCGCAAACTTTCAGGCGATGGATTGTTTGCCGCGATAGAGATAGCAGATGTATAGACAAGCAAACCAAGGACCGAATTCAATCCAGGTCACCACAAAATCGAAGAAGGCGGCACCCGTGTACGGCAAGTCGAGGACCGCCGTGTTAGGAAAGTGGTAAGTGAGCCAAAAGCGAAGGTAGTAGAGCATCGTAAGGCCGCCGATCGCCAGCCAGACTCGGCTCCTCGCGAATGGTAACAGCGATAGAGCCCACGTCCAGTACCATGGATTCTGTGTTGGACAAAGAAGCCAAAACCAAGCCAACGTCAAGAACCCGCCTTCAACCAATCGCGACACCCGGTCTCTCACCGGAGTCACGCGGGCTGAGAACCTCCACGCAATGGTTAGCGCTAAGCACAGGAACATCGTACCGGTAATCGCTCGCGTGGTGAGGAATGGGATTCGCTCGGGCGGCGTACTCAGAAATGATGACAACGAATCGACCATCGTGATCCGAGTGTTCTCCGGAACAACGGTGAACCATGCGACTTCGTGCGGACCGCGTTGGTAGGTCGGTTTAATATTCTCAATGATGTTTAAGAACAGGAAGTCGTTCATCTCCCATTGCTGCAAGAACGTGCCGACACCACGACTCGGATCATTACCCTGATTCCGAATTGGTTTCATCGGATGAAGTAATGCGGCGGTGGTAAACGTAAAGATGACTGCAGGAACGATCATGGATCGAAACCCGCGTCGCCGAAACACAAACGCAGCAAAGATCGGAACCAGGACGATCGGATACAACTTCGCTCCCACTGCTAAGGCCAACACGAAGCTGGCCAGCGACGTTACGAGCGACCGTCGAGATGACAGACTGAGCGCGAGCAGATACACGGCAAGTGTCGTCAAGAAAACTGCGATCGCATCCAAGTGGCCACTGTTAGAAACCTCTTTCATCAACAGTGGGCACCAAGCGTAGATCATGCACCACTGAGTCGGTTTTTTTGCCAAACGCAGCAGGCCAATGACGACGAATATTGTCGCGATATCGAATCCAGTCAGCCACGTCTTGATGAGGAAGACGCGAACCAACAACGGCGAATGGGATGGCGTGGTGAGACTCACCGCAGCAAACACGGCTTGGCTTGTTGGCGGATAGATGGTCGGCAATTCTCGAAAATGAACTCGATCGAGTATTTCCGCCATGGCTGGCTCACGATCCAGCATTCGGACCAAACGCTCGATTCGATGGTCATCGATCGAGGCGGCATCAGCTTTCTGAATCGCTTCGGGACTGAAGGCAAACGGGCTCACACCCTCGGCGCAAACCGCGCCGTCCCACAGATAACGATACAGATCGACTTCCTGAATCGGTAGCGAAAACAGCATCACCACACGAAACAGAACTGCGGCACCGACAATGATCTTGGTCGATTGCGAATCCAGTCGCAGGCGTTTGACGGACGCAACTGCGATCAAATAGATGCCGAAGTTTGCCGCGAACAACGACAAAACGGCGATGATTGGCCGATCAATACCTTCGGTGTGATAACCAAATCGCCAGCTCGATAACGCGATCGCACCGTAGAGAATCGTCGATAGGAAAGCCGCAATGACGAGCGTTCGATTCGCCGAGGGCTCTGGTTCTGGTGATTGCGTGGTATCCAATACCAATTCATTCTTGTTCCGCGGTGCGCCTCGATGTTTCCGCCCGTTGCTCACGCCGACGACTTCTGCAAACCGTACTTGGCAACCGTATACAGAATCTTCGAGCCCGCTTTCACCGTCCCGCTCCACGTTCCGCTGATCTTGCTAGTACCGACGCGATTGCGATACGGTACAGGGATTTCCATTTGACGCATTCCTGTTTGAGCGGCCTTGATCTGCATCTCGATCGTCCAGCCGAAATTCTCGTCGCTCATCTGCAAGCGACAGAGCTTCTCGTAGTCGATTGCTCGAAACGGTCCCAAGTCGGTGTAGCTAACGTTGAAGAGAAGACGCATCAGAAAACATGCTAACTTGTTTCCGTAGACACTCTGGGGCGGCATTGCACCCTTTTCGCGCTCGCCAAGTAAGCGTGAACCCAGGACAAAATCCGATCGACCTTCAAAGATAGGTTTAACCAATTGAGGCAAGATTTCGGGGTGGTCGCTGTAATCGGCATCCAAAAAGACGACCACGCGAGGTGCGGCTTCTCCGTTGTCGATGCTTTCGCGAATCGCGGCAAGGCCCCTTAAGCAGGCGGCACCGTAGCCTCGTTGGGGCTCGCTAACGACCGTGGCGCCGCCGAGGGCGGCAACGTCAGCCGTGCGATCCGTCGATCCATTGTCCACCACGATCACGCGTCCGACTTTCGGAATGTCACCCAGCACCATTGGCAGCGAACGTTGCTCATTCAGTGCGGGGATGATGACGACAACCGAGTCAAGGTCGATACTGTCAGAGTTGATGACGGCGGGAGATTCCATGTCATTGATCGAGATCATCGGCACTCTCGGATGGAAAAATTCACCGATGCATGTCTATCAAAATAGTAACAGCGTCGATTTTGAAAGTCTGTGAGCCAGCCCACACACGAACCTACCGCTGCGAGCTTCGCGCGGTTGCTTGGTCATTGAGTCCCCAGTCGTAACTGAGATACGCAACCGAAACCGAATTTGCCATCGCCGCATCATACGCTTCACGCGATGGCAAATAGGGTGCGATGGTGCGAAGTTGAGCCGTCTGGTCGCTTCCAAAGTCTTCGCCGAACCAATCAAGAATCGACGAAAGTTGAAATGTTCGTCGAGCGGGGTCGTAGCGGAAGTTTCCTGAATTGGCGAAGAAGACCTTCGTGTTCAACGTCAATTGTGCATCAAGTTTGTCGGCCGTATAGGCTTCCGCCAGCAGACGCGGGCAACTGCGCGATGCACAGACGATTGCCAAGTGAATTCGCGGCTCACCCGTTTTGCGCAGGACCTCATGCTCCATTTGATCCAGCGAGTAAGGCTTGCCGCCGATGGTCAGCAGCA
>Ga0105046_10014619_pt1 | contig 12100 bp, 13 predicted proteins | sample MAT03_FD_78385 | JGI IMG/M metagenome (GOLD analysis project Ga0105046, IMG submission 78385) | Freshwater microbial communities from Lake Fryxell liftoff mats and glacier meltwater in Antarctica - MAT-03 (megahit assembly) | ecosystem: Environmental > Aquatic > Freshwater > Ice > Liftoff...
ACGAGCCTCACTTGCCGCGGAGCGTGCGCCCCGGGATGTAGTACGAGGAACGATACGCACCGGGGTTGTCCCGGACCGATCGCGGGTTGTTGCGGGACTCATTGGCACGGGTGAGGCTCCAGCCGCGATATTGGGCAGCGCCCAATACCGCCAGCACGGCGACGGCCCAGATGGTGTAGATGCGAGCACCCATCAGCGCCGACCTCTCGCTGTCCTGCTACTCATCGTCGTCACTGCTACTGCTCGTGCTGGGGGCATGATCGCTTTCCGCCCAGCGTCGACCCTCGAAGCTGGCGGAGGGAAGTATGAAGAGGATGGCGGGCACCAGCAGCGCGAGCACGGCGATGCCGTAAAAACCATACGTCGGTGCGTCACGACGAACCCGAATGGTGTACGAAGCCGACGCCTTGTTCGGTTCGCCGCCTTCGGCTTGTACGCGCAGGAAGTACCGGCCGGCCGGCACCGACGCGATGCGTAGGGTCTCTCGCCGGTCCCCTTCGGTCCATGAGCCGTCGCTGTCCGAGCCGTAATAGTAGCTGAGCTGCCGCGTGACTTCGCGGGTTTCTCCAGTGGTCTCGTTGATCAGCGACAGCACGAGAAACAGCCAATCGTTGTCGAGATCGGCGCCGAGATCGATGGCCACGTTGGACGTACGGCCGTCGAGGTCGAAGGCCTCGGTGACCACGGCCTGCTCCTCCTGCGCGCGCGAAAACGTGAACGCCCGCTCCAACACCGTGCGATCGCTCGCCAACGTTACGTTGAGCGCGAGTAGTAACAGCAGTGCGAGCAACGCGAGCGCGAATCGCTCCAGCATGCGCTTGGGCAGTGCCGAGTGCGGATTCGGCTGATTCGCGAACACGCCGATGGGCTGCTTGAGCGGCTTGGGCAAACTGAACGCCTTTTGAATCACCTCGGGGGGCGTGTACGTACCCAGCGACCACGTGGTCTCGCTTCCTGATGCCTCGGCGCTCAGGAGGTACGGCGGCGACACGAAATCGCGACTCACCACATGGTCGCCGATGCGCAGCTCCCATGGGAACTCGCCCAACGCGGCGGTGGTGTACGCGGTAGCCGTTTGGAAATGCTTGTACGTGGTGCCGTTCAGTTGGACCGTGGGGCGTACACCCGAGGTCTCGCGTTCGGGGCGACGACGCAACTTCTCGATGACGTTCCAGTGTCCCTCGTATTCCGAGAGATACAGAAAACCGCGATACGGATTGAAGCACACGTACTCGGTCCACGAGTAGTCGGTGCCTTCCACCCGAATGGTAACGACCTGAAAGCCGATCACTTCCCACGGCATGCCCTTCCAGGTGCCACGGGTGCCGAGTGGGATTTTCGGCGTGGCAGTGACACGCTCACCGTACTGCAGGACTTTCAGATTCTCGTCTGTGGCGTCGAGCTGCGCGCCGCAAGCGCCGCACACGACCGATACGGCCCAGCCCTGCGCGTGCAGCTCGATGGCCGCACCGCAGGAGGGACAATTGAGCCCGGCGGCCGTGGGCACGCGGTCGGCCGGCGTTTCAAACGGCGCTACCATCCCTCGAACTCCCGCAGATTTTTCAAGCGGAGGTCGTCGAAGTTCACGTACTCACCGAGGAACAGCATAGGCGGCGCCTCGGAGCCGTCAATGGTGGCCAGTCCGTGCTGCGCGTTGAGCAGATCGATGAACAGACAGGCCGACTTCTCCCATGTTGTGAAGGGGAGCTCGCCCTCGGTGCCCAGGTAGCGCGCCTCGGTAATGCTGGCCACGTCGTACGGCGTGTCGTTCCAGACATATGTTCCGCCGACGCGTACCTGCATCACGGCGGGCACTTCGAAATCTGTCGGCGCCGCAATCGTCATCGCATACTCGAGCTGCGCATCGGAGAGCCACGCACTGGTGCCGTTGCCAAGCACGCAGTGCCACTCGTTCCATCGTCCGCGCGCCCACCCGTACGCGATGCGTCCCACGACGACGAACCGTTGGTCGTGCCACTCCCCTTCGGTGCCGATCTGGATCGGCGAGCCGGTGGCGGGGAAGTCTGCTTGCGTGCCCAGCTTGGCGAGGTCGAGATCGCGACGCACCAGCACCGACCGGCAGTAGGGGCAAGTGGTCTGCACCGCCTGCGCCCACAAGAAGCGCACCGGGGCGCCGCAGTTCGGGCACGCCACGCCATGGGGCTGCGGGACGGTCACGAGTCCGCCTCCGCCACGGCCATCGTCGGCAACGCGGCATATTCACGCGCGAGGGCACGAACGCGTACCGTCTGGGCCCCAAGCAAAGCCGTGAGTCGCACGTCCCACTCCCAGGCCGCGCGCGGCGTGCAACAGAACAGGTTGAGGCAGGCCGACGCATGCTCGGGGAAGGTGTGCACCGTGAGATGCGACTCGGCGAGCATGAGCAGACCGGTGATGCCGCCCGGCGCTGGAAACTGATGCCACACGGCTTCACCGACCGGGTGCAGCGCGAGTTCCAGGACGATCGCGCTGAAGAGCGCGCGCAGCGACGCGGGATCGGCGAGGCGCACGGGATCGCACCCGTACGCTTCGACGATCCATTCGCTGCCGGTGTGGTGCACCGACGGGGTCATGCGGTGTGTGAGAATTGCGCCTGTTCCGTGCTAGCTCTGCGGTGCGCCGCAGGACGAACAGAACTTGGCTGCCACCGGCAGCGTGGCGCCGCAATTCGTGCAGAACTTGGTGTCACCGCTGAGAGCCGCGGCTGGCGCGGCTGCCGTCGCCGGCGCGGGATTGCCCGTGGCCCCACGCATGGCGTCACTCATAATGCCGCCAAGTCCGACGCCCGCACCGATGCCCGCAGCGAGTCCCGCCATACCACCCTGATTCGCCGCCGCGATCGGAATCGACTGTGCCGCCTGGAACTGTGTGTACTTGCGCAAATCGCCGATCATGTTCATCGAGATGCGCTCGTCGAGACGCTTCTGCAGTTCGTCGGGGAGCGACAGGTTCTCGACCGTGAACGACTCGAGCGTGAGTCCAAGCTCGGTAAACGCCGGCTGCACCGCCGCCGCGATCTGCTTGGCCAACTCCGCCTGATTCGCCGCCATGTCGAGGAACGGCACCTGCGCGTTGGCGAACGCCGACGTGAAGCCGCTCATGATCGCGTTGCGCAACGCGGGGTCGATCTGCGCTACCATGTACTCGGCATCCGTGGCGCCGACCTTCGCTTGGAACACCGCCGGATCGGACACGCGGAATGCATACATGCCGAAGGCGCGTAAGCGCACCGCGCCGAACTCCTTGTCACGGATCGTGATCGGCTGCTGCGTCCCCCATCGCTGTCCCGTTTGGACGCGGGTGGAGAAGAAGTACACGTCGCTCTTGAAGGGAGACTGGAAAGCCTTGTCCCAATTCTGGAGATTCGTGAGCAGCGGCAGATTGGCCGTGATGAGGGTGTGCAGTCCGGGCGCGAACAGGTCGGCGGCACGGCCTTCGTTGACAAAGATTGCGAGCTGTGATTCCCGAACGGTCAGCTTGCCGCCGCTCTGGATCTCCATGTCCTGCATGGGGAAGCGATACATGAGGACACCGGGACCGGATTCGGTCCACTGAATGACGTCGATGAACTGCTTGCGAAGAAAATCACCCAAGGCCATGGAAGCCGCTCCGATACGTGAGGGTAGAAATGACCATACGAAGCACGGGGGGCAGAAGTGTCATCACTTCACCAGGTGGAACACGCTCTGACGAGCGAACGCCCAACGCACCTTCCCGTTCCCGTCGATGATGACGTCTTCTTCCTGGGCGGAGCGGACCTGCTGGTTGTTCCACTCCGGCACGGGCGTCGTGGCCTGCAGTTCGATCGAGTACCACATGCCGGGGATGACCTTGTGGTCACCGCGGCCCGGCACGCCGTCCTGATAGTCCCAGAGCCCGATCAGCGCGCCGGCACCGTGGCCGTGCAGTCCGATGGGATGCGAGTACAACGTGCCGTCGATCTTCTCCTCGCGCATGCGCTTGAGCGATGCCGCCAGCACTTCGTTGCCGGTGCGCCCCGGCTTGAGCTCGCTGATGGTGATGTCCTGCAACCGATTCGACGCCATCAACGCGCGCTTGATGCCCGCCGGCACGTCGGTCTCGCCGTCGCGCAACACGTAGCCGTTGTGCTGGGTGTCGGTGTTGAGGCCGAGTGCGGTGATACCGAAATCGCAGTGCAGCAAGTCACCCTTGAGAATCGTGGGGTTCACGCCGACCAGCTCCGAGCTGCCGAACTGCCGTTGCACTTCCACACTTGGCTGGAACCAGGTGGAGAGCCCCAAGTCACTCACGCGTTGACGCATCCACCAGAGCACGTCGTCGGCTTTCGTCACGCCCGGCGTGATGACCTTGTTCGAGAAGGCCTCCTGGATGATCTCCCAGGCGACGCGATTGAGCTCGCGGAACATCGCTTCTTCTTCCGGCTGACGCGACGCGATCATGTCCACCGCCAACGCCTCGGCTGGCACGACCTTGGCGGCCCACTCCGGTCCGAGCGCCTGCAGCATGCCATCGCGTTCACCGCTCGCGAGCCCGTCAGCGAAGGCAAAAGTGCGCGACGTGTTCACGGCGATCTTCTTCGGCTTCCGCTCCTCGATGACCTGCTTGAGGATATTCCATTGTTCGTCGCCCCACAGCTCCGCCTGCCGATCGTTCGACCGGCTGCCGGCGGCGGGCGCCGACACGGCCTTCATACTACGCACGGCCTTGAACACGTTGCCCTGCGAGGTGCCGCCGAGCGCGATCCGTTCAATTCCGGCCGCCCCGCGATCGAAGAACACATAGATCGTGCGGCGACGAGCGGCAAAGGTGGTCGGCGACGTGATCGCCGTGAAGACGGGATCTTCGTTGTACTCCCGCATGGGGACCACCCACATGTCGATGCCGTCGCGCCGCATGAGCGCCGGCAGCGTACGCTCCATGCGCAGCTCCAGCCACTGCTGCTGCTTGAACGCCTGCTCACGCAGGGTCCCAAAGGGGCGTAGGGTATCGGCCGCCGGAGAGCCGGAGGTGCGGGAGCCCGGCGTGGCCGGCGAGACGACGGGCTGCGCCATGAGCGGAGTCGCCGTCGAGAGAGCAGTCGCTGACGCGGTCGCCAGCAGGAAGACAGGAAAAATTCGCACGAGAAGGCCTGCGATGAGAGTTACGCTATGCGTTGCGCTATGCGTTGCGCTGTGCGCTGCGCGCGGGGGCCTCGCGCCGTTCCATGGCGCGACGAACGAGTTGCACGCTGCCGCCCAACACGAGCGCGAAGACAGCGAGCACGATGGTGCGCTCGAGAAACGTCTGACCGGCCATTGGCCACCAGTCCGGCCAGGTGGCCACACGTGATCCGACGCGTTCGCGCGAGAAGGCGATGAGCAGGGAGCTGGTCCCCATCTCGGCGAAGACTTCGATCACCAGAAAGAGCGCCACGCGAGGTGGCCACCGTTTCACCGGAAAATTGCCGAGGTGCCACGTGAGCATGCCGCAGAGGAATAGCGCGCCAGCCACCAACCCGCCGACGAACAGCATCCAGTTCGTACTACTGAGCAGCGCGGCGCGCCACAGCCGCAGCACGAGGCCGGTGATACCCGCCGGCTCCACCGTGCGTATGGCGAACGCGCGCAGCGGGTGCAGGCGCTCTTCGCCCCAGTGGATCACGTCCTTCGGAAAGAACCGGCTCATGCTGGCAAGCTACGTCAGGTCGGAGCGGACGCCAGCCTTTCTAGCGGCCCGCGACGTTTCCCAGCAGGAACCGCAGGCTTTCGGCGGCGTGCGCCTGCCAGTAGCTCCAGGTGTGCGCGCCGGGCCATTCAGCGTATCGGTGCGCGACCCCGAGACGGGTGAGGGTGGCGTGCAGATCGCGATTCTGGTCCACGTAGGCGTCGTCGACGCCCACGTCGAGCATCAATTGCGGGATGCGCGGCCCACCGGTTGCGGCTCGTACTTGCAGCCGCTGCACCATGTGTCCAGGATCCCGCGCGTTCCAACCGATAGTATCCTTGCCCATCACCCACCGCAGATCCGACCAGAGATTCCGCGCGGCCGTCTGTAATTCGGCGGTCGTGTTGGCGTAGCGTGGGGGCGGCGCAAACGGCTTGGGACCGAAATAACGCGGCGACACGACACCCGAGTGACTGGCCGCGGCGGCGAAGACGTCGGGATACTGCAACGCCAGGGTGATCGCGCCGAAGCCGCCCATACTGAGTCCGGCAATGCCGCGGCTCTCCCGACGGGCAAGCGTGCGATAGCGGGTGTCCATGTGTGACAGGATGTCGCGCGCGATGTAGTCGTCGTAGCGTGTCCACGGCACACAATAGGTTGCGGCGGGTTCGCGGCGCACGGTGTCGGCGCGGCAGGCGTTGGCGTCGCCCAGCTGATTCCATGTCGCGTACCACCCATCATCGCCGTCGGGCATGGCGATGATGGCTTCGGGCGCGCCGGTGCGCACCAGTGAGTCCATCGTGCGATCCAACCGACCGGCGTCCACCCAGTTGCGTTCGTTCCCGCCGCGCCCGTGCAAGTAGACGAGCAGCGGATACCGATTCCGGCTCGCGGCGCTGTAAGATGGCGGCAGGTACACCACCACGGCCTTGTACGCACCGAGCGACTGCGACCAGAGGGTGTCGGTGCGCACGGTACCCATGGGGGTTCCGGTGGCGACCCCCGACTGCGCCGACGACACGGACGCGCTGCCAGCGGCGAGCAGCCACGCGGCCGCCAGGCACATCGGGGGCCGCAGAGCGCGCCGCATTACTTGATGATCGTTCCGATGCGTCCCCATCGGATATCCGTGATGAACGGGAGGGGGCGGACGCTTTCGTCGGCGTTGTACGTGTAGTAGACGAACACCGGACGGCCCCGCACGTTCTCGCGCGGGACGAAGCCCCAGTAGCGGCCGTCCTTGGAGTCGTAGCGATTGTCGCCAAGCATGAACAGGAATTCTTTCGGCACAACGAGCGGTCCCCAGTCGTCGAGCGTGGGCGAGGCCGGTGGCTCGCCGGCAGTGGTGCCGCGCACTTCGAACGATTTTTGCCAGCTGAAGAGCGGATGCGAGAACCCGCCGTCGCCCTTCGGATTTTCGGAGGCGGGGAAGCCTTGGCGTTGGGCCAACCCGTTCAGGTGGAAGACGCCGCCGCGCATCCACACGGTATCACCGCCAATGGCCACGAGGCGCTTCACGAGAATCGGATGCGGATCTTCGGGTTGATCGACCTGATCGGGCGAGACGAACACGACCACATCACCGCGTTCCGGGTCGCTGTAGCCGGGCAGGTTGATGTCGGTGAACGGGACGTGCGGGCCGTAGACCAGTTTGTTGACGAACAGCCAGTCGCCCACCAGCAGCGTGGGGATCATGCTCCCCGACGGGATACGGTAGGCCTCGATCAGAAACGTCCGGATGGCGAGGAAGATCGCCAGCGTGACGAGAATCGCCTTGATGTTTTCCCAGAGGGTGGAGCCCGCGCCGCCGCCGGACGACTTGCCGGCGCGGAGGTTCGCCACGCTCTTACGATCGGTGCTGCTTTTCGACGAACTGCTTTTCGAGGCCACGGACGGTACGGTTGGGAAGTCGAGGACGGACCAGATCAAAGGGGCGCGCCCACCTAAGGACGCGCCCCTTCAACATACGCGGCAAGCCGTCGAGAGTTACGACAGGTGCTTGGAAACCAGCGACGTCATTTCGAACATGCTGACGGTCTTCTTGCCACCGAACACGGCCTTCAGCTTGTCGTCGGCGTTGATGTTGCGCTTGTTCTTGGCGTCCTGGAGGCCGTGCTTCTTGATGTAGATCCAGAGCTTCTTGACGACTTCCGTGCGCGGAAGCGGCTTGTCACCCACGACGGCGGCGAGGTCGCTGCTCGGCGTGAGGGCCTTCATGAACGCCGCGTTCGGCGTGCGCTTGGCAGCCTTCTTCGCCGGCGCCTTCTTGACGGCCGCCTTCGTGGCGGGAGCGGCCTTCTTCACAGCGGCCTTCTTGGCCGGAGCGGCCTTCTTCGCGGGCGCCTTCTTCGCGGCGGCTTTCTTCGGGGCAGCCTTCTTTGCAGCTTTCTTTGCAGACTTCTTCGCAGCGGCCATGTCGTCTCCTGAGGTGGTGACCGGTCGGGTCGCGTCGAGCAATACAGCTCTCGACAGATCTCGCGAAGACGCGGTTACGTCTCAGCGGACGGCCAAAAGTACAATCACGCATACATCGCGCAATAGTGCATTTCACGTTTTTCCCTATGAAAATCGTACTTCGATGCGAAATCAGCGGATTTTTTTCGTTGTTTTCCCCTCGGAGAATCGATTTTTGCGATTCTGCTGCTCGAGGAAGGTGACGAGCACGCGCAGGATTTCCCCTTCGACGCGACGCGAATCGAGGCGCACGTAGCCGCGCGGATCGCCGTCGAAGTCGTCGAGCAGGAGGTGATTGGTGTGCGGCACCCGCACCGCGCGCGCGTCGCGCAGCACCGCCGCGAGCTCGTCGGCCTGCTCCACGGGGACCTGCCGGTCGTTCTCGCCGTGCACCACCAGGGCGGGTTGGCGTACGTCGCGCGCGATCGTGCGCGGGTCGAGGGAGAACCAGGTGCGCAGCCAGCGATCGTACGCGGCGATTGCATCGGCCTCGGACTCCGCGCGCGCCAGCACTGCGGCGCGCTGCGCCGGCGCCCACGTGGTGAGATCGCTCGCCACGAGGGTGGCGCGTTGCCACCGTGCGATTTCCCGCCCTGGGCGTGACGCCGCTGCCAGCAATCCCAGCGCCCACACCTTCGGATCGTCGCGTGCCACCAACAGAGCGACGAGCGCGCCCTCGCTGTGCCCCACGAGAGCGATCCGCTCAGGCTGCACGCGTGACTGCGCACGTAGCCACGCGACCGCCGCTGCCGCATCGCGCGCAAAGTCTTCGGTCGTCGCCCCTTCGAAGCGACCGGTAGAGGCACCCACCCCTCGGTCGTCGAGACGCAGCACCGCGAAACCGGCAGCGACCAACGTGTCGGCGATGTCGACGAACGGGCGATAGCCCGGCAACTCGGTACGCGCCCCGTCGCGGTCCTGCGCACCAGATCCGCTGAGCAGGAGAACCGCTGGCACCGGCGTCGACGCGGGTACCGCAGGTAGCGCCAAGTCGCCGCCGAGCGTCATCGTGCTATCGACCTCGATACGGACCTCGCGACGGTTCACGCGATGGTCTCGCGCGGCGCGAGCGGGTGTGTCGCGGCCCTCGCACGCCAGCGCGGCGACGACGACCACGAGCACGACGGCCCACCGAGACAGGCAACTCAACCGCGCGGAGGCTCCGTCGCCAGCGAACGCAGCAGCGCGATGGAGCGCACGTCCCACGGATCGGGCGTGTCGTCGTCGTCCGCGAGGTCGGCGTGCTCCTGCGGGGTCTCGAGGATCAGTGGGACACCCTGTGCGCGGCGGTCGTGCAGCAGCCAACTGAAGGCATCGACGCCGATCAGCCCTTCGCCGATCAGGGCATGGCGATCGCGATTCGAGCCGAGCGCGCCTTCGCTGTCGTTGAGATGAAAGAACGCCGGCGGTTCGCCGGTGGCCGCTTCGAACTCGTCGAGCACCTTGGTAAGATCGGCGCGCGACGTCGCGATCGGATACCCCGACGCGAAGAGGTGGCAGGTGTCGAGTCCGTAGCCAGTGCGCGCCCGATCGCCCGACGGGATGCCGGCCAGCATGGCGGCCACTTCTTCAGGGGTGCGACCCATGGTGGTGCCGGCGCCGGCGGTGTTCTCGATCAGCAACCGGGTGTGACTGGCCGGAACCGCGACCAGTGCACGACGCATCGCCTCCGCCACCCGAGCGATCGCCGCCTCGCGGTCGCCATCGGTGGCGGCACCGGGGTGAAAGCAGACACCGGCCACCCCGAGCGCCGTGGAGCGCTCGAACTCCTTGGCGAGGGCTGCCGCCGCACGATGCCACTTCTCGTCGTCGGGGGTCGCACAGTTGATCACGTACGCCGCGTGCACAATGACGTGCTCGGGGCGAATGCCAGCCTCGGCCAGAGCTTCCTGATACCGCGCGAGTCGATCGGGCTTCACTCCGACTTTGTCGTTGTAGAACTTCGGGATCGCGCTGAAGATTTGCAGAGCCTGCATGCCGCCCTTGCCCGCACGGCGTGCCGCCATGGAGATGCCGCCGGTGTCGACGCAGTGGGCACCGAGCAGAAGGGACATCGTTCAGCGCTCCACGCGGGCACGACGCAAACGGAAGATCGCATCCGATCCGGCAGCGGTCTCACTCCAGCCAACCACCACCGCGCGACCTCGCACCAAAACGTGCGGATCGCGGGAGTTCGAAATCCCTCCGCTGGCCGTGAGCCGGTCTTCAAACAGATGGCCCGCTGTCCGCGACACGGCGAGTCCGATCTTTCGGCGACCGGTGCCACTGTTGGGATCTTCGTACACGACCGCCACCACGTCGCCGTCGACGGCCACGCGCGCGTCGCCCAGCCGCTCTCCGTAGATGATGGCGACGGGCGGCTCGAACTGCGACCGCGGGTCCATCTGATGCGCATAGAACACGCCCGGGCCTTCGGGGCCGGTGAGCGCGTAGGCCACGTGGACATACCCGTACTTCTTGTCGACGACGACGCTGGGCGCAGGCCGCGCGCAGCCGTACGCGCCGCGATCAGCGGCCTGCGCATCACCGGGGCCCTGATCGAGCGAGTCGACGAGGATCGGTCCTCGCCAAGCGCGAGCAGCCGAATCGGAGGTCGCGGCCACCACGCTATCCCGCCACGCCGCAGCAAGGCGCACTCGTCCGCCGTCGCCTCGGCTCCACCACACCGCGACCTGCCCGCGCGCGCCGGCCGAGACGATCCGGATGGAGCGCGCGCAGCGCATGGAATCGGCGGGGGCGATGCCGTTGCCGAGAGAGCTGAGCGGCGCCGGCGCCGTCTGCACCGGCGGCAGCATGGTGTGATTCGCCACGGAATCCTTGGCCTCCGACATGGCGGCGATCGTCGGCTCGAGCAGGCTCGTGCCACCCACCTCCCGCCATAGATCCTGCGTGAGCAGGAAGTCGGCATACAGCGACGAGGCGTCCAGCGTGGAGTCGGTGGCGAGGTACGGCGGATAGTCGAGTGGCGAGGGAAGATCGGTCGCCACGGCCTCGGCATCGACCCAGCTCACGGCCGGCTTCTCGCACGCTGTACAGAGCAGCGCGAGCGCGACGGAGGCCAACATCTGGTAACGGCGGTTCCGGGACCGACGGATCCGGATCGGGGCGGAGGTACGGACAGGAGGCAGAGCCATGCGGGAAGGGTACTGCAAGATCCGCACGACGCTAGCTTTCCAATTCCTTATCCTGCCCTCTCGGAGAACGTCTGATGTCTTTTGCCGCCTTCGATGGCACGCGCCGCGTGCCCGTCGCCGCGAACGAGCCCGTGCGCAGCTACGCGCCGTCGTCCGCCGAAACGAAGAACCTGAAGCTCCGTCTCGACCGCATGGCGGCCGAGCAGGTGGAGATTCCCATCGTGATCGGCGGTCGCCGCATTCACACGGGCAATCTCGGCACGGTCACCATGCCGTGCGATCACCAGCACGTGCTGGCCACCTACCACAAGGCCACACCGGAGCTGGTGCACGAAGCCATCGCCGCCAGTGCCGCAGCGTACACCGAATGGTCGAGCTGGCGCTGGGAAGATCGCGCCGCCGTATTTCTGCGCGCCGCCGAACTGCTCACGACGACGTGGCGCGATACGATCAACGCCTCGACGATGCTGGGTCAGGCCAAGACGGTGCACCAGGCCGAGATCGATGCCGCCTGCGAGATGATCGACTTCTGGCGTTTCAACGTGCAGTTCGCGCAGGATCTGTATGCCGAACAGCCGTTGTCCGACCACAGCATGTGGAACCAGCTGGATTACCGTCCGCTGGAAGGCTTCGTATACGCGGTCACGCCGTTCAACTTCACGGCGATCGGCGGCAACTTGCCCAGTGCGCCGGCGATGATGGGCAACGTGGTGCTCTGGAAGCCATCGGCCACGGCAATCCTGTCGTCGTGGTACACGATGCAGCTGCTGGAAGAAGCGGGGCTTCCGCCGGGCGTGATCAACTTCATCCCGGGCGACGCGGCAATGATCTCCGACATCGCGCTGGCGCACTGTGACCTGGCCGGCGTGCACTTTACCGGCTCCACG
>Ga0105046_10014622_pt1 | contig 12097 bp, 9 predicted proteins | sample MAT03_FD_78385 | JGI IMG/M metagenome (GOLD analysis project Ga0105046, IMG submission 78385) | Freshwater microbial communities from Lake Fryxell liftoff mats and glacier meltwater in Antarctica - MAT-03 (megahit assembly) | ecosystem: Environmental > Aquatic > Freshwater > Ice > Liftoff...
ACCGCCCACACCTGCTCGAACAACTTCACCATATCGGACGTGAAGTGGATGGGCGCCTGCTGGTTTCTCTTGTGCCGCCGGAAAGGCTTCGCCGTGTGTGCGAGCGGCTTTTCGATGAAAACGAATTTCTCTCGCCTCACGGAATTCGTGCGCTGTCGCGCTACTACCTTGATCATCCCTACACGTTTACTGAGGGAGATCGAACGGAGACGCTTAGCTATAGTGCGGCCGACAGCCCGGTGGCGATGTTTGGAGGCAACTCAAATTGGCGCGGCCCGGTTTGGATGCCGATGAACTATCTGATTATCGAAGCACTTCAGAAATTTGCATTTTATTTCGGAGACTCGTTCAAAGTGGAGTATCCGACAGGCAGCGGAGTCGAGATGAGTCTTTGGGACATCACAATCGAACTTGAGAAGCGGCTCGTAGGGATTTTTACCCGCGGCGAAGACGGACGCCGCCCTTTTAATGGCGGCGTTGAGCTCTTCCAGAGTGATCCTCACTGGAAAGATCTTCTTCTCTTCAACGAATACTTCAACGGCGACAACGGAGCTGGCGTGGGGGCGAGTCATCAAACGGGCTGGACGGCACTCGTTGCGAAGATGATGAGACAAATCGAAACCTTCAAGAAGCCAGAATGAGCACGCTGGCCACGCCATCGTCGGGTGCCAGTTCGAATGGCAATCTGCTCCTGGGGATCATGCTAATCACGCTGGCGTTTTTCTTCGCTGCTGTGATGAGTGCGTTGAGCAAGGCCGCGGCGGGCGTGCCAGCGTTGCTGCTGCTCTTTCTGCAATATGGGATTAGTTTTCTCGTTTTCCTTCCTGCGCTTGTCAAAGAGGGGCCCGGCTTGATGAAGACGTCGCAGCTGGGGCTACAAGTGTTTCGAAGCATTTCGGGTGCGGTCTGCCAACTGCTGTTTTTTGTTTCGGTGAAATCGATTTCCTTGATGGACGCGACTTTGCTTTCCAATGCGGCGCCGTTGTTCATTCCGCTGGTGGTTTTTATATGGTTCCGCAAAGCCGTTCAGCCGCTCGTTTGGGTGAGTCTTGCGATTGGGTTGGTGGGCGTTATTTTAATCATTAAGCCGAGCGCGGTGATGCTCCGCAACCCGGCCGCATTGATTGCGCTTGCGGCCGCAGTGTTTTCGGCGCTGGCTTTGGTCTCGACAAACAAGCTGGCTGAGACCGAGCCGCCGATGCGGATTTTGTTGTATAACTTTGGCATCGCGACGGTGATCCTGATTCCTGTTTGTATTTTCGCCTGGAAGCCACCAACGGGAGAGGAATGGTTGTTGCTGCTCGGCGTAGGGGGCTTCTACGCGCTGACGCAATACTTGATTATATTGGCGTACCGCCAGGCGAGCGCGGCGGAAATTTCTCCGTTCAACTACACCGTCGTCATTTTTTCGGGTCTGCTCGGCTGGGCATTTTTTGGAAACGTGCCGGACGTTGTTTCGGTTGTTGGCACTCTGCTGATTTGCGCCGGTGGAATTCTTAGTATTCGTGCCGGACATCCCGAGGGGCACGGACACTCTATCGGCAACGGGCACTGGCGCCTTTTTCCTCAAAAAGTATGACGCTCGATCCCCGCCATCTTCCCTCGGTTGCAACACTCCACGCGGAACTTGTGCACGAGCACGATTCGATCCTCGGCGAGTCTCCACTTTGGGACGATCGTGAGCAGGTCCTCTACTGGGTGGATATTGATCGCGGGCAGATTCACCGGTTCGACCCGGTGACGAAAACGAACTCGACGTTCATCTTGGGTGGAAAAGTTACTTCAATTGGTCGCCGCGCGTCCGGTGGCCTCATCGCGTCACTAAAAAAAAACTTCGCCGCCTTTGATCCTGCGACGGGATCCGTCGGACTGCTCGATGAGGTGGAGACCGATCAAACGGAAAACCGATTTAATGACGGAAAAGTGGATCGTCAGGGGCGGTTTTGGGCGGGAACCATGAATGAGATTCGTGTCGGCGAACCCGATGCCGCGCTTTATCGGTTCAATGGGCCGGGTTCCGTGAGTCGGATGATTTCTGATGTGACGATTTCCAATGGCACGGGCTGGAGTCCTGATTCCCGCACGATGTATTACACCGACACGCTTCGCTATACGGTTTTCGCCTACGACTTCGACGCTGCGAGCGGGGAGATCGCAAACCGCCGTGTTTTCTACTCCGTCGAGCCATCCGCCGACGGCCTCCCGGACGGACTCACCGTGGATGCGGAGGGGTTTGTTTGGAGTGCCTTGGTCAACTACGGGCGTATGCTTAGATTCGATCCCGATGGCAAACTTGAACGCCAGGTCACATTCGCGCCCACTCGAGGCACGTGCTGCACGTTTGGAGGGGCGGATTTCCGCGATCTCTACATTACGACCGCTCGCGAATGCCTCTCTGCCGAGCAGATCGCTGCGCAGCCACTGGCGGGGAGTTTATTTCGATGCACACCCGGCCCGCGCGGGTTGGCCGAACCCTTTTTTGCAGCCTAGAAACAACCAAAACAAAACCATGAAACTCGAAGGAAAAACCGCTCTTATCACCGGCAGCGCACAAGGTATTGGCCAAGCCATCGCACTCCGTCTCGCACAAGACGGAGCCGACATCATTATCGACGACCGCCCAGGCAATGTCGGCGCTGACGAAACAAAAAAACAAATCGAAGCCATCGGTCGCCGCGCCGTCGTTCTCGGAGGTGACCTTGCGAATACCGACGACGACCGTCGCCTCGTGCAGCAGGGCGTCGAGGCGTTTGGTAACATCGATATCCTCGTCAATAACGCGGGCGTCGAGAAGCACGCGGATTTTTGGGATGTCACCGAAGAAGAGTTCGACTTTGTGCTTAAGATCAACCTGCGCGGGACGTTTTTTCTCACGCAGGATTTTGTCAATCACCTCCGCGAGACAAAACGCCCGGGGAAAATCATCAACATTAGCTCCGTCCACGAAGAGTTGCCGTTTCCACACTTCTCGACGTATTGCGCGAGCAAGGGCGCGCTCAAGATGCTCTGCCGCGACCTTGCGATCGAGTTGGCTCCACTTGGCATCACGATCAACAACATCGCGCCCGGTGCCATCCAGACGCCGATCAACACCAAGCTCCTCAACTCGCCCGATCTCCTTAAAGCCCTGCTCGCAAACATCCCGATGAACCGCCTCGGTTCAGGCGCAGACGTCGCCGGCGTGGCGTCGTTTCTCGCCTCGGTCGACTCCGATTACATCACCGGGACCACGATCATCGTGGACGGCGGACTGCTCTGGAATTACTCCGAGCAGTAGTTCGCGAAGGCGTGGAGAGCTCCCGGATGGAATGTGACGAAATTGTCACAATCGAAATCTTTGACAATTTGTTTTGGCAGATTGAAGAGCGTGATCGTTTAAGAAAGTCGCCACACATTTTATCCCATGAAAAAACTCAAAGTCTCCTTACTCGCACTCGCCACGCTCACCGCCTTGCCAGCCCTAAGCCAAGCCCAGTAAACCTTGCTCAGCAATATTAGCGCGAATCAGGCGGGTGGCTTCAGTGCTGGTGAAATTGTCGCGTTCGACAGTGTGACGGATCGTCTTTTTGTGACGAGTTCGGGATCGAACGTTCATCGAGTGAATGTTTTCAATATGTCGAATCCCTCAGCGATCATGGCGCACAGCACCATAGACTACTCGTTGAGCTTTAGTAACGACGCAACGAACATGCGGGGACTCAGCAGTGTGGCGTTGAGCTCCGCCAAGGGCTTCGGGGTCGCCACCCTTATCCCGACTGCAAATGCCACAACATTCGGGAAAGTCGGATTCTTCAATTTATCCACCGGTGCAAATATCGGAACGCTAGATGTGGGTTATCACCCGGATAGCCTGACATTTTCGCCAGATGGGTCCAAACTCATTGTCGTCAACGAGGGCGAGTTCAACCCGAACGTCGGCAGTGGCTTTGCCGGCACCAATTCTGGCAACATCAACGCTCCTGGCTCGATCTCCGTCATCGACATCTCCAGCATCAACAGTGGGAACTTAATGAACCTGCTGTCGCTCAGCCCAACAACTCGCGATTTCACGGCTGGCAACCTTGGACCGGGGGTCTCGCTGAGCGGGATTCGCAATTCGAACATCGCCGCTGTGGGTATTAGTGGCAATTTTACTAACTCCGTCCCGGACTTCACAAACATGGCGAACCAAGATCCTAACGCCATTGAGCCTGAATACGCCTCGGTGATCGGCAACAAAGTCTACGTGTCGCTTCAGGACAACAATGCAATCGGAGAATATGATCTGATTTCCAATCAGTGGACCAAAGTAACAAATCTCGGGACCATCACTCAGACGATTGATGCGAACGACACGGGCAGCCAAGTCATCTCGATTACCCAGTCGGTGAAGGGTCTTCCCATGCCTGATACCGTCGCCACGTATACCTCAGGAAACAAAACTTATGTCGTGACGGCCAATGAAGGTGACGCACGCGTGGATGATCGCGACGTTAGCCGTTTTGGCGATATTTCTGGCAACGACAGCATGAACCTCATCGTCGATACGGATACACCGTCGAACTTCCTAATTACTGGAAACAACACGAGCAACGGCATTCGCTCCGATGCTCAACTCGGCAGGCTGGACATCTCAAGGCTCGATGGCGACACGGATGGCGACGGCAAAATCGACGCGCCGACAATGATCGGAACCCGCAGCTTCACCATTTGGGAAGTGACAGGTTCCGGTTTGGTGCAAGCATATGATTCTGGATCGTTTTTTGAAACCTACATCCGCGACAACGATGTTACAGGGTGGGTTGACGGGCGCAGTGATGACAAGGGGCCGGAGCCCGAGGCGCTTGTGCTCGGTCAGATCGACGGACGCACATACGCGTTCATCGGCATGGAGCGAAACAACGGCATTTTTATGTTCGACGTTACTGACCCGTTGGCACCGACTTTTAATGGGTATACCAGGACGGTCGTTGGGAATGGGACGAACACTACCACTACTGCGTTTCGCCCTGAAGGCATGCAATTTGTATCGGCTGCAGACAGCCCGAATGGACAAAAGTTGCTCATCGTTGGGTTTGAGGGCGATGGATCGGGTAACTCTGTAAACGGGGAACGCATCGTTGTTTACTCTGTCGTCCCTGAGCCATCAACGTACGCACTGCTAGCGATCGCAGGTGGGGGAATTCTTTTTTTTCGCGTCGCCGGGCGAAAGCAAAGAAGCCCTAAGTATCAAAATATTCGTTGGAAGCCGCTCGGGTAAGCTCGGAGCGGCTTCACTCGTTTAAAGGATCGTTACGCGTTCCGGAGATCTTGCGCAGGCCGGGGAGCGTTGGTTTGGCGACTGATTTAGTGTCTCTGAAATGGCTCAATTGAGAGCGTGTGCACTCGGTGTGAGTCGTGTATTGAGAATGGGATGTGTGTAACCATAGACACTGCGGAAGTCGGCATGGTGGGAGATATCTCGGTGGTCGCGAGGTCGCCGCTGACCTGTTTGCTTAAACGTGCCGCTATCCGAGCCAACGCTGCGTTCATTCAATTGGCACGACGTCGTTTGAAAAGAACATTGTTCGCGCTCCTGCGTTTGCTCTGGGTCGTTCCGGCGTCGTTCCTCCTGTCTTCATGCACGAGCGCCGGGACGAAGGCGCCCGACGCACGTGACGTGAATTTCTCGATTTCGGCAGACGGGGTTTTGCGGCGGGATGCGGATCGAGCTCTGGGTATTAATATCAATTACATCCGCGATTCGGATGTAAACCGCACTCGCGGGGCCCGGCCGCTTCGAACGGCTTTACGTGAGTTGAGGGTTCGGTGGTTGCGGTATCCGGGGGGGGAGAAATCTGATTTTCATCTTTGGTCGAAACCGCCGTATGAAAGGGCGCGGTCTTCCTCCTTTTCGGCGTATGCAAAGTTTCCGGGACGGCGAATCGATTTCGACGACTTTATTTTCACAGCGCGGGCTATTGATGCCGAGCCATACGTGGTTCTCGGGTTTGATTCGGAAAAGCGGACGGGACGCACGAAGGAGGAATGGCTTCGCGATGCTGTGGAGTGGGTGAGTTACTCCAACATCAGGCGGGGATATGGCGTCAAGTATTGGGAGATCGGCAACGAGAACTGGAATAACAACACCGCTACGCCCGAGGCGATGGCCAGCGTGGTTGCGGAGTTTTCAAGTGCAATGAAGCGGGTTGACCCTTCGATTCTGGTCGGTGCGAGCGGGTCGGATGCCAAGTGGTGGTCGCGTTTCCTACCGAAAGCGTCGCAATTTTTGGATTTCGTGACGCTGAGTCTTTACACAACTGGCGGTTGGCAGAGTTATAAAAATTGGATACGGCGACCGACCACGGATTTGATCGAGGGCGCCCGAACGGCCTTGTCGAGTATAGATCGGTTCACTGCGCCATCGGATCGCGATCGCATGGAACTGATTGTGGCCGAAACGAACGCGATCAATTGGTCGAAGGGCGATTGGAAAGGGGACAACACGCTCGGCCGAAGTCTGGTCACATTTGACACCATCGGGCGACTGCTTGCGGAGCCGCGGATTCGCGCAACGATGCTTTGGGGGACGCGCTGGATGGACGATGCGGATGCCGAGCGCAATGTTTTTTACGCTCTATCGCCTCAAAATGGTATTCTCCCGACCGGACAGGCGCTGGGACTTTGGGGGCATTTCCTTCAGTCCGACTTGATCAAAGTCACTGGAGGCAACTCAATGGTCTCTGCTTATGGGAGCCGTTCGCGAAATGGAAAAACGCTTGTGGTCTGGATATTGAATCGAACGATGGATTGGGTTCCGGGGAGTTCCGTTTCTTTTCCTGGTGAGTTGGCTTATCGCGCGGCCAGCGTCTGGCATTGGACGGGAGACGGGCCAAATGACCCGCATCCGGTAATGCGCAAGGGTGCAGTTTACGACGTGCGTGAAAACCGCTTAGAACTTTCCCCGATCCCGCCGTTATCGGTCTCGGTGATCGAGGTTCGTAAATAAGCTGTTAGTGATCAGAGGCGCGCTTGCGGGGGAATTCCCGTCGCTCAGAGACAAGTTGGAAGAGGCCGAGGCAGAACCCGGCGATGATCGTTTGCCCTCCGGCGATAAGAGAAACAGCGGCAAGAAGTGCGAAGTGAATGAGATGCGGGGAGGAATTATGTTCTGAAAAATTGCGCGCTACGAATGCGGTGAGGAAGAGGCTTGCCACGGTGATCAAGCCGCCAGCGATCAGGAATCGCTCCAAGGTGCCTGGCTCGCGCAGTCGCCAGAATTTTGTTAGCGAGGGGTGGAGGCCGACTTCGATCGCGATGAATTTGGCAAAGACAGCCAGCATGACAGCCTGATAACCAAGGACGATGGCGGCCGATGCACAAATCGCAATTGCCGCATCGTATGAGGTCGCGAGCACGCCAAAAAACGCGATTGCAAAAGCCAATGCGCCGATGAGAAACAACGCGAGGCCGGGAATTCCAAACGTCCATCTCGGACTCATCAAAAGATAGAGCCGAAGGCTCCGCCAACCGTCTCGGTAGGTTCTGAGATGCGGTTTGCGATCTCGACCGTCTGGCGAGAGAGTCGTTGGCACCTCTGTGATATTGAGTCGGAACAATTCCGCCTTGATGATCATTTCCAGTGCAAACTCCATCCCCGTGCTCTGGATTCGAAGCTTCTCGATGGCCTCCTTGCGGAATCCGCGCAGTCCACAGTAAAAGTCTCCGCAGACTTTATGATCGTAGATGCGGCGCCCGATGGCGCTGAGCATTGGATTGCCGACGAAACGGTGCATGAACGGCATTGCTCCGGGCGAAATGCCGCCCTGGAATCTGTTGCCCATGACGAGGTCGTATCCTTCGCGCAGCTTATCCACAAACGGTTGTAGTCCCAAAAAATTGTAGCTATCATCGGCGTCTCCCATAATGACAAACTTGCCGTTAGCGGCATGAATCCCTGCCGAGAGAGCGGCTCCGTAGCCTTTGATCGGAACGTTGACGACGCGGGCTCCGAGTCGCGCGGCGATTTCGATCGAGCCATCCGTGCTCCCGTTGTCGGCGATAATAATTTCTCCATCGACTCCACTTTCTTTGAGGAACGTAAGTGCTTTTTCGATGCAGATCGGAAGGGTGAGGGCCTCGTTCAAGCAAGGCATAACAATTGAAAGCTCTGGCATTTCAATTGACGTTATCAAGAGAAACCAAGCCGCTCAATCGGAATACCCGGCCTGCTCATTGATTTTTTTGACGGGATGCGGGGAGATGAAAATCACGGCGTCTGCAACGGGGAGCATCAGGACCTCGGCGTCGCGCAGACGGGGCAGGATCTGAAGGTTGTGCCCGATCCGAGATGCAGGATCGACAAATCGGTAGAAAAATCCCATCCAAACGTCTTTGATACGAGTCGCGGGAACTCCGCGAAGAACGGGCGAGGACTTCATGTCGTAGAGATACTCGTTTCGATACTTTTCGGCCCACCGCTGCGTTTTTGCTAAGAGCGTCTGCATGCCGGGCGGCGTCGGGACTTCTGGATGATCGATCCCGCGAGTCCGCAGGTCGTCGGCGACAAGCTTGCCCCAGATGGACTGGCTGATCTGCCATGAGGCTTCCCGATTGTCGCTAAGGCCGAGAGGCCGCAAGGCTCCGGTCAGCTCCGATCCGACCGGGAAGTAAGATTCCATCTGGCGCTCGATAAACACGATCGGATGACGGTAGGTATCGAAAAACTCTGCCCTTATTGGTGCAACGCTTTGAACAGGCAGACCCGTGTAGTATGTGTAAGTTAAATGTTCGTTTGGTGTGGCGTAAAACTTTGTGCCTGTGTCGAACGTCATGCTTCTCAGTTCGCTCACGATGCGAGAGATCGCTTGGCGCGAGGAACTCACCGAGGTCGCTTCGAAAAACGCGAGACGCCCGCGACCAGCGAGCAGGCTAAGCATCGCGACGATCACGAGAATGCTCGCGAGCCTGATAGGAAACTTCCGGAAGAGATCCGCGAAAAATACTCCGAAAATGAGCACATACGGCGTCCAGAGCACGAGCGAAAGCCTTTCGAAAAAGAAGCTCGCAGCTGGAACAATGATATGAAAAGCGAGATACGCGATTATCATCCAGAGAAGGAGCAGCGCATAGATGCCGCCATGACGGCGCACGGGAAGTGAGATCGCCGTCGGAAGCCATGCGGGCCGCCATCGCGTGACCACTACGACAACAGTCAATATCGCTATCAAGACCAACGGAACGGGCCGGTCAAGCGAGTAATAGAACCAGTCAGCGCTGGAATCAAAAAGTTTAAAAACCTTTGGGACTGAGGATGCCGTAGACAAAAAACCTGAGAACCATACCCAGGGTAAAATCAGTAAAGCGGCGCATCCTCCTCCTACGAGGGATTTCCGAAGCCACATCGACTTTTTGACAATGGCGGGTGTGAGCGCGGCGGCGACCACGGCGAAGACGAGTGCGGAGAATTGATGGGTGTGAAAAAGAAGAGCCTCCGACACCCCGAACAAGATAAAGTCCGTCCATCGTCCACGCCTGACGACGCGGATCAAGCACCAAGCGGCAAATGCCGTCATGAAGAGCGTCATCGAATAGTATCGCGCTTGAAATCCGAAATCGACGGTCTTCGCATTGAACGCCATGAGAGTCAGGGCTCCGAGTCCAGCCGTGCGGCCGGCAAGTTGGCTCCCGACGAGGTAAATGAAGATCATCGTCCCAAGCGCGAAAAGCAGGGACGGTAAACGTGGGGCCATAGTGCGGATATTGATTTCGTCGACGCCGTGGAGCACGCGGGGAGGCGAGTGCAAACCATCTGGACTAAGACCGAACAACCACTGCGACGCTGCCATCGCATAGATTGGCAGCCAACCGTGATAAACGGTGACGCCTTGGGGAGAATAGCTGCTGTCGCGGAACTCGTATTCGGGGTGTCCGTCCCAAGGTTCGGTCAGCGTGTTTTCATAAACAGGAAGGTCGAGATACTTCCAGCCCGGCAAGCCGGTTTCGAGAATGGTGAGAGCGTTGATACTGCTCTCGGCTTCGTCGCACCAGAGGGCGGAATCGTTCATCCACGCGATACGGAGTCCCATACCTGCGAGGATGATGAGGGCGGCGGCCAGCATCTGAAAACGTGCGGGCTTTGAAAAACTCGGCAACACCGGACTTAGAACCTTGCCCCGAGGGACATGCCGGTGGTGCTGGTTAGGAAGTTATTGGCTTGGGGGTCGTTGTAGCGTTGTTGGACGTTGTTAAAGACGCGGACATTGATGTCGTTGAGTAGCACGTAGGAGAGGGAGACGGAGGCTTGGTTGAAGGCGTAGGTGCCATCCTCGACACCGCCGAGCGTGCTTTGTTCGACATTTCCGCTGAGGACGGACGCGCTCAAAGCGGCGCGGCGGGTGATTTGCCATGCGACGGAGGCTTCGAGCCCAGTGAGGGTCATGACGTTTGAGGAGTTAAACGAATCGACCTCGGTGTTGCGGAAGAAGCGGAGGGAGGCGGAGGTTTTCGGGGTAAGTTGATAGCTTAGCAAAGCGGAGAGCACGGCTGTAGAAGACGCGCTGGAGCCGATGTTGGCGGACGTGGCTTGTCGAAATTGGAGACCACCTTCGGCGCGGAAAGTGAGTTTGGAGGTGGGGTTGTAGAGGAGCCGGAGAAGAAATGTTTGATAAGTGGTCGAGCCAGCCGGGGCGTTGTAATAGCCGACGGTGACTCCCGCACCGACGGTGGTTTTTCGCGAATAGCGATAGTCTACGGCAGCGCTGAGGGAGCCAGCGAATTGCGTGCCGCCGGGTTCCGCTTGGATCACGCTGTTGTCGGCGGTGAGTTGGAGTTCGGTTTTCCGGCTGAGCGGATAAGCGGCAAAGATGCGGGCGAAGAGAGTGCTTTGTCTGGATTGGCCCTGGCTGTTGAGGAAGAGGCCGCTTTGGGAAACATAGCTGGCGTCGAGGCCGAGGCGGAGTTTGGTGAGGCGGTAGCGGGAGCTGAAGAGGAAGGTCTGATTGACGGCGTCGAGCTGTTTGTATTTGGCATACTTCAAGACGCTTGGTGCCCAGAGGAAACGGATGGAACCCTTTTTTCCGGTTTCCACGTAGAGGGTGGGCTGAAGTGTCATGACGATGTCGCCCTGGGTATTGGATGCGGTGCCGAAGACATTGTTGTTGTAAGCCACGCCGCCCGAGATATCGGCACCGTAACGGACGCGGTTGCCGCCGATGGCGAATCCCCGGCGGGGGGTGAGGAATCGGGGTTCGGCGACGTTGCCAAAGCTGCGGCGTTCGAGTGAGGACGAGGGGAAGCTGGGGGTATCGAAGCCCTGGCCGAAATCGGGTGGGGTGGGAGGTTCGCCATCGCCGGGCGCCGACGGAAGCGGGGCGTCGGAGTTGGTGCGGATCGCATTCTCGATGACGCTGAGTGCGGGAGGCACTTGATTAATGAATGGGACGGGCTCGGGAACGGGCGATCCGCTGCCTGCGTTGCGCGCGGCGCGGCGTGACGTGGTGAGCGGAGGCGGGCCAGCGAATATGTCTGCGGGGTTGGGGGCGAGTTGGAGAGATTCGAGGCCGTCGAGAACATTGGGCTCAACCAAAGGAGCCGGTTTGGGTGCGGACGTGGGCGGCGATGCTGGCGCGATTGTCGAATTTTGGCCGTGGGCGAGGGAGGAGAGTGCCAGCGTGAGGAGAGCGGGCGCGAGGTGGCGGAGCGCGATCATGGGTGATCCCCTATGGCTTCCATGTCCTGACGGCTTCGAGCAGTTTTTGGCGTGCTTCCACGCTAGGTAGACCGGCTTGGGAGAGACGATCCAGAAGAGTGGCAAGGATGTCTGCGCGTTGGTCGCCGGGTTTGGCAATCGCGAGCGAGCCGTCTTCCGGGAGGTCGTTTCTCCAGAATTTGAGGGTGAGAAGGAGGTGGTTGCGGGCCTCGTCCCCGCTCATGCCGGTGGATTGAAGGTGCACGAGGAGTTCGCCAAAAGAGCGTCGCCGGGCGACGCCGAGTTCGGACAGATCGCGGAGATCGATTTCGCGCGGGTGGAAGGACTGGCCGCACGAGCAGCGGCGCACGTCGGTGCTGCCGAGCGCGGCGGTAGTTCGGGAGATGAGGTCGGCGAAGGATAAATAGGTTTTTCCGCAGGACGGGCAGA
>Ga0105046_10014623_pt1 | contig 12097 bp, 16 predicted proteins | sample MAT03_FD_78385 | JGI IMG/M metagenome (GOLD analysis project Ga0105046, IMG submission 78385) | Freshwater microbial communities from Lake Fryxell liftoff mats and glacier meltwater in Antarctica - MAT-03 (megahit assembly) | ecosystem: Environmental > Aquatic > Freshwater > Ice > Liftoff...
CCTGATCAAACATTATGTCCCCGAGGTGGAGAGCGTCGAAGCGGTCTGACCGCTGGCGCTAATTCGCTTGCTCGTTGGGCCGGCTTGTGGCCACATCCGGGAAGCCAAGAGCGGAGCCCGAGCCTGTGATCCTCGCCCTCGACACCTCGACCCCGGCTTGCACTGCGGCCTTGTTCGCGGCGGACGGGTCGTTGTTCGCGCAGGCCGACCAAGTGATCGGGCGCGGCCATGCCGAATATCTCGCGCCGATGATCGTCGACATGCTCGGCGGCCATGTTCCGGCAAGCATCCTGGTCGGGATCGGCCCGGGCAGCTTCACCGGCCTGCGCATCGGCATCGCCTGCGCGCATGGGCTGGCGATCGGCTGGGGTATTCCGGTTCACGGGCTGAGTTCGCTTGCGCTGATCGCTGCAGGTGCGCCAGGCGACGGCCCGGTCGCGGTCGCGGTTACCGGCGGCCACGGCGAATTGTTCGTCGCTGAATTTGCCCGGCCGGGCCTCAAGCCGATCGGCGCGGTCGCCAATCTCACGCCCGCCGCTGCGGCCGACCGGATCGATTCGCCGTTGGTAGTCGGCAGCGGCGCTGAAGCGCTGGTCCTGGCGCGCGGATCGGGCGAGGCGATCGACCTGCTGCCGTCGGCCGCCGACGCGCTGACCTTGCCCATCGCGCTGCGCAGCCTGGCGCCGAGCCCGATCTATGCCCGCGCGCCCGACGCGCGCCCGGTCGCGGCATGAGCAGCGCCACCCAGCCCTTCCTGCCGGTGCGGATCGATACCGGCACATCAAACGATCTCGAGGGGGTGATGGCGGTGATGACCACCGCCTTCGACCCGGGCTTCGGCGAGGGCTGGTCGCGATCGCAATGCGCCGGAATCCTGCCACTGTCGGGGGTCATTCTGTCGATTGCCCGCGACGATCTGGGGCAGGTGCGCGGATTTGCCTTGCAGCGGACCGTCGCGGGCGAGTCCGAATTGCTGCTGCTCGGGGTTCATCGCTCGGCCCGGCGCTGCGGGATCGGCGGACGGCTGCTCGATCATTTCATCGACACCAGCCGTGCGAGCGGGGCAACTCGGATCCACCTCGAGGTGCGCGACGGAAACCCCGCGACGGCGATGTACGCGGGCCTCGGGTTTGTCGCCGAAGGCCGCCGCACCAACTATTATCGCGGAAGTGATGGCCGCTTATTCGACGCGGTTACCATGGTGCTCGACCTGCAGCGGTCCTAATTCCAGTTAACATTCTCGGCCTATTGCGCCTCAATACAGCGAGGCCTAAGTGATTCCGGGTCCGCCAGTCACGGCGGTTCGCGTTCGCGTCGAAATCCAGCTCGGGGAAATCAACGAATGTCCGAAGAAACCAACGATGATACTTTAATCACGCTCACCGCCGACATTGTCGCCGCCCACGTCAGCAACAATAGCGTCGCGGTCAACGACTTGCCGCAGTTGATCAACAACATCCACGGCGCGCTTGCCGGACTGTCGGGCCGAAGCGCGCCCGAGGCCAAGCTCGAACCCAAGGTGCCGATCCGCTCGTCGATCCGGCCGGACTATATCGTCTGCCTGGAAGACGGCAAGAAATTGAAGATGCTGAAACGGCATCTGATGACCCATTATCAGATGACCCCGGACCAGTATCGGCAGAAGTGGGGCCTCAATTCGGACTATCCGATGGTCGCGCCCAATTATGCCGAACAACGGCGGGCGTTGGCCAAGGCAATCGGGCTCGGCACCAAGCGCCGCAAGACCGGCAAGGCCAAATAAACCTTATTAATCGCAAAAAAAGAAGGGGAGACGGCGCGCCGAACGTCGGCTCCCCTTTTCTTTGCCGCGATGACGCCCTACCCTTGGGCCATGCCCCGAACGATCGATATCGAGCAGCTTTGCGCCGACAAGGGCCTCCGCATCACCGAGCAGCGCAAGACCATTGCGCGGGTGCTGGGCGAGAGCGAGGATCATCCCGACGTCGAGACGCTCCACACCCGCGCCGCGGCAATCGATCCCAACATCTCTATTGCCACGGTTTATCGCACCGTCCGCCTGTTCGAGGAGGCGGGGATCCTCGAGCGGCATGAGTTTGGCGATGGCCGGTCGCGCTACGAAGCCGCGTCCGAATCGCATCACGACCATCTGATCGACGTCGAGACCGGCAAGGTGATCGAATTCGTCGACGAGGAACTGGAAGAATTGCAGCGGCGGATCGCAGATCGGCTCGGCTTCCGCCTGGTCGACCATCGCATGGAGCTCTATGGCGTCGCCCGCGACCGCGGCCACTGAGCCGCCCTCGTCGCGGTGGCGCGCCGCGGCCCGGATCGCGGCGATCGGCGGGTGGTTCGTCATCTGCGTCATCCCCCATTTGCTGGCGAAGCTGACCGGCGACTCGCGCTGGCCGCGCCGCTTCCTTGGCGGGGTGGCGCGGATCTGCGGCGCCGAAGTCAGGGTCGAGGGGGCGCCCGCGAAGCCCGGCGACCTGCTCATCGCCAACCATGTCAGCTGGCTCGACATCATGGTGCTGGCCGGAGCGACCGGCTGCGCGTTCATTTCCAAGGCCGAGATTCGCGGTCACCCTGTGTTGCGCTGGGTCGCCGACCAGAATCACACGATCTACGTCGACCGCGCCGAGCGCCGGGCGATCCACGATCAGGCGAAGTCGATCCTCGGCGGGCTGGGGCGCGACCAGCCGCTGGCGCTGTTTCCAGAAGGCACGGTCGGCGATGGCGGCACCCTGCTGCCGTTCAAGCCGTCCTTGCTGTCCGCGGTCGCCCCGCCACCCGAGGGAGTGATGCTGCGGCCCGTGGCGATCGACTATAACGGATTCGCTTATGTCCTGAGCTGGGCGCCGGGCGAACATGGCGTTGACAATGCGCTGCGCATCCTCGGTCGCAAGGGGCGCCTGCCGGTAACGGTGCGGTTGCTCGGGCCCATCGCCCCCTCACCCGATCGCAAGATCATCGCCCGCGCCGCACATGATGCGATTGCGGTCGCACTCGGCCTTGATCGTTCCAGCTATTCCGCTGCAACGTGAATCTAGGTCGCATCAAACAGCGGAGCGCACCTTCCGGCGTTGCCCCGGCTCGGTTATAGGCGCGGTTCGCATGACCCACACGCCTGCCCCGTCGACCTTCAAGGTCAAGAGCTTCGGCTGCCAGATGAACGTCTATGACGGCGAGCGGATGGCTGAATTGCTGACCGCCGACGGGATGACTGCTGCGGCGGACGGCGAGGACGCCGACCTGGTCGTGCTCAACACCTGCCACATCCGCGAGAAAGCGGTCGACAAGGCTTATTCCGACGTCGGGCGGCTGACCCGCGAGGATGGCAGCCGGCCGATGATCGCGCTCGCCGGTTGCGTCGCGCAGGCCGAAGGGCCCGAGGCGCAGCGCCGGTCGAAAATGATCGACCTCGTGGTCGGCCCGCAAGCCTATCATCGCCTGCCCGCGATGGTCGCCGCCGTCGGCCGCGGCGAGCGGCCGGTCGACACCGACATGCCCGCCATCTCCAAATTCGCCGCGCTCCCCGCCCGTCGCAAGTCGGCCGCCTCGGCCTTCCTTACTGTCCAGGAAGGCTGCGATAAATTCTGCACTTATTGCGTCGTGCCCTACACCCGCGGCGCCGAGATCAGCCGGCCGTTCGGCGATATCGTCGGCGAAGCGCAGGCGTTGGTCGAGGGCGGGGCGCGCGAAATCACCTTGCTCGGGCAGAACGTCAACGCGTGGAGCGGTGGCCTCGACAAGCTCATCCGCGCCATCGCCAGAATCGATGGGCTCGAGCGGATTCGCTACACCACCAGCCACCCCGCCGACATGACCGACGAACTGATCGCGGCGCATGGCGAGGTCGACCAGTTGATGCCCTACCTCCACCTCCCCGTGCAGTCGGGATCGGACTCGATCCTCAAGGCGATGAACCGCAGCCATTCGGTCGAGAGCTACCTCGCGACGATCGACAAAGTGCGTGCGGCGCGGCCCGATATCGCCATCTCGGGCGACTTCATCGTCGGCTTTCCGGGCGAGACCGATGAAGATTTCACCGACACCCTCGCCATCGTCGATGCGGTCGGTTACGCTTCGGCCTATAGTTTCAAATATAGCGCCCGCCCGGGCACGCCGGCGGCGACGATGGAAGGAGCGGTTGACCCCCAGGTGATGGACGACAGATTGCAGCGGCTCCAGGCCCGCCTCGCCGAGCATAGCCTCGCCTTCAACCGTGCCACGATCGGGCAGCACACCAGGATCTTGGTGGATCGCAAGGGCCGCCTGCCCGGCCAGATGATCGGCAAGTCGCCGTGGCTGCAATCGGTGTTCGTCACCACCGGCGCCGCGATCGGCACGATGCTCGACGTCACCGTCACCCACGCGCTCCGCAATAGTCTTGGCGGTGTCTTGCGCGACGTGCAGGTCGCCGCCTGATGCCCAAGCTCAATCTCCCCCCCGCCCTTGACGATCATCTGATCGAGGGGCGCGCCCGGCTCGAGCTCGACTTCGACCAGCCGTACCTCCTTGGGCCATTGTTCGGCGATTACGATCGTCATCTGGTGATGATCGAGGACCGGCTCGGGGTGCATATCAACGCTCGCGGCAACCGGGTGATGATCGAGGGCGAGCCCGACAGCGCGGCGCGCGCCCGCGATGTGCTGGTCGGGCTCTACAACCGGCTCGACCAGGGCCAGGACGTCGATGCCGCAGCGGTCGAGGCGGTGATCGGCATGGCCAACCAGCCGGCGCTCGACGGGATCATCTCGTCCGACGTGGCGCGGCCATCGTCGGTGATGATCCGCACCCGCAAGAAAACCATCGTCCCGCGCTCGACCGTCCAGACCCATTATATGGAATCGCTGGCGCGCGACGACATGATCTTCGCGCTTGGGCCGGCGGGGACGGGCAAGACCTATCTCGCGGTCGCGCAGGCGGTGGCGATGCTGATTTCGGGCCAGGTCGATCGGCTGATCCTGTCGCGCCCGGCGGTCGAGGCCGGCGAGCGACTGGGCTTCCTTCCGGGGGACATGAAGGAGAAGGTCGATCCTTATCTCCGACCGCTCTACGATGCGCTGTACGACATGCTCCCGACCGAACAGGTCGAGCGGCGGATCGCATCGGGCGAGATCGAGATTGCGCCGATCGCCTTCATGCGCGGCCGGACGCTGAGCGACGCGTTCATCATCCTCGACGAGGCGCAGAACACCACGCCGCAGCAGATGAAGATGTGCCTGACCCGTTTCGGCATGCGCAGCCGGATGGTGATCTGCGGCGATCCCAACCAGACCGATTTGCCCAAGGCTGTCGAGTCGGGGCTGAACGACGCGGTCGCCAAGCTCGAGGGCATTCCCAAGCTGTCGATGATCCGCTTCACCGCCGCCGACGTCGTCCGCCATCCTTTGGTCGGGCGGATCGTCGAGGCTTATGAGGGGCCGGGCAATTGAGACTCGACATCATCCTCGATGCCGATCCGGAATGGGACAGTAACACCAGGTGGGACGAGCTTGCTCATTCCGCCGCCACCGCCGCCATCGCCGAAAGCGCTTTTCCACAGCTCGCCGACGGGCCGCGCGCGGTCGAAATTTCGCTTCGGCTGGCGGGCGACGACGAGGTCCGCCTGCTCAACGCCCAGTGGCGCGGCAAGGACAAGGCGACCAACGTATTGTCGTTCCCGATGGCCGAGGGCGCCGAGCTTGCCGACGCCGCCGCTGAAGGACCCGAGCTGATGCTCGGCGACATCATCTTGGCGCATGGCGTGTGCGGGCGCGAAGCCGAAGCCAAGGCGGTCCCGATCGAGCGCCACGCGGCGCATCTGATGGTCCACGGCACCTTGCATCTGCTCGGCTACGACCATCAAGACGAAGCGCAGGCGGCCGACATGGAGGCCCGCGAAGTGCGCGCGCTGGCGCGGATCGGAATCGCCGATCCTTACCGCCAAGAGGCGCTCGGCTGATGGCGACCCGACCTGACGAGGGCCCATCGCGGCTGTGGCGCGGGATGCGCGCGCTGATCTTCGGCGACGATGGCGAGACCACGTTGCGCGACCAGATCGAGGAAGCGATCGACGACGCCGAGGGCGAGCGCCCGATCAGCGGCGACCTTTCCCCCCACGAGCGGCAGATGCTGCGCAACTTGCTGCACTTCGGCGATCGTACCGCGGGCGAGGTGGCGGTGACCCGCGGCGACATCATCGCCGTGCCCGACACGATCGTGTTCGACGACCTTGCCGCCGCCTTCGCCGAGGCCGGGCACAGCCGCTTGCCGGTCTATGCCAATTCACTCGACCATGTGGTCGGGATGATCCACATCAAGGACGTGTTCGTCGCCAGCCGCGATCGCGCCATCGACCGCTCGATCTCCAGCCTGCTGCGCACGCCGTTGTTCGTCCCCGAATCGATGGGGGTGCTGGAATTGCTCGCCCGAATGCGCGCCGAACGGATGCATCTGGCGATCATCGTCGATGAATTTGGCGGCACCGAGGGCCTGGTGACGATCGAGGACGTGGTCGAGGAAATCGTCGGCGAGATCGAGGACGAGCATGACGAAGAAGAGATCAGCAGCCTGGTGATGCTTGAGGACGGCGTGTGGGAAGCCGATGCGCGGATCGAGCTCGACGAGCTGGCCGCCGCAGTCGACCCGCGACTGGTCTCGGCCGAGGACGAGGTCGACACGCTCGGTGGGCTGGTGTTCCTGCTCGCCGGTCACATTCCAGCGCAGGGCGAATGCGTCATCCACCCCAGCGGATGGCGGCTTGAGGCGCTCGATTCGGACAGCAGGCGGATACTTCGGGTGCGGCTGCACGCCCCCGATACCGTCGCCTGAACAGCGACACTCATCGCGGGACGATCAAGGGCACGATCATGGGCTGGCTGATGAAGAAGGCCGGGTCGGGCAAGGGCAGCGCCAACCGGATCATGGTGCTGCGCGATGCGGATGGCGACGGAGTGGCCGAGACGCGGTCGGTGCTGCTCGACCACGACCTCTACTCGCCGTTCGGAATGGCGGTGATCGGCGGTGAATTATTCGTCGCCAACGCCAACGCCCTGGTCGCCTTCCCGTTCAGCGCAGGCCAGGCTAAAATACCGCCAAGCCGCGCCTCGTGACGGAGCTTCCGTCGGGCTCCGCAACCCGGTCGGGATCGCGTTCAACCCGTGGAGCGGGGCGCCGTGGACGGTGGTCAACGAACGCGACGAACTCGGCAATGACCTCGTCCCCGATTATGCGCTCGGCCCCCATGTCGCCGCGATCGGGCTGACCTTTTCGACCGGGCAGACGCTCGCGCCGGCGTTCGCGACCGGGGCGTTCATCGGCGAGCATGGATCGTGGAATCGCAAGCCCGCCAGCGGCTACCAGGTGGTGTTCGTGCCGTTCGCGGGGGCGATGCCGACCGGGGCCAGGCCGAGCGTCATTCTCGACGGATTCCGGGTCGGCGACAAAGCCTATGGTCGGCCGGTCGGGGTGCAAGTCGCCAGGGACGGCAGCCTGCTGGTCGCCGACGATGTCGGCGGCAAGGTGTGGCGAGTGAGCGGCGCGGCGCTTCCCCAACAGGTCGCCAGCCGCTAGCGACACGCGATGATCCCGATGATTGCGCTCGCCCTCGGGCTGGTCTCTGCCTTTGCCTTCCAGCCATTCGGCCTGTGGGTGCTGATGCCGCTCGCCTTCGCCGCGCTGTGCGAGCTCGTCGCCCGCGCGCCGAGCTTGCGCCGATCGTTGCTGCTCGGCTGGCTGTTCGGCCTCGGCCAGTTTGCGGTCGGATTGAACTGGATCGCGACCGCCTTCACCTTCCAGGCGGCGATGCCGGCGTGGCTCGGGTGGATCGCGGTGGTCGCGCTGTCGCTGTATCTCGCAATTTACCCGATGCTCGCGGCGGGTCTCGCGTGGCGCTTCGGGCGGGACAAGCCGCTCGCCCTGGTGCTCGCGCTGGCCGGTGGCTGGGCGATCACCGAATGGCTGCGCGCGACGATGTTCACCGGTTTCGCGTGGAACCCGGTCAGCGCGATGCTGGTCGATTCGCCCTTGCTGGGCGCGAGCCGCTGGATCGGCACTTACGGCCTGAGCGCCCTCGTCGTGCTGAGCAGCGGCGCATTGTGGCTGGCGTGGCGGCGGGCGTTCAAACCGGCGGCGGGCGTGGCGGCGGGCGTGCTGGTCTTTGCGTTGTTGCCGACCCCCGCGCTCCAGCCGCGCGGGGAGCCGCGCCCGATCCGCATCGTCCAGCCCAACATCGGGCAGGACGTCAAATGGCAGCCGGGGTTCGAGGATGTCGCGACGCGCCGCCTCAACGACCTCACCCGCCCGCGCGCGCTGCGGCAGGAATTGATCTTCTGGCCCGAGGCGGCGGTGACCCAGCCGTTGTCCGACAATCGCCCCGCCGCCGCTCCGATGGTCCATGCCGAACGCGGTTTGGCGACCCGCGCGGTCGCCGACCGCGACGTGCTGCTGACCGGCGGAATCGCACTCCGATCCAAGGACGGCCGCCGCGTCGGCAGCGCCGCCAACAGCGTGTTCGTGCTCGGCCCCGGCGGGCGCTTCATCGGCCGCTACGACAAGGCGCATCTGGTGCCCTATGGCGAATATCTCCCGATGCGCCCGATCCTGTCGGCGATCGGCCTGTCGCGGCTGGCGCCCGGCGACGGCGATTTCGACGCCGGCCCCGGCCCGTCGAGCCTCGCGCTCCCTCAAGGTTGGGGCAAGGTGGGGTTCCAGCTTTGCTATGAGATCATCTTTTCCGGCGTCGTGGTCGAACGCGCCAACCGCCCCGATTTCATCTTCAACCCGTCGAACGACGCCTGGTTCGGGCGCTGGGGCCCGCCGCAGCATCTCGCCCAGGCGCGGATGCGCGCCGCCGAGGAAGGCATCCCGGTGATCCGATCGACCCCTACCGGGATCAGCGCTTTGGTCGATGCGCGCGGGCGGATCATCGATTCGATCCCGTGGCAACGCGCCGGGATCATCTGGGCCGAACTGCCGCGTCCCGTCGCAGCCCCGGGGCTGTTCGCCCGGGTCGGCAATGCCATCCCGCTTGGCCTCGGCTTCCTGCTGCTCCTATCCGCGATTGCACTGGGCCGGAGCCGCCGCTACAGCACGACATAACGAAAGCTTTATATCTCCAAATCGCAGGATTTCAGCCGCCCATGCGCAGCAATTATCTGTTCACGTCCGAATCGGTTTCCGAAGGTCATCCCGACAAAGTCGCCGACCAGATCAGCGACGCCATCGTCGACCTGTTCCTGTCGAAAGACCCCGAAGCACGGGTCGCGTGCGAGACAATGTGCACCACCAACCTCGTCGTCCTCGCCGGTGAAATTCGCGGCATCGGAATCATGGACACCGAGGGCAATTGGGCGCCGGGCGTCGAAGACGAAATCCACGACGCGGTCCGAGCCACGGTCAAGCGCATCGTCTATGAGCAGGACGGGTTCCACTGGGAGACGTTCGAATTCATCAACCGCCTCCACCCCCAGTCGGTGCATATCGCGCAGGGCGTCGATGCGTCGGGCAACAAGGACGAGGGCGCGGGCGATCAGGGCATCATGTTCGGCTACGCCAGCGACGAGACCCCCGATTTCCTCCCCGCCACGCTTTACTACAGCCACAAGATTCTTGAGCGGATGGCCGCCGACCGCCATTCGGGCGCCGCGCCGTTCCTCGAGCCCGACGCCAAGAGCCAGGTGACCTTGCGCTACGTCGAGAGCAAGCCGGTCGCGGCGACCGCGATCGTCGTCTCGACCCAGCATGCCAAGGGCTATGACCAGGGCGAGCAGGAAGCCGAGCTCCATGCCTATGTGAAGCGCGTCATCGCCGACATCCTCCCCGCCCACCTGCTCGGCGACGAGACCGTCTATCACATCAACCCGACCGGCAGCTTCGAGATCGGCGGTCCCGATGGCGACGCCGGGCTCACCGGCCGCAAGATCATCGTCGATACCTATGGCGGCGCGGCCCCGCACGGCGGCGGCGCGTTTTCGGGCAAGGACCCGACCAAGGTCGACCGCTCGGCGGCGTACATGGCGCGCTACCTCGCCAAGAATATCGTCGCCGCGGGCCTCGCCACGCGTTGCACCATCCAACTGGCTTATGCGATCGGGGTCAGCGAGCCGCTGTCGCTCTACGTCGATACCCACAGCACCGGCCCGGAACTGAGCGGATTTGGCGACGATGCGCTGGAGGCCGCGATCCACGCCATCCCCAAGCTCGGCAAGCTGACCCCGCGCGGCATCCGCACCCACCTCGGCCTCAACAAGCCGATCTACTCGCCAACCGCCGCTTACGGCCACTTCGGCCGCAAGGCCGAGGGCGACCTGTTCCCGTGGGAAAAGACCGATCTGGCCGAGGACCTGAAAGCCGCGCTGGCCGGCTAAGATGACCGCGTCCAAACCAGGCGATCCGACCACCCTCAACCGCCTCTACGGCCGCTCGACCGGCCGCCGGCTGCGCGCCGAGCAGTCGGCCCTGGTCGAGAGCCTGCTGCCGCAAATTGCGGTCCCGGCGGAGGGCGAAATCACCGCCGCCCGGCTGTTCGGCGATTCGCGCCCGCTCCACCTCGAAATCGGCTTCGGCGCCGGCGAGCATCTCGCCTTTCGCGCCGACCTGCTGCCCGATCACGGCTTCATCGGTTGCGAGCCGTTCCTCAACGGGGTGGCCACCGCGCTGGCCCACGTCCGTGACGGCCACCTCGCCAATGTTCGGCTGTGGATGGGCGACGCGCTCGACGTGCTCCGGCGGCTACCCGATGGCGCGCTGACCTTCGTCTACCTGCTCCACCCCGATCCGTGGCCCAAGAATCGCCACGCCAAGCGGCGGATGATGAACGACGGCCCGCTCGACCTGATCGCGGCCAAGCTCCGCCCCGGCGGCGAATTCCGCATGGCGACCGACCATCCCGTCTATCTCGCGCATGCGCTGATGGTGATGCAGCGCCACCGCCACCAGTATGACTGGCTGGTCGAGACGCCGTCCGACTGGCTGACCTATATCGGCGGCTGGCCCGAAACCCGCTATGCCGCCAAGGCCCGCCGCGAAGGCCGCTTGCCCCACCAGTTCCGCTATCGGCGCACGTGAAGTCAAACAATCCAGTTTTCGATCCGAAGGCCCGGCACGCGCCGGAACTCGCGCTCATTGGCGGTCACCAACGTCGCATCGAGCGCCAATGCGTGGGCGGCGATCAACAGATCATTCCCGCCGATTGGCATGCCACGCCGCTCAAGTTCCGCTCGTATCTCGCCATATTTCGTTTCCGCGGGATGAGCCCAGTCCACCACCGGCAGCGATTCCAATAGCCTGTCGACCAGTTTGGAACGCCGTGCCGATGGACTTTTCGTCAGCCCGAACCGCAGTTCGGCGAGGACGATGATCGAGGTGATAATCTCCCCGCTCTCCTCCCCCATCCGCCCTGCCGCCGGACCGTGTGGATTGCGCAGGATTTCAGAGATCATGTTCGTGTCGAGGAGGAACTGTCTCAATATAGTTCGTCGCCAAACTCATCGGTCGTCCCGGGAGGAGGGTCGTCGATCAAGGGAAAATCGTCGTCTGGGCCTAGCGGCGGCTGCGCGCGCAGCCATTCGAGCGTCTCCTGCAGACTACGCTTCTTGGGTCGCTCGAGCACCAGCCGACCGTCCTCTTCGCGCATCACTAACTCATCGCCAAAGATATCAAATTCTTTAGGAATCCGGACCGCACGGCTGCGGCCGTTCTTGAAGATTCGGACATGGCGAACGGCGTTCATCGGCCCAAGCTGTCATATCACATGGCATATGTCAATTTTTGGCCGGATCGAGCCGCAATAGCCGGCCAGCATCCTCGAGCAGATAGACCGAGCCGTCCGGCCCCTGTTCGACCGCGCGGATTCGCGCGCCCATCGGCCATTGCTCGGCCTTGGTTGCGCGGTCGCCGTCGATGTCGATCCGGATCAGCGCCTCGCCCGACAGCGCCGGGACCAGTGCATCGCCCTTCCAGCCGGCGAATTTGTCGCCGCTGTAGATCATCAGCCCGCCGGGGGAGATCGACGGGGTCCAATAGACTTGTGGCGGCTCGAAGCCGTCGCCGGCCTTGTGGTCGGGAATGTCGCCGGCGCCATAATTGCTGCCGTTCGACGCCTTGGGCCAGCCGTAATTCTTGCCCGCGGTGA
>Ga0105046_10014624_pt1 | contig 12097 bp, 12 predicted proteins | sample MAT03_FD_78385 | JGI IMG/M metagenome (GOLD analysis project Ga0105046, IMG submission 78385) | Freshwater microbial communities from Lake Fryxell liftoff mats and glacier meltwater in Antarctica - MAT-03 (megahit assembly) | ecosystem: Environmental > Aquatic > Freshwater > Ice > Liftoff...
ACCCGTTCGCCACTCGTCGCCAGGTTGCCCCGCGTTACCGTTCGACTTGCATGTGTAAGGCATGCCGCCAGCGTTCAATCTGAGCCAGGATCAAACTCTTCAGTTCGATCTTGATTTGCTCTTAGGAATTGAAGTGAACTTCACTTCAGTTTCCATGAGCGTTTAAGGTCATGAGACCTCGTCAATGCATTACTGCATTGACTTGGCACCTGCCTTCAAACGCCCACGCTTATCGGCTGTTATTTGTTAAAGAACCTGCTGGCTCGACTCGAAGTCATGTCTGAATCTGCTTCAGAATTGCTCTTCGCTCGAGCGCTGATTTTTATTCAGCAAAGACATCGATTATGGCATCTTTTCCGAATCGCTGTCAACACCTCGCCAAAACTATTTATCTGATCTTCAACCAATCCCGCTGTTTGAACTTGCAGTCACTGAGGGACCCCCGAACTGCGTGAGCAGTTCAACTTGTTCTTCAGAGACGCGCAACTGGCCGGAATCGCGGTGTGGATCAAAAAACTGGACCAAAAGACTAGATCAACTGGATCGAAATCCGAGCATTCGCAATCTGCGTCGATCTGGAAACTATTGGAGTGTTGCCACCCCCGGCTTTCCGACCTCTGCAGTTGTTCTTGCCTCTCACCAACCGAGCCGCAGACTATAGCACGAGATTTTCAGGGGTGCAAGTGGCCTGAAAAGTGGCTCAAAGTTGGCGGGCTCAATTGCTGCCGCGCTGACTCGCTCAGACGGCGTTGCGCGCCTGTGTCGCCTCTCGCATCGCCTGGGCTGGATCGTCGGAGCCCAGCACCTGATTCAGCACACCACTGAGCAGCAGGGTGTCGGCGCGCAGCACGCGCTGCTTGATCGCGGCGATACGTGAAGGGTGCATCGAAAAGCTGCGCAGGCCCATGGCCAACAGCAGGTCCGTGAAACCGGTGTCCGCTGCCATCTCGCCGCATATCGAAACTGCGCGGCCCTTGGCGTTGGCGCTGGCAATGGTCCGATGAAGCAATTGCAGTACGGCGGGGTGCCATGGGTCGTACAGATGGGCGACTGACTCATCGGCGCGGTCAATGGCCAGGGTGTACTGAATCAGGTCGTTGGTACCGATCGAAACGAAATCGAAGTGATCCAGCAGCCGATCGATCATCAACGCTGCAGCCGGCACCTCGATCATGGCGCCCAGCTCGCAGCTGCCGTACGCCACGCCTGCATCGTCAAGTTGCTGGCGCGCCTTGGCCAGCGCCTCCAGGGTCAGCCGCACTTCACTGAAATGCGCGACCATCGGAATCAGGATGCGCACTTTGCCGCTGGCGCTGGCGCGCAGCAGCGCCCGCAACTGTTGTCTGAACATGCCGGGTTCCGACAGGCTCCAGCGGATGGCGCGCAGGCCCAGCGCCGGGTTCAAACCATGGTCGTGCCGCAACTCTTGCGCGCTCATCCGCTCCAGAGGCTTGTCCGCGCCCACATCCACGGTACGGATCGTCACGGGCAAGCCTTGCATGGCCAGCACCGCAGCGCGGTAGGCCTCGAACTGCTCGTCTTCATCGGGCAGGGCGCCGCCGCGATTCATGAACAGAAATTCACTGCGAAACAGGCCCACCCCGACTGCGCCAGCGGCCAAAGCTGCCGGCCCGTCATCTGCCGACTCGATGTTGGCCAGGAGCTCGATGCTCTGGCCGTCCATCGTGACAGCCGGTGTGTTGCGCAACCGATTCAAGCGCGCTTGTTCAAGGTCGCTTTGCTTGCGCTTGAAGCGGTATTCCTCCAGCACGATGTCGGAAGGATTGACGATCACCACACCGGCTTCGCCGTCAATGATCAGCATGTCATCCTGGCGAATCAGCCTGCTCGCCTCTCGAGCCCCCACCACCGCCGGAATGTCCATGCTGCGCGCCACGATGGCCGTGTGCGAGGTGCGCCCCCCTACGTCGGTGACAAAGCCGGTGAAGACACTGCGCTTGAAGCTGATCATGTCCGCAGGGGCGACGTCGTTGGCAACCAGTACAAGCGGGTCTTCCACTCTCGCTGCTTCGCCCGACGCGGTGGCGGACGCAGGGGCAACTGCCGCCTTGCCAGAAGCCGTCAGGCTCGGGCGCCCGGCAATGGCGCGAAGCAGCCGCTCGACGACCTGCTCAAGATCAGCCTTGCGCTCGCGCAAATAGGCGTCTTCCATCTCGTCGAATTGCCGCGCCAGCACCTCGAGCTGCGCGGAAAGAGCCCACTCAGCGTTGTAGTGGCGCTCTGCAATCCAGACCTTGGTGGCGTCGGCAAGGCTTTCATCGTGCAACAGCATCAGATGCACGTCCAGCAGGGCTGCAAGTTCTGCAGGGGCTTCATCGGGCAGATCGTGCTTGAGGGTTTCAAGCTCACGAGCCACCTGGTCGCGCGCATCACGCAGCCTTTGCACTTCGTGTTCAACCTGCTCGTCGCTGACGAAATAGTGGGCCACATCGACCCGGCTGGATGCCACCATCACGGCGCGTCCGATCGCGACGCCGCGCGACACGGGGATGCCGAACATCTGGATGCTGGTCCGGCTGCTGACGGCAGGATTGGAGCGCTCTGACTTGGGCATCTTTGTTCAGTTCAAGTGCTGAGGTAACGCCGAATCAATCGCTCCGGGCGCGGGCAACGCCCAGTCACCGCGTCTCATTCGGACTCGCCGAACTTGGACTCGATCAGCTCACACAGCGCAGCGACCGCAACTTGTTCATCTTCACCTTCAGCTTCGATCTCTATCTCTGTGCCGATGCCAGCAGCAAGCATCATCACACCCATGATGCTTTTGGCATTCACGCGCCTGCCCTCGCGACTCAAGTTCAGATCGCTCTTGAAGCTGCTGGCCAGCTTGGTCAACTTTGCAGAAGCACGGGCATGCAGGCCAAGCTTATTGCTGATGCGGATTCGGGTGCTGAGCATCGCGTCCAGAAAGGATGTTTTGATTTTGGCGTCGTGGCACGCCGACATGCATGACACCGGAGGCAGCGCCGGTCAAGGCGCGCTGCACCAACTCGTTCAGCGGCAAATCGACATAGCACAAGGTCCGCCAGAGCATGGGCACATTCACTCCGGCGACGATCCTGATGCGCGAGCCAGCTGCAGCTTCCACGGCCGCATTGCACGGTGTGGCACCAAAGACGTCGGTGAGGATCAGGCACTCGGGGCCAGGCAGGGCCAACAAACCCGCCCTGACCAACTCCACCGCAGCAATCAGGCCGCCGCTGGCATCGACATCGATGGGCGCCATCACTGACCCGCAATCGGGGTAGACGTGTCGCGCCACGGCCATCAACGATGAGGCCAACGGGGCATGGGCGACGATCAACAGACTGGCCATGAGCTTGAGCCACCCATTATGGGCAGCTTTTGCCGTGTGCTGTGCGCCTGCTCACAGCTGCAGGCGCAACCCTGCCGCAAGGCGCAGAGGAATGCGCAGGGCCGCTCCCAAGTTTCCTCACCCGCTCGGAGGGGCGACGACGGCATGGCCGTCGGCCGGCGGCGCTCTCAAGCGGCCGAGTGCGCAGCCCCGAGGCGGAGCGGTCGCAAGAACCATAGATAGGCCAGCAGGCACAGGGCCCCGTAGCCCGCCAGCGCCAGCCTGAAAGCCAAAGCAGGGGGCTGACCCCAGGCTTGCAAAACATCGATCACCAGCCCCAAGCCCCACTGGACGCAAAACACCCCCGAAAAGATCACGAGGTTGAAGGCCGAAAGCGCGCGCCCTGCAAGACCGGCCGGAAACGCCACGCCAATGGCCGGCTGGCTCAAGGACACGAAGGTGCAAGACACACACCAGGCTGCCCAGTGCCAGGCACCAGCACCTGAACCCAGCAGCAGGTTGAGTGCCAGCAAAATCAACGGCAGTGGCAAGCCCCATTGCATCAGCTGCACGGCACCCAACCCACGCCCGACCAATCTGGGCATCACTGCCCCCCACAGCATGAAGGCGCAAAGCATCGACAAGTTGATGGCGAACAGCCCTTGAGCAGCTTGGCCTGGCGAAGCCCCCACCACCTGAGTCAACCACGGTCCGGCCCACAACGACTGGATCGCGATCATGCCCCCGTACAGCACAAAACCCAGCGGGGCCATACGCATGAACAGCGGGTGGGCCGCGATCTGGAGATACCCGGCCTTGTGACGAGAGGCATCTGCCGCAGCCACCGGATCACGCGGCACTTGCGAAGCCACCATCAGCAGGCAGATCAGCAAACAGGCGGCCAGCCCGAGAAACAGCCCCCTCCAGCCCATCAGCGGCAGCAGCCACTGCACCGGCAGCGTGGAGGCCAGCATGCCCAACGACCCTGTCATCAGCATCCAGGAGTTGGCGCGCAGTTGCGCTGCCGGCGAGAGAATGCGCCTGAAGCAGGTCAACGGCGCCATCAGGCAGGCTGCCAGGCCGGCACCGGTGAGGAACCTGGCTGCAATCAGCGCCGTCAGCGAGTGCGCCTGCGAGAAGGCGACACAGCCCAGCACGGCCAGCAGCATCAGGGCCAGCAGGGTTCTGCGCGGGCCCCAGCGATCCAGGGCTCTGCCCAACGGCAACTGCAGCAGCGCAAAGCCAAGAAAATAGGCCCCGGCCAGCAAGCCCAGATCAGCGGCATCGAGCGCCAGAGACTCGCTGAAGACAGGCGCCAGGGTGGCCGTGATGCCACGCAGCAGTGCCGCGAAGAAGTACACAAAGGCAAAGGCCAGGAAGATCTGAATCGCCTGCCGGGCGCCTACCTCCCTGCCAGCAGCGGTAACGCTTGCCGGCTTGGCCGGAACCGCGTCATCAGGGCGCAAAGCGGATCGACTCGATGAAGGTCTGGACAGCATCCTGGTCCAGCGTCTGGCCCAAGGCGCTGAGCTGGTAGACCAGGGTGCCGCGCGCAAAGACGATGCACTGCATGCGGACCGAAGTGCCGTCAGGCAGGCGGCCATCGATCTGGGCGCGCTGGCTCAGCGCCTCCGGCGACGCCCCGGGGATGAGTTGGCGCGTCCCGGGCGCCGTTGCAGCGCCCAGATTGGCCGCCGCGCTGTGCAGCAGTTCATCCAGCGCACCCGCCACCTTCGACACCTCGCCCATGTCGGCGTAAGCCAGGCCCCAGGTCTGGCCGGCTGCCGTGCAAGCATGCAGCGACAGCTTGACCGACTGTCCGGCCAACTGCAGCTCGCGCTGCTGGGCACTGGGCTTGCAGGGAAACAGCAACTGCAGCGCGCTGCCGCTGGGGCGGGCGTCTCGCCAATCGAGTGCTGGCGTGCACCCGGCCAGCGCGCCAAGCAGCACGGCAGCACCGATGACGGCAGCCAGCCGAGCAAGGCTGCCGGCGCGCGGCTTCGCTGCTGCGCAAGCGGGCCTTGATGCAAAGAAGCGGGCTCGCCTTGCGCTTGCGATCCGCTTGGCTGGGAGTGCTGGCCGAGACATGCAACGATTATCCGGGCGGCTGCTGGACAATCCAAAATGCTCCGCGCCACCCCCTCCCGCCAGCCAGCCCACCCACCCAGCCACAGGCCTGTGCTGCATCAACAACGCAAACAGGAACAGCCATGATTCCAGCCAGTCCCGACAACCCACCCCTGACACCCGGTGCGCTGAAAGGCATTCGGGTGCTGGACCTGTCGCGTGTGCTGGCCGGGCCCTGGTGCACCCAGACTTTGGCCGACCTGGGCGCAGAAGTGATCAAGATCGAGAGGCCGGCCAGCGACGGCCACCCGGGAGGCGACGACACCCGAGGCTGGGGCCCCCCGTTCTTGCAGGATCGCTCAGGCCGGAACACCGCCGAAGCGGCCTACTTTCTGGGCGCTAATCGCAACAAACGTTCGGTGTGTGTGGACATCGCCCAGCCTCAGGGGCAGGAAATCGTGCGGCGGCTGGCAGCTGGCAGCGACGTGGTAGTCGAGAACTTCAAGGTCGGCGACATGCAACGCTACGGCCTGGATGCCGCCAGTTTGCGGGCGCAATGGCCACGCCTGATTTATTGCTCCATCACCGGCTACGGCCAGACCGGGCCCTACGCCGACCGCGCGGGCTATGACTACGCGGTGCAGGGCCTGGGTGGCTTGATGAGCGTGACCGGTGAACGCGATGATCTGCCCGGTGGCGGACCACAGAAGGTGGGCGTGGCAGTGGCTGACCTGTTCACTGGCATGTATGCCACCGTCGCCATCCTGGCCGCGCTGCGACACCGGGACGCCACGGGCGAAGGCCAGGTCATCGACATGGCCTTGCTCGACACCCAGGTGGCGATGCTGGCCAACCTGGGCGCCAACTACCTGGTCACTCGCAAGGCCCCCCAACGCGCCGGCAATGCCCATCAGAACATCGTGCCTTACCAGGTCTTTGAAGCAGCAGACGGGCACCTGATCCTGGCGGTCGGCAACGACCAGCAGTTCGGTCGCTTTTGCCAGGTCGCAGGCTGCTCGGAGCTGGCCAGCGACGCGCGCTTCATGCGCAATGCTGACAGAGTGAAGCACCGTGATGTTCTGGTGCCGCTGCTGGCGGGCCAGATGAAGTCACGCGGCCGCTCGCAATGGCTGAAGCTGCTGGATGCCGCCAAGGTGCCGTGCGGGCCGATCAATGACCTGGACGATGTCTTTGCCGATCCGCAGGTCCAACACAGGCAGATGACGGTCAAGTTCCAGCACCCCCATACCGACGCACTGGAACTTGTGGCCAGCCCGATCAAGATGTCGGCCACCCCCGTGCAAGCTTTACGTCCACCTCCGTTGTTAGGACAACACACTGACGAAGTACTGGGCACGCTCGGTTACAGCTCGGAAGATTTGCAATCCTTGCACCGGCAAGGGGTGATAGGCGGCTGAACAGGCCAGCGATTCGCGCCCCATCAAGCCCGCTGCAGTCCAGCACCCGCGGCGCTGCAGTCAACTTGCTGCAGCCCCATCTTGAGTCGGGCAACAACGCAGCGCATCCAAAGCAAAATACCGAAAGCATCCCTTGAGCTCCCCCCCAGAGTCATGGGGTGGCGAACCCGTCACTCAACCCGCACGCTTGCGCGCTTGTATTGTTGGGAGCTGGCTGACGGCACTGAACAGCACAGCCAGGCAGCGATTGACGGCCCCGAGTGGGCTGACTCATCCATGCAAGCCCAGAACCTTCGTACGCCTCCTGATTCACTCCGGACCGGACCTCATGAAACTGGCAGAGCCGCCCTTTATCCGAAGCAACAGCCGTGCGCCGCGGGCACGCGCCCTTATTGGCAAGAACTTCTTGGATCTGGATTCCCTGGTCGCACAAATCGGCAGCGAAGTGGGTGAAAGCCTGTCGCAGGCGCTGGAGCGTGTGCTGCATCTGGCATCCACTGGCCAAATCGATCGAGCCAGTCTGAACGCCTTGCGCAGCGAGATCGAAACGGCCCGGTCGACCGCAAAATCTGCGCAGCAGATCGCCAGGCTTGGCGTGGGCAACCTGCAAATTGCCACCGAGCGGCTCGATCTGCCGCGCCTGCTGCGCGAAGCGTTGCGCTGGCGGGGCCGCGAATTGGAAGAGCGAGGCATCGAGGTACGCCATGTCCTGGCCCAAGCTCAGGTACTGGGCGACGCCACATTGATGTTCTCGCTGCTGAGCACGCTGCTGGATTGGAGCTTTCAGCACACCCGCTCACGCATCGACATCACGCTGGACATCAAGCCTTGGCCGGCCCATGCGCGGCTCGTGACAGCCTTTGCCTTCCAAAGCCCGGATGAAGAGCTTGTGGACGCTGCTGCGCCCGCATCGAACGCAGGCAAGCTCGACACCGTCTCGTGGCGGCTGTTGCAGCGAATGGCCACCGTGCTGCGACTGCCGCTGCAACGCAGCGATGCGCGAGGCAGGACGACGGTTGATATCATCTTTCCAACGACGGTGGTGCCGGTGGTCGACGAATCGCCGTCAGAGACGCCAGAGTCCGAATGGCTGCAAAACGATCTGCAAAATCGCCCGCTGGCCGGCCGGAGCGTGTTGGCTCTGTCGGCCCACCGCAGCTTGCTGAGCAGCGTGTCGCACACCTTGATGCCACTGGGTGTGGCGGTCGAGTCAGCCCAAGCCCTCGAACAAGGAACCATGCTTTACGCCGATGCTGCGCCAGATGCAGTGATCTACGACGTGGCACTGGCCGGCCCTGGCTTCGAAGACTGGCGCCTCAGCTTGCCCAAGTCCTGGGAGAACACCACCTACATCTGCATTTCCGACAGCGGCAAGGCCTTTGAAGTGGTCAACGCAGGCAATCGCCAGCTGGCGATGGTGGGCCGGGATGCAGTGGCCGATTCGTTGCCGGCCGCGTTGCTGTTTGAGCTGTCACGTCAGGGCTGAGTCAGCAGCTTGGCAGCGTGCTGCAGGAATCCCGGCAGCGGGATGCGATCCAGTGCGTTGCCCATGAAACCGTCGCTGCGACCCAACGAGGCCCCCGCTGCCAAGGCCCCACGCTGAAGAGCCGCACGGACCCCCAGAGCTGTCTCGCTCTCGCCCAGGATCGAAGCGACCTGCGCAGCCGCTGGCCAGCCGATCGCTGCTGGCGCGGCCAGCCCGAGACCGCCGCCGAGCAGGGCTGAGACCCGGGTTGCCCCTGCCAAGCCTGATGCGCCCACCGCGGCGGCCTCAGAGGCGCCGACAGAGGCGCCCACGGAAACGGCTGCCGTAAACTCGCTTCGATTCATATCCCGCTCTCCTTGTCTTGAACCCTAGCCTTGAAGTTCAGTCCGCCTGACCCCGAACCTGCCGTGATCAGGACTGCCTGGTCTCGGTCAGTGGACGCCAAAAGTCGAGCCCTGGCCAGCCTCCTGACCTCGAGCCTGTGCGCGCCATGATCGGCTGTCTGAGCGGCCGGCTGCTGGAAAAGTCGCCACCCCAGATACTGCTGTCGGTGCACGGCGTGGGTTACGAAGTGGATGTGCCGATGAGCACCTATTTCAACTTGCCGGCGATCGGCGCCGAGGTCACGCTGCTGACGCATTTTGTGGTGCGCGAAGACGCGCAAGTGCTGTTCGGTTTTCTGAGCGCTGCAGAGCGCAGCGCCTTCAGGCTGCTGGTCAAGATCAGTGGCGTGGGCCCGCGCACGGCGCTGGCCATTCTTTCCGGCTTGAGCGTGACCGAGCTGGCCAGTGCGGTTGGCAGGCAGGACAGTGCGCGGCTGGTCAAGGTGCCCGGCATCGGCAAAAAGACCGCCGAGAGGCTGCTGCTCGAACTGAAAGGCAAGCTGGGCCCCGAGGGTCTGGGTTCTGCCAACGACAGAGCCTCCACACCGTTGGAAGACACACAGAACGACATCCTGCAAGCGCTGCAGGCCCTGGGCTACAACGAACGAGAAGCGCAAACTGCGCTCAAGGCCCTGCCAGCCCAGGTGGGCGTCAGCGAGGGCATCCGGCTGGCATTGAAGGCCCTCAGCCGCTGAACTTCAGGCCAAAGAGCGTGCGTTGCCCTGGCTCTGAGCGGGCATGTTCGCGCAGTGCCAAGCCTGGCTTGAGCAGCTTCAGGGCTTGTGATGCTGATGAGCGGCATCTGCCGGCTTTTGCATGATCTTCATGTCGACCTTCAACTCACCCGCCTTCTCAAAACGCAAGACCAGCGGAATCGTCTGGCCGCTCTTGAGGGTCTGGTTGAGACCCACGAACATCACGTGCAGGCCGCCAGGCTTGAACTCCACCACCTGGCCGGCGGGAATGTCCACGCCCGGCACGGGCCGCATGCGCATCACGTTGCCGTCCATTTCCATCGTGTGCAGCTCGACCACCTTGCTGATGGGCGCGCTGGCTGACAACAGCCGGTCGGATTGCGTCCCGCCGGTGATCTTCAAAAACCCGCCGCCCCCAGCCTGGCCCTGCACGGTGGGCCGCGCCCAGGCGCCCTCAACCGTGGGTGCAGTCTGCGCCATGGCCAGACCCAAACTGCCTGCCAGCAGGGCCCCCACAAGTTGCGGCAGCAGGTGCTTGCCCGCCAATTTGTAAGAACTCATCGATCTGTCCATGTGAAGTTTCAAGCAGCGATTATCTCTGCCTCCGACCGCAGAGCGATGCTGATCCAATCACTCTGCGGACCCTTGCGGCAGGCCGGGCAAGGCTGTGGGGCCAAAGTGGGGGCCGAATGAAATCAGGCAGCTTGTCAGGGGATGGCGCCAGCCCTGGACGGTTCCATAATGCTGTATGGCCATCCAGACCGACACCTTTGCCGACGCTGCGCCTGCGCGGGTGCTGAGCCCGATGCAGAGCTCGCCCAACGAAGAAGCCGTCGAACGTGCGCTGCGGCCCAAAGGCCTCAACGACTACGTCGGCCAGGTCAAGGCCCGTGAACAGTTGGAAATCTTCATCGGCGCGGCCCGGCACCGCGCAGAAGCGCTGGATCATGTGCTGCTCTTCGGCCCGCCTGGGTTGGGCAAGACCACGCTGAGCCACATCATCGCCAATGAGCTGGGCGTGAACCTGCGCCAGACCAGCGGCCCGGTGCTGGAAAAGCCCAAGGACCTGGCGGCCATCCTGACCAATCTCGAAAAGAACGATGTGCTGTTCATCGACGAGATCCACCGCCTGAGCCCGGTCGTCGAAGAGATCCTCTACCCGGCGCTGGAGGACTACCAGATCGACATCATGATCGGCGAGGGCCCCGCAGCACGCAGCATCAAACTGGATCTGCAACCCTTCACGCTGGTCGGTGCCACCACCCGTGCCGGCATGCTGACCAACCCCTTGCGTGATCGCTTCGGCATCGTGGCGCGGCTGGAGTTCTACACGCCGGAAGAATTGACACGCATCGTCACCCGCTCTGCAGGTCTGTTGCAGGTGCCGATCGACGCTGAAGGTGCGCTGGAGATTGCCCGCCGATCGCGCGGCACGCCACGCATCGCCAACCGCCTGTTGCGTCGCGTGCGCGACTATGCGCAGGTCAAGGCCAACGGCAGCGTGGACTGCAGGATTGCCGACCTGGCCTTGAAGATGCTGGACGTCGACCCCCTGGGCTTCGACGTCATGGACCGCAAGCTTCTGGAAGCTGTGATACATCGCTTTGCCGGCGGACCGGTAGGGCTGGACAACGTCGCGGCAGCCATTGGCGAGGAAAGCGGCACGATCGAAGACGTGATCGAGCCCTTTTTGATCCAGCAAGGTTTCTTGCAGCGCACACCGCGCGGCCGCATGGCCACAGCCGCCGCCTGGCGCCACCTGGGCTTGGCGCCACCTCCTGCTGCAATGGGCGGACAAGGGTTGCTGGAAGTCTGAGCGAGCTGAGCTACGCAGTGCGGTCCAGGTGCGTGCTGTCGTTCCAGCCCACCAGAGCAAAAGCGTCTGGCGTCCACAGCAGACGATTGACGGTGGCGTTGTCCAGCGACCAGGTACGCGGCGCTTGCAGCGCCAGGCCCAAGGCTGCGCGATAAACGCAGTCCAGCACGCCGCCGTGACTGGCCACCGCCACCACCTGGCCAGGATGGCGGGCCAGCAACGCATGCAGCGCACCCAGACAGCGGCTTTCAAAGGCCAGCAAGGATTCACCCCCGCCGGGTTGAGCTTCAGGCTCGCGCTGGCGCCGCTGCCGCGCGGCCTCTGGGAAACGGGCTTCGATCTCGTCAAAGTTCAGCCCTTCGAGCTGGCCGAATGAGCGCTCCCGCAGCCCGGGCTCCAGCCCCAGCGTCAAACCCAGCCGCTGTGCCAGCGGGGCCAAGGTGGCCTGGGCGCGCTGGCTGTCGCTGCTGTACAAATGCTGGATGCCCTCGTCGCTCAGCGCCAGCGCCAGACGTTGCGCCTGCCACTGGCCGGTGGCGTCCAGCGCAATGTCCTGGTGGCCTTGCAGCCGCCTTTGCGCGTTCCATGCCGTCTGGCCATGGCGCACCAGCACCAGACGCACCGCTTGCGCCATGGGGTCGGTACTCACTGAAGAAGCGGGCTCAGCGAATGACCCCAGATGCACTTCACTCGCTCATCGCCTCTTGCGGGGCGCGTGCGTTGACCTCTGCCAAGAGTCTGGGGTCGCGCGTGCAGGTGCCTCACAAAGTGGCCTCGGCCAAGACAAGACTCGCGAGGGCCTGGCGTACCTGCGCCCCGGTACAGCTGTTGTCCACTGGCAAGCGACCCAGCGGCGCTGCGGCTTACACGCCCCAGACCACCCGCTCTGCGGCGGCGTGGGCGCGGCGCAGCATCT
>Ga0105046_10014626_pt1 | contig 12096 bp, 12 predicted proteins | sample MAT03_FD_78385 | JGI IMG/M metagenome (GOLD analysis project Ga0105046, IMG submission 78385) | Freshwater microbial communities from Lake Fryxell liftoff mats and glacier meltwater in Antarctica - MAT-03 (megahit assembly) | ecosystem: Environmental > Aquatic > Freshwater > Ice > Liftoff...
CCCCAACGCCGCCCGTTTGGGTTCGTCGGAGTCATCAATCGCAATCGTATCCCAAAAATCAAACGTAATCGCTTCAATCATAAATCCAATTTCTTAGTAACTGGTTAGGTAGACAGGTAGACAGGTAAACAGGTACGTGCTACCTGTTTACCTGTTTACCTGTCTACCTATATCCCGATATGCACAATCTGGGCACCAAATTTTTATAAACGGGAGCACACCCTTTGATTTTACTGCAAAAACGACAAATCAACTATCACGACAAAGGCTGATATGTATGCAACTAAGACCGGCAGATCTACAATACTATATTGATACGAGGGCGATTAGGGCTGAATTATTCGCCAACATCGGCCATACGCCAACCGTACCGGCGGCGGCTTTGGCGCTGGGCGTCGAAACTGATCAGATTATTAAGACCTTACTTTTCCTGATCGAAAAACCAGGTGACAAGGAAACCGCCCAGCCGGTTATTGTGATCAGCAACGGGGAGCGACGGGTAGACAAGAAGCGCCTGGCCGATCATTTCAACGTCGGCAACAAACGCGTGAAATTTGCCGCGCCAGAAATCGTCTTGGACTTACTTGGTTATCCCGCTGGCGGTGTACCGCCCTTTGGTCACAAAACGGCGCTGCCCGTTATCCTAGACACGGCGGTAGTCAGTCTAGCCGATATGTTTGGTGGCGTCATCTATGGTGGGGGCGGGGACGATTACACAATGATGAAGTTGACCGTGGCGGAGTTGTTGCGTGTTTTACAACCAGAGGTGATGGCGGTGAGTGGTGAGTAGTAAATAGTAATTGGTGAGTAATTGGTGAGTAATTCGCTGCATCGTCACTTCTTACGATTATCATAGCACTTACGCTGGCTGAGCTTGTCGAAGCCGGCTTCGACAAGCTCAGCCAGCGTAAGAACTGTCATTTTGCGTACATCCTATACCAATTACTATTTACTGCCCTTACCGGTGTGTTGTCACACCTACCTGGCAACACATTTCCAGCAATGGGCAAATGGAGCATTGCGGGCGGGTGCCGGTGCAGATATGTTTGCCAAAGGGGACCAGCAGGCGATTGATTTCAATCCAATAGGCCTGGGGCAATTGCGTTTCCAGCGCAGCGAGCGTTTTTTCAGGAGTTTTGGTTTGTACATAACCCCAGCGGTTCGTCGCCCGGTGGACATGAATGTCGACGCTGATCACCGGCGTGCCACACGCAATACCCAAAGCCAGATTCGCACACTTAGGTCCCACACCCTTGAATGAAAGCAGCACTTCGACATCACAGGGCAGCGTTCCATCATACGTTTCGAGTACTTGTCGCGCAATGGCATGAATCTGGAGTGCTTTAGCGTCGTGAAATGTGCTCTGTCCAATCGCCTGATCGATCTGCGCTGGCGTGAGTGCGACCATTTCCGCTGGGGTGCGGGCAAGCGCAAACAGGGCACGCGCCGCAGGCAGGCTTACCTCGTCATACGTGCGGATGGAGATGATACAGGCAATCAGTTGCTCGAAAGGTGATGCAAAGCCGTCATCGGCCAGCTCAAACATAGCCGCTTTGGGGAAAGGCTGAACGGCGTCACGAATCCGCTCGATCGCGAGATCGATATCAAAGGGCCGCTTGTTTTCTTCTACTTTAGACGAGCGCTTGTTCGCTTCCATACTGGCGTATTATACGCACAAGCCTGGCAAAAAAGTGTAACAGAGGGTACGATGGATGTACCCCGATTTTTAAAATCGGGGTACATTTTAAACCGCGGGAGCCGTCGCCCGCTCCAGATCACTCAGGAGGATAATCGCCTCTTCAAATGTGTCACCGCAAATATCGGCCATCGCGCGCAGCCGAATGCAGACAGTGGGGCGTTCCGGCATGCCATAGAGTGCACAACGGTGATCCAGCGTGAGATGGATGCAGCGTACGCCGGCCGGTTTACCCTGCGGCATGCCAGGGATGGGGGATGAGATTGACGGCGCAATACAACAGGCGCCACAGCCCACGCGACATTCCATCATGCCCACCCGCAGCAAGAATTACACATCTGGTGTCACAGCTTCCTTTGGATCCGCACCGGCATGTTCCTTGACGAGATTGGCAAAACGGGCAAAAAGCAGATCAGCATCGTGCGGGCCGGGGCTGGCCTCTGGATGATACTGGACACTGAAGACGGGACGATCGGTGAGCCGTAACCCTTCGACGGTGCCATCGTTCAAGTTGCGATGCGTAATTTCTACGTTGCTGGGCAAAGTGCCTTCGTTGACGGCATAGTTGTGATTCTGCGCGGTGATCTGCACATTGGTCGCGCCGGTATCGCTCACCGGTTGGTTGCTGCCGTGGTGACCAAATTTCAACTTGTATGTTTCGCCGCCCAATGCCAGCCCAATGATCTGATGGCCCAGGCAGATGCCAAAGGTTGGAATCTGCGTGTTCAACAACTCGCTGACCGCCTGCGCCGCGTAGGGCACGCCGGCTGGATCGCCAGGTCCATTACTCAGGAAGATGCCGTCTGGCTGCAAGGCCAAGACCTCATCTGCCGACGTATTGGCTGGCACCACCGTAACGCGTAACCCGTGGCTAGTAAGCCGGCGCAGAATATTATGTTTGATCCCAAAGTCGTAGGCGACGACATGCGGCGCATGCGCTTGCGCGCTAGGCAGTGCGGCTGGCTCCACTTTGCCCGCCGAAACCGGTGTCCATTCGACTTGCGTACCGTCGATCCAATGGTATGCTTCCTGACAAGTAACTTCGCGCACCAGATCGCGGCCGTCCAATCCTTCCCACGTTTGGGCCACCTGCAACAACTGTTCGACCGTCTGGCTACCATCGGTGCACAGCGCAGCGTGAAGCACGCCTTTTTCACGCAAGTGACGGGTAAGGGCGCGGGTATCTACTCCGCTGATACCGGGGATGCCATTGCGCGCCAGATAGCCAGGCAATGTTTCATTGGCGCGCCAGTTGGAGACCACCGGGCTGACTTCGCGCACGATAAAAGCCGTAATCTGGGGCTTGTCGCTTTCCAAATCTTCGGCATTGACACCCGTGTTGCCTACATGCGGCAAGGTCATACAGACCATCTGCCCGCGGTAGGAAGGATCGGTGATCACTTCCTGATAGCCGGTAAGGCTCGTGTTAAAGACCACTTCGCCCACCACCGTGGTGGGCGCACCAAAAGATTGGCCATGGAAGACAGTGCCATCGGCAAGAACGAGAATTGCGTTCATTACGATCAGTTCCTTCTAAACCCTAGCGGCGGGGTTGATAATCTCATGGGACTTTCACCAGAGATCTGTCCGGTTTTGTAGACCGGACAGGTTTTATCTGACTCTGCAAACCTTTACGTATTTCAATTCTGCTGATTCGGTTCCCGCTTATAGGCTAAACGTAGTGGTTGCCACTCTTCCCACTTAAGCAGACTATTCCAGGCCGGCGGACGCACAGCATCCTCTTTGCGCTGCGCACTCACCGGCTGTTCGACCAGGTTCATCAGCACAGCCACTTCATCGCAGCGGTGAAATTTAGAACAGTAGATACAAGCCTGCCACACCTTGGGGCTGATGCTCCAGCGGTCGACCAGATCAAAACCTAAACGGGTAAAAAAAGTCTCGCGCAGCGTGAGGGCACATACCTGCTGATATTCGCGTTCGCGAGCCAATTCTACCAGTTGCAGCACGAGTTGGCTACCAACACCTTTACCGTGCTGACTGTCATCCACGGCCAGCGAGCGAACCTCCACCAATGTATCCGTAAGCGACACTAATGCGCCACAGCCCACCACCGGTAGCTCCTCCGCCCCGGGTTCATACTCCACCGCTACCAGCCAGTCTACGATTGTCTGGCGAACACTCTCGGTTGTGCGCGGCAACATGACGTTTTGTGCCGCAAAGCGATTGACCAGTGCGGTGATCTCGTCCACATCTTCTAGTTGCGCTGGTCGAATCAGTATGGCCATCTCCACCTCATCAAGATCCATGAATGTAGAAAAATGGCGGTGACAGGCCGCCCTAATGTCATAAGTTATAATTATACGCAGCAAGCGAATTTTTGTTGCACGATTCCTTGGCTAGACGAACGACCATACGCGTTGGCCGTTCGTCTGTTCTAGATTCCTTGTAGTATCTCGCCAATCGTTGCGACTGCATGTTTGATCTCGTCTTCGGTGATGACCAAGGGCGGGACAAAACGCAATACATTGGGGCCGGCGTTGACCAGCAACAGTCCACGTTCGTAACCTTGGTTGACGATGGGGCTAACGTCGATATCCATCTCAACACCGACCATTAAGCCCCGACCGCGGATCTCAACGACGTGCGGACTGTTTAATTCATCCAAAAGTTCCTGTAGCAGTTTGCCCTTGGTCTGTACCTCAGCCAGGAAGTCCGGTTGAGCAATGCGGTTGACCACATACTCGGCGACATGAGTCACCAGTAGACCACCGGCAAAGGTGCTACCGTGGTCGCCTTTATGAATCGCATCGGCCACTTTTTGGCGCATTAGGATAGCCCCAATCGGTAAACCGCCGGCTAAGGGTTTGGCAGCCGTTAGCAAGTCTGGTTCAATCGCATGGCCATCGGACTGGTATGCCTCATAACCCCAGAGCGTCCCTGTGCGCCCCACACCACATTGCACCTCATCAAAGATCAACAAGGCATCATATTCATCAGCTAATGCGCGTAGGCCGCCTAAAAACTCTGGGGTAGCGACATAAATGCCGCCTTCACCTTGCACCGGCTCGACGATGATAGCGCAAACGTGCTGATCCATTTGGGCGCGGGCACTTTCCAAATCGTTATACTCGGCAAAACGTACACCAGGCATCAACGGCTTAAAAGGATCTTGATATTTGGGCCGCGGCGTCGCGGCCAGCGCGCCATAAAGGCGGCCATGAAAAGCATTGCTAAAGGCTAGGATTTCAAACTTATCTTCATGACCTTTTTCGCGTGCATAGCGGCGGGCAAATTTGAACGCCCCTTCGTTGGCTTCGGCGCCACTATTGGCAAAGTGGACACGGTCGGCAAAGCTTGTATCACATAAAAGTTTCGCCAATTGCGCATGCGGCGCTGAATGGTAGAGATTACTTACATGCAACACGCCACTCTGCGTTGCCTCGACAATCGCTTGCTTAATGCCTGGATCATCATACCCTAAGGCATTTACTGCGATCCCAGCGACCAAGTCTAGATAAGCCTTACCATCCGCATCGTACAGCGTGCTGCCCTGACCACGTTCTAATACAAAAGGTGCGCGTCCGTAGACGCCAAGTACATGCTCCTGTTCCATCTCGATTACAGCCTGCGAATCCATGGTTCCCCCTCCTTTGAGCAACAATTGAATTTACATTGACCCAATAATGCCAGTGCCGCTACCTTCTTGCACACCGGCGAGGTTAGTAATAACGGCTTGTGGCACACCGTTGCGTACAGCCTCGATCGCACTACGCACTTTCGGGATCATACCGCCGGTGATAATTCCTTCTTCAATCCACTGATCTGCCTGGGTTGCCGTCACCGCACGGACGACCCGATTGGCGACTAACACACCCGGCACATTGCTGATAAAGACGAGACGGATCGCCCCCATTTTAGCGGCAATGGCCGTAGCAGCATGGTCCGCATTCACGTTATAGCTCGCAGCATCAAGCGCCCCAAAACTGATTGGGCTCACAACTGGCACAATGTTGGCGTTAATCAGCGTCCACAGCAAATGGGTATCTACATCCTGAATTTCGCCCACACGCCCCAAATCGCCCAGCGGATGCCACATCTTCTCGACATAGATGGTGCCATCATCGACGCCACTGATACCCGCAGCACGGATGCCGGCATTGACCAAAATGCGCACAATCCGTTTGTTCATTAAGCCGCTCAACACCATTTCGGCGATATCAAGACTTGCTTCGTCGGTTACACGCAGCCCTTCGATAAAGCTCGGCGTCAAGCCCAATTTTTGCTGCAAATCAGCAATTGCCTTACCACCGCCATGGACTACGACTGGGAAATGCCCAGCTTCTAATATACTACGGATAGCGTTCGCCAACCCGGCCAAGAACGTGCTATCGTCTAGCTCATTGCCACCAACTTTTAAGACTACAACGTACTTTGCTGGCTCTTCTGAGTCTGACCCCTCAGGTTGCTCAACTGTAGATTCCATTGGTCCTTCTTTCTCGAATTGCAATTTTAATGAGCAGTATAAGTAATCGCTTAGAGCAAGCCTAAAGTCTCTTCCAAGTCGACCGCGATATTAAAATTCTGGATCGCCTGTCCGCTGGCGCCCTTGAGCAAATTATCGATCGTTGTCACAATAATGTAATCGGTCCCATCCGGCTGAGCAGGATCAACTGGCGTAATGCTGATGGCACAGCGATTCGTATTAGTGGTGTGGCGCAGCGAAGCTATTTGTCCTGCTGGCAACAGATGTATAAAGGGTTCATTGGTATAGGCTTCCGTAAACAGTTCACGAACCTCAGCCTCAGTCACACCTTGAGGCACCGTCACATACATCGTGCTTAACATGCCGCGATTGACCGGCAGCAAGTGAGGCGAAAAAATAAAACGTGACGGACCGCGATCGACGCGCACATTGTTCAATACTTGCTCCATCTCGGCAATATGACGATGGCGGTGTCCAATATTATAGGGCGTCAGATTATCGTGCGCTTCGACAAAGTTGTACATTAGCGCAACTTTGCGACCGGCGCCGCTGACGCCACTCTTACTGTCGATGATCACCTTTTCGCCGAGCCAACCAGCTTTCGCCAAGGGATAAAGCCCCAAGTTAACACTCGTTGGGTAGCAGCCGGGATTCGCAATTAAGGTCGCTCCGACAATTTGTTCGCGGTAGACTTCGCTCAATCCATAGACAAATTGAGATAGTAACTCTGGTGCAGTATGTGGCGTCTTGTACCAACGTGTGTAAATTGCTGGATCAATGAGCCGAAAGTCAGCGCTCAGATCAATAACGCGTACGCCTGTGGCTTGAAATGCCTTGACCGGTTCAATTGAGGCGGCATGCGGGAGGCATAAAAAAACAACGTCAACTTCACCAGTCCGCTGCATTGCGTTTTCTAAACTAATCAATGGGTATGACCAGGGAACAGCATGTACATCCGAAAATTTGCCGCCGGCGCTGTTTTCGCTGGTTAACCATGCCACTTGCATATGCGGATGGCGATGAATCAATTGAACTAATTCATATCCTGTATAGCCGGTAGCGCCGGCAATGCCTGCTCGAAACATAGCAATCGATCCTTCCTATGGGCTACAAAGTCTATTTTGTGGCTCGATCAATATTGTCCAGCATCATTTGGGCAATAAGCTGAGCATCGGAATGATCTGAATATTGAAGTGCTGCACTCACACTAATTTGATCTTCTAGCGAACGATTTTGGCTAAGTTTGAATTTTCCTTCAAGTTGGGTAATTGGAATCTCAAAGCCCACAATCCCCTTGAGCAATTTGTGCTGAGAATCCGACCAGGCAATTGACCAAGGTGGCTGCTTAGCTGACTCATGCAGATTGACCAAGCTAGTCAACATCTTGTAGAGATCGGCCTCTTGATCAACCAGTTGCGGGGTGCCAAATGCGTGTACAACAGCATAATTCCAGGTCGGCACAGCATCTGCCCGCGTGTACCAGGCAGGCGAAATATAGGCGTGTGGCCCTTGAAAGATAGTAAGTACTTCAGAAGTGGAGCTAAAATGTTGCCACTGAGGATTTGCCCGTGCCATGTGACCGATCAAAGTCCCATAAGCTCCGCGCGTTGTATCGAGCATTAAGGCATGCAACATTTGAAGTTCATCTACTTGGTTTGCCGCTGGAATATACATCTCGCCGCCTCGTGTGCTTGCGCTAATTGGCCATAAAAATAAAAATTGGGAAATAAAAAAGCTCTCCTTCTGGAGAGCTTCGCCAATGTCTGTTGTGTCAGAACCGCGCGCAAACTTCCAGAATTTATTATCCGGTTGAACGGCGGTAAGGCCTAAAGCTTTGATTGGTGAAGAGCGAATTTTGCTTTGCCATAGCCAATAAGTTTAGCATGAGCTTAGAGTGGTGTCAATTAGAAAAGTATCCATACGTGTGAATTGCAAAATCTGATAAAGGAATACCTATGACGATCGTAATTTTAGTGCGGCATGCGGAAACCCAAGCCAATGTAGAGCAGTTGTGGCATGGCAAACTCGATGCGCCCCTCACTGAGCGCGGTCTCTTGCAGGTGACAGCGACAGCCATTCATCTACAAGAATTAGCTACTCGCTATCCTGTAACCGCATTCTACGTTTCTCCATTGCCGCGTGCCCGGAGCACGGCGGCAGCTATCGGTCAGGCAATTGGGTTGCCACCCATCGTAGACGAAAATTTACGTGAATTCGACCTAGGTGACTGGGAAGGACGTTCGTTCTTGGAATTAAAAGAAAAGGAAGATCTGTGGACACGTTGGGCGGTGGATCCTGCCTTTGCACCGCCCAACGGTGAATCACCCCTCCTCTTCAATCGGCGCGCCACCGGGGCAATTCAGCATCTAGCGGATCGCCATCCCGATGCCATTGTATTAGCGGTGACCCATGGTGCGTTGCTTTGCAATGTGTTGGCCACCTGGTTTGGTGCCGGACCGGCAGATTGGCGCCATTGGGAACCCCAGAATTGTGCTATTAGTATTCTAAAATTTGTCAATGACCAGTGGCAGGCCGAGCTAATTAATGACATCAGCCATCTACCGGCAGCAGCTATTGCACCCTATGAGCGTCCGATTTATGCTGAAGACGCTGGTTAGCTTATCTGGGCGCCATCCGGATCGCGCCATCTAGGCGGATGACTTCGCCGTTCAACATCTGGTTTTGAATGATATGAGCCACCAACATAGCATATTCGTGGGGTTGCCCTAAACGAGCCGGAAAAGGCACTTGTAGGCCCAGTGACAGCCGTGCAGCTTCCGGCAATCCTGCTAATAAAGGGGTGTCAAAGATGCCCGGTGCAATAGTCATCACACGAATGCCTACATTGGCTAGGTCGCGTGCGGCTGGCAGCGTCATAGCAACGATGCCACCTTTCGATGCAGCATATGCGATCTGGCCAATCTGACCATCGAACGCAGCCACAGAGGCGGTATTTATGATGACCCCGCGCTCGCCACTCTCACCTGGTTCATTTTGAGCTATCGCAGCGGCAGCAAGCCGTAACACGTTGAAGGTGCCGATTAAGTTTACACCAACAACTTTAGTAAACACACTTAGGCTATGCACACCACGTTTATTCAACGTGCGTTCGGCGGCGCCAATCCCGGCACAGTTGATTGCGCCATGCAGCACATCGTGGTTGGTCAAAGCCACATCAATTGCATTTTGCACACTCGTTTCGTCTGTCACGTCGGTATGGACAAAGTGTGCACTAGCGCCAATTTCGCTGGCGGTCTGCACTCCTACACCTTCATTGATATCGGCAATGATAACAGTCGCCCCCTGACTGCTGAGGAATTGAGCCGTTGCCTTGCCTAACCCGGATCCACCCCCACTGATAAGGAAGGTATGATTTTGAATATTCATTGGTTATTGATCTCCAATTGCTTCATATGTATAGCAAATACTCAAAGTGTTGCTTTTCTAACGCTTAGTCCGATCAGATCGTCTTATTGAGCAACTTCCCAACTATGCTAATTGACAAAATGATGTTTGTCACGTTTTTCTGCGTTCCTTTGTTAAATTGGGTATTGAAATCGTTTACCATTCCTGCTATAATCTTAATATATAGAAGTATTTATATTCGGAAGGCTGGCTTTTGCCCATTTGATACAAGTAATTCGTATAGATAACTGGTTCGTATAATTTAAATAGCGAAACCGGCTAGCGATTTTATTCGCTGCATAAAATTATCTAGATCGAGTATCAGTTATGCATGCAAATAGGCCATAGGTCTGGACATATCAATCGACACCGATTCGGGTGTAGCTAGGAATGGCAATGACAAGCCACCAACAAGCTCGTGTAAGTGGTACGCCAGTAATAGACTATGAAGGTAGCCAGTATAAAAGAAATTTTTGGGAGGGACAAGGCAGAGATTACGAAGATACAACAGAACGAGTTGCGCTAAGGCAATTGTTACCTTTGCAAGGACCAAGAATTGCAGAAATTGGCGCCGGATTTGGCCGATTGGCCAATATGTATTTGGGCTATGACCAAATTATCTTATTTGACTATAGCCGCACCTTGTTACAAGATGCTGTTGCGCATTGGGGTCATGATCCGCGTTTTGTCTTTGTGGCAGGTAACATTTATCAATTACCCCTAGCCACTGGCAGTTTGGATTCGCTGGTGATGGTGCGGGTTATGCATCACTTAGCCGATGTACCGGCTGCGCTGCAACAGATTCATCGTGTATTGCACAGCCAAAGTGTAGCTGTGTTGGAGTATGCCAACAAGCGCAACGTAAAAGCTTTCTTGCGCTGGGCAATTGGTCGCCAATCGTGGTCACCAATCGATTCTGAGCCGGTTGAGTTTGTTGAATTAAATTTTGATTTTCATCCTAGTTGGATGAAAACGCGTTTTCAAGAGGCGAGATTGAGCATAAAGCAACAATATGCAGTCTCGCATTTTCGTTTGCCTCTCTTAAAGAAATATGTGGGCAGTGCAAATTTAGTCAAAGCAGACCAGGCTTTGTATGCCCTTGGCGGGCTTTATCCTGTCTCACCGAGCGTGTTTGTTCAAGTGGAGGCAATTGATGCTGGCGTGCGCGCGGCAGCCAATATGAATCAGGCTGGCATTGCAGAGCTATTCTGTTGTCCACAATGTGCAAAATCGCAGTTTCAATTGGTAGAAACAGAACAGCTATTGTGTGGCAATTGTGGTATAAAATATAACAAAGTAGCGGGTATTTGGGATTTTAAGGAAGCAGCAACGAATTAAATAAATCTCATAGCTAGGCAATTTTAAGCCAGCACAAAATTTTCTGTTTTTTTGAGCATGATCCCTATTATCCATTACTCGTGATCAGACGCATATTGTTGCGTTTAGCCTTAGGAGAGAAACTTTTTACAATGGCAAAGCAAAGATCACTTGACTTTTCAACCGGTCCAGAAGCTGATTCCGACTTCGAAATTGGCATTGAGGATCTCAATGCCAACCTGAACGCCGAAGTGGAAGAAGATCTCGACGTTATGAACGGCGCGGCCACCGCACTGCATACCGATGAAGATGAAAATGAGGTCGCTGTGCGGGTTGCCATGACGCCCGAAGCAGCGTTGGAACATTTACTTACCTTGGGTCGCACCCAAGGCTATGTTTCATATGATGATGTGCTCCGCGTATTACCAGAAGCGGAAAGTAATATGGAGCAAGTAGAAGATATTTTTGCGGCTTTGTTTGAGCAGGGTATCGAGGTAGGTCAGGCGCGGGAGGAGGAACCCGAGGACCTCCACGAGCTTGAAAATGAAGCAGCAGAAGAAGAAACATTTGACCTGAGTCAAATCGAAATTGACGACTCGATTAGCCTATATCTAAAGGAGATTGGGCGCGTCCCACTTCTAACCGCCGAAGAGGAAGTCTCTTTGGCCAAGCGTATGGAAAAAGGGCGGGATTCACGCAAAAAATTGACTCAGGGCGTAGAAGACTGGGAAGAGCGCGAACGATTACTCTGGTTTGTGCGCGATGGGCAGGCGGCCCAGGAACATCTGATTAAAGCCAACAGCCGCTTAGTTGTCAGCGTTGCAAAAAAATATGTGGGCCGTGGTGTCCCTTTCCTAGATTTGATTCAGGAAGGCAATATTGGTCTCATTCGTGCCGTCAAGAAATTTGACTATCGCCGTGGCTATAAGTTCAGTACGTATGCCACTTGGTGGATTCGTCAAGCCGTCACACGCGCCATTGCCGATCAGGGGCGCACCATTCGCGTGCCAGTGCATATGTACGAGCAGATCAACCGGCTCACGCGCACCAGCCGCCAGTTGGTGCAAGAGCTTGGCCGCGATCCAACGACGGAAGAAATTGCGCATGAACTGGGCGTTTCGCCACGTAAGGTGGAACACATTATGCGTGTAAGCCAGCGCCCGCTCAGCTTGGAAATGCCCGTAGGCGAAGAGGAAGACAGTTACCTCGGCGATTTCATCGAAGATGAAGATGC
>Ga0105046_10014627_pt1 | contig 12096 bp, 11 predicted proteins | sample MAT03_FD_78385 | JGI IMG/M metagenome (GOLD analysis project Ga0105046, IMG submission 78385) | Freshwater microbial communities from Lake Fryxell liftoff mats and glacier meltwater in Antarctica - MAT-03 (megahit assembly) | ecosystem: Environmental > Aquatic > Freshwater > Ice > Liftoff...
CGAAGCAACTGCTGACGCACCCAACGTGCCGACCAACCCGCCATTTACAGGAGTTCTGCCCATGACCTTGTCTTCGCCCTCACGCCCGTCTGCCCGCGCTGGCACCACCACCCGCACCCGCACCCCCATCCGCACATTTGCCGCCGCCGCGCTCATCGCGCTCTGCGGCCTCGCCGCGGCGGCTTCGGCACAGCCCGGCTCCGGTGGCCCTCGTGGCCCCGGTAGCCCAGGCACGCCCGGCCTTGGCGGTCCACGCGTCAATGACAACGCCCCTCCAGGCGAGCGCACCGGCTTTGGCTCAAAGCCCCGCATTGATGGCAAGGACCGCTCCACGGAGATTCCTCTGCCCGTCTTCGTCCGCACCGTCCGCGAGACTCTCGTCGACAGCACCGCGAAGCTCTCAACCGAGCAGGATGAGAAGCTCAATAAAATGGAGACCGATCTGCGGGCCGCCGAGCAATCCTTCCGCAAAGAGCATGGCAAAGAACTGCGCGAGCTGATGGGTCAACTTGAAGGCCCGGGTGGCACAGGCGGCGACGGCCCAGACAGTGGCCCACGCCGCGGCCGCCCCGAAGGCCGCCCTGACGGCGGGCCCGATATGCCCCGCGGCAAAGATGCCAAGCCGAACAAGGAAAACGGCGACTCGCCCGCGCCAGGCGCAAACCCGGGCAATGAACGCCGCGGCGAGAACCGCCGTGGTGGCCCAAATGGCGGTCCGGGTGGTCCGGGTGGACCCGCTTCCAAGCTCTCCCCCGAGCAGCGCGAAGCACTGGTAACCAAAGCCCGCGAACTGCGCGAGAAGGGCCCTAACCCGCAGGATGCCCAAAAGGCGATGTGGGCCGTGCTCTCGTCTGAGCAGCAGGGCATCGTGCAGCCCAAGCTCGACGCCTTCATCAAGCAGCGCCAAGAGGAATACGGCCGTCGCCAGGCCGAGGGCCAGGTGCGCCGCCAACTCAGGGATCAGGAACAGCGCGATGCCACCGGTGAGACCAAGCCCAAGAAGCGCCCCGAGCGGAACGAGAAGAAGGCCGGCAAGCCAATCCCTGAGATGGCCCCGGACCGGACCCCCGAGACAGCTCCGCCATCCGAGCCGATGAACGGCAACGACCCCGATGGCAACGACTAAACGGCGCAGCTCGCTGCACTTCTTCCATCCCTGATCGTGATCAACCCGCTCGCGCCGCGCTGCCTCCTTAGATCAGCCGTCGCGGGCGGGTTGCTTTTTGCCGCCTACTACACACGCATGAACGCGGCCGACTCTCGCCCAAACTTCGATCGGCCATCCGCCCGACCTGACGCCAGACCCACCGCCCGACCCTCCGCGCGGCTCTGCGCCGCACTCGACGCCATCGCCGCGGGAGCACAAGTCTGCCACTGGGCCCAGTCGCGGCTGCTGCCCGCCTGGCAACTCACCAAGTCCGATGCGTCACCCGTCACCATCGCTGATCTCGCTTGTCAAGCCGTCGTCAGTCGCCAGCTCCGCGCCCAGGGGCTCCTCAATGAACTTGGCCTGCACGCTGAGGAGAGCAGCGACTCCCTGGGCAACCCCGCCATCGCAGCGCTCGTCCTTGGCGCCCTGACGCAATCGCAGGCCTGGCCCGATGCCACGCTCAGTAAAGTCGCCCACGCCATTGATGATGCCGCCCTGCCCGATCTGCGCCGACTCAGCGAACTCGGCCCACTCGCCCCTGCCACCACTTCGATCTCTCCCCCGCCCGCCTATTGGACGCTGGACCCCATCGATGGCACCAAGGGCTTCATCGCTGGCCGCGGCTACGCCGTCTGCCTCGCGCTGATCGAAAATGGCCGGCCCACACTCTGTGCGCTGGCCTGCCCAAAACTGCCACTGCTTGGCGACGCCACCGGCGCCACCGGCTCCGTCATCGCCGCCGAACGCGCTGGCCCCGATGCACTCTGGTCGCCACTCTTCTGCTATCCGTTCACTGCGGGCTCGCCGATTCCCACCACCTATGCCGACATCGCGCCCAGTTCTGCCTCCACCACCCCGCGCTTGTCAACTCCTCGCCCACCAGTTCCACGTTGGACCAGCGGCCTCGATCGCTCGGCTCGCGACATCCGCCTGCTCGAAGCACTGGTGGGCCAAATCGGCGGCGATATCGCGCTCGCCATCGACAGCCAAGCCAAATACGCCGCCATCGCCATCGGCATGGCCGACATCTATCTCCGCCCCGCACCGCGCGCCTGGACCATGAAGGCCTGGGATCACGCCGCGGGTTTGGGCCTGTGCGAAGCAGCGGGCCTCACCACCAGCGACCTGCTCGGCGCACCGCTTGACTTTTCCCGCGGCTGCTCGCGCTCAGGCCAAGGCATTCTCGTGGCCCCGCCGACGATCCACCCGCGCATCATCGCCGCGGCGAGAAACCTGCCAGATGCCTTTGCGCCCGAGCCGGGCACCGCGTAGCCGTTGCGCTTACCTCTTCATCCTCTTCGCGATTCGGTCTACCCTGATTGCATGACCGTCTTGCACCGCACGCTCCGCACACTTCGCCCCTTTCGCTATGCCCTGCCACTGGCGCTGGGCCTCTCTGCTGCCGCACTGACTGCCTTGCCGCTCTCCGGCTGCGCAGCACTCACCGCCGCGGGCGAAGATCAACTCATCGCCTCGCTCGAGCCCGCCGTTCGCCAAGCTGCCGAGGGTTACGTCAAGGAGCTCTCCGCACTGGCCACGCAAGTCTCTTCCATCACCAGCATGGCCGATGCAGTCTCAGTGGCCGACAAGGCACGGCCCTCTGTGCAGCGCACCATGGACTATGCCGCCACGCTCAACGCCCTGCCGCCCGAGACCAAGGACGTGGTCCGCCGCGGCTTCGCCACCAAGCTCAAGAGCTCGGGCGATAAGTTTGCCGCCGCGCTCAGCAAGCTCGACAGCAGCAACACCTATGGCCCGCTGATCAAGCCGCTCGTCAAGCAGATTCCGCTCTTTAAGTAACTGGCCAGTAAGCGTCGACCGGAGCGGCCCTAAGCCAGTCGCACACGAATCGCACCTTTCGCGCGCGATGCATCCACCACCTTGCCGCCTTGCAGCACCTCGACCCTGCCCGATGCAACCAGTCGCCGCGCTGCCATGCGCACGGGCTCCAGCAGATCGCGCCAGCGCTCCTTGCCTGCAGCTTCGCTCGCAAGTGCTGGCAAAACCATTTGCGCAACCTCGCTCGGGCAAATCGTGCCGCCACGGCCGCGCTGCACCAGCAGCAGCATGATCGCTTCCTCAAGGCCTTGCTCGTCACTTCGTGGCGTGTAGCGCTTGCACTTGTCAGAGCAGTAAAGCACCTGCTCCCAATCGCGCTCCCACTTCTTGCGCCACTCGATCTCACGCCCGCAGATTCGGCACGGCTTGGTCGGCTTCGGCGTGTCGTATTGGCGATCAGCCATGGCACAGACTAACCACGCTCATGGCCCGCCGACGCAACCGACCCTGCTCTGCTTAGCGCAGATCACGCAGCACGCCGTCGATCACCTTGCGCAGCTTTACCTCATCGAGGTCATATGACCCCGAATCAATCTGCTGCTTGAGCGATGCAACCTTGCCCGCGCGAAACTCCTGACTCTTCGCCGCAGGAGTTGAGCCAGAAGTAGACGCAGCTGCGAAGGCCTCCGCCGCGGCGGAAAAGTCCACCACATCCGCGCCGCGAGCGATCGCGGTTGCCGAGGACCCACCCAAAGACGTACTGGCCAACTGGCCCCCAAGTTGCCGCCCGCTGGTCGTTTCTGCGGCGCGAGCTAGACCGGGGGCCGAAACGGCCTTGTAAGGAGTGCGTACATTCAAACTAACCGACTCTGATGAAATAGCCATTCGACACCTCGCCAAAAGCAAACCGTGCGATACCCATCACCGAATAGTCTTCGGTTTAGGCCCTGGGGGTGCAAATCGTCCTTGCTGCACCACCGCATGGTTCCTGGCAGCATGGCGGCTGCCGGAGTAAAACGTTCACGAGGGCCGGACAATCCATTCTGCCGGCATCCTTAATATCGTCTACGCAGGTCAGTCAACTTCAGGAAAATGAAGATTTTCACGATCCCGGTTAAGTCCCGTTTAGATCACGACTTATACGTCATTTCCTCCCACCCGCTTCTATACTTTTGTGGCTAATAAATCGGCCTCCCATCAGCGGCGGGCAGTTATCGCTCCCTGGGGGGATCGCCCGGATTCAAATCGGTCAGAACGTTCGCCCGCTGGATGCGCAGTTGCTGCGCGTTAGGCCCTCTTCCCTATTTCGCCCACGCCCCGCAATGCCCCCACCTTCCCAACTTTACACGTTCTCCGCCTGCGGCTTGCTCACCGCCTCCCTCCTGCTAACCGCCTCCCTCCTGCTCTCCGCCTGCGCCCCTGTTGCTCCCACCCCCACCCCCACCGCCGCCGATCAGCTCGCCGCCGATGGGCAAGCCCTTTTCGGTCGCGCGGGCCAGCCCGCCCGGCAACCCGGCGACCCGTCGAGCAGCGGCGCAAGCCCTGCACCTGTTCAAGGTTGGTCTGTCGTGCTCGCCGCATTCCGCGGGCCCGATGCGCCGGCTAACGCCGCCCAAGGCCTCGAAAAGGTCCGCCGCGCTGCCGGCCTCTCCGAAGCATTCGCCGAACCCCGAGGCGTCAACTGGATCGTCGGCATCGGACGCTTCCCCAGCCCCGGCGACCCCGCTGCCAAAGCCCTACTCGAGCGCATGCGCACCCTCGAAGTTGCTGGCGAGCGCCCCTTCAGCACCGCCGTCCTGCTCGCCCCCGACTTCTCCCTGCCCACCACCAGTGGCGGCAAGCCAGAATGGAACCTCACAAACGCTCGCGAGCTCAACGGCAAACAAGCCAAGTACACCTTGCAGATCGGCACTTACGGCGGTATCCAGCCCGGATCCGCCAGCCCCGCCGAGCTGGCCGAGGCCCGCGCTGCGGCGGAAACAGCCGTCACCAAACTCCGCGCTGAGGGAGAAACGGCCTTCTACTTCCACAGTGCACGCATGAGCACCGTAACCGTCGGCCTGTTCGATGATGCCGTCCTCGACAATCCACTCGATGCCGAGTTGGTTGCCCTGCGGGTCAAGTACCCCAACCGCCTCCACAACGGCAAAGGGCTGATGACGCGAATCAACCAAGAGAAGACACCAAAGCTAGAAGACAGCAAGCTCGTCGCCGTGCCGTAATTGTCAATCTGGCGAGGATGGAGAATCTCGGCTGTTTTGCCTCAATCCATTCTTCATGTATGGGGCTTGGACCCCGCCGCGGCTGAATGCCCCCTCCGATCGCGCGGGTGCAACCCCGCGTGAATCAAATGCGGCTTGGCAGCACGTCCGCCTTTTCTCCCCACATGCCGAGTTTTCCGCGCAAAAAGCCACTTTCTGACGGATCGTCTCCCCAGTTTCATCTAACAAGTGCGCGATGTCGCTCGCGCTTGCGCGCTTTGTTCGACAACCGCGCCATCTTGTGGCAAAGTAGAAGAGTCCACCCGTTGGCTCCTCACTCCCAAGCCACGGTCTCGCACAGTGAATATGCAGTTATACTGCCAGTGATGTTGTTTATGGCCGCCCACGATTTCACCACCGTTCCGTCCCCAGCCGACACGCTCTCGCGCGTGCTGGCGGCAAATCAAGAGCACCATGTCGCCGTCTGGTCTGATAACACCGCGCCGCGGCAGGCCTTCGCGCTCTCCCTCGCCGAGCACCTGCACGCGCTGCCCGACATCGAAGTGCTTGAGTTCACCGGCCGCGAGATCCGCTCCATCGCCGACTTCAGCGATCAGCTTGGCGTCCAACTCTCGCTGCTGTCGGGCCAGGCCGAAGCCCTTTCCGTTGTGCCGACCATCGATGGCCCCGGCGGCATCATCGAGGCGCTTCGTGAGCGGCCCGCCTACCCCGGCCATGACACCGCGGCCAAAATCCGCATCTACCTCTGGCACGATGCCGATGCGCTCCTCGCGGCCGACCCCGCGGCATTCGGCGCGATAGTCGATGCCATCGCGGGCATTGCGGCCGAGGCCGAATACGCCAGCGAAGATCTCCTGCTCATTCATCGTGGCATCTTCGTCGGCAACTCGGCGCTCGCCACCTACGCCCGTGATGCCCGTGGCCAGTTCCGCACTTGGCTCAGCGATAGCGCGGGGTCACCCGCACTCTGGAAGGTCATCTCCGGCGTGGAGAACCCCCCAGTGATGGTTCTGCCCATCGATCCTCCGCAAAACTGAGCAGGCATCTCTACTTCTGCGCGGCCCCTCGCCGCTCAATGGCGGCCAGTGTCTCCGTCACGGCCAGCAGCGTCATCGCCGTCGCCTCCGGCGGGCATTGCCAATCAAACGGCGCGCTGCGCACGCCGCCCATGGCCGTCACCGGCGCGAGGCACATCCAGCTTGATGGCATATCGATCATCAGTTGCCGCAAAAACCGCAGTGACTCAATCTGGGCTATCAGCTCGCGCGAGAACTCCTCACGCGTCGTGAGCCGCTCATCACCCAGCATCAGCCCAAACGCAACCGCCGTGCGCGCTGATGACCATGTCGGCACCCGCGCCGCTGGCTTGCCATCGGCGCGCGCCGCAGTAAACACCACGCCACCACGCAGCTCCGCTGCCGCCTCCGTGCCAAGCTGATTGCCGCGCACCAGCGTGCGCACCTCCCTCAGTTTCACCAGGGCGTCCAGCTCGCCCATTGGCTGCGCCAACTGCGCTCCATATACCGCCCATGGCATCGCGCCCACCAATTGCTCGGCCGGAAGCTCGGCAAGCAGCGCTTTGCTTTGCGCCGCACCGACCCCACCCTTCCGCCCCGCCCCAGCAGGCACCATCCGCTGCGCCGCAAGCCCAGCCAGCGCGCGCACCGCGATGCTGGCGACAGGCGCTCCTTCTTTAGCATTGGCTTGCCCTTGCTTGGTCCAAGTTCCCCGCTCAAACGCCGCCCGCAGCTCAGCATCAAGCGGGCGCGGGCCGCTGGTGTGCAGCGCCAGTACCGCCGCGGCGACTTCCGGCGCACTCGCAGGGCCAATCTCACTGGGCAGCACCTCGCCAAGAGCCGCCCACAGTCCGGTGCTCGCAGCAGCGGCTTGGCGGCGCAGCAGCGCATCACCCGGGCCGGTAAGTTCTGCAAACTTACCCAGCGCAAAGGCCACCAGTGCTTGCTCGGCCGGCGGTGCAAACCCTGGCGAATCAGTGCCTAGCCAGGGCAGATGCGTGCCGCGCTGACCAAGCCGCGCATCGGCAGGGCCATCGCCCCGCGCTTCTTCACTTTGGCCACTGCGCGCAACCAGATGCCGCGCCAGTGCACACGCAAACGCATCGAGCGCGGCAACGGTGCCAATCTCAGCGCGGTCGATCAAGCGCTGACCGCGAGTGAGAAAAATCGGCGACTGCACGCCCGGCTCGGCCACCAACTCAGCTGCGCCATCATCGCGCATGCGCACCTGCGGCTGCGCCAGATGCGTCGTCGGCACCTTGTAGAATCGCACCAGATGCTTCGCTGCCAGTTCCTGCGGCTCCAACAGTGCCAGCTTGGCATCACCAGTAGCCAGCGAGACCAACTGCCGCGCCGACTCCGCTGGAGAGAAATTGCCCAGCGCCTGCTGAGAAGTCAGCATCGCAGCAGACTTCGCACCGGCCGTAATCACCAGCCCATCACGCCCCGCATCGACCAGTCCACCGTCAAGTTGCGCGTAGCGCAACACCTCGATCGGCGTTTGTGGGCCCGCAAGCTCAAGTGACAACGTCACCCGCTTGACCAGCGCACGCGTTTGCTCGCTGCGCAGCGCATCACGGTCCAGCGGCATCCGCCGATCGGCCTCCGCATACGCCTCCGTCATCGCCTTCTCCGCAAGGCCCAGCGCGCTCTGCCCAGCAATCGAGACTGATACCGCCGTGCCTCGACCGATCAGCTTGCCATCCAGCCGAAGTTGCACCGCCGCAGCGGTCGCCACACCCCGATCAAGCAGCTTTCGCTGCGCTGCCGGCAGATCCGTGCGCGCCCCCGTGCTGCCCGCCGCCGAGTACGGCATGGACCACTCATCGACTGACCGCCGAATAATGTTGTAAACCGCTTGTGCCAGCTCGGGCGATGGCGGCTCATTGCGCTGATCGCGCCGAATGGCCTCGCCAACTGGCACCTCGGTTATCGCTCCTGTCGCCAGCGCGACACCGAATGGGATTGCGCCCGAGAACGCTGCCGCCGCCAGCAGCCATATTGCTACACGGGCAACACCGGCACATCCACGCGGTGATACAACGCGGCAACACTGTCCAATCGCCGCGACACTTTCGCCGCCAAACACATTTGGGGTAAAGAAAAACTGTGTTGGCATTGCACAATCATGGGCTTGGTGCACACTTGCGTTTGGCATAGCCGTTGAACATAGACCCCCAGCAGCAGCGAGTGTCCCCAAAGGGTGTGACTGGCTGCGAAATCGCCTCTTTGACTTGAGACCTTGCCAGGAGCCCTGCGATGATCACCACACTCAGCACATCAAGCGTCTCCATGCTGAGTATGACGATCTACCGCCAGCGCGTCTTCATTCTGGCCGTCCTGAGCTTTCTGGCCATGTGCTAAGACGTGTGCAAAGATCACGCCCGCCCAGCCGATCACTCCCGCCCAGCGCGTACCTGCTGCCCCCGAATGGCGCAGGTACGCTTGCTGGTATTTTTGGCTTTCGTCCCGCCTGCCTGCCCCCGCCCGCTGTAACCCGATGAACATTCGCGATGCCGACACGGTCATTGACACGCTCTTGCGAGGCGCGCATGCCAACATGCACGCCAAATGCCGCCGCGGCTCGACCGATCAGATCGCCCCGCCCGGAGAACTGATCGCGCTGGGCGATCTGCACGACAACCCGCGCCACTTCGCCCGCGTGCTCGATCTGGCGGCCATTGATCCGCCCCCCAGCGCTGCCGATACACCGGCGCACCTGCTGCTGCAGGAACTGATCCACCCCGATGAGCTCGAGTTTGAGAATCTCGACTACTCCTACCGCGCCCTTGTGCGCGCCGCGTCTGCAAAGGCCGCTTTCCCAGAGCATGTTCACACTCTGCTGGCCAATCACGAGCTCGCCCAGATCGCCGGCGCCGGCATCGTCAAAAACGGCATGAATGTCGTCAAGGCATTCAATGCTGGGGTCCATCACCTCTTTGCAGATCGCGCGGGCGATGTCACCAGCGCCATCAACACCTTCATTCGCTCCATGCCGCTGGCCGTCCGCTGGAAGCACGGCTGCACCGATGGTCGAGATGTGCTCTGCGCTCACTCCCTGCCCGCGCCCGAACTGCTCGAACGCTTCGACACCTCCATTCTCGATCGGCAGTGGACCGATGATGATGCCATCCCCCGCCGCGGCAGCGCACACCTGATGGTCTGGGGCCGCGCTCACGATCAGGCCACACTCAGCACGCTCGCTGATGCATGGAACGTCGGCCTGTTCTTGCTTGGCCACGAGAAGGCCGAGCACGGCGCACTGCCCGTCGGCGATAACGCCCTCGTGCTCAACACCGACCACGCCCGCGCCATCTACCTGCCGCTCGACTTGGCCTGTGCCGTTGACCAGCAATCGGCCTGGCGCGCGGTGCGACCACTCTTTGACTAAAACCTTACCTCCCACACTCCTCCCGACCGACCGCACCGTGCCAGAACTTCCTGAAGTTGAATCTGTACGACTCTCTCTGCTTGCCGCGCTCATCGGTGCCCGCATCGGTGCAGTCACCGTCTACCGGCACGACATCATCCTCACCGCTGGCACCAGCACGCCCATCTCGGCAGATGGCCTCACGCCCGGCCCACAGCACGTGCGCGCTGCCCTGCTGGCCGACCAGCAGATCACCGCGCTTTCACGCCGCGGCAAGCAACTGCTGATTCATGCTGAATCCGGCCAAGCCCTCGGCGTACACCTGGGCATGACCGGGCAACTGCGCCTTACGTCCGAGCCGCTGGAGACACCCGCGCCACGCAGCCATATCCACATCGTTTGGCAACTTGTAGATAACGCCGGCAAGCCAACGGCGACCATGTACTTCCGCGATCCGCGACGCTTTGGCGAGGTGAGAACCTTTGCCGCGGCAGCAGAGGCGGCAGCGTTCGCAGATCGCCTGGGCCCCGATGCACTCGCCGCCGATGGCGCCGCACTCTGGACGCGGCTACACGGCAGTACGCGGGCGATCAAGGCCGCGCTGCTCGATCAGGCGGTGCTGGCAGGCGTGGGCAACATCTACGCCGATGAGGCACTTTTCGCGGCAGGTGTGCGACCCTCGCGGCGCTGCTCGGCCGTCAGCAAGGCCGAGATGGCGACGCTGGCCGCGGCGATCCGCACGGTGCTTGGCCGGGCCATCGCCGCGGGCGGCAGCACACTGCGCGATTACGCCAACGCCCAAGGAACTGTGGGCACCTTTGCCACTGAGCACGCGGTGTATGGCCGAGGCAGCCAGCCCTGCATCCGCTGCGGCACACTGCTGCGGAGCACGACCATCGCTCAGCGGACGACGGTGTACTGCTCACGCTGCCAGCGTTGAGGGGCGAACGGTGAGCGCTGAGGGACGAACGGTCTTGGGTTCGAAGGCCATGCGTCTCACCTGCGTGTGCATGCTCACCCGGTAGAGCGGCACCTGCAAGGAAAACTGGCACTCGCATGATTGCCGCGTGCTCAGTGGCGGTCGCTTCTTGAATACTAACTTGAAAGAAATTGATTGATGCTCGTAGTAGAAAGGGCTGACGGTTTGGGGACGGCGCTGCATCGACGAAATCACAACCTGCCATTGCTGCACCACTTGACCGCGCATGCGCCAGGTGTTCGCTGCGGTGGACAAGCCAGTGCGAACTTGTCGGTCAAGAGCTGCAAAGATCGGCTGCTGTCGTCCGACAGGCCTGTCGGTAATGGCTTCACCCCAGCGCGCTGTCAAGTGACAGGCGCAGTTGCCATCTCACCGCGCATCGCTCCACTGGGTGTGCGCAGGTTGTGCAATACCAACCGACAGCGCAAGATGTTGCTAGCTGGCTCTGCATCCAGCGGCAAAGCGATCAACCAAAGCCGCAAAGTCGCAGAATCCTGACCATAGACCTGGTCCCGCTGCCCCCGTTATCATCGCGCTACGGCCTCCCCCTCTTGCACCTTTTAGCCACTTGAGTTTGTTGCGCTTTGCCCCCCTCTTCCTCCTCCAGCTCTTCTGCCGCCCTTCCTATTTCGCTGCGCCAGCGCGAGATTCTCGCCGCGATGGCCGAGCATCAAGTGATCGTCATCTGCGGAGCCACCGGCTCGGGCAAGACCACTCAGTTGCCACAGATGGTGCTCGCCGCGTGGCAGCAGATTGGCTTGGCGGCAAATCTAATAATCGGCCATACGCAGCCGCGGCGGCTCGCCGCGCGCTCTGTAGCCACCCGCATTGCCGAGGAGATGGGCCAGCGCATCGATACGGCGGGGTGCCTGGTGGGCTCCAAAGTTCGCTTCGCCGATACCACTTCGCGCAGCACGCGCATCAAACTGATGACCGATGGCATTCTGCTTGCCGAGGTGCAGACCGATCCGCTCCTCTCGCGCTACGGCTGCATCATCATCGATGAGGCGCACGAGCGCACACTGAACATCGACTTTCTGCTCGGCTATCTCAAGCGCCTTCTGCCCAAGCGCCCTGACCTCAAAGTCATCGTTACTTCCGCAACGATTGACCCGGCGCGCTTTGTCAACCTCTTCGCCGCGCAGGGCCGGCCTGTCGCGCTCATCGAAGTCTCTGGCCGCGCCTTCCCCATTGAGATTCGCTACGCGCCCGTTGAGCCAGGCCGCAGCGGCATCGTTGACGATGGTGATATTGATGATGCCATTGTCGATGCTGTTCGCGCTTTGCAGCGGCCTGGCACACTGGCCGATGGCACACCGCTGGATGTTGGTGATGTGTTGGTCTTCCTGCCCGGAGAGAAGGAGATTCGATCGGCCGCGGGCGCGCTGCAGCGCACCAGCCAGACCAGTCAGGGCACGCTTGAGGTGCTGCCGCTCTATGCCAAACTCACCGCGGCTGCGCAGGACCGCATCTTCAAACCGGTCGCGGGCACCCGCCGCGTGATTCTGGCGACGAACATCGCCGAGACCTCGCTCACCGTGCCGGGCATTCGCCATGTCGTTGATGTTGGCGTCGCGCGC